>Ga0209172_10003002_pt1 | contig 27447 bp, 23 predicted proteins | sample LarsenN4metaG_FD_184113 | JGI IMG/M metagenome (GOLD analysis project Ga0209172, IMG submission 184113) | Hot spring sediment bacterial and archeal communities from British Columbia, Canada, to study Microbial Dark Matter (Phase II) - Larsen... ... | reverse complement strand
CTCACGCCCTTGCCCTTGACCGTGTGCGCCACGATGCAAGTGGGCCGACCCGCCTCCGCCGGGATGGAGCGGAGCGCCGCTTCGATCTGCGCCAGGTCGTGGCCGTCTATCTCGCGCACCGCCCAGCCAAAGGCGCGCCACTTCGCGGCCAGCGGCTCGAGGTCGAGCACCTCTTTCACCGCGCCGAAGCTCTGGATCTTGTTGTAGTCCACGATGGCCACCAGATTGTCTAAGCGGTGATGCGGGGCGAAGAGCGCCGCTTCCCAGGTAGAGCCCTCGTCGCATTCACCATCGCTGAGCAGCACGAACACGCGATGATCCTGCTGTTGCCACTTGGCGGCGAGCGCCATGCCGCAGCCCACGGGCAGCCCGTGGCCCAGCGCCCCCGTGGAAAGCTCCACGCCGGGCACACCGGTGTGGGTGATGTGGCCGGCCAGGTGCGTCCCGTCCTGGTAGAACGTCTCCAGCCGGGAAACCGGAAAGAAGCCGCGCTCGGCGAGCGCGGCATAGAGCGCGGCTGCGGCGTGGCCTTTGCTCAGCAGGAAGCGGTCGCGCTCCGGCCAGGCTGGCTGGGCGGGCTTGACGCGAAGCACGCGCCAGTAACAGACGACCAGTAGCTCCATCGCGGAAAAACACGAGCCAATGTGCGAGCTCTTGGCGCGATGCGTCATGCGCAGAACGTGCACGCGGAGACGGCGGGCCAGCTCAGCCAGTTCCTCAAGCCCGGAGGCGTGCCCGGCTCGGTCTGCGAGGCGGGAATCGCTCGCGCGCCCTGCGGCTTGTCCCGCCAACGTGTCCAGGCCTTTCATGGCCACGCGGCTCTCCCTCCGCGCACGGGCGGGGCGTCTGCCCCTCCGCGCGTTGGGTGTGCTCGCGAACTCCCACCGAACAACACGAAAAGCGTGCGCACCAGAATGCGAAAATCCGCGGCCAGCGACCAGCCCCGGACGTATTCCAGGCCCAAACGGACTTTTTCCGGGTGAATGCGGGACAGGTAATCGCCGTCCGGATCTGCGCTGCCCCGCAGGATTTCCCCTTCGTCGGCAAAGCGCAGCGAAGCGTAGTCGGTGATCCCCGGGCGCACCGCGAGCAACTGCTGTTCCGCCGCCGAATAGCGCTCGACGATCCAGGGCACCTGCGGGCGGGGGCCGACCAGGCTCATCTCGCCGCGCAACACGTTGATCAACTGCGGCAGCTCATCCAGCTTGTAGCGGCGCAGCAGGGCTCCGACGCGCGTGATGCGCCGGTCATCGCTGGCCGTCGAAGAGGGCCCGCGGCTTTCCGCCTCAGCAACCATGGTGCGGAACTTGAACATGGCGAACCGTCGCCCGTAGCGCCCTACGCGCGCCCCGCGGTAGAAGACCGGCCCGGGCGAATCGAGTTTGACGGCCAGGGCCACCAGCAGGAACAACGGCGCCAGCAGCGCCAGACCCAGCGCCGCGAGCAGCACGTCCAGCCCGCGCTTGACGCCTTCCTGAGTGCGCCGGAAACGCTTCTCAGGCATGCGAGCCACGCTCCGCGATGACCGCCGCGCCCTCCGTCGGCTGGTCGAGCACAAAACTGCCAAGCAGGCGAAGCCCCCAGCGGGAAACTCGCCGCCCGCGTCCCACGCAAACGAACCCGGCTCTCCGCACCACGCGCAGGGAAGCCCGGTTGGTTTCTTCGACCAGGTACCAAAGCCGCCGCGGACTCCCTGCGAAGGTGTTCACCAGATAGCCGAGCGCCCAGGCGGCCAGGCCGCGGCCGCGGTAGTCCGGCTCTGTCCAGATGTCGCCGAACTGCAGGTCTTCCCGCGCCATGAAGGGAAACCGCGGCCAGTAGCCGGGGAATACACAGGTGCGGTGAACCACGCGGCTGCCGCTGCGAATCAGCAGCACGGCGTATTCACGATTCGAAAACACACGTGTCTGGTGAACCGCCCACCAGACCCCGAAGGGATATAAGGGCAAGCCTCGCGGCACCATGTCCAACCACGTCGGCCGCCACAGCTCGAACGCATACCCCGCAGGCAAGTCCGCTGCTGGCGCCGAGGGTCGCGGACAGGCCAGCACCCAGAACAGCCAGTTCATTGCTGCTCTCCGTGGGCCACCGCGGAGGCGGCCGGAGCTTTTTTCCGGGCCACCTGGCCGAACAACTCCTCCATGCGCTGGCCGGCCAGATCCAGCGACATTTCCCGCAGGTAGAACTCTCGCCCGCGGCGCCCCATGGCCTCGCGCTGTTCCTCCGGCATGCGGAAAAATTCAAGGACTGCAGCGGCCAGCGCTTGCGGATTCTCCGGCTCGCAGAGCAGCCCGGCGCCGGCACGCGCGACCAGTTCCGCGGCGTCGCCCCGCACAGCCATCAAAACCGGCCGCCCGGAAGCCAGAGCCACCTGCGTCTTGCTGGGAATCGTGTGCGCAAAAAACGGCAGGTCCTTCAGATGGACGAGCAGCACGTCGGCCAGCGCGTTAATCCTGGGCATTTCCCCGTAGGGCCGGGCGCCCAGGAACAACACAGGGGCCGCCGTCTGGCGCGCCAAGTTCCGCAGGGCCAGTTCGTGCTGTCCTGTGCCGGCCAGCACAATCTGGATCTGGGGATATTCCTTCAGCAGGGCGGCAGCGCGGATGACCGTCTCGAGCCCCTGAAACGCGCCCAGGTTCCCCGCGTAGAGCACGTTGAACCGCCCGGCCAGGCCCAGCTCAACGGCCAGCCGGTCATCCCGGGCCAAGGGCTGGAAAACGTCGTCCGCCCAGTTGTAGATGACAGAAATCTTCTCACCGGGCACGCCGCGCTCGGCGAGCATGCGCCGGAAGCCTGGGGAAAGGACGGTGATGGCATCCGAAGCGCGGTAGACGACGGCGCACCAGGAAGAGATCATCCTGGCCAGCGCAGCTCGGCACAAGCCATGGCCCGCCATGCCGGAATGCACCACCGACTCCGGCCACATGTCGGCGATGTGATAGACCATCGGCAAGCCGCGAAGAGCCTTCAGCACCAGCCCTGGTAAACCCACTGTGGCCGGCGGGTGATAGACGTAAGCCACGTCCGCCGGACCGGCCAGCGCCAGGCCAATGGTGCTGGCCGCGAGGGCGAAGCTCGCGTAGTTGGCGACGCGGCCCACCGCTGAGCGGCTGTGGCTCGGGTAGAGCGGCACGCGCAGAACGGCCACTCCGTCGCGCACCTCCCACCGCCGCCAGCGCAGGCGGTACCCGGGATAGAGCCTCCCGCCGGGATAGTTGGGAAAGCCCGTGACCACCCTGACCGCGTGGCCCCGCCGGGCCAGCCAGCGCGCCAAGGGCAGCCCGCGAATGGCCCCGGGCTCCGGGTCAAAGAACTGCGTCAGGAACAGCAGCCGCATCGCGCGCGCCCTCACACCGTCACCGCGGATTCGCTTGACTCCGGAGCGACCTGCGCTCCGGCCGGGGCGTATTGCTGGAGCCAGAGATCCAGCATCAGCAGCCCGAAGATCTCCCGTGAAAACTTGTTCTCCGCGGTCAGGTGGAGCTTTTTCAGGTCGTACAGGTGGCGGAACTTCGAGCTGTGCAGTTGCTCGCGGATCAGATGCGCGCTCTGGTTGACGAAGGTGCCGATGGGCGTCGTGAAGCCCATCTTATCGCTGCGGCGGATGACCGCCTTGGGCAGAATCCCGCTGCCCAGCCGGCGCAGCACCGGCTTGAGCTCGCTGTCGGTGAGGAAGCAGCGCGGGTCGAGTTGCGTCACGCGGCGCACGAACCGCTGGTGCAGCAGGCTGGGGCGTCCTTCCAGGGAATGCCGGCCGCACATCTTGTCGTCAATGTTCAGCAGGCCGGCCAAAAAGTACCGCCGGTCGAAGCAGAGCATCGCCGCCAGATCCCCGAGACCGTTGTCGCAGTTCTGGAACGCTTCGCGGAAGGTCTGCTCGACCTCGGGCTGATAGAAGCAGTAGAGCGAGGGGTCGCCTTTGCGGTGGCACATCTCGAACCGGTCGGCCACGCTGGTCAGGCCGCGCATCCTGACGTAAAGCGCCTTGTAGGAATCCTGGTAGCATTCGCCCAGGGCGAGCTGATAGCGGACGTAGCCGGCAAACAACTCGTCCCCGCCGGTGCCACTCAGGATGACCTTGTAGCGCCGCTTGACCTGGCTGAGCAGGTCGTCGAGGGGAAGAATCACCGAGCCGATGGTGGGTTCGTCAAAGTCCTGGATGATGTCGGCGAGCTTGGCCACCAGGTTAAGTTGCTGCTGCGCGTTGACCACGAACAGCCGGATGGGCGTATCTTCGACCACCTGCCGAGCGAAGAACGTCTCGTTGCAGTCCGGGTCGGAGTAGTTGCAGTGGTAGGCGACCTCCGGCTGGCTGATGCGCGTCACCAGGCTGGAATCCAGCCCGCCGCTGCAGAACGTGGTAAAGGAAGTATCGCTGATGGTGGACTCCAGCACGCATTCGCGCAGCAGCTCGCGGGTCTCCTCCACCCACCGGTCGGTCAGCGGCACGGGCGCCTGCGGCACCGCGCCGAAGATATCCTCGTAGCAGATCGATTCCATGCGCCCGCTGTCGAGGTCAATCTCGACGTAGTGCCCGGGCAGAACCTTGCGCACGCCTCGGAAGAAGGTCTTTTCGCCGAAGGTAAACTGGTAGCGGACGTACTCCGAGAGCGCCGTGTAGTCGAGCGACAGCGCGCCGCCCAGCACTTCACGAATCGCGCCCAGCAGGGAGGCCACCACGAGCTGACCCGCCACGTAGCTGTAATAGAGCGGCTTCACGCCGAACTGGTCGCGGCAAAGCACAATCCTGTGGCTGCGCTTGTCGTAGATGGCGAAGGCCCAGAAGCCCACCAGATCCGCCAGCACGGCTGGTCCCCAGCGCCCCCAGGCGTGCAGCAGCACCGCTGCGTCGTTGGCCCCGGGCAGCTCGAGCCCCTCGGCTTCCAGCCGGCGCTTGATGTCCAGGAAGTTGTAAACCTCCCCGTTGAACGCCAGCACGTGCGTGGCGCTTTCCAGCGGGCCCGTGCTGCGCTCGTCCAAGCCGATAATCGAAAGCCGCGCGTGGCCGATGCGCACGCGCGCGTCCACCCAGAAGCCAATCTCATCCGGGCCGCGCTTGCGCAGGCTGCGCAGCAGCCGGTGGTGGAAGGAATGATTCAAGCCGGCCGTAATCAGGATTCCGCACATAGGCGGTGAGGGCGCGATGGCCAGGCGTTCAGCGTGCCCCTGAACGGGTTGGGGCCTGCCGGTCTTTTCCTCGCGATGTGTTCGACAGATTCGTGATGGAGAAAACAGGGCAGGCTCGGAGCTTGCCTTCCCGATAAGCTTCAGCGGGCCACACCCGGCGCGAAGGCCTCGGCGCGCGTGGTCGGCGGAGTGACGCGGTCAAAGGCCAGCCGGACGCCTTCGCGCAGGGTCAGCGGCTTTCTTCCAATCAATTGTGCCAAGCGGCCGGCATGGCCCAAGCAGTGCCGCATATCCCCCGGACGGAACCCGCCCACAATCTTCGGCTGGCAGCAGACGCCGAGGGCTTCCGCCAGGGCGTGGCAGGCTTCCACGAGCCGGACGGGCACTCCGGAGCAGACATTGATCACCGGTGGGGCGGGCTTGCCTTCGAGTAAGGCAACCACAGCATCCACCAGGTCGCCCACGTACACCCAGTCGCGGATTTGCCGGCCGTCTTCGAACAACGTGGGCGAAACGCCGGCGCCAAGCCAGCCGGCAAGCCGCGCGATAATGGTGGCCTCGCCGTCGTTCAAGCGCAGCCTGCGGCCGTAGACGGAGGAAAACCGCAGGACAAAAACAGGGCAGCGCGTGAAGCCACACAAGCACAGCTCCTGCATGTACTTGGAAGCCCCGTAGGTTTCGAGCGGCCCCGGCGGAGCCGACTCGGTAATCGGTTCGATGTCGGTGGGCCGGCGGCAGTGCGCGCAGAGCACTTCATATTCACCGCGTTCGAGATCCGCGCGCGAGCGCGCCGCGTTCCTGCGCGTCCCGCAGCTTGGGCAGCGGTGAGTGTAGTTCGCTCCGTAGACGCTGAAGCTGCTGCCGTGGACGATGCACCGCAGCTTGGGGAAGTGGCGCGCCGCTTCCACCAGCCGAGCGGTGCCCAGGCAGTTGGCCGCGATGAGGTTCACCGGGTGGCGCGCGGCTCGCGCGACACCGCCCAGCGCAGCCAGGTGCACCACGGCCTCCACGTCGCTGAACCGCGCATCCCACGCGCAGCGCCGCAGGTCCTCCCAGCAGTATTCCGCATCGCGGTGAAGGTAAGCGGGAGGGCCGGCGTGCACGCCCGGGTCGAGGCTGTCGAGCCCCAGCACCCGCGCCCCGCGGGCGCACAGGGCGTCCACTACGTGCGAGCCGATGAATCCCGCGGCACCGGTGACCAGCACCTTCATGCGCGCGCCCTCCGGATCAGATGGGGCGGCGTTTCGAGCGCGATCCGTTCGAAATTCTGGCGAAACCATTCCACCGCGCGCGCTAACCCCTCGCGCAGGCTCACCGCCGGACGAAAACCCAGCACGGCGCGCGCGTGTGCGATGTCGGCTTGCCGGTGCGTGCTCCTGTCCCAAGGCCGCCGCGGGGCAAACTCGATCTGGCTGCGCGACCCGGTAGCCTCGATGACCAGGCGGGCCAGATCCGCAATGCACGTTTCCGTGCCCGTGCCGAGATTGAATGCCTGGCCGACTGCTTCGGGCGTCTGCGCGGCGCGCATTAGGCCATCCACGAGGTCTTCGACAAAGATGAAGTCGCGCGTCTCCTGGCCGGAACCGGTGATCACCAGCGGCTCATCGTGGAGCGCCCACCAGATGAAGTTCGGGATGACGTTGCGGTACCGGCCGGGCAGCTCGCCCGGGCCGTAGGAGTTGAAAAACCGGCAGCGCACGGTCGGAACATGCTCGTGGAAATAGTTGCAGTAGAACTCCCCGAGCGCTTTGGTGATCTGATAGGGCGTGTCGAGATGCAGGCTGACCGGCATGTCTTCGCGGATCGGCTCGGTGAGCCCGTGGCCGGCGATCGAGCATCCCGCCGAGGCGTAGACGAACTTCTTCGCCCGGTTTTGCCGGGCCCACAGCAGTGCGGCCAGGGTGCCGCGCCCGTTGGTATGCAGGTCTTGGAACGGGTGCTCGATGCTGTTCTGGTTGGCAAAGAACGCCGCCAGGTGGAAGACCACCGGGGCCGAGACGGACAGGTCGAGCTCGCACAGGTTGGCCACATCGGCCTCGAGGCACTGCACGCGCCCGTCGCGGGGCAGCAGCCACAGGTAGCCGGAAGAAAGATTGTCTATGACGATGACCGACCGGGCACCCTCGCGGAGCAGCCGGCGCACCAGCCGCGAGCCGATGGCTCCGGCACCGCCGGTGACTACACAGGTCTCGTCGGTCATGGCGTTCCCTCCGCTCCGGCTCCGCGTCCACCGGCCCGCTTCACGAACTCAACGGTTAAGTGGAACCCCACGCGTTGTCCGCCCAAGACGCCTGCCAAAGCGTTCGCCGCCCACCGGAAGGTGCCGTGAAACTGCCAGAGCAGATCCTGGGCGGTCAGGACGGAAGCCAGGCGTAACCGTTCGACGGGCAACCCAGAGAGCATGGCCCGCACTTCCTGCCGGGTGAACGCCTGGGTCCCCGGGCTTTCCACGCAGTGGGCCAGGCACCAGCGAACCGACTTCCACGGCCGGCCGCGAAGCAAGGCCAATTTCAACCACTCGTACAGCGCCGTCAGCGAGTGCCGGTGATAGAGCATGATCTTCGCCGTGCCTCCGGGCCGCAGAACGCGAACAATTTCCCGCAGTGCTCTCCGCGTGTCCGGGGTGTGATGGAGCACGCCCCAACTGTAAACCAGGTCGAACACACCATCGGGGTACGGCAGTGCCTCCGCATTGGCCACACGCACGTCCTCCGCAGTCAATCCCTCAAGCTCCAGGCGCTGTTGGGCGTGTTCGACGGCCCTCACCGCCAGGTCCACTCCGCAGGCTCGGGCACCGGCGCGGACCCACTGCGCGAAGTCCGTCCCCGCGCCGATGCCCACCTCGAGGACCCGCTTGCCGCGGTAGCGCGTGAACTGGGCGAAAGAGAAGATGTGCGGCTCCAGGCGATAGCGATGCTCTTCGATTTCATCGAAGTACGCCTTCGAGAAGGCCTTTGCCGCGGCCACCTGCGTGCCGCAGACCCGGGCTTCCCAGTAGTCAGCGACAAGTTGGAGCGGATCGGACATGGCGCGCCGCCAGTTCCAGAAGTTTTTTTTCCATCACGGGCCAGTTGTACCGCTGCTCGAACAGCCGTCGCGCGTGGCGTCCCTTCTCGCAGGCCTGTTCTGGAGATGCCAGGATCCGGCGCAGGGTGTAAGCCAGCAGTTGTTCGTCGTACGGGCAGACGTAGCCGATATTCTCGCCGAGGATCCAATCCGCATTGACCATTTCTGCGTTGGAGAGAATCGGCGTTCCCGTCATCATGGCGTCGAACCACTTCTGGGCGTTGGCCAGCCGGTTGATTCGGTAGCGCGGGTCGTAGAAGGCGAACATGAGGTCGGCCTCGTACCCCAGGGCCACGGCCTGCTCCCACGGCACCCAGCCGCGGAACTCCACCTGAGGCATGGCCCGGGCCTTGGCCTCGAGCCAGGGTTCGGTGAACCGCCCCGCCATCAGCACGCGCACCTCGGGCAATTCGCGGACGGCGTCGAGCAGCAAGCTGATGCCGCGCCGCTCGGCCAGATGGCCGACAGCCAGCACGGTCAGCCGGCCGTTGCGCGCCGGCCGCGGAGGCGCCGGCACGTCTGGCGGACAGTTCGGAAGCACCGTGATCTTTGGCGCGAAGCGCTGGAAGGGCCCGACAATGCGCGCCTGGTCCGGGACAATCACGGCCGCGGCGCGGGAGAGCACGAAGGCGTCCAGCCAGCGAATCACCTGGGCCACTGGAAACACCCAGTTGTGCCGCAGGTCGTAGTTGTCCTGCACGTCGTAGAGAAAAGGAATGCGTCCGCGCGCCGCCAGGGCCACCGGCAGGGCGGAATCCAGCTCGAAGGCATGGATCAGATCGGCGTCAAGCCGCCGGACCCGCCGCCACACCCGCCACATCCACAGCGGATAGCCGAACAGCAGTCGCCAGTTGGAATAGCCGAATCCGCTGACCAGATACTCGCTGTGCAGCCCTTCGACCAGGCCCTGCTTCCCGTGCCGGCGCAGCCGATCCATGCCCCAGAAGATCACCTCGTACCCTGCGGAGGCGTAGCTGCGCCCGATTTTCAGCAGTCGATTGCTCTGGTCGTCCACGGAAGCCACCAGGATGATGCGCCGCGCAGAAGACATGGGTCGCTCCCTTGACTCTTCAGCCTGTTGCGCGTCCGCGCTGGATGTAGCGCACTGCCACCCAGGCCGGCACGAGGAATGCAAGCGGGGTGGTCAGCGCTCCCACAAAGCTCCGCAAAACCAGCAGCGGCAGGTAAGGAAACAGCAGCGCGTAAAGCAGCACATTGCCGGGATCGCGCGGCCTGCCCAGCAACCGCCGGTAAACAGCCCGGCAGGCTGCGCCGTACAGGAACATCCCCAGGATCACGCCCGGAAGATGAAAGTTCAGGAAAAGCTCGCCCACCAAGCCGGCAGGAATGGCCGTTCGCACGCCCGTCAGGTGATAGCCGACCTCGACGTCATAGGGCCAGGGCTTGTCCGGCCACCAACTACGAGGAATGGGCTGCAGGAAAAGCTCCAGGAAACTACCGCCCCACAGGCGAGGAAACGTCTGCGAACCGGCATGCACGAGCACGGAAAAAATATCTGCCTGATTGAATTCGAGCAGGAATGTTGCGGCGAGGGCCGCCGCAGGCTTCTCCGTCCACAGTGCCGCAGCCACCTCGCGGGCCTGCGTCCAGTCGGTGATGCCCTGATTGCGCAGTTCGGCTACGGTCAGTGCTACGACCACCACGCCTGCGACCAGCGCGGCGGCAACCCATCGGCGCGGCCGCGCCCGCCTCGCCGCCAAGTAGCGGTGCGCCAGGTAGAGAAACAGCCAGAGATTGAACACGCCTGCGCGGCTGCCGATGGCCACGTTATAGAGATTCGAAGCCGCCACCACGGGCACCAGCAGCCAGCGACGACGCCCCCGGAGATGATCCACCCAGAGAACGAGCGCCACCACAGGCAGCAAGTCCAGCCCCAGCGCTTGGTAGCCGTAGCCCAGCAGCAGTCCGCGCAGCCGGCCGAGCTCACCTACCACCGCGTCCAGCCCGCCGATGACCGGCCAGACAAGCATCAGGCTCACCGCGGCCAGAACAGCGCCCAGGACAGCTACACGCGTCACTCGCGCAGAAGACCACGGCCCGGCCACGACGCTCAGCGGCATCATCTCCGCGGCAGCCTTCCCGTAGCCGAGCTGAAAACAGACCAGGCCGAGCAGCGCGTAGAAGAGCACTTCGGCCATGTCCCGCTCGTCGAAACTGGCCGCGCCATGCACCTCGGTGGGAACGTCCAGCATGAAGTCCGCCCAGGGCGAGAGCAGAAATAACGGGCGCACGCAGAAGACCATCACGTAAATAACGCTGACGGCCACAATTGGCTCGAGCCAGTCGGCGCGTTCGCGCAAAGCCAAGCGCATCGCCGCCGGCCACGCGGCCAGCGCCAGCACGAGCAACGACTCGGCAATCACCAGTTCGCGCCAGTTCGTGCCGGTTACGAGCGACTGAACCCCCGCAAGCAGCGTCGCCGCCACGGCCGCTGCCGTGGCCACCGCGAGCACGGCCAGCATCCGCGGCGAGCCCGCCTCCGACGTTCTTACTTGGGAAAAGAGAATCAGAAGTTACCTCCGCGCCGAGCATGCGCCCGGCGCCGCAAGTAACCGCCCGCCAGCGCCAGCCAGACGCCGTAGGAAACCGAACTGGCGATGGCGGCGCCGACCACGCCCACCCGCGGCAGCAGCGCCAGATTGACAGCCACGTTCAGCGCCAGTGCCAGAGCGGTTGCGAAAATCTGGAACGAAGGGTAACCCAGGCCCGAAATGTGGTTATTGACCAGCAGCAACGCGGAAAGAAAAACCACAGCCGGCAAGAACGCGCGCACCAGCGGCGCGGCGCCCAGAAACGCCTCACCAAACAGCAGCCGAACCAGCGCCGGTGCGGCCATGCCCAGCGGCACCATCACCGCGCCGAGCGCGACCATCAGCGCCATGGTGCGGCGCAGCGTGTGTCGGGCTGCTCTCTGCGCATCGGAAGAGCCTGCGGCGAGCGGGAAAATGACCATGCCCAGCATGCCCGGCACCTGCGTGATCGCTTCGCCCAGCGATACGGCGACTCCGTACAACCCCAGGGCGTGCGAACCGAGCAGGCGGTTGACCAGGTACTGATCCGCGCGCAGATGCAGGAAGCTCAGCCAGTTCACTCCGGTGGCCCGCCAGCCCACGCCCAAGCAGGCTCGCAGGTGTGCGGCCTCAGGCCGCGCGATGCGCCCGAACGCGGCAAGCGCACCGAGCACGGTCAGCCAAGTGGTCGCCACATGCGCCGCGGCAACGCCAGGCGCGTCCTGCCAGCCGAAGCTGTAGACCAGCGCCACCGCTAACAGCGCGAATCCGCCCGATCTACCCAGCGTCAGCGCCCCCAGCCCCAGGAAGTTCCTCCGGCCCCAATACAAGCCCCGCACCTGCCAGAACACCGCCGTGCCCGCCACATTCAAAGCGATCAGGGCGCTCCAGGCCCGGTCGGCGAACCCCGGGAATACCAGTTGACCAAGCGGCCCCGGCCAGCCAAACACGGCTCCCGCGACGACGCCCACCGCCAGACCGTACAGCAGCACCGTGCCGGTGGCCCGTGCCAGGTCGAATGCGGACGAAGCACTGGCCACGCGATAGGCGCTGGCGGTATAGAAGCCAAAAACATCGGCAAACATCGCGATCGTGGTCGTGCCGGTGATAAACCAAACGACGTAACCCCACTGCTGCGGCCCCAGGGCGCGCGCCAGCAGGATCGAACCCGCTCCATAGAGCAGCAGAGCTGCGCCATGGAACGCGACGGTGACCAGCGCAGCCGCGGCAAATCCGTCCTCGCGTTGGCGCGTGGCACGGTAGAGTGCGCCGAGCGTGCGCGCTGGCCACGGAGAGGACGATTCTGAGCTGTTCACGGGACCGCCGGCTGCGCCACGGAGCGCAGGCGCGGCGGCAGCGGCTCGAGCGCAGAGGCGTCCAGCTCGAGCGCCACGGCCCGGCGAATCAGCTCGATCGAGACCACCACGCGCAGTGCGCCTTTCCTCCGCACCAGAATGCCTTCCAGCCCGGCCAGCGGGCCGCTGCGGATGCGCACGCGGCAGCCTGCCGTCAGGTAGCGATGCGGCTCGGCGCGCAGCCCCAAGCCCAGGCCGTTGCGCAGCGCTTCCACTTCTCCGTCCGGCAGCGGCACTGGCCGGCCGTTGAAACCCACCAGGCGCACCACGCCGGGCACCTCCAGCACGCGCAACCGGTCCCGCAACGCAATCCGCGCAAACACATAACCGGGAAACAGCGGCAGCGCGATGCGCTTGCGGCGATCGCTCCAGCGCCGGACGGTTTCGTAGAGGGGCAGAAAAACCTCCATGGCGCGCGCGGCCATCTGCTCGGCCACGCGCTTTTCATGCCGCGGACAGGTGTACGCGGCGTACCAGTGTGCCTCGGTGTATGGCACGTGCAGCTCCGGGAGCACCACCACGTCCACGCTCGGCGTGGTCACTGACAGGCTTTGCACCGTCGTTTGACCTCCGGGCACAGCTTCGCCCGCTGACTCCCACTGGAAAACAACCTTCAACTAGTTCGAAATCAAATACTTAGCAGACAATGGCCGCCTATTCAGCGACCTTGCCGCACCACCGTCGCAGGCCGGAGCGTGCGCGCCGCGCCGCGTCCCGCCAGGCAAACCCGTTCGCGTTCCACAGCCACGCCGCACGCACGCTGGCCAGAACGTCTTCCCCCAACCGCTTGGCCGGATCTTCCGGGTCCATTTCGCGCCAGCGAGCGCTGGCCAGCACCCGGACGACGGCCAACGAAGCAGCCAGAAACGTGCCCAGCGCCGTGATGAGCAGCCGCGGCGGGAAAGCCTTTTTCTCAGGCACCACGGGCTGGTCGAGCACCTTGACCGTGGGGGTTTCCTTGGCCTCCTGGACGCGGGCTAATTCGTACTGCCGGGTCAACAACTCGTAGACGGTTTCCGCCACTTTGGTCCGGCGATAGAGATCGGCATAGGTCACGCCCAGCACGGGCAGCTTGCGGATGGGCGGGTAGAGTTCCGCGGAGCCGGCGCCGTTCCCGTTGACGGCCGTCTGGCTCCCACCCAGCTTTGCGAGCTGGCGGCGGAGCTCGGCGATGCGCGCGCGCATGGCGCGGATGCGCACGTTGTTATCGCTGTAGACCTGGCGGAGGCCCTCGAGCTCGGTCTGGGCGGCGATGAACTGGCCCTGCAGCACGGCCGCGGCTTCCACCATCGTCCGGCCCTGTTCCTTGATGTCGATGGCCGCGTTCTTGCTCGCGAAATCGCCGAACTGGCGCGCGGCCTCGTCGAGCTCCTGCTTGACGACCTTCAGCCGCTCTTCGAGGAAGATGCGCTCGCGCCGCGCGGCGGACGTGGAGACTTTCGTGACGACGCGATCCAGCTCGCTCACGTAGGCCCGTGCCAGGTCCGTGGCCCGCTGCCTGTCGCGGTCGTTCACCGTGATGGCGATGATCCCGCTCCTGCGGTCTTCGGCGACGCGGGTGTGCTCGTCGAGCTCGGCGCGGGCATCCTCGGTGCGGGCCACTGAATACACGCGCTTCAAGTCAAATCGTTCGACCAAGCGATCCTGCACGGTGCGGCTGCGCAGAATGCCCACAAAGAGGGCCCCGGAGCTTTTCAGCCCGAGCAGTTCGCCCGCCACTGCGCCGGCGCTGCCCGCAGCGCCGGCCATCGAGGCCAGCATCACCGCAGTGGAGCCCACCGGGCTGTCCGGGGGCATCAGCCGCGCCGTGGACTCGTACCGCTTGGGCAGGACAAACGCGAACGCCGCGGCCATCAACATCCCCCACACCGTCGTTCGCGCCAGAAAGCGACGATGCTCCCAGAGGCAGCGCAGGCGCTCCATCGTGCGGTCGCTGGCCGCGCGGTTGGCGCGAGCGCCCGGCTCGCCGGCATCCGTGTCCGGTTGCCGCAAGCCATCGGTGCCCTGCGCTGAGCTGGCATCTTTTGGTTCCAATTCCTTCCTCGTTTCCGTCCCCGCGACGCCACTGGGCCGGCCTCACTCGGGGACAAAACCCAGCTCGAGCGAAGCGGCGACGTTGCTGCGGCTGCCGGCAAACAATGCCGGGTAGCTCCGGATATGTTCGAGCTGAAGGCTGCTCCGCACGTACAGGCCGGAAGCATGGTAGAACCGGTGTCCCACGGCGTAGTCCCGCCAATTCCCGCCCCCGGGAACGAAGTCCGGGTTGATGCGGTTGTGGCGGAAGCGCAGTTCGAGGCCGTGCCGGGGCGAAAACCAGTAGTTCGACCAGACTTGCAGGGCGCGACCCTGCCGTCCGACGGTGTTGCCCAGCAACTGGCCCTTGTGCGTGTAGCCGTCGCGGTATTCGCTGTTCCAGTAGTTGAAGTCCCCATGGTGATCGCGATGCCCGGGCGATTCCGTGGAGACGTACTCGGCGCGCAGGTCCATCTGCGCCAGACCCGGCAAGCGCGTAATCCAGATGCCGGGACGGATCGCGCCGCGGCCCGGGTTCTTGAAAAAGATGCGCTCGTCGTCCTGGTAGAGTTCGGCGTAGAGCACAACCAGCTCGCGCACACCGGGCATGTGGAAAACGAGGTCGAGCGTGGTGCGCGTGTCCCCGGGAATGCCGCCCGAGGAATCGGAGATCCCGAAAAAGCTGCGCACGAATCCCCCCAAGCCGACTCTTGCGCCCCCGCCGCCAAGCATGGTGGTGCGACCGTAGCCCACTTCAAAGCGCGGGTGCACACGGAAGGCAATTTTCTGGCCGTAGAGGTACGGGCGAGGACGAAACACGTGCCCGCTCAGGCGCGTGAAGAAGAACTCCGTGCGCAGCGGCCCGAGACGTCCGAGCCAGCCGGGCAGGCGAAACGGCACAGCCCGAGCGATGCGGGCCATCACCAGCGGCTCCGCGTTGCGGCTGAGCAGCAGTGACCCGCCGGCACCGATGCCCCAGTCCAGGCTTTGCTTGCCGAAAGAAAGCTGCCAGTTCTTGAGGTTCAGCAGGACATAGACCTCGAGGATCTGCCCGCGGTCGAGCACGCTGGCCGGCACGGCGGGGCGCGGCGGCACGCGGTCCAGTTGTGCAATCAAGTCCGCCACAGAGCTCGCCGCTGGTGCGGACGGGGCATGCTGGTACTCGCCGCGGAAATAAACCGCCCAGGGACCAGCCATGGCGCGCGCGGCCACCCCGCCAAAGGCATTGGTTCCCCGGCGCAGCGGTCGCCCCAACTCGTATGCCAAGGTCTGGCCGAAATGGAAGCCATCGGCCAGCGCTTCCCCCGCGAGGGAGACCGCACGCGCATAAACGGATTCCAGGCGGATGGCCACCGTGCGGCCGCCGTTGAGCGCTTCGAGTTCGAAGGCGAACTCGCGTTCGAGCAGCGCCAGCAAACGTGCCGCGGCCTCGCCCGTCGGCCGATCCTCAAGGATCGCCTGGCGGAAGTTTTCTCCGGCCTCTTCGGTCAACCGGGCACATTCGGTGCGCGCCCAGGGTTTCATGCCCCACAGGGCCGTGCGCACGTAGCCCAGGGCGGCCAGGCGTTCGAGCACGGGATAAACCCAGCTATCGAGCGGAACCGACGCGGACCCCACGGGCCGATAACGCGGATAATCCTGCGCCCCGCCCCGCGGGGCTCCGGCCAGCAGCGCGACGAGGGTGAGCGCCAAGCGCAGTGTCGGCTTCATCTGCGCACCAGGATGGCCGTGCTGATGGCCGCGGAGGTGGCCACTTCAGCCACGCTCAAGAAGTTCTTCCACGCCGTGGATTCACCGAGGGGCTTTTCCGGCACAACGATGGTGTCGCCCGGCTGGACGCGCACGGAAAGAGCTCCGCCGCCCCACCAGCCCTCCGCCGCGGAGACCACCGAGCCGTTGGCGCGGATGACGAAGATGGCGTTGGGCCGGGCCAGGGGCGTTGTGCCGCCGGCCTGCTTCAGGTACCAGGCCACGTTCTTGCGCGGCACATAGGCCAGCGCGTTTGCGTTGTAGACCTGGCCCACGATCAGAACGAAGTCGGGCCGCTTGGGGATAGTCAGCACATCGCCGTCGCGCAGCTCGATGTCCTCCGGCGAGTTCGCGTACTTGCTCAGGTGGCGGGGCAGCAGGATCACCAGCCGGCCGCTGACCGGGGCGCGGCGCAGGCTTTCGAGCACACGTTCGCGCTGTTGCAGGGCGGCCTGTTGCAGCGCGGCCTGCTCCTGCGGCGTGGCGGCCAGCGAGACCTTCACCAGGTTGGCTTCCGCCTCGAGGCGCCGGATCAGGTCTTCCCTGCTTTTCTGCTGCAGTTCGCGAACGGCCTGCCGCTCGAGCACGGCCGCCTGCGGCCAGGCCGTCGGCAGGAAGCCTCCGGCGCGCTTGAGCACCGAGCTCAGCCGCTCGCCGGGCTGGATGCCGTAGCCGCCCGGATGGGCCACCTCGCCGCGGAGCACCACCGAGGCGCCGATGTCCGACCAGCCGGCCACCGGCCGGATGGCCAGGGCGTCGCCATCACGCAATAGCAGGTCGTGCTCCTCATGGCCAGCGAGCGCGGCAGCGATCCGGACTTCGCGGTGCTCGGCATGCTGGCGGCCATCCGCGCCGAGGTAACGGGTCAGGTCCGCCGACTCTGCATAGGCGCTGCGCTTCAGCCCGCCAGCCAAGCGGATCAAGTCGCTGATGCGCATCCCTGCGGCCAGCGGGTAGCGGCCGGGCTTGGCCACTTCGCCGCGCACGGCAACGCTGGGCGGATCCACCTTGGCGGGGTTGGAATGCACGACGATGCGGTCTCGCGGCTCGAGCAGCAGGTCCTCGGTCGGATCGCCGGCCAGAGCCCGCCGCAGGTTGACGCTCAGCACGCGCAGCCGGCTGTCCGGCAGCTCGCGGAAGACCTGTGCGTCCTCGAGGTGGGCGTCGGGAGTCAGTCCGCCAGCCAGGTGAATGGCCTCACGCAGGTGCAGCCGGCCCGCCGTGCGGTAGGGCCCCGGCTTCCACACTTCCCCGCCCACCCAGACAGTCGGGGGAGCCTCGAAGTCATACCGGCTGAAGATGCGCACGGTGTCCATGGGCTCGAGCGTCGGAGCGGCGGCGGGGTCCGCCAGCGCCCGGCCCAGCTCGAAGCTTTCCACTTGCGGGCGGTACTCCGGCGGGACCAGGCGGATGATCTCCGCGTACTGGCTGGCCGGCTCAGGCAGCAGGTCTGCCGTTGTGATCAGCTCGGTGAGCTTCATCCCGGGACGGAACGAGTAGCGCCCGGGGCGCAGGACGTGCCCTTCCAGATAGACGGCATCCTGGTTGTACGGCGCGATGGGAAAGATGCGGACTTCATCACCTTCGCGTAGTTCGAAAGCGCGCAACTGGGCTTCGGCCACGGCCAAGTCGGAGACGTCCAGGCTGAGCATGGTGCGCTTCTCATGCGCTTCCACGCGCTGCACCTGGATGCGCCGCAGCATGGCAGTGGAGAGAATCCCACCAGCCATGGCCAGGACGTCGGCCAGCGATTTTTCCTGCCGCAACTCGTAGATCGCGGGGCGCCGGACGGCGCCTTCGACACTGACCATCCCGCCGATGGGCGGCACGAGCACCGTGTCGCCGTTATCCAGCCGCTTCAGGTCTGTGCGCACCCCGCGGAGCAGCAGGTCGTAGACATCCACTTCCTGAACCAACTGGCGACCGCGATAGTGCCGCAGCAGGCGCAGCGAGCCGCGCACGGTAGGCCCGCCCGCGGCAAACAGGGCATTCAGCGGCGTGGAAAGCGAACTGATGTCGTAGGCCCCGGGCTGCTCCACGTCGCCTACCACATAAACGCGGATCGTGCGCAGCCGCGAAAGCGACAGGTCGGCAGAAACGTCGCGGAACTGCGTGCGCAGCAACTGCTGCACGGCCTGTTGGACCTCACCGAGCGTCCGCCCGCTCACCAGCACCGGGCCCACCTCCGGCAAGGCCAGCCGGCCTTCGTGATCCACGGTGCGAAACAGCCGCTGGGATACGCTGCCCCAGAGGTCAATGGCCAAGCTGTCGCCCGGCCCCAGCACGTAGTCCGGCCCGACCGGCAGGTCCATGGGCAGCAATTCCGGATCGCGCACGCCCTTGTGGAAGACGTCCAGCCCGAACCGTTCGAGCGCCGCGCCCTGCGGCGCGACCTGCCTGTAGAGGTCATAGATGGACGGGATGTCGGCATACGGGCTGGGCCGCAGCACATACCCGCCTTCGAACACTTCCTGGGCAGCGTGCAAACTGCTCTTCGGCGGCGATAGGCGCTGCAGGTTGCGACCGCGCTCGCTCGGCGCACCCGTATCCGCAGTGAGGGGCTGGGCGAGCGCAGGCGAGTCGCCCGTGCGCACGGGGGCCTCGGGCGACATCACTGCCTTGGGCGCGCCTGGCGGCAACGACGGGACGCTCACACCCTGGATCTGGCCGGCCTCGCCGGGCCGCGCGAGGCTCTGTCCGCGATCCGGCGAGGGCCAGGCCAGGCTCCGGCTGCTTGTTGTGCTGCCACGCGGTGCCAGGGCCTGTTCGGCCTGCACTTCGACGGATTCAACGGCGTGCGCGGCGGTCAGTCGGCGGGCTTCCGCCTCCTGAGCCGCTTCGGAACCCGCGGCGACTTTCGGGAGCAGGTAGCCATAGCGCTGCACAAGCCGCGTGGCCACCGCGCGGAAACGCAGGTCGCTTGCCAGCCGGTCAAAAATGGACTGATCCGTCAGGCTTGCGTCGTCCACGATCCGCCCCTGGTCGGTGGCTTCGCTGGCTATCCAGCGTTTCAACTCGACCAGCAGGCCGGCATCCTGACGGAGCACCTGCTCGATCTGCGCGGCCGAGGCGGCCACGCGGTCCAGGTTACGTGCAGCCAGATCCGAAGCCACCGGGCGCGTGGTTGCGGATTGTGGCCGCGCCACCGGCGCCCCCGAAGCCGCGGCCAAGAGCAGGATCAGTGTCCGGCAGTGGCGTCTCACAGCTTTCCCCCTGCGGGGAGCTTTTGTCCCCGAAGCACCTTGAGCACGCTTTCCTCGGAGGCCTCAATGCTGTCGGAACGTATGTCCAGCGCGGCCCAGTAGAAGACGCTGTAATTGCGTTCCGGAGCGAGGGCCAGGATTTTCAGGTGCGGATAGCGCTCGAGGGCGAAATCGCAGATGCTCGGCCGCCGACCGGCCTCGTCCTGCGCGATGATCAGGAAATCGGGATGCAGTTTTTCGACCAGCTCGACAATCTCCGCGTCGTCCTGGAGCTCGCCGACAATTTCGATATCCGGCTGGTCCGAGATCGTGGCCAGCACGAGTTCGCGCATCAGGCGTGGACGATTGGCGACCAGCACGCGCACTTTTTTCATGAGCCCCCGACGCGGCCGAGTGTGCAAGAAGCGCGGGGCGCTGGGAAGGTTCAATTGCGAACCTGCTGCACGGGGAGTGAAACCGCAAACCCGGATACCAAGCCCGTGCCCGGGCAGTACCAGCCACGCGGTGCCGCCGGGTACCCAAAACGTACTCGGCAAGAGCAGGCCCGCGCGATTCATGGAAGCAGCCGCCTAGGCGATGTTTTCCCGGCGTTTTCCGGCGGCGTAGCAGAGCTCGACGATGCTCAGGCGGTCGGGAGCCCCGGCCTTGCGCAGCATTCGATGGATGTGGTTCTTGATCGTCTGCTCAGAAAGGTTCAAATGCTGGGCGATTTCTTTGTTGGTCAGGCCCTCAGCAATCAGGGGCAGAAGCTGCTGTTCGCGGCGGGTCAGTCCGTACTGCAAGCGGAACTGCACGTTGGGCCGTTGGGCTTGCCCGGCCACATACTGGAACAGCACGCGCGCCAGGCGCGGGGGACAGAACGCTTCTCCCCGCTGGACGGCGCGCACGGCCGCCAGGACGTCCATGGCCGGGGCGTCCTCGAGGACGTACCCTGCCACGCCACTGCACACGGCGCGCAGAAACGTCGCTTCGTCGTCTTTCATCCCAATCAGGACCACCTGCAAGTCTGGATTGGCCTGCGTCAGCCGCTGCAAGAAGGAGAAGTCCGATTCGCCCGTGGCCAGTGAGTCAGACAGCAACACATCCGCCCCGGAGGCACGAATCCGCTCCTCCACGTCCGGCGAAAACGCCATGGCCTCCAGGACGCGAAACTCGCCAGGCCGGCTGACAATGTGGGCCAGGGCTTCCCGAAGCAGACGATTCCCAGCCAGAAGGAAAACGCCTGCCTTTGCTCCCATCAGCAGCCCCCCAAAACAGGCACGTTCGTCTGCGCAGAGACCGCCGGGGAACAAAGCAAGCTACTCTCCAACCACTCCGCGAGCAAACGGCAAGGTTCCTGCTGGAAAACGGTCTGCGTTGAAACAGCCAGAGGAGACGGACGTGCGAGGCAGACAAGCCTAGATTCCCATCAGCGCGGCGACGACAGCCAAAGCGATAGAGCCTGCCAGGCACCCAGAACAAACAAAAAGGCCGCGAAAATACGGCGCATCCACACGGGCGAAATCTTTTGAGCTACCTTGCTGCCGACAATCCCCCCGAGGAATACGCCGGGGATCAGCAGCAACCCTACTCGCCAGTCCACGTGGCCCGCGCGGTAGTATCCAAGAAAAGCCAGCAAACCTGTGGGAGGTACCAGGGCCGCGAGGCTGGTTCCTTGAGCGCGGTGTTGGTCAAAATGGAACAGGAGTACCAAAACGGGTACCAAGACGATGCCCCCTCCGACCCCGAACAGTCCCCCGAGGACGCCCACACCAAAGGCCACGAGAAACAGGCCGAGCCGGGACGGCTGAGGGCGTGGCCCCGTCCCGTCTCCCTGCTGCCGGTCGAGGGTCTGACGCGCCAGCATCACCGCGGCAAACATCAGAAACAAGCCGAACAGGCCGCGGAGCGTCGCCGAGGGCAGGCCGACGGCAACTAGACTGCCTCCGTAGCCGCCGAGCAAGAAACCCGCCGCGCAGATGACCCCGGCGGGGCCGTCCACCTGGCCTCTTTTCCAGTAAAAGTACAAGGCGCCAATCCCCACGGGCGGCAACTGGATGAGCAAAGAAGTGCCCTGGGCCAGATGCTGGTTCATCCCGACCAGGTAGGCCAGAGCGGGAACGAGCAGGACACCTCCGCCGACGCCCATCAAACCGATCAGGACGCCGACCCCGAGCCCCAGCAGGAGAAGTCCGATCAGAGACATTCCCGGCCCTTGGCCAATGTTTTGCGGCGGCTCATCTTCGTCGAAATGCCGCAGCAGGGCAACCGTTCGGCCGCACCGGAGCGGGCCGGCGGCTTGGTGGGCTGCGGGATTCTTGCTATAGTCGCTGGCCGGCAGACCGCCAACCGACAAGCATGGCCAATCATCTCGAGCAGATCCGCGCGCAACTAGAAGAAAGCTGCCGCGTCAAGCAGTCTTTCAGTCGCGAGTTGCTGGAGCGCATCAGCGAGTTTGCCGAGCGCAGCGCGGCCGCGCTGGCGGCTGGAAACAAGCTCGTATGGTTCGGAAACGGCGGGAGCGCCGCCGACGCCATCCACTTGGCGGCGGAATTCGTGGTGCGCTTGCGCGGCGACCGGCCCAGCCTGCCGGCCCTGGCGCTGGCAGCCAACCCTTCGGTGCTGACCGCAGCGGGCAATGACTACGGCTTCGAGTCCATTTTCGCCCGGCAGATTGAATCCCTGGTGGCGCGCGGCGACGTGCTCGTGGCGCTTTCCACCAGCGGAACAAGCCCCAACATCCTGCGCGGCGTGAATGCGGGGCGCCGTCGGGGAGCCTGGCTGGTGGCCCTGACCGGCGAAACCGGCGGCCAGTTGCGCGACAAAGTGGACCTACTGCTGAACGTGCCCTCGCGGGATTCGCAGCGCATTCAGGAAGCGCATATCACTATCGGACATATTGTCACGTCGCTGGTGGAGCAAAACCTGTTCAAGAAGCAGTAGGGCCCGGCCTTCAGGACTGGGCCCGGAGCAGTTCCACGCGCAGGTTGCCAAAGGGCAATTCCGCCTCCATGCGCACGGGTGTTTGGCTTGCGTCCCGGGCCAGCCAGAGGAAAAAGCGGGTGTGGGCAAGTTCCCGGCCGCGCTCGAACACGCGGATTTCGATCCGCGTGGCGGGAAATTTCCCTGCCGGGACGCGAGCCTCCTGCTTTTCTGCCAGCAGGCGCGCACGAACCTCGTAGAGTTTCTTGCCGTCGTAGAGCGGGGTGCGGAGTTCACGGACTGCTGGCCAAGAGACAGCCCGCAGATAGAAAAGGTACCCGAGCGGGTCGCAGGTGCCTGCAGGGACGCGCACGGCCGCACCGTCTCCGGCGACGGGCATCTCCTCAGTCACCAGGCGCACCACCGTGTTCTCCGTCCTGCCCTCCTCGCGCAGATACTGCTCGTACTGCAGGCTGCCCAGCGTAACCGTGTCCGTGTAGGAATCGAATTGGTCGTCCAGCTCGTAGATGAAGCGCACCGGTTGCAGCGTGCGGGCCACGGCCTGAAAGTGCCAGGCATGGCGGCCGAAGAAAGGCCGCCGCTCGCGGACCTGCAAACCCACCGATGCCGCCGAAGAAAACGCGGCCCAGGCGATCCGGTAGTCGAGCTTCTCGCCCGCGCGGAAAGGGACCTGGGCTTCCAGCTCGGGCTGAGTTTTTTCGGGCGCCACCGGCGCGCGCCGTCGCTGGCCCGCCAGTGGAACGACAGACAGAATCAGCAGTGGGGCAAGCCAGCACATCAGCCGCCAGCTCATGCGCGTACTCGAGGCCCTTTTCATGTTCAACAGGTTTGAGTTGGCCGCTCCAGCGGCGCGTTGCCTCCGACTGGCAGTCCGCGCCAGCGGGCCGCGCCCGCCAGGAGTTTCCCGCTCCAGCTTACGCGAAAGGCGACAGACAGACCACTGCCGGGGGCAACCCGACATCCCGCCGCGCTAGCCGGCCCCAGGGGCAGCCGCGTCCAGGACCGCCGGCAAGTCGGTGAGGGAATCTACGAGCACGTCGGGGGGGAATTCGGCGAGCAGGTGGCTGCCCAGGCCGTAGGTAACGCCGCACACCCAGGTGCCCGCGTTGCGCGCCGTCTGCACGTCAATCTCCGAGTCGCCAACCATCATGGCTTGGCGAGAGGCCAGCCGAAACTCCTGAAGGAGCGCGGCCACGCCCATGGGATCCGGCTTCTTGCGCTCGAAGCTGTTCCCGCCATAGATGCGCCGGAAATGATGTGCCAGGCCGAGACCTTCGAGGATCATGCGGCTGATGCCCTCCGGCTTGTTGGTCAGCACCACCAGATCGCGACGCGCGAGCATGGCCAGCCCCTCGCGCACGCCGGGATACGGCAACGTGTTATCCAGCATGTGCTCCTTGTAGTAGGCGAGGAAGTACTGGAGACCCCGGGCGATCTCTTCTTCGCTGATGCCCTCTTCCAGGGCCCGGCGGATCAACAGGGGCGCTCCGTGGCCGATGTAGCCGAAGATCCGCTCGTGGGGCAGAGGCGGCAGGCCCATGTGTACGCGCACGGCGTTCACCGCGAGCGCCAGGTCGAGCTTGGAGTCAATCAGCGTGCCATCCAGATCGAAGATCAGCAGGCGCACGCCGCGGAAATCCCTGTTCGATTGCTGCATGCCGCATCCCCTCCGCATTCTATCCGCGCGAGGACGCTTCGGCCAGTGACGCCGCGCTGCTAGAATGTTTTGAGGCGCCCCCATGGCTAAAATCGTGCCGTTCGCCGCCTGTCGCTACAACCCGGCGCGCGTTAAACTGCAAGACGTTGTCACGCAACCGTACGACAAAATCACGCCCGCAATGCAGGCTGGTTACTACGCGCGCAGCCCGTTCAACCTGATCCGGGTCGAAAAGGGCCGGGCTGAGGCGGGCGACACGGCGGAAAGCAACGTTTACACCCGCGCAGCGCAAACGCTGGAAGATTGGATCGCAAAAGGCATCCTGGTTCAGGACCCTTCGCCAGCCGTCTACGCCTACTTGCAGGAGTACGAGTCTCCGCTGACCGGCGAACGCAAACTCCGTAAGAGTTTCATCGCCCTGGGACGCCTGGAGGACTATTCGGCGGGCATTGTTTTTCGCCACGAACGGACCCTGGCCGCGCCGAAGGCCGACCGGCTCGAGCTGCTGCGCCACACGCGCACGCAAACCGGGCAGCTTTTCATGCTCTACGACGATCCCAGCGGCCGGCTGGACACGCTCCTGGAGCGGTTCAGCAGGATGCCCACTTCCTACGAAGCCGCCGACGAGTTCGGAGTGATCCATCGTCTGTGGCCCATCGTGGACCGAGAAACCATAGACCACATCGTGGCGTTTATGGCCGACAAGAAACTGGTCATCGCCGACGGCCACCACCGCTACGAAACGGCCCTGGCCTTCCGCGAGGAGTGCCGGGCCGCGCTGGCCCAGCCGTCGCCTAACGCTCCGCACGAGTTCGCCATGATGACGTTTGTGAATCTGCGCTCCGACGGGCTGACCATCCTGCCCACGCACCGCGTTGTCTTCGGCCTGCCGCATTTCGACTTTGCCGGCTTCCGCAAACGGGTGCAACCCTACTTCGACTGCTACGCTTATCCGTTTGTCAATAGCAGCGAACAGGCCTCTGCCGAACAACAGTTCCGCCGGGACGTGTTCCAGCCGACGCGGCGCAACGCCATCGGGGCCTACGCCGGCTCGGCTTTTTACCTCTTCCTTCTACGAGGCAACGCGAGCCTCGAGCACTGGATTGCTGACGCTTCGCCAGCCCAACGCCAGCTCGACGTGGTTCTGCTGCACCGGCTGATCTTGGAAAAGGGGCTGGACATCTCCACGGAAGCGGTGACCGAGGAACGACACATTCGTTACGAGCGGGAAGTGAAGGCCGCAGTGGGCGCGGTCGATCGCGGCGAAGCGCAGATCGCTTTTCTCCTGAGGCCGCTGGGCGTCACCCAGGTGGCCGAGATGGCCCTGGCCGGCGAAGTGCTTCCGCAGAAGTCCACAGACTTCTACCCCAAACTGCTCAGCGGACTCACCCTCTATCGGATGGAGAGGTAAACACGCCGCCCGCGCGACGACCCGAGCAGGCGCCGTCCTGACGAGCCGGGTTACGCCTTGAAGCTCTGGATGGCGGCCCCCTCGCTGTCAAACACTTCGAAGACCGTCACCAGCTTGGTCACCTGCAGGACTTCCTGGAACTTGTGCCCCAGGTTGGCCAGTTTCAGCATGGCTCCCTGGGACTTGGCGCTGTGGAACGCCGCAACCAGCGTCCCCAAGCCCGCGCTGTCAATGAAGGTCACGTCCTTCATGTTCAGGACGATTCTCAACTTGCTGTCCGCCAGCAGGCTCTTCACCCGTTCTCGCAGGGCGTTGCTCTCTTCACCCAGCACGATGCGGCCTTCCAGTTGCACGACGGTGATCCCATCCACTTCCCGGTTGGTCATTCTCAGTGCCACGTTTGGATCCTCCCTCCAGCGCAAAAAAGAAACGGTTTCAGTGCATCGCCAGCGGCGAAGGCAACCTACCCCGCTTTCGCCCGGTCCCTATCAATAAAAGTCCGAGCAGGACATGTAATACTGGCAACCGGGGCAGATCAACTTGCAGCGCCGCGGCTCCAACCTCGACGAACACACCGGGCAGTATCGCGAGGCGTCCCGTACTGCGCCTCCAGGGGGCGGCCCCTGCGGCGCCACCGTTTCGCGCGTTTCCCCCATTCGGCCCGAAACTTATAGCACAACCCTGCGGAGGGGGGAAGCACTCCGGAGGCCCAGGGGCTCGCTGCCCTGGCTGAGGCGCCTCTGGCAAGAACTCAGCCGCATAAGACAAGTAAGACAAGAAGGAAGAGAGGGCGGCTTGAAGGCCTTCCGCTACAGGTAGCCAGCGGCTTTGCAAAGGCCCACTAGCAGTTGCTCCGCGGGAGATTGTGCGCTCTGCGGGCTGGGCCCTGGCCCGGGGGGCCGCAGGAAGCGCAGTCTCGGGCCGAATGGGAGTAGAATACAGACAACCTGTTTCGTCCCGGCAGGTATCGAAACAGGCAGGGAGCTATGCGGCGGGTTCTCATGTTCGGGGCAGCCGTCGGGCTAGCGTTGGCCTCCAGCGCCGCAGCTCAGGCCCAGCGCCCGGCACGCCGCACTCAGGCCGTGGTCGTATCTGCCCCGGCAGGGACTCGCGTCATTCGCATCCCACTCAATACCGCCCCGACGAATGCTGAAGTCTCCCCGGCAACCGGCGTGCTCGTCGGCACGGCTGCCAATTCCGTGAACACGCTACTGCACGGGACCCTCCCCGTGCCGGGCCTCGGTTTTGATTTCACGCATCACGCGCTGATGAACCGCAACCTCGACGTCCGCGCCCTGATTGATCCTATCACCCAGCATCGGCTGGCGCTCGCGCGCCAGATCCGCCGCGAGACACCGCTTGTTCCGCTCGCGCTGCCCATCTTCTTTCCGTCCATTCAGGTGATGGTGCAGCCGCAGCCTCCCATCGTGATCATCCAGCAGGCCGCAGAAGCGCCGCCGGAAGAGCCCGTAGAGCGCGGCCGGCCCGCCGAGGTCGGGCCCAGGGAAGAGCTTCCCGCCGAGCCGCCGCCCGAACTCGAAAGGCTCGTCCTGGTGCGGCGCGATGGCACACACATCTTCGCCGTTGCTTTCGTCGTCCAGGAGACGCGCGTGGTCTACGTGACTGCAGAGGGGCAGCGGCGCACGGTCGCGCTGGCCGCCCTGGATCTCCCCGAAACCCTGCGCGTGAACGAAGAACGCGGCACGACCCTGCAGTTGCCCATCTGATTCCCTGCCGAAGCCAATCACTCCCGAGAGGAATCATACGGCGCAGGCATGTAGAAACGGTTGGCGGCCGGGCCGGCGCGCTCGAACTGGATGGTCGTGTGGGTGATGTGGAATTCACGCGCCAGCCGCTCCTGGACGCGCTCGAGAATCCGCTCGCTCTCCTCCATGTGCATGTCGGGGATGCGGACGTGGCAGGAGAGCGCGTGCAGATTGGTGCCCAGCGTCCAGATGTGCAGGTCATGAACCTCGGCCACGCCTTCCACGCCCAGGATGGCGCGGACGACGTCGTCGAGGCGGATTTGCCGCGGCAGGCCCTCCAGCAGAATGTGACTGCTCTCCTTCAGCACGCCGAGGCTTGACCACAGCACCAGCACGCCAATGCCCAGGCCCAGCACCGGGTCCACCCGCTGCACGCCGGTCCAGCGGATGGCCAGCGCACCGGCCACAATCGCCAGGTCGGAAAGGGCATCGCCGAAGTTGTGAATCAGAATGGTGCGCAGGTTCAGGTCGTGTCGCCCCCGTGCCAAGGCCAGCGTGATCCCCCCGTTGATGACCAGCCCTGCCAGGGCCACGACCAGCATCACGCCTTCCCTCACGTCCACCGGATGGCGCAGGCGCTCATACGACTCATACAGCAGAAACCCCGCTACCAACACCAGTAGGATGGCATTCGTGTAGGAGGCCAG
>Ga0209172_10003001_pt1 | contig 27448 bp, 19 predicted proteins | sample LarsenN4metaG_FD_184113 | JGI IMG/M metagenome (GOLD analysis project Ga0209172, IMG submission 184113) | Hot spring sediment bacterial and archeal communities from British Columbia, Canada, to study Microbial Dark Matter (Phase II) - Larsen... ... | reverse complement strand
GCCGGTTAAGGCTTGGACTTGCAGAACCAGATACTCATGGGGAAAGTCCAAATCTCCGGGAATGTCCCACAAGCGCGCTGTGCCATCCTCACTCCAGGTCAAAATGCGCATTTGCGCCTGATCAAACATCGCACCATTAACCCTTCCTTCATGCTTCATGGGCTGGCTGAGGGCATGCCGGTCTGGGCCTCCCACAAGCGCACCGTGCTATCAGCACTCCAGCTTAAAATGCGCTTTTGCGCTTGATCGAAGCCCCCGCCTCTAACTTCACTTTCATGCTTCATGGGCTGGCCGATAGGCTTGCCAGTCTCGGTCTCCCACAAGCGCCCATACCATTAGAGCCCCAGGTAAAGATACGCTTTTCGGCCTGATCGAACATTGCACCCAAAACCTCTCTTCCGTGTTCCATCTCCATCTTCTGCTTGCTGAGTTTATCACTTGCGACCTCGTAACGCGGCTTTGGCCGCAACCAAAACAATTGTCAATTGACAATTGTTAATTATCAATTGACAATTCAAAATCTTCGCGGTTGTGATAGTTTTTTCAAGGTAATACGATACAACCTTACTATACCATCACTTAAAAAGATCAAGACGCGTTTTTTAGCCTGATCGAACACAGGGCCAGGAGGGTTGGAGCAAAGGAGTCCGAATCTCCAAGTGATCTCCTCGCCAAAGGCAAGTTGGCTGGCCACGCTGCTGCGGGATAGCGGGGGTGCGCTTGGCTTTTCTCAACGCTTGCAAGACCGCCCATGCTGCGGACGGCGTGGCGGAAGTGCTGGTGCGTCGGGAGGTTCCTGCGGCTTTGGGCATGCAAGTGTTCGTGCGCGACGATGTGGCGATTGCGTTCTCCGCCAATTTCTACGCTGCCCTCGCCGACGGTTGGCCGGTCGATGCCGCTGTGGTTGAAGGCCGCAAAGCGATTGTCAACGCCTTGAATAATGATCCCGACCAGCCCGATTGGATTCATCCGGTGCTCTACATGCGCGCTCCGGATGGGGTGTTGTTTGGGTAGTCCAAAATTCTCCTTGCGGTTATCAATTCGTTTTAGTAAATTTTACCCACTGCTGTCCGGTTTAGAGCGTCAGGCAGAGCTGCGCCAAATTTCGCGGCGGCAGGGGATGGCGACCACCGGCGCCTCGCAGTTCAGGAAAAAGCAACTGCTCCAGATGCATTCTGGTAAAAACATGCTCACAAATCAGTCGTTGTAAAGTTAACAAGGAGCCGTGAAACTTGTTTTTGTATTTGATGTACGCTAAAAGCAAGTAGGTGATCATCGCGATCCAGATTTGCGTCATCACCGCATTTTCGCTGGTGCCAAGAAACGTTTTGATTTTGAGATGCTGTTTGATCCATTTGAAAAACAGTTCGATTTCCCAACGGGCCTTATAAATTTGCGCAATCGTCAAGGCTGATAAATGAAAGATGTTGGTCAAATACTCATAGATTTCTCCGGTTTCGGGATCACGATACGTGACTAACCGTAGTTCGATAGGAATTTTATCCGCCTTGTTGCCGACGATCCGAATAATTTGATCTTTGATAATCCCTTTTTGGCGCGCCCGCTTTGACAGCTTCGGCAAGTGGTGCTCGGGTTTCGGCAGCAGCGCATAACTCATGTTGTCTTTCGCTCGCGTGACAAAATAAGCGTCACTTTCGTCAATGTGAAACAGCCATGCATAATCAATCATCGCCCGGTCGAAAACGCTGATGCTATCCGGTTCAATCGTGAGTGTGCGCGCAACCTTGATTTCATGGGTTTTGCCGGTGGTGACATTGATGAAGTTCGGAAGCTGGCCGCTATGATCCAGGCGCGCGTGCAGCTTAATCGCACCTTTCGCTTGTCGGAACTTGGCCCAAGGAAACGTCTTCAGACACAACTTGATGGTGCTGGCATCGAATGCTTGCAGTTTGTTTTTGAAGCGAAATTTATGTTTGGGCGCAACATCCTGGCATCGGAGAAAAACGGTGGTAAACAATTCCTCATAAATGTGCCAGTCCCGATTTTGATTGGCATCGGCGACGGTTGAACGCGAAACCTTTTTCAAACCCAAATGATAAAAATGCTGGGCGTGATTTTGTAAACTGAGTTCAAGCGCGCGTAAAGAAACTTTTCCCGCCACTTGCGCATACATCATGGTCGTCAATTGCGACCAGCAGTTAAAAGTTCGCACGCGATAATCACCGTTGTAGTGATCGACACAAGTTTGAAACTGGGAGCGTGGAATTTGTTTGAGAAACTGATTGTAGATGGTACTAAATTGTTGCATGGCTTGAATCTCCTGGTGGTTGACATTTCATAAACTGCTCTTGCACTAAAATACGAAATGCCGCGTCGGAAACTCAAGCTTTTTTTCACAACCCCCGGAGTTATCCACGACTTTTTGAGTTATCCACATAAAACTGATGTGAAGCAGCCGTCAGTTGGAGACGTTAATCATCAAAATGGCCTTTTTACGCACGACCAACAGTCATTTTAAGCTTTAACCGGACAGTAGTGATTTTGCAACTAAAAGAGAACCCTGCGGGCGTAGCCGCAACGAAAAAGGTTTTTTTGAAAATTGCAGACAGAAACAATATTCGTCGCATTTTGTTGAGCCGGCTGCGCTTCATGGGCGATGTGATTCTCACCACACCGCTCATCCGGCGGCTCAAGGAAGTTTTTCCGCACGCGCAATTGAGCTATTTGACGCAAGACACTTTCGCGCCGCTGCTACTGCACAATCCGCATCTCGATGAGGTGATGGCGTTTCCGTCGCAAGGCAGTCTTGTCGCGCAATGGCAAGCTTACTCGCAATTGCGCCGGCGGCGTTTTGATCTGGCCATCGATCTGTTTGGCAATCCGCGCACCGCCTTGATGACGTGGCTGACCGGCGCGCCAATTCGCGTCGGCGGCGATTTTCGCGGGCGTGGAAAATTATACAACGTTCGCGTGCCGGCGCCGGCCATCGAAACGAACGCGATTGATTTTCACTGGCGCAGCCTCGAAGCGCTTGGCATCACCAAGAGCGAGCCTCGCACCGAGATTTTTATTACCGCGCAGGAAAAGCAGTCGGCGCGGGAATTTTTAAATGACTATCATCTCGACCTCGCGCGGCCCATCGCCGGCCTGCATCCCGGCGCCAGCTGGCCGAATAAGCGCTGGCCGGAAAAACATTTTGCTGAATTGGCGCGCCGGCTCGTTGATCACCATGTTCAGGTGGTGATCACCCAAGGCCCGGGCGAAGAGAAAATCGCGCTGGACGTCATGCGGCAAATTCCGCCGCCTCAATCTTCGACTTCTCGCAATGCCGTCATTTTGCTGCCGGTGCTGCCACTGCGTCAGTTGGCGAGTATCCAACAACACATGCGCGTGTTTGTCTCGAACGATTGCGGCGTCATGCATCTGGCCGTGGCCGCCGGCACGCCGACGATTGGCTTGTTTGGCTCCAGCCAACCGCGGATTTGGTTTCCTTATCATCAAGCCGATGGCCATCTTGCGCTGTGGCATGAAATCGAATGCCGTCCCTGCCACAAAAACTTTTGCCCGCTCGGCCATCTCGATTGCCAGAATAAATTACTGCCGGAGCGAGTGGTCGCAGCCGTGCTGGAAAGGCTGCCGTTCTAAAAAATCGTCTCATTGCAAAAAAAATATTGCACAGGACACGCGTTTTCATCTCAGTAAAAAGTACATCTATTTTTTCACTGCTGAAAGCCGGGGATAATTCTTAGGAAATTGTCAACTTTCAGCGGCATGTCACTTTATTTTTACAATTTTCCGCTTGCTTTATTGATAAAATTTATCTACTTTCACACACGGACTTGGTATTTTTTTCATGGTTAGGAAAATCCAGTTTACTTTTTTTAACATTTTATCCCCCTCCACAGCTTGCCTGTGCTTCTTCGTTGGTAGTAGGGGGTCTAGGACGACCGGTAAAAAACTTATGCGTGAAGGATACTCACAGCCGACTACATCAGCGTGTCAAGCCCTTGTCGAAACAGGTGTTACACGCTGGAAAAAACTCTCCCGCGCCTTTTCTTTGATTTAATTTCACCGATCGCGCCCGCGGGTGTGATGAATCGTTCCCTCTCGGCTTCTGGCCGCGAGCGGGAATTCTTTTTTTCAAAGGTTTACCGGCAGCAGATGGCCTAATATCTGCACAAATCAAATTGATAGACGCCGCCAATCCAAACGCCTGCTTTTTAAACCGTTATCATTACTTTAGTTCCGCCTTCGTTTCCAGTGTGCCGAGATGAATCACTTTTTTACCTTTTTGAAAGTGATATGACCAAACTTTTTTCGTTCCTCACGCTGCTGCTCATTCTCGCCGCCGCGCCGGCGCCCGCGCAAACCGGACTCGCCGCCAGTTCGTGGCCGGCCTCCCGGCATGATGCGTTCATGACCGGCCGCGCGCAGGTCGTCGGCCCGACGAATCCGCAGTTGAAATGGGCGCTGAATTTGAGCGGCGGCAAGCTCGGCTCGCCGGTGCTTGGCGGCGACGGCACCATTTATATTCCCGGCAATGAGAACGACACGCTTTATGCGGTTTCGCCGGAGGGACGCTTGCAATGGAGTTTTACGGGCAAAAAATTATCCGGCGAACAGTTTATCGCGCCGGCGATCGTGGGGCGCGACGGCGTCATTTATTTTGGCTCCACCCAAAATATTTTTTACGCGGTGAATCCCGACGGCGCGCTGCGTTGGAGCGCGGCGCTGGAAGGCGAGGTTCGGCTCTCGGCGAATATCGGCGGCGATGGCACGATCTACGTGGCGGCGAAAGATTGCCGCTTGTATGCGCTGGCGCCAGATGGAAAAATCAAGTGGCGCGTCAATCTCGAAGCCTATCCCGGCAACGGCCCGGCGATCTCATCCGACGGCACGATTTACGTTGTCGCTGGCGCCTCTCTCAAAGGCTACGGCCCGGATGGCTCGCGCCGGCTTGACGTGAATTGCTCGGCTGTCGGCGTGCTCAGCGGTTTGATCGTCGACGGGTTTGAATTGATTTATGTCACCGCTTTGGAAAGTCCTAACGTCCTCGCCATCAGCAACTCCGGCGTCGAGCGCTGGAGCTACCGGTTTCCCGAAAACTTCGGGCCGGCGCAACTGCCGGCGCTGGGAACCGACGGCAGCCTTTATTTCGCCAGCGCCAAATCCGGCGAGTTGTTGGTGTTGAATCGTGACGGCAGCAAACGCTGGTCGTCTTCACCCGCCAGCGGCAAATTTCTCACCGAGCTGGTTCTCGATCAGGCCAACCAAATTTACATTGTCGATGACAACGACGGGCTGATCTCCACCTCGGAAGGCGGACAGTTGCGCTGGTCGATGCCGGAGATTCAGTGCCAGTTCTCGCCGGCCTTCGGCGCCGATGGCACGGTGTACGTCGCCAGCGACAAGAAGCTTTATGCCATCAGCGCGAGCGCGCCGAAAATGGTGGTCGAGACCCGGCCGCTCGATTGGGGCGAGGTCTGCGTCGGCAGCGCGGCGACGCTGGCGCTGAAAATTTCCAATCCGGGCAACGCCGATTTGCAGGTGAATCATCTCGCGGTCTCCCAGGCGGTTTTTCAAATTGATTCCGCCGGCGACGCCCGTAGGGGTTTTATTTTGCCGGCCGGCGCGCAAAAAACCGTGCCGGTGACATTCGCGCCCGCTGATTTCATTTCGTATAGCGAAATTCTGACCATTCATAGCAACGCCGGCAACGCCGCCGTCACGCTCAGAGGCAGCGGCCTCGGCGCCAGGATTTCCGCCCGTACGGGCGACTCGCTGAATTTTGGCGAGGTGGTCATGGGCAAATCCGCCGCCCAAGTGGCGCACGTTTTAAACGGCAATGACTGCGCGCTGCGCATCGATTCCGTGAAAATTGCCGGCGCCAATGCGGCTGCGTTCTCGGTCGAGGCCGCGAGCTTGCCGAAAATTTTGGCGGTGGGTGATACGGCCACATTCGCGGTGCGCTTCTCGCCGGCAGCTTTGAGCGCGTATCACGCGAGTTTGTTAATCTATAATAATGACCGGCAGCGCAATCCGTTCGTCGTGGTTTTGCAGGGAAACGCGGCGGCGACCCGGCCCGACATCGAAGTCACCCCGCTGGCGTTGACGTTCGGCAAAATTTGCGCTGAGAAGCAATTGCACGCCGTGGTCGCCAATACCGGCGAGAAAACCCTGCAAGTCGACTCGCTGGTTTTTTCCAATCCCGCCTTCTCCACCGATCACGCCCGGACTTTTTCCGTTGCCGCCGGCCAGCGCGATACCATTCGCATTCGTTTCACACCCGTCGCCGGCGCTGTGTCCGAGGGTGCGCTCGCTATTTTCAGCAACGACGCCAATAAAAAATCCGTGACGGTTGCTTTGCGCGGGCAGGGCGCTGTTCCCGTTCTTGTCGTTACGCCCACCGTGGAGTTCGGCGCCGTCGAAGTTCAAACCTGCGCCGGGCTCGTCAATTCGGCCACAAAAACCTATGTCATCGGCAATGACGGCGGTTGCGATCTCCGCGTCGATTCGCTGATTGCTACCGGCGTTTTTTCGGTGGCATCGCCGAGCCTGCCGCAGATTATTCCGGCTCAGGGCAAATTGAATGTTGTGTTGAAATTTACGCCAACTTCGATCGGTGACTACACTGGCACGCTGCGAATCGTGACGAATTCGTCCGGTGAACGCCAATTTCTAACCAGATTGCATGGCCGCGGCGTGGCAGCGCCGCATATCGCCGTGGCGGCGGACACGCTTGATTTCGGCGTGGTGTCGGTCGACAGCACCAAAAGCTCGCGGCTCGCCATCCGCAATCTCGGCGAGGTCGATTTGAACGTGGCGAGTCTGGCCATTTCATCATCGCGCTTCACGGCGGCGGCGCAGGCTTTCGCTTTGGCCTGCAAGCAGGACAGCGCGGTAACGGTTGCGTTCTCGCCCGATTCTACCGGCCTTTTCACCGCGACATTGTCGATCACGAGCAACGATCCCGACGAAGCCACCGTGAATGTTTTCTTGCGCGGGCAGGGCACGAAATCGGTGCAGGCGATCATCACGACGGACGCCTCGGCGTATCATTTCCCGGCCCTCTGCGTCGGCAGCCGTGACAGCCTGCGCGCGGTGGTGACGAACAAAGGCAGCGCGGTGCTGCGCGTCGACTCCGTGCGCGTGGCTTCCACTCAACAAATTTTTTCAACTGCCGCCGGCGACGCCCGTAGGGGTTTTCAGCTCGAGCCGCAGCAGAGCAAAACCTTGACGGTATTTTTCACACCGCTGCAGCGAGCCGAGTACAGCGCGGCGCTGCAGCTTTTCAGCAACGCCAGCAACGGCCGCCTGCTCGAAGTGAAATTGCACGGCAGCGGCACAGCGGCGGAAATTGGCGGCCAGAGCCGCATGGCCTTTGCGCCGACGGACGTCGATAGCGCGCGCCGTGATTCATATCTCTTGAACAACCTCGGCGATTGCCCGTTGACCGTGACCGGCGTGAAGATCGAAGGCGCTCATGCGAATGATTTCAAAGTGATCGATATCGGCCCGCCCGTCATTGTCTCGCGCGGCTCCTCGCGCCTGGCTTTGGAATTTAAGCCCAGCCTCGCCAGCGCCCGCCAGGCCTTGCTGGTCATCACCAGCTCCGATCCGGTGCAGCCGCGTTTTGAAGTCACGCTGAACGGCAATGGCAACGGCCTTCCCGGCAAATTGGCCGGCCCCAATCGCATCGACTTCGGCAAAGCCTGTCTGGATGAGAGCATCGCCCGCGAATGCACCATCACCAACACCGGCCAGTCGGATTTAACCCTGACGCAAATTATGACGGCGCGCGGCGAGCTTTTTAAAATCGCCGGCGCGATCCAATTGCCCAAACCAGTGCATCCGCAGGAGTCGGTGGTGATTCCGCTGGCGTTTACGCCGAAACAGGCCGGAAACGTGAGCGACACGTTGTTGGTGCAAACCGATCTTGCCGCCAATGCGCTGTTTCGCGTTGCGTTGCAAGGCGCCGGCCGCGATGACATGGCGAGGCTGGAGATGTCGCATCAAGCGCTGGCGTTCAACAGCCACCTCGACGAAACCAAAACCGAGCAGGTGACGATCACCAACGCCGGCTGCGGCAAAATCGAAATCAGCCAAATCGAGCTGGCGCGCAAGCTGCGCGTCTTCGCGACTCGTCCCGAACGGCCGCTGCCGGTGACGTTGGAAAAAGACCAGAGCTTGAACGTTACGGTTTCGTTCAAAGGCGATGATTTCAGAACCTTCGCCGATTCCTTGTACATTTACTGCGTCGATTGGCAGCAAAATCTCCAGCGCCTCAGCGTCAGCTTGTGGGGAAATGTGATGGACGGCGCGCCGTGTTTGCAAGTTGGCGCGGCCAAATTGGATTTTGGCGAAGTCGCGGTCGGCCAGGTTAAGCGCCTCGATTTGCAAGTGACCAATTGCAGCGCCGACAGCCGCCTCATCGTTCGCGCCCTGCAGCCCGCGAGCCGCGATTTCAAAATTTTGCCCGATACTTTAACGATTTTCCCGCACAATCCCCAGTTTTTTGCCGTCAATTTTGCGCCGCAGCGCCACGGCGAAATGGTCGATACGCTCAAGCTGGTTTATTCCGCGTTGAGCGATCCGGGCCGGACGCAAACGCAAAAAGTCGTCCTGGCTGGCGCGGGCACCGGCAATCGCGCCTTCGCCAGGCCGAATGCGTTCACGCCGAACGGCGACGGCAAAAACGATCAAGCCAAAATTCACTTCACCGGCTACGATCCGCAAACGCTGCTGCTGCGGGTGTACGATCTGCGCGGTCTGGAAGTGCGTTTGCTGCGGCCGGAAAGACGGGGCGAGCCTGAAATCGGCTGGGATGGGCGCGACGATCGCGGCGATCTGCAAATGCCCGGGGCATATTTATGGCTGTTGGAAGATAACGGCAAAAAAGTCGGGAGCGGTCAATTGGTGTTGATTCGATAAAAAGCATTAAAGCAAAAAATCCTACGGACGCAGTCTTTGCAAAAGATTTTCAATTATCCTGCCCCAACGCGGGCGAGCCGCAACCAAATTATCGGCTCACAAAAGCGAAAGGCCACAAAACTAAAGATTCTATTTTGTGAGCTTTTATTTTTGTGTCCAAAGTTTTTGCTTTTAAAGCAAAGATTTCACTCTTAATGGACTAATTATTTTGCTAATGCTTTTGTTGCCAGCGTTTTTAAATGCGATGGTTATATATCCATGAATAAAACTTCTCGACATTGCCTCGCCATTTTAGTCGTGCTGATGAGCGCGCGTTTCGTTGCGGCGCAGAACTTGATTTTCGCCAACGCCGCCGATCGCGGCGACGCGCGCGCCAGCCTGCTCAACCCGGCCGTCGCCGTCCTGCAGGATCCGCTTTTCACGCTCGGCAGCAAAGCGCTGCATTACGGCGTTTTGTCCGGCGGCCTCGATTTGCGCCACAGTTTCTTCAGCTTGACGACGTCCAATCGCAGCCTCTGGCGGTTCGATCATTTTGGGTACGGCCTGCAAGGCCAGGTTTTGCAAACGCCGTTGTACAACGCCGTCGTGCTGAACGCGGTTTTCGGAAAAAAGCTTCACGCCAATTTGGCCGCCGCCGTCAATGTGGGTTTTAGCAATCGCGCCTTTGACCGCAGCCAATTCGTCCTCGAAGCCGAAGACGACCCGGCGCTCGCCCGCCTCTCCAAATGGATTTTTCCCGACCTCGGTTTCGGCGTCGTTGCCGTGCCGCATCGTTACGTCACGCTGGCATTCAACGTTTCGCATCTCACGCGCTCGAATATTTCGATGTACGATGAAAACGTCCGCCTGCGGCGCGCGTTCAGCCTGGGCGCGGCCATCGGCATGGGCTATTTCCGCGCGCTGATCGGCGTGTCGCGCGATGAGGGCGAAACGCTGCCGATGATCGCGTTCGAAAGTTTCCGCCCGGATCTCGGTTATCTGAAAATCGTCTTCGGCCGCGAAGCCGCCGCGCTCGAAGGCTCGATGCACGTGATGCAAGGCGTGAGCCTGAGTTATCGCTACAATTATCCGATGAATGAATTGCGTCTCGCCAGCAGCGGCTCGCACGAACTCGGCTTGTCGTTCAATTTCCGCAAAAATCGCACGCCCTACGAGCCGGAGTGGCTGAAAGAGGAATACGCGCGTCCCATGCTCGGGACCGTCAATCCCGCCACCGCCTTTGTCGTGCGCTCGGTTTTTGACACGCTCAAGATGGTCGATAAATTCATTTACCGCAAAATCGACCCGGCTTTGACGCCGAAAGATCTGGCGAGCCTGCCGGTGAATATTCTTTTTTCGGCCGACAGCCTCGAGCCGGCGCTGCCGCAAATCGGCGCCAAACATTTGATGACCGGCATCGAAGCGGCGACGAGTGACGCCGCGGCAAAATTTGATATTCCCAGGGACAGCGTCGGGATCGTTCATGCGATGCGAAAAGATCACACCCAAAATTATCTGGAGTTTCTGCGCAATCTGGCCAAACAAATGAAAGACCCGGCGTTTCGCACGCGCCTCATCGCGCCGGCCGAGGAAAAACGCGTTTACTTGTTGTTAAAATATTTGTCGCTGTATGGACCGTTGAATGATCGTCTCGAAATTGCGCGGCGCGATTCGACGGCGCGCAACGCGCCGCCGGATCGTTTGGCCGGGCGCAAAATTCCCGAATTTGTTTATCACCGCGAGCTGAGCGTGCCGGCGGATACGTTCAAATTCGCGCTGAACTTGGCGGATTTGCGCCGCGGGCCGGTGGCGTGGGCGTTCATTATTGAAGACGCCGAGGGGAAAGAGCTGCTCAAATACGCCGGTGAAAAACAAATTCCACGGCGTTACGTGTGGAATTGGCGTTGGCCGGACGGGGAATTGCCGCTGCCCGGCGCGTATTATTACTACCTGCGCTGGCAATCCGCCGACGGCCAAAAATACACCTCGCCGCGCCAGCCGCTGATCGTCAGCCGCGAGAACCGCCGCATCACGATCGAGATCATGCGGCGCAAGGATTTGACGGTCCCGAGCACGGGACGAGCCACGGCGACGATTGTTGTGAATTAAAACGTGAATCGTAAGGCGTAAAACGTAATGCGCAAATTCACGTTATGCCTTTCGTTTTACGCCTTGCTTTGTTACAAGTGAAATCTTTGCAATAAAAGCAAAGAAATCTGGCTCACGGAATGGAACTCTCACGGAAATGAATTCATGAATTTTTTCCCGTGAGAGTTCCATTCCGTGAGCGCTCTCTTTTGGTTGCGGCTTGTCCGCGTTGGGTTTTATGAAATTATTATTTTTTGACGGAGATTCTAATATGTTCACAAAGCGCACGACGCGCGTCCCGTGCTTGGGACCGGCGGTTTTTTTGTTCATGCTTGCGAGTTTGGCGCCGGCGTTCGGGCTAGCGGCCGTAAACCCTGCGGGCATGGCCTTGCAGGATACGGTGACTGCCCCGCCGCCGGCGTTCTCGACTGCCCTTCTCGACACGACGTCGCAGCCGCTCACCATCACAGCCGAAACGCCGCGCGGCGGCATTGCCAGCAATTTCTCGGAATGGACGGCGCAAGGCGGCTGGGTCATGTATCCGATTTATGGCATTTTGATTCTGGGCCTCGGCGTCATCATCTATCAGTTTGTCCGCATCTTTTTTGACAACCATTACGCCAAGCCGATCAGCGCAATCATCGAGAAAAAACTCGGACTCAAAGGCGCCTACGACGAATCCGAGATCGAGGAAATCTGGGAACTGGTGCGGGAGCATCCGAAATCAAAAATCGCGCAGTTGCTGGATCGCTTGTGCGATCTCTGGCAGCGCGATTCGACCGCCGAAGCGTTGCAGGTGGAAATCAACAGCTTCGTGAAATCGATCAAGGAACGGTACGAAGTCGGCCGCAGCTTTGCGGTTCTGCTTTCGGACACCGCCGGCGCGCTGGGTTTGCTCGGCACGGTGCTGGGCATGTACCAAACCTTCATGCCCGGCCAATTGGAATCGTCGCAAATCATTTCCGGCATGGGCGTCGCGCTGGTCACCACCATCGGCGGTTTGATCGTCAGTATTATTTTGAATTTCGGCATTTCGTGGGCGCATTCGACGTTTCACCGCCACATGGAATTGGTGGCGGAACGCGCCGATTTGTTTCGCAATCGTTTCGGCAGGGGCCAGTCGGCGCTGGCCGCCAAAGACGCAGGACTTCATCCCTCTGTCTCATCACTGCCCAATAATAATTTGGCCGTAAAATCTTCGCCGCCGCCAAGCCGCATACCGAGCCGGTTGAAAATTCTCTCGGGCAATCATCAAGTCGCGGATGCCGGCACGGCGCTACCGAAAGCTTTGGAAGTGGCGGTGGAAGATCAGCACGGCAAGCCGATGAAAAACGTTACCGTAACGTTTGAGGCCAACGGCAGCATGGTGAGTTTCGATAACGGCGAGAGCGTCCGGCAGATCGATACGGACATCATCGGCCGCGCCAAAGTGCAAGCGCGGTTGGGCAAGCTGCTCGGCAAGCAAAAGATCGTCGCGCAAGTCAATGGCGAGGCCAGTCTGAGCGAAGAATTTGAAGTCGAAAGCCGCGTCGGCCCGGCGGACAAAATGTATGTTCTCGCCGGACATTTGCAAACCGGCCGCCCCGGCTCGCATTTGCCCGAGCCGCTGCGTTTGAAATTGGAAGACGCCTGCGGCAATCCCGTGCCGGATCAAGCCGTTCACTTCGAGGTGACATACAACACCGGCCGGCTGGATCGGGATAAAACCCGTCTGGAAGTGAAAACGAATGACGAAGGCGTCGCCGCGGTCGGCTTTCGTCTCGGCGAAACCTCCGGCGTCAACATCGTCAAGGCGACGGTAAAACCCAAGGGCGGCCGCAAGCTCGAAACCTCTTTTGAGTCCATGGGACGGGAGTAAAGTCGGTATGATGAGCAGCGGCAGCACAGTGATTCGCTATATTGATATTTGCATGAATTTGCTGTTCGGCTTCATTTGTTTTTCGGAGCTGAGCCGGCACGACAAGATCGAATTGGCGACCACGGTGGAATTGAAGCCGGCGCCTCCCGATGCGGAGATGGTGGTTTTTGTCGGCGTGCAGACAAACGGCATTTATCTTCTCGACGGCGAAAAAATTCGAACGCCGGATCCTGATATCGTGGAGCGGTATCTGCTCGCCAGAAAAAGCGAGCTGGCGCAGAAAAAGTATAAAATGCGCGTGCGGGTTCGCGCCAACTACGATACGCCGGTGCGTTTTGTGATGCGCGCCGTGGATCTTTGCGACCGGATCGACGTGGCGCGCAGCGTCGACGTGCGCATCGGAAAAAAAGTCAAAATGTGATATGGCCAGAACCGGAATGATTATTCGCTATATCGATATCGCCTTGACCATGCTGTTTGGTTTTGTCGCGATCAGCGATATCGAACGCAAAACCCAGGTGAAATTGCCGCGCGAGGTCGCCGCCGTCAGCTCGCCATCCCGGCTCAAGACGGTTTCGATTCTCGTGCTGGACGGTCCGCGCTATATGGTGATCGACGGCGCCCAGGAAATTGCCAGCGATTCGGATTTGCTTCGCATCGAGCAGGTGTTGCGCGCGGTGCGGCAAAATTATTTGAGCCGCAACGAAGACGTCATCTTTCTCATTCAACCCGATCCCAACTCGCCGATTCAACTGACCGTGAATGTGCTGGATGTTTGCGAACGAAATCACTTTGTAAAGAATATCAATTATGTCGAGCCTGGCGTATAGTGTGTACGGACGGCTTCGCCGCCTCGAGCCGGAGAAACTGTGGACGTACATTTTGACGACTATTTTGGTTTTGCTTCTTTATCTGGCGGCGCTGCAGGTGAGATTTTCGGAACCGCGCTTTAACGTCGAAAAATTTGCGGAAATCGACTTCACCAAGTTCCAGCCGCCCAAGCCGGTTTTGCCCGGACGCGAAAAAATGAACAAGCCGCAGGCCTCGAAGTCAGTCGAGGAAATGGTGGCGCCGGCCAATGCGGCGCCGAACGAGATTCCTCAAATCGATTTGACCACGTTGCAAGCGCTGGCGCACGTCGTCGATCAGGCGCCGAAAGATTTGATGCTGTTGCAGCGCAGCGCTTCCCTGCCCTCGTCGGTGAAAATGCCCGAGATCAACGTCGGCACGAGCCTGATGCCCGCGGTGAACGCGCCGGTGGAGCACAGCCGGCCCAATGGTTTGCCGGTGTTCGGCACGCCGAGCAACGTTTTTGCGCCGAAAATCGAAACGCCGAAAAGCGGTTATGGCGGCGCGCCCAGCGGCGAAGGTTATTCCACCGGCCGCGCCGCGCCGATCATCAACGATCACAAGAAGGCCGAAAAAACCGGCCCGGAAAAAATCGTCATCAAGAACAAAGACGGCGAAAAAGACTGGCGCATGCGCGATCTCAAAAAACTTTTTCACGAATTGCTGGAGTGGATGCGCAAAAATCCCTACGACTTTCCGCCGGCTTTGAAGCAGTACATGCGCTTTAAACCCGGCGACATCACCTCGCGCGTGGCGATTGCGACGAACGAGACCGAATACGAGTTGTTCATGTTATGCAACGAGGTGTCGGAGGATTTCGGGCTGCTGCTCGTTGCCGCCGGCGACAGCACCCAGGCGATTTGTTTGCGTGACACCGGTTTCCGCAAGCAAAGTTTTTATTTGAGCAAAGGCATTGCCAGCCGCAATGAAACCGCCGCCGTCGCCTCGGTGAGCATGCTCGAACAAAGGCCGACGCTGCAGGAAACCTCGAAATTTTACAACGTTTTCTTATCCTGGTGGGATAAGACCAACAAAGCCGGAGGCCAGAAAAAATCATGAAAACCCGTTGTGCTTATTGCCTGAGTTTGATCGCGCTGGCGCTGGGTCTCGCGAGCTGTGGCGGCAGCGGCGCGGCGCGCAGCTATCGCGCGATCAGAGTGCCGCCCGGAATTTCCCCGCTGGTGGCGGCGCGCGCCGATTCGATTTCCGCCGGATTGTTTGTCGCCACGAAGGATGAGCGCGAAGCCACTTCCCTGTTTGTGAAAGGCCGCCAGCATTATAATGTGAGCGACTCGCTCTGGCTCATCCTTGACAACGCCAAAAAATCACCGGTCAAATCGGTGCGGCCGGAAGATTCGCTGGCGGCAGTGAAACAAACGATTCCGGGGGCGTTGAAATTGGATGAAGCCGCGCAAAATCTGCAAGCCTTCGACCGCACGCAGGAACAGCGCTTGATCATTCAGGCGAGTTATAATTTGAAAGAGGCGCAAAAATATTTGGAACGTTCGGTGCAGCTCAATCCGTTCAATGCGCAAGTGCAAAACTATCTGGCTTTGACCTACAAGCTGCTGGCGCAGCGCTTCCCCAAAGACATGACGTTTGACAAATCCCTGCACATTTGGGGGACCTTGGCGCGCCTGGAACCCGGCGAGTATCTGCATTACTACAATCTCGGCTCGACTTATTTTGCCGAGCAGCATTGGGCCGAGGCGCTGGATAATTTCAAAAAATGCGAAGAAGTCCTGCTCGCCTCCGCCGAAGTCAATCCGCGGCGTTTGCAAAATCCTGGGCTGCCGGTGGAAGCCACCATCGACACGACGTACCGTTTCTTGTCGGTTTATTTTCAGGCGCAGGCGGCGATTAAATTGTTTGAGGCGCCACAGGCGTTGCAAAAGCTGCATCACGCCAAAACCCTCACCCGCAATCCCGACTATCTCGCGGTGATCGAGTCGAATGTCAAATGGATCAACTGGGACGACGGCAATATCTACGGCTCGGTGATGAAGGATTCGGCGAATGCGCTGACCAATCGCCGCCAGTTCGAAGCCGCCGGCAAAATTTACGCCGATTTGATTCACCGCATTCTCAAAACCAAGCGCGCCAAAGACGAGATGAGCTGGACGTACGCGGCGATCGAGTATAAAAATCTCAACCGCAAAGCCAGCGCGGTGTCGCGGTTGTACGAAGTGATTCAAACCATTCCCAAAGGCGCCGGCGGCGCGCCGCTGGAGGCGGGCTACCAGGATTATTTCGACGCCTACGGCGCGATGTGTTATAATATGGGCATCGATACGCTGCGCAGCGATCGCCGGCTGGCCTACGCCTATTTTGCGCAAGCCGCCGAGATCGAGTGGAGCGGCCGCGGCAGAAGCTACATGTTCATGGCGGATTTGACGAGCGCGAATCCTCAGCTCCTCATTGCCAACGGTGAAAAAGCCGTGTCGCTGTCATCGCAATTAACGCCGGAAGAATTGCAAAATCTTTATAAACTGCTGGTGGACGGGTATCGCCGCTCCGGGCAGGTTGACAAAGCCAGGAGTTATTTTGACAAGCTCCGGGCGATGCAGTAGGCAACATCTAGCTGGCCAAACGCAGAAAGCTTCTCGGTCGTCGCCTGAAAGTTTTCTTGCTCAATCACCGCCCTATTTGGTTTAAAAACTGGTGTGGCCTTTATCAACTCAAATCTTTTTGTGAGGATAATTGAGGACTGTCATGAAGCATAGAAGAATGTTTGCAGGAAGTGGATGGCTGTTATTTTCGTTGAACGTAATGATGCTAAGTCATCCGGCGGCAGCGCAACCATCAAGTCAAGTGCTGGTGACGCGCAAAACCGTGCCGGTGGCGACCATTAAAGATCGCGAGACGATCAACTTCTTCGTCGAGCAGTATTTCATCCCCGAGCAAAAAATCGACAGCATCGAGGTCATCGACGTGCTCGGCGACGGCTTCAACGAAAAAGACGTGCTCGAAGTGTATCCCTCCAAACAACTGTTCAGCCTGAGCGAATCGGACACCGCCCTGGCGGTGATGCGCAACTGGAAACGCAGCAGCTTTATCGAGGTCGTGGCCGAACGCGGTAAGCGCAGCGAATACGGCGCCCGCTCGAATTTTCCGGCTGCCCTCTCGATGTTCAACGGCCTGGTTCGTCTCGTCGAAAAGAATTACGTCGGCCGTCGCTTGACCTTGCAATTCGATTTTGACGGCTCTGAAAAAGGCGCCGCCTCATTGCAAATTTGGGGCTTTCAAGAAGACGAGCTACTCAAGGCGCTCAACCCCAACGACCAATTCGCGCACGACATGATGTTCTACACCCGCTCCGATACGATTTACATCGAAAAGCCGGTTTACGATGTGATTTACATTCAACAAACGGTGACGGATACGGTACGGGTTGCCGCGAAGAAGTAGCTTGACAATGTTAGATTCCCAGCAATGTCATTCCGTAGGAACCCTTTTTGAATTGGACAATCAGCTTTGATTCAAAAAGGTTCTTCCAGAATGACATTCAACTTTAACTGAATGAATTTAGCCACGTGATCTCGGAGTGCAAAACTTTAGTTTTGCAATGCTAAAGCATTGCACTCCGGTTCAGATTGCTAAACTTTTACCTTTAACTTAACATTGTCGAGATACTTACTGTTCAGCCACCGCTTTCAAAAGACTTTCAAATTCATCCCGATTGATGAAAGCTACGATTCAGCCGTAGGCAGATCGAATCATAACGCTGTCCATCTGATTTTAGCCCTCCGTGGGAGCTTACATGAAAAACACAAAACTTCACATGATGTATCGAAGCGGTTTGACGGCGCTGATTTTCCATCTTTGCCTTTCTCCGCTTTACGCCAAATCAATTCCGGATTCCAATTGGGTTTACGAGAAGCAGACGGTTCTCATTCCGATGCGCGACGGCGCGCGTCTCAACACCAGCATCTACGCGCCGAAAAACGCGGCCGCGCCGCTGCCGTTTTTGATCAAACGCTCGCCGTACGGCATCGGCGACGGCGTTTCTCCCCAAACGTTCAGCAATCCCCAAAGTTCATTGAAAGAGCTGGTGGATGAGGGTTATATTTTCGTTTTTCAAGATATTCGCGGCCGTTATAAATCCGATGGCAAGTTCGTGATGCTGCGTAATCCGCGCGACAAAAACGATCCGCAGGCTATCGACGAGAGCACGGATACCTTCGACACCATCGCCTGGCTGCTTAAAAATGTTCCGAACCACAATGGCCGCGCCGGAATTTACGGCGTCTCTTACGACGGCTGGTTGACAGCGATGGCGATGCTCGATCCGCATCCGGCGCTGAAAGCCGTTTCGCCGCAGGCCTCGCCGGCGGACATGTTCCTCGGCGATGATTTTCATCACAACGGCGCGTTCCGCTTGAGCTACGGCTTCGAATATGCCGCCATGATGGAAACTTCGAACATCAACACCAACTTCAGTTTCAACCAGTACGACACCTACGAATGGTATCTCGATTTGGGGCCGCTTTCCAACGTGAATGCAAAATATTTGCTCGGCAAAATTCCGACGTGGAATGATTTTGTGGCGCATCCGAATTACGACGCGTTTTGGCAGAAGCAGGCGTTCGCGCCATATTTGACGCGGGTGACGGTGCCGACGCTGAATGTGGCGGGCTGGTGGGATCAGGAGGATTTTTACGGCCCGCTCAAAATTTATGACGCGCTGGAAAAGCACGATACCGGCAAGATGAATTACCTCGTCGTCGGGCCATGGAATCACGGCGGCTGGAATCGCGGCGGAGGCAGCAAGCTCGGCAAGATCGATTTCGAAAACGCCGCGAGCAAACATTTTCGCGAAAAAATTCAAGCGCCGTGGTTTGCCTACTTTTTGAAAGACAAGGGCGCCTTTGAGATGAAGGAAGCGCACACATTTCAAACCGGCTCGAACACGTGGCAGGCTTACGAGCAATGGCCGCCGCGCCAAAACTTCGTCACGCGCAATCTTTATTTTCATACGAATGGCCGTCTCTCGTTTGAGGCGCCGCAACAAGCCGATGAAAAACAATTTGACGGTTATGTTTCCGATCCGGCGCGTCCGGTGCCGTATCGCCCGCGACCGATCGAGCCGACGTACTATCCGCACGGTTCGGGCTGGTCAACGTGGCTGCTCGAAGATCAACGCTTCGCGCATCAACGCCCCGACGTGTTGAGCTGGGAAACCGAGCCGCTGCCGGAAGACGTGGTGGTCACCGGCAAAATCATCGCGCATCTTTTTGCTTCGACCTCCGGCACCGACAGCGATTGGATTGTGAAGGTGATTGATGTTTATCCCGAAAACTATCCGAAAGACATTAAAATGAGCGGCTATCAGTTGATGATCGCCAACGAGGTGCTGCGCGGCCGGTTTCGCAAAAGTTTTGAGAAGCCTGAGCCGATCGTGCCGAATCAAGTGAACGAGTACGTTATCGATTTGCACGGCAGCGATCATCGTTTCCGCCCCGGGCATAGGATCATGGTGCAGGTGCAAAGCACGTGGTTTCCGGTCATCGACCGCAATCCGCAAAAGTATGTGGAGAACATCTTTCTGGCGAAGGAATCGGATTATCAAACGGCAACGCAACGGGTGTTTCGCTCGAAACAGTTTTCTTCGCATGTGACGCTGCCGGTGAGGATACCGTAAAATATATAAAGAAATTCTCTCTGCTTGATTTCCGCTGTGGGTTTGTTTATATTCTTTTATCATGATTCATCTTTATATTTGGCTGCAGAGTTTGCAAAAGGAACTTCAAGCATGATTTCATCTTTGCGCGAGCAATATAACGCTCGATGAAACCGTCGGTGCCAAGCGGATAGCGCCAACAAGCAAGCGTTGGAGTCGAAATTGGTAGCATCCAGCAAGGTCGTCGTTGATATTCTCGAACAATGTGTCACGATAGGCGAGCAGCATTACTTTGGAAGCCGGTTTGGTGACGAGAACAAAAGTGCGTGCTGAGTTGGGTGAAATTGTCGTGGGCAAAAAAGAGGGCCACAGTTCCAATCACGAGATCACGATTTTCGATATTTCGATACCACGGGCATGGCGCTGAAGATACGGGTGGCAGCGGCGATTGTGTAGAGAAGGCTATTTCAAAGTGGCAGCGGCGATTGTGTAGAGAAGGCTATTTCAAAGCGGAATGTGGATTACAATTGATTTTACTGTATCTTGTAGATCGATTCCAAATTAGTATTGCAATAGAGTTTTTTAGTTGTATAATCGAGCTGGATTATCAGAAAAAAATTTTTCAAAAATTTCTTGACAATGACAATCCAGTTGCTTAAATTGGCAATCAATTTAATGAGATGATGATGAAATTTCAGAGCCTTTCCACCGTTCGATTTTATTGGAGCTACTGGTATTGGCGCCAGCGTGGCCATGGTGGAAACTGCTCATTTCCGACGCAGATCGGATAGACTCTATAAAAACAGATTATAAAAGGTCTTCAGCCCCACCATGGCAATCACCAGGTGGGGTTTTTTATTTTGGCGCTATTTTATTTATGAGCCTGTGGTCATCTTTTGAAGAATTCTCGCGGCTGGCGCGGCAAGGCAACCTCGTGCCGTTCAGCCTGTCGCTGCCAGCGGATACGTTCACGCCGGTCTCAATTTTTCTGCGGCTGGCGGAAGCGCAGCGCCACGGCTTTCTCCTGGAAAGCGTCGAAGGCGGAGAAAAAATCGCGCGCTATTCCTTTCTCGGGTTTGCGCCGCGATTGATCGCGCGTTATTTCCGTTCGTGCGCTTCGCCAACCTCCAGGCTACAGATCGAACGCTTGCAGCCGGCTCTGCCGTTTGACGATCACGAAACCGCGCCAGCCGATATTTTTGCTTACCTGCAAACGGCGCGCAAAAAATTCCAACCCGTGCGGCCGGCCGGATTGCCGCGTTTTACCGGCGGTTTTGTCGGTTATTTTGGCTACGATACGGTGCGGGATTTGGAAAAACTGCCGGAACCGCCAGCGTTGCCGGCGGAACGTGATCAGACAACGGAAAAATTTCCCGACGCCGAATTTGGCTTATATAATACGGTCATCGTCTTCGATCACGTGCAACAGCAAATTTTGCTCATCACCAACGTTTTTCTCGAAGACGGCGACTTGAATGTGCGGCGGCGCTACGAAGAGGCCGGCGAGCGGCTGGAAAAAATGCGCGCGCAAATTTGTGCGCCGCTGCAACAGCCGGAAAGCGGCTCTTTCTCGTCTGCCCACTTGCCCGAGCCGCACTCCAATTTTCCGCGCCAAAAATTTCTGGCCGCCGTCGCCAAAGCAAAAGAGCATATCGCGGCCGGCGATATTTTTCAAGCCGTACTGTCGCAGCGTTTTTCCTGCACGCTCTCTGTTTCTCCTTTTCAAATTTATCGCGCCCTCCGCCGCATCAATCCGTCGCCCTATATGTATTTTCTCAAACACGATGAAAACTGCCTGATCGGCTCGTCGCCGGAAGCGTTGCTGCGCGTTGAAAATCGTGTCGCGGAAGTGCGGCCCATCGCCGGCACGCGCCGCCGCGGGATGGACGCCGCCGAAGATCATCGCCTGGAAGCGGAGCTGCGGGCCGACGCCAAAGAACGCGCCGAACATCTCATGCTCGTCGATCTCGGCCGCAACGATCTCGGCCGCGTCTGTGAATTTGGCAGCATTGACGCCAACGAGCTGATGGCGGTGGAGCGTTATTCGCACGTGATGCATTTGGTTTCCAACGTGCGCGGCAGATTGCGTCCCGAGTTGGATGCGATTGAGGCGCTGCGGGCGTGCTTTCCCGCCGGAACGGTGAGCGGCGCGCCGAAAATTCGCGCGATGGAAATCATCGACGAGCTGGAGCCGGAGCCGCGCGGGCCTTATGCCGGCGCGGTCGGATACCTCGATTTCTCCGGCAATCTCGACACCTGCATCACGATTCGCACGATTTGGACGCAAGGCCAACAGGCTTTTTTTCAAGCCGGCGCCGGCATCGTCGCCGACTCCGATCCGGCGCGCGAATATCAGGAGACCATTGAAAAATCGCGCGCCGTGTGGAATGCGATCGATCTGGCGGAGCGGGGACTGGATGCTTGAGGCTGATTGCTCGTTGCTGGTTGCTTTTTACGTTTTACGAATTACGTTTTACAAATTATGATCCTCATCATCGACAACTTCGACTCGTTCACTTACAACCTCGTGCAATATCTCGGCGAGCTGGGTGCGGAGTTGCGCGTGTATCGCAATAACGCGGTTACGGTGGAGCAGATTGCCGGGATGCAACCGGCAGGCATTGTGATTTCTCCCGGGCCGGGACGGCCCGAGGAAGCCGGCGTCACGATTGCGACGATCCAACACTTTGCCGGCAAGATTCCGCTGCTCGGCGTTTGCCTCGGCCATCAAGCCATCGGCGCGGCCTTCGGCGGCGAAGTCGTGCGCGCGCCGGAATTGAGGCACGGCAAAACTTCTGAAATTCATCACGACGGCAAAGGGTTGTTTCGTGAGATTGAGAATCCTTTCATCGCGACGCGCTATCACTCGCTGATCATTGCGGACGCCTCGCTGCCCTCCTGTCTGGAAGTGACGGCGCGCAGCGAAAGCGGATTGATTATGGGCGTGCGGCATCGTGAATTTTTTGTTGAAGGCGTGCAGTTTCATCCGGAGTCGATCATGACGACGGCCGGAAAAGCCATTCTGCGGAATTTTTTGCAGCTTTGCTCTTCCAATAAAAATGAAGCAACCGCAAACTTCGCAGAACAAAGCACGACGCTGTCTCACATTGCGCCCACATCCAACTTCAACACGAAATCGGGAAATCGTATGTTGCAACAAACAATTTCTCTGGTTATTGACCGCATCGATCTTGATCGCGCTCAAGCTTACGCCGCCATGAACGAAATCATGAGCGGGGCGGCGACGCCGGCGCAGATTGCGGCTTTTCTCGTGGCCATGCGCATGAAAGGCGAGCGGCCGCAAGAAGTCGCCGGTTTGGCGCAAGCAATGCGCGAGCGTGCTACGCCGGTGACGACGCGGCGAGAAAATCCCATCGACTTATGCGGCACCGGCGGCGATGGCAAAGGCACATTCAACATTTCAACGGTGGCGTCATTCGTGGCAGCCGGCGGCGGCGTGACGGTGGCGAAACACGGCAATCGTTCGGTTTCCAGTCAATGCGGCAGCGCCGATGTCTTGGAAGCGCTCGGCGTCAACATCAATCTCACCGCGTCGCAGATGAGCCAATGTCTCGATGAAATCGGCATCGCATTTTTGTTCGCGCCGGTTTTGCACAGCGCCACCAAACATGCGGTCGGCCCTCGGAAGGAAATCGGCACGCGCACCGTCTTCAATATTCTCGGCCCGCTCACCAATCCCGCCGGCGTTAAACGGCAGTTGCTGGGGGTTTATCATCGCGACCTCGCGGCGCTCGTGGCGCAGGTCTTGGCCGAGCTTGGCGCGGAGCATGCGCTCGTCGTTCATAGCGAAGATGGTCTCGACGAAATTTCAGTGCACGGTTCAACAATGATTCTCGAAATACGTGAATGCCGCATTTCCGAAAAAACGCTGACGCCGGAAGATTTTGGTTTCTCGCCTGCCAATGGCGATAGCATCATGGGCGGCAATGCCGAGCAGAACGCGCAGATGGCTTGGCGCATTCTGAACGGCGAGAAAGGCGCCGCACGCGAGATTGTGATCGCCAATGCGGCTTGCGGCTTTTGGGTCGCGGGTCTTGCGAAAAATATTTCAGAAGGCGTGGCCATGTCCAGGCAGAGCCTCGATTCCGGCGCGGCGCTGGCCAAACTCGAAGCGCTACGAAAATTGAGCAATGGTTTCAACCATTGAACAGAGTGCTGAAAAAAATACGTCTGTCATTGCGAGGCGCCTTTTGCCGAAGCAAACTCTCGGTTTTATAAAGTTCGCTTCGCTGAAAAACGCTCGCGATGACGGTTTCTTCTTTTTTAGCATCCTGCTAATAAAATTCATCTGAATTGAGAACATGTCAACTGCAGTTGCAAGCGCCGAATCCTTTCTCTCGCGCATCGTTTCACACAAGCGCGACGAATTAGCCCGTGCGCAAAAAAAATTATCATCCGCCGCCTTGCAGCACATGGCGCAGGCGCAAGCCGCGCCGGGTGATTTTCGCCGCGCTCTGTCAACCGGTGAAAACATCGCCGTGATCGCTGAGATGAAAAAAGCCTCGCCCTCGACCGGCGTGTTGCGCGAGGATTTCGATCCCGTTGTCCTTGCAAAAAGCTATGCTGGACATGGCGCCGCGGCGTTATCGATTTTGACCGATGAAAAGTTTTTTGGCGGGAATTTGGAAAATCTGCAAAAGGCGCGGGCAGTTTGTGCGCTGCCGATTTTGCGCAAAGATTTCATCTTGAGTCCATATCAAATTTTAGAAGCGCGGGCGTTTGGCGCGGATGCGATTCTCCTCATTGTGGCGATGCTCGACCGCAGCGAACTGTTCGAGCTTTTATCTGCCGCCGAAGAAAACAGCATGCAAGCTTTAGCGGAAGTACACAACGAAGCCGAGCTTGATCGCGCTTTGCTGGCCGGCGCCAATCTCATCGGCATCAATAATCGCAACTTGCAAACCTTCGAGGTGATGCTGGAAACCACCGAGCGGCTCAGCCGGTTAATTCCGCCGTCGTGCGTGCGCGTCGCCGAATCCGGCATCGCCTCGCGCGATGATGTGAAACGCATGGCGGATTGCGGCGTCGACGCTGTTCTCGTCGGCAGCCATTTGATGCGCCAAGCCGATCCCGGCGAGGCCTTGTCAAAATTAACCGGAGTCGCGCGGCGATGATTCCAACAAAAATCTGCGGCATCACGCGTTTTGAAGATGCGAGACTCGCCGTCGAATTGGGCGCTGCCGCCATCGGATTTGTGTTTTATCCCAAAAGTCCGCGCGATATCGACGCGGGCGCCGCCGGGCGCATCAGTGAGAAATTGCCGCCGCACGTGGCTCGTGTCGGCGTGTTTGTCAACCCCGATTTGGAAACACTGATGTTCACAGCAAAAAACGCGCATCTCACGCACATTCAGCTTCACGGCGAGGAAAGCGTCTTGCTGTGTCGGCGCGCGCCGCTGCCGGTCATCAAAACCGTTCGAAACAAGAACGAATTTGAGAAATATGAGAAGACGCCGTTGGCGGCTTTTTTAATCGACAGCAGAACAAAGAATCAATTCGGCGGCACGGGGCAATTGGCCGATTGGCATTTTTGCCGGCACGCGCGCGAAACGGCGCCGGTGATTCTCGCCGGCGGCCTTGCGACGGCCAACATTGCGGCGGCGGTTACCTGCGCTTTGCCTGATGCCGTTGATCTCTCGAGTTCCATTGAGTTGTCGCCCGGCGTCAAAGACCATCAAAAGCTGCGCGAATTTTTTGCGGCGCTGAAAAAAAATCGAGCGAAGTCCGACTTGCGCCCGGCGGTTTTTCTAATTTCACAAAATCCTTTTGCGCCAGTCGGCCTTCACCCCTAACGAGATTAAAGAATGGATTTTTCTCTCTATCCTGATCGTCACGGCAAGTTTCAAGTGCCGGACAACGACGTTGCCTTCGGCGGTCGTTACGTTCCGGAAGTGTTGATACCGGCGCTTGATGAACTCGAGCAGGCTTACAGCGCGATACGCGCTGACGCAAATTTTCAAAATGCTTTGGATGAAGCGCTTTGTGCTTACGCCGGTCGGCCGACGCCGTTGACATTTGCCAGCCAGTTTTCTGAACAAATCGGCGGCCGGATTTTTCTCAAACGCGAAGATTTGACGCACACCGGCGCGCACAAAATCAACAATGCCGTCGGGCAAATTTTATTGGCAAAAAAAATGGGGAAGCGCCGTATTATCGCCGAGACCGGCGCGGGACAGCACGGCGTGGCCACGGCGACGGTTTGCGCGCGTTACGGTCTGCCTTGCACAATTTACATGGGCGAAGAAGACATGCAGCGACAGCAGTTGAATGTGTTTCGCATGCACTTGCTCGGCGCGGAAGTCGTGCCCGTAAAAAGCGGCAGTCGCACGTTGAAAGACGCCATCAATGAGACCATCCGCGATTGGGTGACGAACGTGCGCGACACCTTTTATCTCATCGGCTCCGTTGTCGGGCCGCATCCGTATCCGCTGATCGTGCGTGATTTTCAGAGCATCATCGGCAGGGAAACGCGCCGGCAGATTCTCGCGCTCACGGGAAAATTGCCGGATCGCATCGTCGCGTGTGTGGGCGGCGGCAGCAATGCGATCGGCATGTTTCATCCTTTTCTCGATGACGCGGCGGTGCGTTTATACGGCATCGAAGCCGGCGGCTGCGGCCTCGATTCGGGAAAACACGCGGCCACGCTTTCTCGCGGTCGCGTCGGGGTTTTGCACGGCGCGATGAGTTATCTCTTGCAAAATGGCGACGGCCAGATTCAAGAGGCGCACTCGATTTCCGCCGGCTTGGATTATCCCGGCGTCGGCCCGGAACACAGTTTTCTCAAAGCCATTGGGCGCGTGCAATACGAAGCCGTGACCGACGCCGAAGCGCTGATGGCGTTTGAAAATCTCGCCAAACTCGAAGGCATCATCCCGGCGCTGGAAAGCTCACATGCGCTGGCGTATTTGCAAAAGTTAAAAAACTTTGTTACAATGAATGAGGTGATTGTAGTTTGTCTTTCGGGGAGGGGGGATAAAGATGTGGAAGTCGTAAACAGAGTTAATATCCCCGCAAAATTTTCAGATAATCACGCGCACCATGAATGATACGATGAACTTCTACGACCGTACCTTGCACAATATAAAAGACAAGATACTTGCCGAGAATTGCCATGCGATACCCTTCAACACGCAATTCCTTATCATTCGGAATCTTGCCGAAAAAGGGCGAACGTTTAAGCCGCTCGAGTATCTTGATGAATTTTTCTTCAAACTTTTCGGCTGCTTGAGGGCTTTTTTCCATGAGATAGTCGAGAATCTGAAAATAATCCCTTTCGGCTGGCCGCAAAACGCGAACCTGATAATGGAAAGCGTTGTTCATTTTCGTCGAGCTCGCGCTAATCTGGCTCTGGAGCGACGGCGTAATTCTGCGATAGTGATTCCTTTGTCTCCTGAGGCTATAGATTGTTTCGCTTCATCGAGCTTATTCCTGAGATTCATCATTAACTGCATTCGATCAAAAACCGTTTGGCTCATGAGCACAACACGGCCATATCCATTTTCAGTTAAAAAAATCGGCTGGTCATGCTCTTGACAAGACTTGAGCAGTTCGTCGGTGCGTGTTTGAAATTCAGAAAGTGGACGAATGATTGGCATAATGCACTCCGGTTAGATAATTGATTATGTGAATAAAAATAGCTGTTTTCATTTCAAAAGTCAAGAACAGTTTATCGAACTTCAAAGTCAAGCGGATCGAGCTGACATGAATTTGTCTCTGCAAAATTTTTTACTCATCCGTCAAAAGAAGAACCAAAAGCTCCTCTCGCTCTTTTTGACCGCCGGTTTTCCGCAAATCGGAGCCACTCTGCCGTTGCTCAAATTGCTTGACGAAGCCGGCGCCGATCTCATCGAGCTTGGCATTCCCTTTTCCGATCCGCTGGCCGACGGCCCGACGATTCAACGCACGTCGCAGATCGCGCTGCAAAACGGCGTCACGCTAAAAAAAGTTTTGGAAATGGCGGCGGCGGTGAAATCAACATTGCGTCCGCCGCTCATTCTGATGGGTTACTATAATCCGATTTTCCAATTTGGGCCGAAAGAATTCGTGCAAGCTGCGGCCAACGCCGGCGTGCAGGGTTTGATCATTCCGGATTTGCCGCCGGAGGAGAGTCTGTCGCTGCGCGATGCCGCTCTGGCGAAAAAC
>Ga0209172_10002999_pt1 | contig 27448 bp, 29 predicted proteins | sample LarsenN4metaG_FD_184113 | JGI IMG/M metagenome (GOLD analysis project Ga0209172, IMG submission 184113) | Hot spring sediment bacterial and archeal communities from British Columbia, Canada, to study Microbial Dark Matter (Phase II) - Larsen... ... | reverse complement strand
TGTTGCTAACAGGGGTGTGGTGATTGGCAAGAGGAAAGATAGGGAAGCAGCATCTTTTCTTGCTTCCGCCGCGGAATCGTCACGGGGAGTGAGGTTTTTTTCCGGGACTGGTCCCAAAAGCTTGACAAGGGGGTGAGCAGAAGCATCAAAGCTCAAAGCTCAAAGCGGGGAGCGGAAAGTTTTTTTACTACCGCGGTTAGCGCGGCTTCACTGCCGATCTCTTTGCTTCGCGCCTTTGCTGGCTTCTGTTCCCGGGTCTCTCGAATCGAAAAATGCCCGCTCGCGGCGCATGCGGGAGTTCCGTTTTCCGCGACGCCTCCGCAGTCCTGATTGGTTTCTTTTCCCGGGGCAGGCGTTGGGTGCTCAAGCGGCAGACCCCCAGCGGGCCAGGGCGTGGCGGAGGGCGGTGAGGGCGCGGCGGCTGACCGGCCAGCCCGCAGGCTCGCCACGCAGGAAGACGCGGGGCCGCGGGGCCAGTTCCAGGCGCTCGATCCAGGGCACTTGCACGAGCAGGCCGCGCTGGATGCGCTGGAATCCTTCCCGGTTGAGGCAGCGCTGCCATTGGTCGAGGGAGCGGCGGACGGTGAAACGGCGCCCGTCCCCCATCCAGACCACGCTGGTGTTGCGGGCGCTGGTGATGCGGCGGATGCCGTCCAGCGGGACAAAGGCCCGCCCACGGTCCAGCGGGAGAAAGAGCAGGTCCCCCGGCTGGGCAGCCACCGGACGCGCGGCCGCCGCCGGCTCTTGAAAGGCCCGGGCCAGGGCTGAACGCAGGCGGGCGGGATCGACCGGCTTAACCAGGTAATCCAGGGCGTTGACCTCGAAGGCCCGGACGGCATGACGGTCGGACGCGGTGACAAAGATGATGCGGGTGGAGGGCGGAAGGTGTTCGACCAAGCTGAAGCCATCGGCGCCGGGCATTTGCACATCGAGCAAGACCAGGTCAGGCCGGGTTTTTTCCAAAAGAGGCCGGGCGATGGCGGCGCCTCCGGCCTCTCCCACGATCTCGATGCCCGGAATTTGTTCGAGCAGCGCCCGGACGGAAAGCCGGGCAATGCGTTCATCATCGATGAGGAAGACCTTGAGCATGGCGTGCCGGACGCCCCCGATATTCAGGGAGGGTGGACCCGGAGGCAAGGGATTCCGAATGAACCGCCGAAGGCTGGCACATGAAAACGAAGGGCAACGGAAAAGCCCTTTGGAGTGCAGCGGCCTGCGTTCGGGACCTTGGTGGCACCCGCCTGAGGCGGGTGAAATGGCAATCGGCAGCAGGTGCGGGCACACAACGGGGACAGTTTACCCGCCTGAGGCGGGTAAACTGTCCCCAGGCTAGGTCGGCAGGGCCTGAGTGCCAGCATGTAGTCTTCCTCTAAAACCAGCCGGTTGCAGCCAAACTCAATGACACCCCCGCCTGGCCCGGCTTTCCAAAGCGGCATTGCCAGAGCGCGCCCCGGGCGCTAGTTTCGGGCGCTCATGTTCACCCTTTCCGGCATCTCCAAGTCCTTCGGCGGGCGCCTCCTTTTCGAGAACGTCACCCTGCAAATCAACCGCCAGGACCGCATCGCCCTGGTCGGCCCCAACGGCGCCGGCAAATCCACCCTCTTCTCGCTCATCCTGGGCCAGAATTCTCCCGATGCGGGCTCCATCTCCCGCGAGCGTGCCGCCACGATCGGCTTCCTCGCCCAGGAATCCGCCCCCGTCGGCGAAGAATCCGTCCTCGAACTCGCCACGGCCATCACCCCGGAGCATGCCCGCCTCCGCCGCCTCATCACCGGGTGTGAGGCCCGCGGCGAGACCGAGTCCGACGACTACCACCACGCCGTGGCCGAATACGCCGCCCTCGGCGGCTACCAGCTGGACCCCAAGGCCAAGCGCATCCTCAACGGCCTCGCTTTCCGCGAGAGCGACTTTGAGCGTCCGGCCAAAGCCCTCAGCGGGGGCTGGGTCATGCGCGCGCACCTCGCCCGCCTCCTGGTCCAGGAGCCCGACCTCCTGATGCTGGACGAGCCGACCAACCACCTCGACCTCGAGTCCCTCAGCTGGTTCCAGAACTACCTCCAGACCTACCCCGGCGGCATCCTCATGATCTCCCACGACCGGGCGTTCCTCAACGCGCTGGTGGACAACATCCTGGAAATCCGCTCCAAGCAGGTCCACCGCTACCGCGGGAATTACGACGACTACATCGAACAGCGCGCCGCCCGCAAGGCCCAGCACTTCGCTGCCTATCAAAATCAGCAGAAGGAAATCCAGGCCCTCCAGCAGTTTGCCGACCGCTTCCGCGCCAAAGCCTCCAAGGCCTCCCAGGCCCAGAGCAAGCTCAAGCAGATCGAGCGCATGGAGAAGATCGAGGCGCCCGAGGACAGCGAGCGCAAAATCTCCATCAAGTTCCCCCAGCCGCCGCGCGGCGGCCAGCGGACGATCCGGATGGAGAAGGTGGACTTCGCCTACGGCACCCTCCGGGTCTATCAAGGGCTGGACTTCGAGGCGGAACGCGGCCAGCGCATCGTCCTGGTCGGCCCGAACGGCGCGGGAAAGTCCACCCTGCTCAAGCTGCTGGGCGGGGTCCTGACCCCGCAGGCGGGCACCATCACCCCCGGGCACAACGTCAAGGTGGGCTACTTCGCCCAGAATCGCGCCGAGATGTTCAACCCGAAGCAGACCGTGCTTGAAGCCGTGCAGGACCGGCCCAACCCCGTGCCCGAACAGACCGCCCGCACCGTCCTCGGCTCCTTCCTCTTCCCCGGCGATGACGTCTTCAAGCCCACCGGCGTCCTGTCCGGCGGAGAGAAGTCACGCCTCGGCCTGGTGAAAATCCTGCTCGATCCCCCCAACCTCCTGCTGCTCGACGAGCCCACCACCCACCTCGACATGGCGAGCATCGACGCGCTGATCGCCGCCTTGAAGCAATACGAGGGCACGCTCATCTTCATCAGCCACGACGTTTACTTCATCAAATCCCTCGCCACCTCCGTGCTGCACATCAGCGCGGGCCAGCTCACGCCCTACGCCGGGGACTACGACTACTACCTGCACAAGACCCAGGCGACCTCGGCCCGCGCCGCCTTGGTAGCCGGCGAGAAGCTGACCGATTCCCGTCCCGAAGAAGCCGCCACCGCCCCGGCCCCGGTGCGCGAGCGGCCCGTCTTCAAAACCAAGGAACAGAAGCGCAAAGAGGCGGAAGAGCGCCAGGCCCGCTCCCAGGCCCGCAAAGCGGCCCAGGCCGAGGCCGAACGCCTGGAAAAAGAAATCGCCGCCCTGGAAGACAAGCAGAAGGCCCTCACCGACCGCATGGAGAACCACCCCGGCGACATCATCAACCTCAACCGCGAACTCGTGGAGCTGACCGAGGCCCTGGAGCAAAAAACCGCGCAATGGGAAGCGGCTTCCGCCCTCCTCGATCCCAAGAGCCTATCCGGATAACTCCCGTGACCCGCGTGATGAGTGCCACCCGCCCGAACCCGAGGCGGAGCAACCGCGCCTATCGGGACGAGATACGCAAGGGAGCGACAACGAAGGGGGCGGGCGGGTGCCGCCATCACCCTCTGGGCTGGGGCCAAAAAGCCGCCCCGCCACGTTGCTCGTCGGTCACGTATCGCTTCCGATATGCTCCGTTGCCCGTGCCTGCCCGGCACGGCCCTGCGGGCAGCCCTCTGGGCTGGCGGTCTCCCTCCAGTCGGCTCTCGCGCCTCGCGCGGCGGCTTTTTGACCTCCAGCGCGGGCCACGCGAGTTATCCGGATAGGCTCCAAGCCCGAGCCGGAAACAGCTTGAAGAAGGACTGCGCCAGGAACCGTCCAGCGGGACAGGCCCTGCGAGCCTATCCACAGCCCGCGCGCATGGCCCGGACGCGGGGCAGCAGGGCGGGATCGATCCACTCCGGGGTGATGAAGCGGTCGTAAACCGCGAGGCGCTCCCGCAGCACGCGGCCGGCGGCCGCACAGGCCTCGCGGTAGGCGGATTCCGGCGCCCACGGACGCGCCGGGTTGACCTCGTCCCGGCGGGTGGAGATGCCTCCCAGATCGGAACACGCATCGAGCAGCTGCGGCCAGGCGGTATTCAAATTGGGGGGAATCTGCACCGGGACATCCGGACAGCGTTTGCGCCAATGCGCCGCCAGCGCCCGCACATCCTCCACTCCCGGCACCGGCAGGGCGGCCAGCCGCGGATCGGAGCCTGCGTTGGGCACAAAGTTCTGGATGAGGATTTCCTGCAAATGGCCGTAGCGCAGGTGCAGCGCCGCCAGCGCGTCCAGTGAGGCGAAGCGGCTCTCCACCGCCTCCCCGAGGCCGATTAAAATCCCGCTGGTAAAGGGGATGCGCAGCCGCCCCGCGGCCTCGATCGTGGCCAGCCGTCCGGCGGCTTTTTTTTCCGGCGCCACGGACGGGTCATCGGCGATGTTTTCCAGCATCACCCCCATGGAGGCATGCCAGGGCCGCAGGCGGCGGAGCTGGCCGGGGGAAAGCGCTCCGTAATTGCCATGCGGGAGCAGGCCGGCCTCCAGCGCCCGGCGCGCCGCATAGACGGCAAAGTCCGCAAAGTCCGCAAAACCCCGCTCCTGCAGCTCCCCGCGGATGTGGGGCAGCACGCCCGGATGCTCCCCGCTGATCAAGAGCGCCTCACGCGCGCCCTGCGCCCGCCCCGCCTCCAGCACCGCGGTGATTTGTTCCTCCCGGATCAATCCTTCCCGCTCCGTCCGGAATCCGCAATACCGGCAACGCCACGGACAGTCGTGTGTCAGGGTCAGGGTGACCGAAGACGACCAGGTGATTTCCCGCAGATCAGACACGCCTCCAGGATGCCCCAGCCGGCCCGTCCGGGAAAGGCCGAATGAGCCGGGGGTGCAATTGCGGGGCGGAATTGAGTTTGGCAGCACTGGCCTTACCGACCAAGCCGGAGACAGTTTAGCCGCCTCAGGCGGGTAAACTGTCCCCTTTGTGTGCCCGCCCCTTTTCCTTTTCAAAGCCTGCGGCAGCGGCTAATCCCCTCTGATGGCCTTACGCGAAGCACGCCCCTTTCTCATTGTTCTCGGCCTCCTGACCGTGCTGGCCCTCTGGGTCAGCCCCTGGCTGGCTCTGATGCCCGGCGCCGCCTTCGCCTACGTCCTCTGGTTCTTCCGCGATCCCGAACGCGCCATTTCTTCCGACCCCCGCGACATCGTCAGCGCGGCCGATGGCAAGGTCATCGCCGTGGACACCGTCGAGGAACCCTGGCACGCCAAAGCTCCGATGAAGCGGGTGGCGGTGTTCCTCTCCGTCGTCGATGTCCACGTCAACCGCGCGCCCGCCGCCGGGAGCATTGCCAAAGTCCACCACCACGCCGGAGAATTCCTCGATGCCCGGCATCCGGAAGTCGATGTGCGCAACGAGGCCATGAACTGGCTGATTGAGACCCCCCGCGGCCCGGTGGTGCTCCGCCAGATCGCCGGACTCATCGCCCGCCGCATCGTCGCCTGGAGCAAGGAGGGGGAGTCCTTGGAAAAAGGCCAGCGCTTGGGCATGATCCGCTTTGGCTCGCGCACCGACGTCTATCTTCCTCTGGAGGCTGAGGTCCTGGTCAGTCCGGGCGACCGGGTCCAGGGGGGCTCCACCGTCATTGCCCGCTGGCCCCAGGCCTGAAAACGCCGTGAACGAATCCCGCCACCGCCGCACCACCGTCTTCCTGCTGCCGAACCTGATGACGGCGGGAAACCTTTTCTGCGGCTTCATGGCCATACTCAGCATTTTCGAGGGCACGCTCCAGCGCCAGGCCGCCGCGGAAGGCTGGTGGATGTATTACGAACGCAGCCTTTTCTTCATCATCGGTGCGTTCCTCTGTGACATGCTCGATGGGCGCCTGGCCCGCCTCGGCGGCCAGGAAAGCCCCTTCGGGCGGGAGTTTGATTCCCTGGCGGACATCGTTTCCTTCGGCGTCGCCCCGGCGCTGCTCGTTTTCAAAATCGTCCTGGCCGAGCTGCCGAACCGCGCGGGCTGGTTCATCGCCTTTGTCTATCTGGCCTGTGGCGCGCTGCGCCTGGCCCGCTTCAACGTGCTGGCGGCCGATCCGGAGACCAAATCGATCAAGGAATTCCGCGGCTTCCCCATCCCTGCGGCGGCCGGACTGATCGCCTCGATCACCCTCCTCCTCCTCCAGGTCTATGAAAAGGACCGCGAGATCGGCCCCTGGAAATACGTCCTGGCCGTGCTGATGCTGCTGCTCAGCTTCATGATGTTCAGCCGCTTTTCCTATCCCAGCTTCAAAGCCCTGGACTGGCGCACGCGCCGCTCCGTGCCCCAGCTCCTGGGCGTGGTCATCCTGCTCGGCGTGATCGTGCTCAACTACCGCTACGCCCTGGCCGCCGTCTTCACTGCTTACCTGCTCTACGGCGTGGTCCGCCCCTACCTTTCGCGCAAATGGCGGCCGGCCCCGGATATTGAAGAAGAGGCGGATCCGGAAGACGGCGCTCCGCCCCCGCCTTGACCATGGACCCCGCCCGCTTCCGCCTCGTCTTCGGACTCGCCCTCTTCGGCCTGGTCTGCCTGGGCCTGGCCCTCACCGCCCTGGTCCGGGCCCAGGATGAACGCCGCGCCCAGGGCCTCCTGGCCGATGAAGTGCGCAGCCTGCGGGATGTCAACCGCGCCCTCCAGGGCCAGGTGGACCAGCTCCGCAAAGCCATCGACGAGCGCGCCTCCCTCCTCCAGGACAAGGAATCCCGGCTGGCCGCCGCCGAGCAGGCGCGCCTCACCCTGGAGCAGGAACGCGCCGCCCGCATCCTCCAGGAACGCCGCCGCGAGGAATCCGCCCGCGCCATGCGCGAAAAACTGGCCGCCGTCATCGGCCCGGAAGACGGCACCGTCCTGGTCGAAGGCTCCCGCCTCACCATCCGCCTGGCCAATCAAATCCTTTTCCGCTCCGGCGAGGCCCGGCTGCGCGAGGAATCCCGCCCCGCGCTCGAGGCCGTCGCCGCCCTCCTCACCAACGAGCTGGGCGCCTACGCGGTCGCGGTGGAAGGCCACACCGACAACGTGCCCATCAGCGATTCCAGCCGCAGCCGCTTCCCGAGCAACTGGGACCTCTCCGCGGCCCGCGCGGCCTCCGCGGTCCGCTTTTTGGAGGCCGAGGGCGGAGTCGCCTCCGCCCGCCTGGCCGTGGTGGGCCATGGCGACACCCGCCCCCTGGCTTCCAACGACACGCCCGAGGGCCAGGCGGCCAACCGCCGGATCGAGTTCATCATCGACCTCAACGCAGCGGCCCCAACACCCGCACCCGGGCCTGCCTCTCCCTTGCCATCATCCTGAACGCAGTGAAGCCGCGGACCCGGCACGGGCCCCCCGGCGCTGCGTCCGGAATGCCGGGGGCCGCACGCCTACCAAGCCGCCTGCCGAACGCGGGCCTGCTCCTGGGCGTTGATGGCGCTGAGGATTTGCACCAGCACCTCGGAAGGCGCCTGGGTGGCATCGATTTCCTGGATGATGTCCGGGCCGTAAAAATCGAGGACGGGGCGGGTCTCCCGCTCGTAAGTCTCGAGGCGGCGGCGGATCACTTCCTCGTTGGCATCGTCCAGGCGGTTGTCTTTCAGGGCGCGTTTTTTGAGGCGGTGGACGATGGCGTCACGGTCGCGGCAAACCAGGTGGAAGACGCGGCGGACCTCGATCATTTCCTGCATCAGCCCGGCCTGGTTGCGGTTGCGGGGGATGCCGTCAAGGATGAGGACATCAATGTCCGGCTTGAATGATTTGTCGGCAATTTTCGCGGTGATGGCTTCCTGCCAGAGGGCGATGGTGACGTCATCGGGGACGAGTTCACCGCGGCTGGAATAGTCCATGAAGACCTGGCCGATGGCGGTGCGGGTGTCGATGGAGCGGAAGACATCCCCGCAGGCGCAGTGGTAGAAGCGGGGCAGGGTGCCGAGGGTGACGCCCTGTGTGCCTTTGCCGCTGCCCGGGGCACCGAAGATGAGGTAGGTGCTGTATTTCATGGATGGTGGAGGGGCGATCCTATTCAAAAACACTAGCCACATCAACCGGATTCTCCGGGCCCGGAGGTCCCACCGTCCGGGAAAAGGCGGGCACGGATGCGGGTGATGGCCCAGCGGGCGTGTTCGGCCACCAGGGCGGAGGGGCCGGACGCGGCGGCTTCCAGGGAGGGGAGGCTGGCGGCCGTGCCGGTGTTGCCCAGGACCACGCAGAGGTTGCGCTTCCAGCGCTCGAGCTTGAGGCGGAGGATGGGGCTGCCGGCGAAGTGGGCGCGGAATTCTTGCTCACTCCAGGCGAGCATGACGGCGGGGTCCGGGCGGGGGATTTCCTGGAATGCGGCCTCGCGGGTGGCGGCGGCCCAGCGGTTCCAGGGACAGGCTTCCAGGCAGTCATCACAGCCGTAAACCCGGTCCCCGATGGCCGCGCGGAATTCCTCCGGAATGGGTCCTTTGTGTTCAATGGTCAGGTAGGCAATGCAGCGGCGGGCATCGAGGCGGTAGGGGGCGGTGATCGCCCCGGTGGGGCAGGCGGTGATGCAGCGGGTGCAGCGCCCGCAATGGTCGCGGATGGGCGGGGTGGGCGGCAGGTCCAGGGTGGTGAGGACGGTGCCGATGAAGAACCAAGTGCCGAGCCGGGGGTGGATGGCCATGGTGCTTTTCCCCTGCCAGGCCAGGCCGGCGCGGGCGGCCCAGTCTTTTTCCAGAACCGGGCCGGTATCGACGTAGATTTTTTGCCCGCCGCCGGCACGGGCCAGGGCGGCGGCGAGGGATTCCAGGCGGGATTCGATCAAGCCGTGGTAATCCTGCCCCAGGGCGTAGCGGGCCACACGGGCCTGGCTGGGTGCGGGGTGCTGGTGGTAGTTGAGGGCCACCAGGAGGATGGAACGGACACCGGGCAGGACGCGGTCCAAGTCAGTACGGCGGGCGGGGTCCCGGGCCATCCAGGCCATGTCCCCGTGGCGGCCTTCCCGCAGCCAGGCCAGGAATGCCTCGGCGTGCGGGGCCTGCCCGGCCCGGGCCACGGCCCAGTGGTCGAATCCCAGGTCCCGAACCAGCGCATCCAGGCCGGGCAGGGGGGAGGGCATCAGCCACCCCCTTGGGGGAGCAAGGCGGGCTCGATGGAGGCATTGGCATAAACCGCCTGCACATCGTCGTGCTCTTCCAGTTTCTCGACCAGGGCGATGACTTTTTGCGCGGTCTCGGCATCGGTGACCGGGACGGAATTGTCCGGGAAGTAGCCGAGCTTGGCGCTGCGGGCGGTGAAGCCGGCGGACTTGAGGGCTTTTTCCACCGCGTCATAGCGGTCCACGGGGCAGAAGACTTCCGCGCCGCCCTCCGGTGTGGTGAGGACATCATCCGCCCCGGCATCCAGGGTGGCCTCGAGCACGGCATCTTCCGCGGCCTGCTCCAGGTGGAACCAGCCGCGGCGCTTGAACATCCAGGCCACCGCGCCGGTAGCGGCGAGTGAGCCGCCGGCCCGGGTGAAAAGGGCGCGCATTTCCTGGGCGGTGCGGTTTTTGTTGTCACTGAGGATTTCAATGATCAGGGCCACGCCGCCGGGGGCATAGCCTTCGTAAAGCAGTTCCTCGTAGGACTGGCCCTCCAGCTCGCCGGTGCCCTTCTTGACCGCGCGCTCGATGTTCTCCGCGGGCATGGACTCGGCCTTGGCGGTGGTGATGGCCTGGCGCAGGCGGGGGTTGAAGCCGGGGTCCCCGCCGCCGAGCTTGGCGGCCACGGTGATCTCGCGGGAGAGCTTGCTGAAGAGCTGGCCGCGCTTGACATCGGCCGCGCCCTTGGCGCGCTTGATCTGGGACCAGTGGGAATGTCCTGCCATGGGAGGAAAATTAAACCGGGCCGGGCGCAACTTTGTCAACGGTGGACGGTTGGACTCCGCCCGGATATGCTCGCCGCAATGGAAGGCCCCACGGATGAGGAGCTGATGCGCGCCGCCGGGGCGGGCGATGAGGCGGCCTTCGCCTCCCTGGTCCGCCGCCATCAGGACCTGGTCTATGGCACGGCCTACAAGATGCTGGGTTCCTACCACCAGGAGGCGGAGGATGTGGCCCAGCAGGTGTTCATCAAGGTCCACCGCGCCGCGCCCCGCTGGCAGCCGCAGGCCAAGTTCACCACCTGGCTGCTGACCATCTGCCGCCACTGCGTGTTCACCCAGCTGAAGCGCTCCAAGCGCCGGGCCAGCGAGCCCCTGGAACCGGAAGGCGCCGATGGCGAGCCGGCGGAGTCCCCCTATCCGGATCCGGAAGCCCGCGCGGCCGATGCCCTGCTGCTGGAGGAGGAAATGCGGCGGGAACTGGAGGCGGCGATGGGGGCTTTGCCCGAAGCCCAGCGTGCGGCCCTGGTGCTGCGGCAATACGACCAGCTGGATTACGAAACCATCGCCCAGGTCATGGGGACTTCCGTGCCCTCGGTCAAATCCCTCCTCTTCCGCGCCCGCGAGGCTTTACGCTCGCGGCTGCACCAATATTTGCACGAAACTTGAAGCCCCTTGGAGAGTTGAATGAAAGGAAGCCATGAATGAATCCCCCGACCCCCTGGACCGGCTGCTGGACCGGGCGCCCGCGCCCCCGGCTCCGCCCTGGTTTGAGCAGCGCCTGATGGCCCGCCTGTGCCGGGAACAAGCCCGGCCCTGGTGGCAGCAGGCTTGGGCGCGCTGCTCCGGCCCTGCCCGCGTTGTCCTGCTGCCCGCTGGCGCGGCCGCCCTGCTGGCCCTGGGTTTCTGGCTGCGCACCCCCACCGCCCCCGAACCCGCCCCTCTGGCGCAAGATGAATTCAACCAGGCCTTCGATGCTTTCGTGGCCTACTCGGAGCACGCCCGTTCATGGAATCTCGATTGGTAACTCCACTGCTCATCCTGGCCACAGGCCTGCTCGCCGCGCCCGTCCAGGCCGCCCCGCCCGCCCGCCCGCCACAGGCCGGTCCTCCCACCCACGAAATGCGGTCCGAGGAACGCGGACGCAAGCGGTTCATGCCCCCTTTCAAACCCTTCCTGATGGCTGGCCAGCCCGAGTTCGCCCGGATGATCGAAGCTGCCCTGGCCACAGAAGCCGAACTGGAGCAAAAACTGGACGCCTGGCCGCGCTACCAGGAATTGGATGAAGCGGCCAAACGCGACATGCGCAACGGCTTTGAGCGCTTCCGCCGCCGCATCCGCGAGGAAGCGATGGACGAAGCCACCCAGCGCGGCTGGACCATCCCCCCCGGCCAGGAATCCGCCTACCTCCGCAGCTATTGGTCACGCCGCATTCAAATCGAGACCCAAATCCGCGCCCGTGCGGAGGAGCAATGGAAGTCCTCCATGGAACAGGCTATGGCCGAGGTGGGCCGTGCCTACGGCGGCGGGAAGTAGCAGGCGGAACAAGCCGGAAAAATCGGCGCCTTCATGCCGGTCCTCGGTCCGCAACGGGGACAGTTTACCCGCCTGAGGCGGGTAAACTGTCCCCAGGCTGGGTCGCCAAGGCTTGAGTGCCCGCAAAGGCGTTGCATCCGTCCCCGCGCACGGCATCATATATGTGCTTGCGCGGCCCCGCCGCCTCCAGCATAACGAAACCCCATGCGCTTCCGCCACCTCCATGCCGTCCTGGCCCTGGCCGCCCTGCTGCTGGCCGCAGGCTGCGGCAAACACCGCGCCACCATTCAAGAGGCCCGGCAGCTTGCCGAAGCCCGCAACTACGACCAGGCCCTCCAAGTTCTGCAAAAAGGCCTCCGCGAAGACCCCAAAAGCAAGGACCTGCTGCGGGAGCAGCTCGCCCTCTTCCTGCGCACCGAGCAGGTTACCTATGCCATCACTTCCTACCGCAAGCTGGCCGAGGTCAGCCCGGACGATGATGCCCTGCGCAAAGCCCTCAAGCACGAAGACAGCGTCATCCGCACCACCGCGGCCAAGGCCCTCGGCCTGCTCAAAGACGCCAAATCCATCGACGCGCTGATCACCCATGCCCGCGACAAGGAAAAGTCCGTCCGCCAGGCCATCGTCCTCGCCCTCGGAGACATCAAAGACAAAAAGGCCCTCCCCGTCCTCACCCAGGCATTGGCGGATGAGGATTGGTATGTCCGGGCCGAGGCCGCCCTGGCCCTCGGCAAAGTCGGTGATGCCCAGGCCGCTTCCAAGCTCTTCGACTTGCTCAATGATTCCGACAGCTACGTCCGCCAGAACGCGCGCAAAGCCCTCCAGGAACTGGCGACCGAGGAAAACAAAAGCGCCTACGCCACCGCCCTGCAAAGCACCGATCCCGCCATCCGCACCATGGCCGCCGTGGCCCTGGCCAACACCGGCGACGCCCGCGGCGTGGACGCATTGATCGAAGCCCTGGAGCGCCCGGAAGCCTCCGACCACATGGATGTCATCCGCGCCGTGGTGAAAATCAAAGACCCCAAGACACTTCCCGCGCTGCGCAAAACCCTGGACAGTGCTTCCGCCAACGTCCGCGCCCTGGGCATCCTGGCTCTTGGAGAAATGGGAGATGCCGCCTCCGCGGACCGCATCAAGACCCTGGCTACGGACAAATCCCAACCGGGCAATGTCCGCACCGCCGCACTCCTGGCCCTCGGAAAATTGGCCGGCAATGCGCCGCGCTGACGCGCAACCCGCGGGCTGATGCCCGGTCTTTGAGATCACACTGGCTGTTCCGGGTGAGGCAATCAGTCCTGGACCCGCAGGGCCTTCAAATGGACCGTGCCCGGAATGGCCAAGCCGTCACTGCCGCCCAGCCCCCAGCCTACTTGGCCTCAGGCTGTTCTTCCTCGTCCCCGTAGTCGTCGAACTCGCTGGGGTCGATCCCGCAGTCTTCCGCGAAGGACTCGAGCACGTGGACAAATTCCACAATGCCCGGGGCGGGCAGAATGATCGTATCCCTACGCCCGTTGACGTCCTCGGTGATCCGCAGGAAGCGGCCCCGTTGATTTTCTTTCAGGTCGAAAAAGAAGACCTTCCGTTCAACCTGGATTTTCTCACTCCGTATTGTCTGTTCCATACCTTGCCTCTTGATGCCTGAAGGAAACTAATAGCAGCGCTGAATCTGTCAAACGGCCAATTCCATTCCCTGCAGTATTTTCCTAATTCCCGTGGCCCTTTGGACCTGAAGGCTTTCTGGCCACGGCAGTTTACCGGGGATTATCGACCCGGTTTTGCAGGGTTTTCTGCCCACTTTCATCCAACCAAGCCTCCCTGAACGGTTTTTTATCGTTATAGAGCTCCAATCGTTCCCGCATCGCCGGGATGCGGGGAGAATCCGGGAATTTCTTCAATCCTTCAAGCAGCAGGTTTCGTGCCCTCTGGAAATTGCCCATTTCGGCATAAGCCGCGGCCAAGATATCATAGGTGTCGGCGGATTCGCTCTCGGTCAGCGCTTTCTGGGCGTAAGCCACGGCGCGGGTGCCATCACGGACGGATTTGATCGGGGCCGTAGCCAGGAGCCAGGCCAGCGTGGTGTAATCGGTCATGGTCACCGGAGCGAGGAGGTTGGCCTCGCGCAGGTCCACGGCCGCACGCTCCAACTGGCCGAGCTTGGCCGCGCACAGCGCCCGCCGGACGTAAGCCGTGGGAGATTCCTCGTTGAGCTTCAGGGCCTCGGTGTAGGCCTCGACGGCAGCGGCATAGTTGCCCAGGCGTTCCTGCTCGAAGCCCCGCAGCACATGCTGGGCAAAGGTGGGCGCTGCTTCTTCAGAGGCAGCAGGCACGAGCAGGCCCGCCAGCACCCAGAACCCAAGCATCCATAAGCAGCGCATCACAGGGATGGACGACAAGGGGGGCGGTGTCATTCAGGCCGCCCCCGCGGCTTTGGAGGAGGGAGCCGGCGCCAGCTTTTCGTTGCGGTCGATCACATCGGCCGCCTCACTCAGAAAAAATTGGCGGCGCTCGACGTTGGGGATGTGCGCGCCGATCAGCTCCACCAGCTGCTGCATGGTGGCCCGGCTGTCGAACGAGGTGCTGGCCTCGATCTCGCGCAGGGATTGGCTGACCAAATCCTGGGCCTGCGGGCCGATCAGCGTCTCCGCCAGCACGGCCATCTGGTCCAGAAACACCTGGTCCTGGTGGCCGGTCTGCGCCCGCATCAACTCCATCTCGGCCCGGTGGGCCATGGCGGCCAGGCTTTCCTCGGTCTCCACCCCGGCCTGTTCCAAGGCCAGGCCCAGCGCTTTTTCCAGGTTGACCACGGTTAGATTGATCGGCTGGCGCAAGGGAAAGATCGAGGCCTTCGGCTGGACAAAGACCACCAGAGTCATTCCCTGGCCGAAGGATTTCAGCCAAACCGTAAAACCCTCGTAGGTGAACCGCGTCTCCCGCAGCCGGATTTTGGCCCGCTCCACCAGCTCGGTGATCTGCTGCAGGCGGCGGACCAGCTGCTCCAGCACCGATTCCGTGTAGTGCGCCGGCACGGCCGCGGCCATGATCCGGCCATCCGTGCTGTAAACAAACGCCGCCGCCACCTCATCCAGGTCGCGCAGGCGGTTCAGTGCGGGCACTTCAACAAAACTCACGGCTGCTCCTCCTCGTCCACCAGCTTGTGGAAGGCCTCTTCGAATTCGTCCGGCAGAACCTCCAAATTGGAAAACACAATCAAGTGCCGCTCATGGACCAGGAAGCGCCAGACCCGGCAGACCTCGGTTTCCAAATACCAATCGAGCAGCGCACCCGCCCCCAAGGCCTCGCCCATGTTCCCCACTTTGTCGGAAAATTGGCGGAACCACTCCGAGGACAGCACCTGCGCCGGGGCAATGCCCACCAGCGGATGGATGCTTTCCCCGTCATCTTTCATCGCCGCCAAAAAGCCCGGCAGCGTGTGCAGCTTGTCCACAAACCACAAAAACGGGTCCTGCATCGCCACCGGCAGCATCGGGGACGGCACCCGCCCGGTCAGGCCCGTGGTCGCCAGTTGCTCGCCCACCTGCTTGACCGAAACGGCCACGTCCATCCCCACCAGGTCCTCGATCACCTTGTCCAGCGGCTCCCAGATCGTCCGCTTGATCCCCCGGGGCAGGTCCCCCATGGCATAGCTCTGCAAATTCCAGGAAAAGAGCGTCTGCAGCGCTTCCTTGGCCCAGAGCTTGCCGGTGTTCACCTCGATCAGCTGGCCGTCCTTGAAATAAAGGAACCCGCTCTCCCCGCCGGCATCGAACACCGAGAGCATGCAATTGCGCCGCGGGAGGCACTCGGTCTTGATGATTTCAATCAGGTTGATCATTCCGGAAGCAGCGGCTGGGGGCAGGTTAACAGCGGGGCGCGCTGAATCCAGCAATTTGGTCCGAAATGCGCCCGCGCCCGCGCCACCAGTTCTTCCACCCTCCCCGGCTCCACCAGCGCAAAAACCGTCGCCCCGCTCCCGCTCATCATTGCCTCCGCCACCTCCGGCTGCCCGCCCAGCCAGGCCTTGGCCTCGGCAATCCAGAGGTATTTCCCGAACACCGCAGGCTCCAGGTCGTTCCTCAGCCGGAAGCCTTCGGCTCTTCCCTCACATTTCAAGGTCCACTCCCGCTGCCCCTCCGCCCCCTGCCCGGGCGCCGCCGCGTAAGCCCGGTAGGCCCAGGGTGTCGGCACCCCAAAGCCCGGATTCAACAAAAGCACCTCGGCGTCCATCTCCAGTTCCACCGGACGTGTGATCTCCCCGCGCCCCGTGCAAAGACTCGGCCCCCCATCCAAAAAAAACGCGATGTCGCTCCCCATCCGCCCGGCCAGCCCTTTCAACTCATTCAATCCCAGGCCCGCCCCCCAAAGACGGTTCACCCCGGCCAGCACCAGTGCCGCATTCCCGCTGCCGCCTGCCAGTCCGCCCCCCATTGGAATGCGCTTCTCCAGCCGGATGCGCACCCCGCGCGCCTCCCCGGCCGCCTCCTGCACCAGCGCCGCCGCTTTCCAGGCCAGGTTGCTCTCATCCGCCGGCAGGTCCGCCCCCTCGATCTCCAGATGAATCCCCCCATCCTCCGCCGCCTCCAGCACGATGCCATCGTAAATGCCCACCGGACACATCAGCGTCTCCAGTTCATGGAACCCATCCGCCCGCTTGCCCAATATCTTCAGGGTCAAATTCACCTTCGCCGGACTTTTCAATCGCATCGCCTTCAAGCCGCCCATTCCAAGCCCCGCACGCAGGCTTGAAAAGCCATTTCCTCCGCCGATGATCCCCCCCATGCCCATCGCCCCCGAGCAGATCATCCTCGCCCTCGACCTCGATTCCCCCGATGAAGCCCTCCGCTGGGCCGACCGCTTCGGACCCCGCATCGGCTGTTACAAAGTCGGCCTCCAGCTCTTTTCCCGCTCCGGCCCCTCCCTTGTCCGCGAACTCCGCCAGCGCCAGGCCCGCGTCTTTCTTGATCTCAAACTCCACGACATCCCCAACACCGTCGCCAAAGCCGTCGCCGCCCTCATCGGCCTCGACGTCCAATTCCTCACCCTCCACACCCTGGGCGGCCCCTCCATGATCGAGGCCGCCCTCCGCGCCGCCGCCCCCGCCCCCCAGACCACCCTCCTCGGCGTCACCATCCTCACCAGCCTGGGCGATGACGAAATTTCCGCCCTCGGTTTTGATCACACCGCCTCCGGCCAGGCCGTCCACCTTGCCCGACTCGGCGTCCAAGCCGGCCTCCGCGGCCTCGTCTGCTCCCCGCTCGAAGCCCCCCTCCTCCGCCGCCAGCTCGGCCCGGACATCGCCCTCGTCACCCCCGGCGTCCGCCCCGCCGGGGCCGATGCAGGCGACCAAAACCGCATCGCCACACCGCGCCAAGCCCTCACCGACGGCGCCTCCCACCTCGTCATCGGTCGCCCCATCCTCGCCGCTCCCGACCCCGAAGCCGCCCTGGCCGCCATCCTGGCCGAATAATCCCGCATTCCGCATTCCGAATTTCGCATTTCGCATTTCGAATTCCAAAACAATGCCCCCTCTGGCCTCCACCGTCATCCTCCTGGTGCTCTCGAATGTCTTCATGACCTTCGCCTGGTATGGCCACCTCAAGCACCTCAACACCAAGCCCTGGGTCATCGCCGCTCTGCTCAGCTGGGGCATCGCCCTTTTTGAATACCTGCTCCAGGTCCCGGCCAACCGCATCGGCCACAACGCCGGCATCTCCCTCGCCCAGCTGAAAATCCTCCAGGAAGTCATCACCCTCTCGGTCTTCGTCCCTTTTGCTGTTTTCTACATGGGCCAGCCCCTCAAACTCGACTACCTCTGGGCCGCCCTCTGCCTCACCGCCGCCGTCTATTTCATCTTCCGCGCCTGAGCCCCCGCGCGGCCAAGCTGGCACGCTTCCCGCTTGCACCGGTATGAAGTTTCCATAAAAACTTCATACCATGTCCGCACCCCTTGTCCGCTTCACCGTCAGCATGCCTGCCGCCACCGTGCGCGGCCTGGACCGCGTCGCCCACGGGCGCGGCTTCGCCAACCGTTCCCAGGCCCTTGCCACCCTCATCCGTGAAAGCGTGGCCGATTACGATGCCTCCCTCGATGACACCGTCATGATGGGCGTGCTCACCTTCACCTACGACCACCGCCGCCGCAACCTCCAGAACCGGCTCACCGACCTCCAGCACCGCCACCTCAAAGAAATCATCACCATCCAGCTCGTCCACCTCGAGAACCACCACAGCCTCCAGATTCTCCTCGTCCAGGGACCCGCCCGCCTGCTGCGCCAAATCCGCGATGCCTTTGCCTCCCTCAAAGGCGTCCAGCACGCCGCCCTCCAGCTCAACTCCATCGTCCTCCCCCCGCTTCACGACAAGCCCGCCCGCAAATGAAAACCGCCGATATCGCCCTCGAAAGCATTCCCGCCGCCTCCGTCCGCTTCCGCGAGATCGTCCCCGGCGGCGCCAACTGGTCCCATGTCCTCAAGCGCGGCACCACCCTCCGTCTCATCGATCCCCACGGCGGCCTCAACGTCGCCCTGCTCGCCTTCAATTTCGAACTCCTCACCGAGCGCCTCAACGTCCCGGACTCCCTCAAAGCCCAGCACACCGCCAAACTCACCGCCGGCCATTGCCTCTATTCCGACATGGGCCGCATCCTCCTCTCCATCCCCCGGGACACCCTCGGCTGGCACGATCCCCTCACCGGCCCCTCCACTCCTGAAACCATCGCCGCCGCCTTCGGTGCCAAGTCGTTCCAGGAGGCGCGCAACAAATTCCACCGCAACGCCCGCGACAACTTCCTCGTCGAACTCGGCAAATATGGCCTCGGCCGCCGCGACCTCGTCATGAACGTGAACTTCTTCAACAAAACCACCGTGGACGCCGCCGGAAAACTCACCTTCCATCCCGCCTATTCCACGCCTGGCTCCTTTGTCGATCTTCGCGCCGAGATGAACACCCTGGTCGTCCTCAACACCTGCCCCCACCCCCTGGCCCCTCCCGCCCCTTACGCTCCCCCACCCCTCCACCTCGCCGTCTTCAGCTCCGGTCCCGTCCCCACCAACGACCCCTGCCGCACCTCCCGCCCGGAAAACCAACGCGGCTACGAACTCACCGAGCGCTACTTCCTTTAACCATTGACCAAGGACAAAGGACCAAGGACATGCAACTAAAAGAATCCCCCCTCGACCCCGCCAAGGCCGTCCTGGACCATGTGATCCCCGCCGGCGACGGCTGGATGCATGAGATCAAGGCCGGCCAGACCTTCCGCATCGTCGATCTGGAGGGCAACCAAGCCGTGGACACGATCTTCTTCAACGCCGCCGATCCTGCCGAGCGCTACAGCCCCCAGGAGACCCTCCGCGCCCAGGGGGGCATCTACCTCACCACCGGCACGCGCCTGATGTCCGTGGAAGGCCGCCCCCTCCTCACCCTCACCGCCGACACCTGCGGGCGCCACGACACCCTGGGCGGCGCCTGTGCCGCCGAGAGCAACATGGTCCGCTACGCCCTGGAAAAGCGCTCGATGCACAACTGCCGCGACACCTTCATGCTCCAAATCGCCGACTACGGCCACGGCTACACCAAGGCAGACGTGGGCGCCAACATCAACTTCTTCATGAACGTCCCCGTCACCCCGGAAGGCGGCCTCACCTTCGAGGACGGCGTCTCCGCCCCCGGCAAATACGTCGAAATGCGCGCCGAAATGGACGTCGTCTGCCTCATCTCCAACTGCCCCCAGCTCAACAATCCGTGCAATGCGTATAATCCGACGCCGGTCCGCGTCCTGGTTTGGGAAAAAGGCACTTAACGCGGAGACGCAGAGACGCGGAGTTTGTTCATGAAAATGCCTTTGAAATTAAATTATCTCATTCTCTGCGCCTCTGCGCCTCCGCGTTAAATGAAAGTCTTAATCGCCAACCGCGCCACAATTGCCTGCCGCATCCTGCGCACGCTCCGCCGGCTGGGCATCCCTTCCGTCGCGGTGTATTCCGATGCCGACCACGGGTCGCTCCACGTCGGCCAGGCCGATGAAGCCGTCTGCCTCGGCCCCGCTCCGGCCAAGGACAGCTACCTGGATGTGGAGAAAATCCTCGCAGCCTGCCGCGCCACCGGTGCCACCGCGGTCCACCCTGGCTATGGATTCCTCAGCGAGAACGCGGCCTTCGCCGCTCGGCTGGAACAGGAAGGCATCGCCTTCATCGGCCCGACGCCGGAACAAATGGTCTCGTTTGGCCTGAAACACCAGGCCAAGGAACTGGCCGCCGCCGCAGGCGTCCCCCTGCTTCCCGGTAGTGGCCTGTTGGATGATGCCGACCATGCTTGCCGTGAAGCCGCCCGCATCGGCTACCCCGTCATGCTCAAGAGCACCGCCGGCGGCGGCGGCATCGGCATGCGCGTCTGCAGCGACGAGGCCGAACTCCGCGCCCACTACGACGCCGTCACCCGCATGGCCGCCGCCAATTTCAGCAACTCCGGCGTCTTCCTGGAAAAATTCATCGCCCGCGCCCGCCACGTCGAAGTCCAGCTCTTCGGCGACGGAACCGGAAACGTCCTCGCCCTGGGCGAGCGCGACTGCTCCGTCCAGCGCCGCAACCAAAAAGTCATCGAGGAAACCCCCGCCCCCGGCCTCAGCGACGAAACCCGCGCCGCCCTCCATGCCAGTGCCATCCGCCTGGGCAAGTCGGTGAACTACCGCTCCGCCGGCACGGTGGAATACGTCCTCGATGCCGACACCGGCGCGTTCTATTTCCTCGAAGTCAACACCCGCCTCCAAGTCGAGCACGGCGTCACCGAAGAAGCCTTCGGCATCGACCTCGTCGAATGGATGGTCCGCCTGGCCAGGGGAGACAATCCTCTCTATCAAGAGGGGCGGACGAGTCCGCAGGACTCGCCGGGGTGTGTCCCCTTCCCCAAGGACCAAGAACCAAGGACCAAGGACTGCCTGCACTCCGTGCAGGCCCGAATCTACGCCGAAGACCCCCACAAAACCTTCCAGCCCAGCTCCGGCCTGCTCATCGAAGCCGTTTTCCCTCACCAAGCGGGCATCCGGGTCGAAACCTGGGTCGAACGCGGCACCGTCGTCCCGCCGCACTACGACCCAATGATCGCCAAGCTCATCGCCACCGCCCCCACGCGCGCCGAAGCCATCTCCAAGCTCCACACCGCCCTGCAGGCAACCCGCCTCACCGGCATCGAAACCAACGTCGAATACCTCACCGAAATCCTCGAACACGAACCCTTCGTCCAGGGCCGCGCCACCACCGGCATGCTGGCCGGCTTCCCCTACCTCGCTCATTCCATCGATGTGCTCGACGGCGGCGCCATGACCACCGTCCAGGACTGGCCCGGGCGGCTGGGCTACTGGGCCGTTGGCGTTCCTCCTTCTGGCCCAATGGATGAAGCCTCCTTCCGACTGGCCAACCGCCTCGCCCGCAACCCCGAAGGCGCCCCCGCGCTGGAGATCACCCTCACCGGCCCCACCCTCAAGTTCAACACCGATGCCGTCATCGCCCTGACCGGCGCCCGCATCGAAACCGACCTCCCCATGGACCAGCCGGTCGCGGTGAAGGCCGGGACCACCCTCAAACTCAAACGCATCGCCGGCACCGGCTGCCGCACCTACCTGGCTGTGGCCGGAGGCATCGAGTCCTCCGAATACCTCGGCAGCCGCTCCACCTTCACCCTCGGCGGCTTCGGCGGCCCCGCCGGCCGCGCCCTTCGCGCCGGCGATGTGCTGCACATCGCCGGCAATTTCGAATCTCAAATCTCAAATTTGAAATTGCATGCGCCCCAGTGGGCGCATGCGTGGCCCCTCCGCGTCCTCTACGGCCCCCACGGCGCACCGGACTTCTTCACCGACGACGACATCCGGATGTTTTTTTCGACGGATTGGAAAGTGCATTACAACTCCAACCCCACCGGCATCCGCCTCATCGGCCCCAAGCCGCAGTGGGCCCGCCCGGATGGCGGCGAAGCCGGCCTCCACCCGTCCAACATCCACGACAACGCCTACGCCGTCGGCGCCATCGACTTCACCGGCGACATGCCCATCATCCTCGGCCCCGACGGGCCCAGCCTCGGCGGCTTTGTCTGTCCCGCCACGATCATCCGCGCCGACCGCTGGATCATGGGCCAGCTCCGCCCCGGCGACACCGTCCGCTTCCTCCCCGTCTCCCTCGAAGAAGCCGAATCCGCCGAACAAGCCCTGGAGTTATCCATCGCGCAAACACACTACCCCGCCTTGTCTTCTACCAAGGACCAAGGACAAATGACCAAGGACCCTTCATGCGTCATTAAAAATCTCCCCGAAACTCAGACCAGTCCTTCCGTCACCTACCGCCCCGCCGGAGACAAATACCTCCTGGTCGAATACGGTCCCATCGTCCTCGACTTCGACCTCCGCCTCCGCGCCCACGCCCTCATGCAATGGCTCGAAAAGAGAGCCCTCTCCGGCGTCATCGACCTCACACCCGGCATCCGCTCCCTGCAAATTCACTACGACAACCGAGTCCTCCCGCGCGCCAAACTCCTGACTCTGCTCGAACAAGCCGAAGACGAACTGGGCGACACGAACGACTTCGAAGTCACCTCCCGCATTGTTCACCTTCCCCTGTCCTGGGACGACCCCGCCACCCGACTGGCCATCGAGAAATACATGCAGTCCGTCCGCCCGGACGCCCCTTGGTGCCCGAGCAACATCGAATTCATCCGCCGCATCAACGGACTCGAGTCCATCGAGGACGTGAAGCGCATCGTCTTCGAAGCCAGCTACATGGTCCTCGGCCTGGGCGATGTCTACCTCGGTGCCCCCGTGGCCACCCCGCTCGACCCCCGCCACCGGCTCGTCACCACCAAATACAACCCCGCCCGCACCTGGACCGCCGAGAACTCCGTCGGCATCGGCGGCGCCTACCTGTGCATCTACGGCATGGAAGGCCCCGGCGGCTACCAATTTGTCGGCAGAACCCTGCAAGTCTGGAACACCTTCCGCGGCACCACCGATTTCAAGGATGGCAAGCCCTGGCTCCTCCGCTTCTTCGACCAAATCCGCTTCTATCCCGTCAGTGCCGAGGAACTCCTCACCCTGCGCAAGGACTTCCTCCTCGGCCGCCACAAGCTCAAGATCGAAGAAGAACCCTTCCGCCTCCGCGACTACCACCGCTTTCTGAAGGAGAACGACGCTTCGATTGCCGCCTTCCGCGCCACCCAGCGCCAGGCCTTTGCCGAGGAACGCGAACGCTGGAAAAGCCTCCCCCCCATCCCCGACGCCGACGATGCCGCCTTCGGTGCGGTCGAGGAAGCCGCCATCCCCGAAGGCTGCGAATCCATCCCCTCCCCCCTGAGCGGCAACCTCTGGAAACTCCTCGTCCAACCCGGCCAGACCGTGAACGAGGGAGACGTCGTCGCGATTGTCGAAGCGATGAAAATGGAAACGGCGGTGTACACCCCTTGTGCAGGAGAGATCGTCGAACTACGCGCCCAAGAGAGCAAACCCATCACCGCCGGGCAGTGTGTTGTGGTGGTGAAAGGGGCGTAGTCCTTGGTCATTTGTCCTTGGTCCTTGGTCCTTGGTAAAAGGCAATATTCACCAAACTCATGCTCCATAAACCAAGGACCAAGGACCAAGGACCAAGGACTAAGGACTAAGGACCAAAATCATTTACAAAAACACACGTTTATGTATTTTTTAGTAAATGCGATACAAAGAACTACTGCAATGGGTGGGGCATCTGCCGTGGTTTGATCTTCCCATGGTCACCCAAGGCAGCCGGGAGCCCAAAAGCGCGCTGGTCAACCAGCTCGCCCGCTGGGTGCGTGAGGGAAAGCTGCTTTCGCTGCGCCGCGGGATGTATGCCTGGCCGGAACTCTACCGCAAGGCCCCACTCTCCGCCCCCAGCCTAGCCAACGTCCTCTGCACCCCCTCCTACCTCAGCGGCCTCTGGGCCCTGGGCTTCTACGGCTTGATTCCTGAAAAAGTCGTCACTTTCACCTCCGCCACCACCCGCGTTCCCCGCACGTTCCAGAACGCCCTGGGCACCTTCCGCTACTCCCACCTCAAAACCGGCTTCTTCTGGGGCACCCAGCGCCTGGAGATCGATGGCACTCCGGTCCTCATCGCCCTGCCGGAAAAAGCCCTGCTCGACCACTGGCACCTCCACCTGGGCGAGTGGACGCCGCAACGCCTCGAAGAAATGCGCTACCAGAACCTGGATGGCCTGGATCTTCAACGGCTGCAAACCATGGCGGAACGCTTCGGCCTGCCGCGCCTCCTGCGGGCCACCGCGCGCTTCCTCGATCTGGCGGAAGAACAGGAAACCGGCACCCAGGTGCTCTGATGTCATGAAAGAAGAAGCCCTCCATCTGGCCGCGTCCGCACGGGACCCGGCGCAAAAACTCAACCTCCTGCGCGAATACCTCCAAGCCTTCACCCTCCGCTCCTGGCACGAATCCGAGGCCTTCCAGTCAGTCGCCTTCGTCGGCGGAACCGCCCTTCGCTTCCTCCATGGCATCGCCCGCTTTTCCGAAGACCTCGATTTCTCCGTCATCGAGTCCTCCGCCTTCCGCCCCCTCACCTGGATGGAGAAACTCAAGCGCGACCTCACCCTGGCGGGCTTCACCCCCGAACTCCGCTGGAACGACCGCAAAACCGTCCACTCCGGCTGGATTCGGATTTCCGGCCTGCTCAAGGAAGCCGGCTTGGGAGCCATGGAAGCCCAAAAACTCTCCATCAAGGTGGAGATCGACACCCGCCCGCCCGCTGGAGCCAAGGTCCTCCACTCCATCATCCAACGCCGCCTCATGTTCGGCCTGGCCCATTACGACCTGCCCTCCCTGCTCGCGGGAAAACTGCATGCCCTGCAGGTGCGGCCCTACACCAAGGGACGCGACTGGTATGACCTGGTGTGGTATCTCTCCCAGCGGCCTCCCATCGCCCCCAACCTCTTCCTCCTCCAAAACGCCCTCGATCAAACCCAGGGTCCCGGAAAGCTTGCCGCAGCCGACTGGTGCCATCACCTCCGCCAGCGGCTGGCCACCATCGACCACCCCGCCATGATCCAGGACATTGCCCCTTTCCTCGAACGTCCCGAAGATACCGCCCTCCTCACCCCCTCCAGCCTCCAAAGCCTCTTGAGAGACGGTCCATAGTTCTTGGTCCTTGGTCCCTGGTTTATGGAGCATGAGTTTGGTGAATACTGCCTTTTACCAAGGACCAAGGACTAATGACCAAGGACCCCCATCATCACCCATTACAGCCGGATCCAGGCCGACACCCACTTCTCACGCTCTCCTTGGACGGCCAGAAGGCGCTTTTGATCCGTTCGCAGGCAACATTGGACCGTGTGTTTGCCCGCCATGGACTCCTTGACGGCGCACCTTGGCATGATACAACTTGTATCATCATGAAGACCGCAACATCTGCCGATCTCCGGAACCGCTTCGCCACGGTGTCCAAGTGGATCCATCAGGGCGAATCCGTCGTCATCACCAAACGCGGCCGACCCTTCGCCACTCTGGCGCCGACTCGCAGGCGCAAGGCCCTCCCCCCCTTGGACCGCCTGGCCCGCTTGCAAAAGAATTTCCCGGAAGGGCCCGTCAAGGGCGACGCCAGGGACATCGTCAACCATGACCGCGGCGACCGATGAACGCCTACATCGACACCGCACTGTTGGTGAAGGCCTTCGTATTGGAGGCGGATTCCCGGGAGACGGTCCGCCTCCTTGAGCAAATCGGCGAACCATTCGCTTACTCCCACCTCCATGAGCTGGAAATTCCCAACGCCATCCGGTTGAAGCGCTTCCGCGGCGAGATCACCAAGACTCAGGAAACCGCCGCCCTCCGCGCCTTCCGTGCGGATGTGGACGCGGGCCGATTCGAACGCCTCGACTATGATCTGGCCGCCGTCTTCATGGGCGCGGAGCAACTCTCGGCGAAATGCTCCGCCCTGATCGGCAGCCGCAGTTTCGCTCTCTGGCACGTCGCCGCCGCCCTTGAGGCGGGTTGCGATGCGTTTGTTTCCTACGATGTCCGCCAACGCAAGGCTGCCAAGCTTTCCGGCTTGCGTGTCCTCCCCTCCGACCATGACTGAAACTCATCTCCAAAACGTTCTGTTTGAATCTGAGTAGTCCTTGGTCATTTGTCCTTGGTCCTTGGTAGAAGGCAATACTCACCAAACTCATGCTCCAAAAACCAAGGACCAAGGACTAATGACCAAGGACCCCATCATCACCCAATACAGCCGCATCCAGGCCGACAGCCGCTTCAACGCCTGGCTGCACCTGGTGCCGCTGGAAGAAGTCCTCCGCCGTCTGGAGTCCCTCGATCCGTCCCTCCCCCTTTACGGCCAGACCTTTGCGGTGAAGGACAACATCGACGTCGCCGGACTGCCGACCACCGCCGCCTGCCCGGCTTACAGCTACACACCCACGGAATCGAACCCCGTAGTCCAGGCCCTGCTCGATGCGGGTGCGCTTTGCCTGGGCAAGACGAACATGGACCAGTTCGCCACCGGCCTCGTCGGCACCCGCTCGCCCCATGGTGCAGTGAAGAATGCCTTTGTGGAGGACTTCATCTCCGGCGGCTCCAGCTCCGGCTCGGCGGTGGCCGTGGCGCGAGGGCATGTCGATTTCGCACTCGGCACCGACACCGCCGGCTCCGGCCGGGTCCCCGCCGCATTCAACCGCTTGATCGGCCTCAAACCCACCCGCGGCCGCCTCAGCACCCGCGGCGTGGTCCCCGCCTGCAAATCGCTCGACTGTGTGACCTTTTTCACCCCGACCGTCGCCGACGCCCGGCAGCTCCTGGCCCTCACGGGCCGCTACGATGCCCTAGACCCGTGGTCGCGGACCTGTTTACCCACTCCATCTCCGTCCGCGCCCTGGCGCATCGGCGTGCCCGAACCGAGCCAGTTGTTTTTCGATGGCGACGACAGTGCGCGCAAGGCCTACGCCTCCGCCGTGGAGAAATGGAAAGCCCTCGGCCACCGGATTGAAGTCATCGACCTCACCCCCTTCCTCGAAACCGCCCGCCTCCTCTACGGCGGCCCCTGGGTCGCCGAACGCTTTGCGGCGGTTGGCGCATTCCTGCGCCAACAATGCGAAATTCGAAATGGGGAATGCGAAATGCCTTCATCCCAAGGACCAATGACCAGTGACCAAGGACGCCCAACGCCGGTTGGGCTCGATCCCACCGTAACGAAAATCATTCTCTCCGGCCAGCATCCCACCGCAGCCCAAGCCTTTGAGGCCCTCCACCGCCTGCAAGAACTCCGCCACCTGGCCGAACCCGTCTGGGAAGCCATCGACTTCCTCCTACTGCCCACGGCGCCGACGTGTTACAAGATCGCCGACGTGCAGGCGAATCCGGTGGAGTTGAACAGCCGGCTCGGCACTTACACCAATTTCGTCAACCTGCTCGACCTCTGCGCCCTGGCGATTCCCCACGGCACCCTGGCCAGCGGCGTCCCCACCGGCCCCACCCTCATCGCCCCCGCGTTCCACGACGAATTCCTCCTCGAAGCTGCTGATGTGTTTCTTTCTGAAAAGACCGTGCCGGACGGGACGTCCGCCACAGCGGGCAGGATGCCCGCGCTCCTTCCATCCGAATTTCCCCATTCCCCATTTCGCATTTCGAATTCACCGCAGGTGGAACTTGCGGTGGTGGGCGCCCACCTCCGGGGCCTCGCCCTTCACCACCAATTGGAGGAACTGAACGCCCGCTTCCTCCGCGCAACCCGCACCGCCCCATGCTACCGGCTTTACGCCTTGGCGAACACCACCCCGCCCAAGCCCGGCCTGATCCGCGTGGGCGACGGCGAGGCCGGGGCCTCCATCGAAGTCGAAACCTACGCCCTGAGCCCGGAAGCCTTCGGCCGGTTCGTCGCCCAAATCCCCTCTCCCCTCAGCATCGGCACCCTCCGCCTGGAAGACGGAAGCGAAGTCAAAGGCTTCCTCTGCGAACCCGCCGGACTCCAAGGCGCCCCAGACATCTCCGTCCACGGCGGGTGGCGGAGCTACTTACTGAGCTTCGCATAGCCTGTTAACAATCTAAGGCCAAGCCAGGCCTGTTTGTTTCCAGAAGGATTGAAGCAACTCGGGGCGTCTCTGGGTGCTGCGTAACTGGCTGCGGGTTTGGCCCAACAAGG
>Ga0209172_10002998_pt1 | contig 27449 bp, 20 predicted proteins | sample LarsenN4metaG_FD_184113 | JGI IMG/M metagenome (GOLD analysis project Ga0209172, IMG submission 184113) | Hot spring sediment bacterial and archeal communities from British Columbia, Canada, to study Microbial Dark Matter (Phase II) - Larsen... ... | reverse complement strand
CTGACGGTGAACCTGTAGCAATAACAACAGCAGTTGAAGCGTCAGATACTGACTTTCCGATAGGTGAGCGCGTAAGGTTGTTTGGTAGAATGCAGGGAACATATTTTTTGGGGGGAGCCGTCTCGGTTCCCTATTTTTTGTCCTTGCTATTCTCCCAAACCTTGTCTCCTTATGGCTTAGAGTGACATTGTCACCCGTTAAGCAACGGAATAATGTTTTGCGTTTAGTGTTTCAAAACAATCCGATAGCGCGCTTTGCCTGCTTTCAGATGTTCTATTGCTTCATTGACTTGGTTAAAATCAAAGACCTCAACGATTGGCTCGATTGCATGTCGTTTGGCAAAATCGATCATCTTAGAGATCGTCGCCGGACTCCCCAAGGGGCTACCCGAAATGGACTTCTGCCCTGTAATCAACGAAAAGGCATAGGCTTGAATTGCCGATGGCACCACACCTACGAAGTGTAAGCGACCTTTAGGGCGCAACGCGTTGATATAAACGCCCCAGTCAAGATCCGCATTCGCGGTGCAGATAATCACATCAAACGAGTTGGAGATCGCCTCTAGTGCTTGTGGGTCGCGAGAGTTTACTACATGGTCAGCACCCAATTCACGGGCTTCGGCTTCCTTACTGGCGCTACTCGTAAAGGCTGTCACGTTACAGCCCCAGGCATGGAGAAAGGCTAAACCCATGTGGCCTAAGCCGCCGATACCAATCACACCGACGCGATCGGTGGGTTTTACATCCAGTTGTACGATTGGGTTAAAGACCGTAATGCCCCCGCAGAAGAGGGGGCCAGCTTTCATAGGATCTAACCCTTCTGGGATGGGTGTGAGCCATTCTGCGTGGGCGCGGACTTTATCGGCAAATCCGCCATGCCGCCCAACGATCGTTTGTTCAGCCGTTAAGCACAGGTTGTGATTGCCCGACATGCACCATTCACAGTGCATACACGAGTGAGAAAACCAACCCAACCCAACTTGATCGCCCACTTTTACCGTAGTGACGCGATCGCCAATCGCAGCCACCTTTCCGACAACCTCATGCCCTGGCACAAAGGGATATTTGGTAATACCCCAATCGTTTTTCAGCATGCTCAGATCGCTATGGCAGATGCCACAGTATTCAACATCTATCTCGACTTCTTCAGATTTGATTGGACCGGGATCGTACTCAAACGGTTCTAGTTTTGCGTCGGCGGATTGAGCAGCGTAAGCTTTAATCATAAATAGAAAACTCAAATGGTGAGAGAACTGCCCTAGCCAGGTCTTCGTGCTTTTAGTGAGGTGAAGTGACGGGAGTTGGATCGTCAACGCAGCAAGGGCACGAGCAAGCAAGAAATTCAAAGTTGCTTAAGGCAAATACCCTACCATGGAATAACGTAGCCGTGAAGTGGCTATCTCAACCCGATCGTTTGGCTAGTTTTTCTAACCCATTTGAGAGTACTTTTCAAACAGGTCGATCAAGGTTTTCGCTTCGATCGCCGCATCGTGGTTTTGGCACACGCGATCGCGCCCAACTTTACCCATCTCGGCCAGTTGCTCTACAGGCGTGTGAATTGCTTGCCGCATTGCGTCGGCCAACGCTGTTGCATCACCCGATGGCACCAACCAGCCACTGATCCCCGGCTCCACTAACTCTGGAATGCCTGCTACATAAGTGCTAAGCACCGGACGGGCTAAGGCTAAAGACTCCATGATTACCACGGGCAACCCTTCCGCAAAGCTTGGCAACACCATGACCTGCGCCTGCAACAATTGTTGGCGCACTTCGGCGTTGGTTGCCCAACCTGTAATTTCGATATGGTTTTCCAGGTTTTGCTGGGTAATGACAGTCTCAATCTGTTCTCGCAAGGGACCGTCACCCACAAAAATCAGCTTAAATTTTTGCCCCTCACTGGCGAGTTGACTGGCGGCTTGCAGCAGTAACAGGTGCCCCTTTTGCTCTGAGAGGCGACCAATGCAGACAAAGCGTGGTTCTGGGGAGATTGGCTCAACCGGATGGTCTAAAAATGCCTGGTCAACACCGCAATGGACGATGTGAATTTTTGCCCAGTCTGTATAGTCGCACCAGCGAAAAAGCTGGCTTTTTGTGAAGGATGAAATGCCTGCAACAAAAGCCGCCCGTCGGATCTTTTCGGGTAGGGCGATCGCCTGGGGTTTATCAAACTCTTCGGGGCCATGCACGGTAAAGCTGTAAGTCGGCCCCCCCAGCACCCGGCATAGCATGGCAACAGTCGTGGAATTGGTTCCAAAGTGAACGTGCAAATGGTGAACTCCTGCTTGTGCGAGCCACTGACGCAACAGACAGGCTTCGGCTAAATAAGCGGCATGTAAGAGCAAGCCCCGATCCGATCGCCGCCCAACTTTAAAGGCTAATCGCGCGGCTGCTAGCAATTTTCCAGGGCGAGTCACGGCTGCATTCAGTAACCCTTTCACTAACCCACTAGCCCCGTTACCCAACAAATAGCGAGTCTTTTGCCGCTCGGTCTTATCGTCGGCATCAACTAGCTCGGCTGCTAAATCGCGAATTGAAAAGCGCTCAACTGGCATACCACAGGCTTCGATCGCCAAAATCTCACGCCGAATAAAGCTGTGGCTGACTTTGGGGTATTGGTTAACCAGGTAGGCAATTTTCATAAACAGGCGAGTTAGAGAAATAAATATTTTGCACCACAAAAGCAGGGGCATTTTGGAAAGCAACCTAGATCAAATTGCCCCAAAACCGACAGGCTGCACCAGATATCCCATGAAATTTGCTGAAGTTTCAATCCTATACGGCAAAAATCTATTGAAGCTATACATTCCGAACTATTTCTAATCAGAAATTTATTGCTGCCAGTTTGTAGTCAACTCAAACGACTGGGAATTCTAACGGTAACGCCTAGCTCCTCAGAAAATCAGAAATTTTGGGGATCTAAGGGACTTGCAGATAAATACTGTACCAATACCGAAAATCTGTAAGGGCGAATGGCCATATAGCCTTTGGCAATAGCCTTCGGCATGGCTTCGCTTTTCTTGTATGCCCTTTAGGGCTTTGGGCTACGCTAACGCCCCTGCTGCATCACTGGGATATTATTTCAACGCACTCCCCTAAAGTCGTTGAGTTGAGTCAAATCTAGAACTTTTAAGACAAATATGGAACGTTTGAATCAGCGGGCTTTTGAACTGCTTCAGGCTGAGATCGAGCGAATTGCAGGGGATGATCCTGTAGGGAAAGTCCAAAAAGAGATTGCGCTAAAACGGTTTAATCGCCTGCGATCGCAACCTGGCAAACCCGCCACTATCGACGAATTACGCGATTTAGTCGATGACTTATTTCCGACGTTTAGCGAAAAAGTTCTCAAAGCTGCTGCTCGCGCAAACTGTCCACCGAAAGCAAGCTGGACAGGGATAAAAGTTGGGGTTGCGACCGTAGCGAGTATTGTGGGTGGCGTTTGGTTTCTCAACTTACCCTATCCCCCCATTCGCTGGCCTGTTGCACGAGTTGCACCGATGGTGCTAGTGCCGAGTTTTATCAGCATGGATCACAATTATCGGCAGGCGATCGCCAACACCGAGCAAGCCGATCAACTCGTGAATAATGCTACCAGTCCTAGCGATTTAGACCTGGGCAAAACAAAGGTGCAAGCGGCTCAAAAAAATCTCGATGCTTTACCTGTCTGGTTTTTGGGCTATTACCCGCAACGGTATTGTTCGATGTTTAGTTGTGGCTGGCGCTTTACATTTGACGAGTTTCAGCAGGCTCGCAAAGAAGTCGCCCGCATGGATGCACGACTTTTCCAAGAGACCAATGCGCAGCAGCAGTTTAATCAAGCGGATCAGACGGTGGCAACCGCGAAACAAGCCTATCAAGAAGCGGCAAGTGATGCCGAGCGAGAACCCGCGATCGCCCAGTGGCAAGCAGGCATTGACTTACTCCAACAACTTCCAAAGCAGACTCTAGCTTACAAGCTGGCTCAGCCAAAACTGAGTGCTTACGAGCGCGACTTTCAGCAGGTGGTTGGGACTGCAGTTGGTAACTCGCGAGCGAGTAATATGGTTGCGGCTGCACAAGCTTTTGATGCAGAAGCCAGCAAGATGCAAGGCAATCAGCCCCAAAGTGTAGCAGGTTGGCAAGAAATCATTCGGTTGCGAGAACAGGCGATCGCTGAGTTAAAAAAGGTTTCAGTCGATGAGCCAAATTATCCTCAACTGAAACGAATACAGGCTGAGTATGAAGGCAAACTATCAGCCGCCCGTCGTCGTTTAGATGAAGAAAAAACAGCGATCAAAGCTTACGAAACCGCAAACATGCTGACTCAGCAACTGCTCGAAACAGCCAGTCGCCTTGATAACGCCCAGATTGCCGGACGTTTGCAGGCAATTGAAACGGCTCTAGGGCAGATTAAACCCGGTACTACCGTCTTTAGTGAAGCGACTCAGCTCAGGCAACAAGCCGCTGCAAAACGAAAAGAAGCAATGCGCTAACAAATCGCGATCGCCCCATTTTTCTCCAAAAAGCCTGCTCTGATTTCAAGCTCGATTGCATAAACTCCTCATTTACAGCTTCAAGCGCAGTAATACTCGAGCGAGAATCTGGCTTGAGGTTGTTACTTCAAGTAAGTAAAGCTTGACGTACTTGCCGGATGGGAGATTCTTTCAATTATCTGAACTCAGTTTGAAACACTGATTTGACCAGGATGATAGACATTTCCTCGGTAATACAGATCTTGCTGTGGAGAGAGAGAAATGTCTGTGGATTTGCCCATGAAGTAGCTTCTCCCACGGTAGGTTAATTCAGTTTCTTCTGAATCTTCTTCGGTTGGGAGAGGCGCACGACATTGGCGGAGGCAACGATCAATATGCACCAGGGAAACGACCAGAGCGAGGAGAAGAAGAGGCCACGGTGCATGGAAGAGAAGGTTGAAAAGTACGATTGCTCCTGCTGTAATTGCCAAAGCAGCAAGCATCGACATTACAATTTGCACGATTCCGTATTTCTAAAAAGGGTGACTCCTAGTCTAAGCCGCAAAACTCAGGTTCGCAACGCCCCCAGTTGGGTGAAATTGCTGAACTTTTTAGGCATACTTTACAGATTTATTGCAAAACTGCATCCAGAAGGCGTGTTATTCCATTTATGAAGATTTCAAGTCTCAGCCCTTATACTGAGCGGTCAAGCAGGCGATCGCAAACGCTAATCTAAACATTTCACAAATAGAGCGACTGATTGAGTCTAAAGTCGCACAATAAAAGAAAGGGGAGGATCAAAGGCTGCCCTACGCCTGCTCGCCCATCTAGCCAGCCCGCGCGACACAAAGAGGGCGAGGTTTTGGAGTTTAGTCAGGTTGGCGATCGTGGCTTTGCATTCCACCCTCTCACTTAACAACTTTCAATTCAGAGCGGTGACTCACTATGAAACTAGAAAGCTCTGCATTTCAGGCCAATCAAGCGATCCCTGCGAGGCACACGTGCGACGGTGCTGACTGCTCTCCCCACCTGTCATGGGATGCCCTACCACCTGAGACTCAAAGCTTGGTGCTAATTTGCGATGACCCCGATGCACCGGGCAAAACCTGGGTTCACTGGGTGCTGTACAACTTACCACCTACCTTGCGAGAACTTACTGAAGGGCTGCCACCTCAGCCAACTCTGCCAAATGGTGGGGTACACGGCAAAAATGATTTTCGCAAGCTGGGTTACGGAGGCCCTTGCCCACCCCATGGCAGCCATCGCTATTTCTTTAAGCTCTATGCCTTAGACACAGTGCTGAACCTGAAATCAGGTGCCAGCAAAGCCCAAGTTGAGAAAGCGATGCAGGGGCACGTCTTAGCGGATGCAAAGTTGATGGGACGTTACGCCCGACCTCGCTAAAAAACAGAACAGCCCTGAGAAAAATCTGCAGAGCTGTTTGGTAAAGCCAATAGAACTCAAAAATGAGTGGTTTAACTAAAAAATGGGTCGCCTGGGATTCGAACCCAGGACCAATCGGTTAAAAGCCGAGTGCTCTACCGCTGAGCTAGCGACCCGTGTGTGAAGCGCGTTTCACACGCCGAATCTGAATATAACATAGGTCAATGGATATAGGAAGACAAATCTTCTAATTTTCCTAAATTTGTTTTTAACTCAGTCGCACAACAGGCTGGTCGTCAATCAGAGTCGTCAGTGCAAGCAGATCTTCAACTGTGATCCGCAAAAAGCGATCGCCATCAACCCGAAACAACACCTTGATCCGATCGCTACCGGGAAAACCAGGGGGTTGCAGGTTGGCAATGCTACGGGCACCATCGCGATCGTTGAGCGGTTGCACTTCGGTTTGGCTACTGTCGAGTCGTCGTGTCACTAAGCGATCGCCATCAAAGTAGACTTCCGTTTTCTGGTTGTCACTACCTAGCTCGCCAATGATTAACTCGATGCTGGGCTGATTTTCAACCGAGGCACCCAAAACCAGCTCAACCGGGTCAGGCATGGGGTACAGTTGCCCCGCTTTAATAATCGGGTGCCAATTGTGGCGGTTGTTGCGCCGATCCCAATAGCGGATGCCATAGCCGTGATAGAGAAAGTCCTTGACCTCAAGCCCCTGCTCAAGTTGCAATGCTCCCTGGGCGATCGCCTCAAACGGTTTTTCGCTAAGCACCTTACTGGCATCAAAATACTGCTGTACCCAGGTCTGTACGGCTGGGATTTGCGCCGTTCCCCCCACTAAAAGCACTGCATCAATATCACCTGGCTCTAAGCCCTGCCGTCGTGCTTGTTGCAGTACCTGTTCTAAACACTGGTCTAACTGCTCAAAAAACTGGTGTTCTTTGAGAATTGCTTCAAACTGCGATCGCTGGAGCCGTAACTCGTAGCTTTCAAAAGTTTCATCGTTAAAGTAGACCTCTTCTGCCTGCGGTTGAAGCGAAAGCTGAATTTTTAATCGCTCAGCCAGTCGTGTTGTCAACGGTGAAACGGTCAACCCTTGCTGGGCAACAAAATAATCGACCAGCCAGTTATCAATATCAGAGCCGCCCAGGTTTTGCCCTGCTTTTGCCAGCACCCGCGCCACCTTTGGCTTTTGGCCTGACTGCTCTGAAAACGATTTGTTGCCCCACTTGAGAATGAACCCAACTGGCTTACTTTTGCCCTGGGAGGAGCGATCGAGCCGAACCAACGAAAAGTCGAGGGTGCCGCCGCCAAAGTCGATCACCAGCACAACCTCTTGCTCGGCCAAACCATACCCCAGTGCGGCAGCGGTGGGTTCGTCTAGCATGCGCACCTGCTGCACCTGAAGCGACTCACAAACACGCCCCAACCAGAGGCGATAGGCTTCAAAACTGTCAACCGGGACAGTAAATGTGAGCGATGTCGCCGCTTCAGGTTCGGTTGCGATCAGTTGCTGAATCACATCGGTCAAAAACCACTGCCCAACCTGTTCAAACCGCAGCGTTTGCCCATCGAGTTCTGGTAAAAAGCCCTGTACTGACGCGCCAATGCCCCGCTTAAAGTTGCGAAAAAAGCGAGGATCTGTACTCAAATCAAGGGCGCGATCGCGCACGGCCTGACCCACAACCACTTTGCCAGCTTTCGCATCTTCGACATACACCAGGCTGGGAATCAGGGGCGGATTTTGCCCCGAACGAAAACTTAAACTGGGTAAGGTCAGCGTTTCTGGTTGCTGTGTGGCGCGATTCCAGCGGGCGATGACGGTGTTGCTTGTGCCAAAGTCGATTGCAATCCCCATGGGAGTTCTGTAACCATTCCTTTAAATTCCCTGCTTTGACAATAGCAAACAGGCGATCGGCTCAGACCATCAAATCGAGAAACTGCTTTAGGATCAGCCATTTTGACAATTTTTTCGATTGTTTTTTTAGAATTTGCTCTATAGCTGCTAAAAAATTTTTTTGATTAAATTCTCAAATTTCAGAATCAAGAGTCCCGCCTAATTGTTAAGGCATTGCAAGCTTATAAAGCTTAAGCAGTAAGGATTTTGGCTCCTCCTCCCGGTACAGGTTATTTTTTGGCTCTTGCTTATGTCTACTTACGATCGCATCTATCAGGTTGTGCGCCAAATTCCCTCCGGTAAGGTGGCAACTTATGGGCAAATCGCTGACTTAGCCGAGTTGTATGGCAAAGCGCGGTTGGTCGGCTATGCCCTCTATCGAGTTGCCCCTGATGGCGAGATTCCCTGGCATCGCGTCATCAACGCAAAGGGGCAGGTGTCTGAGTCACCCGTACGGTTTGGCTCTGACCATTTGCAGCGATCGCTCTTAGAAGCAGAAGGCATCGAGTTTTTACCGGGCGATCGGATTGACTTGCGCCGTTACCGTTGGCATCCAGCATCTTTAGAAGCTTGGTCAGCCGCACAGACTGACTGGCAGAAAAATGAGGAGAGTTAGGATTGTAAAGATCCAACAAAGATTATTTGTTTCGACTAACTTAGAGCAGCAACCCCACGTCAAACAATTTGCGTCTACCAGGAAACAATCAATCGCGGGTGCTTACAAACGTTGATGTGACGTTCCAGCTCAGAAACGGCTTAAAGTTCGAGAACTCCTACTCTTTCACGATATTTAACTATGCGTTGTTCTATTGACCTTCGCTCTTTTCTTTCCTGGCAGCCGTTGTTTCGGCTGAAGCAGAGAACCCGGTTTTGGTTGCGATCGCTCAGCCTAATGCTAGTCACCATTTTTCTCAGCCTTGGGTTACATGCGATCGCCTTTGCCAGCGATGCCGCAACCCCGATTCAGACGCCGCTTTCAACCCGTGGCAGCCAAATTGTAGATGCCAAAGGCAAACCCGTTTTGCTGCGGGGGGTCAATTGGTTTGGCATGGAAACAGAGTTGCACGTGCCCCACGGGTTATGGCAACGCGACTATAAAGAAATGCTGGCCCAGATTAAGAGCCTGGGTTACAACGTAATCCGGTTGCCGTTTGCAGTTCAGAGCCTGCGATCGAGCAGCTTCAGTGGAGTTGACTTCAGCATCGGTAGCAACCGTGAGCTTGAAAATAAAACTCCGCTCGAAGTGATGGATCTAGTGATTCAAGAGGCGCAACGGCAAGGATTAATGATTTTGCTGGATAGTCATCGCCTCAATGACCAGCGCATCCCTGAGCTTTGGTATGGCGATGGGTTTACCGAATCCGATTGGCTTGATTCGTGGAAGATGCTGGCGAATCGCTATAAAAATCAGCCCAACGTGATTGGAGCTGACTTAAAAAATGAACCGCATGGCCGCGCCAGTTGGGGCACCAACGATGTCGCAACCGATTGGCGGTTAGCGGCTGAGCGAGCAGGTAATGCCATTTTGCAAGTGAATCCAAACTGGTTGATTGTGGTTGAAGGGGTAGAGAAGAATGTGCCGGGACAACGGCTGAAAGTTCACTGGTGGGGTGGCAATTTAGAGGGGGTAAAACGCTTTCCTGTGCGCCTGCAAAAACGGAATAAGGTGGTTTATTCACCCCACGAGTACGGTGCGGGTGTGAGCAACCAAGCCTGGTTTAACGAACCGGGTTTTCCTAAAAATTTGCGCGATCGCTGGGAAATTGGGTTTCATTACATTGCCCGTCAAAGCATCGCTCCCATCCTGATTGGTGAATTTGGTGGGCGACAGGTTGACTCCCTCTCTAAAGAAGGGATCTGGCAACGAGAGCTGGTGCAATTCATCAAAGAAAAAAGGCTGAGTTTTGCTTATTGGAGCTGGAACCCCAACAGTGGGGACACAGGCGGCATTTTGCAAGATGACTGGCAAAGCATTCATCAAGACAAGCAAGCGTTGCTCAATCAGCTATTTCCGGTGGCAAGTTTGCCTCCCAGCGAGCCGATCGCCGTTACCCCTGCGGTTACGCCCCAACCATTGCCTAGCCCAACCCCTGCCCCCAAATCGGTGCCCTCTCCACCACCGCTCCCCAACCCAACCCCAGCGCCAATGCAAGCCAGCCCCGGTTTACCTGGCTTGACCACCCAAACACGGATCCAATCTGATTGGGAGACAGGATTTTGTGCGGAGTTTTTGGTGACGAATCCGAGTGCGATCGCCCGGGCTGGCAATTGGAAACTCACCTTTCAAATGAGTCAGGCCGACCTCAAGAGTAACTGGAATGGTCGGTTTGAGCGGCAAGGCAACCAGTATACTGTCACCCCTCCTGATTGGGCCCTCACAATGCAGCCGAATCAGACGGTAAATCTGGGCTTCTGTGCGGATAAGCGGGGCAGCGACTATCAGCCGCAACAAGTCCGAGTGCAGTAGAGTCGCAAAATCTGGCTGAAGTTAAATCGCCCTGACTGCCACCCTTCTCTCAAAATTGGGGGAAGGGTAACAGCGAACTCTAAAGCTTTTTTCGATGGTGAAATCAGGGCAGAAAAGAGAATCAATCAGCCGATTCTCAAGAAACAGGATAAAACAGGGGTAATACCAAATTATTTAAGAAATGACGGATGATTGCCCTTTTTTTAGAAGAAATAAGTATGCCGCTTTGTCAAAGCTGTGCTATTTCTATGGGGCAGACTGAGCAATACTGCATACCTTACCTGTCTTAATCCATCTGGCTTCTAAGCGTTTATGGCTCAATTTCCCCAACAATCTAGTTCTGGTGTTCAGGTTGGTTTGCCGTCAGTTGCGAGCCAACAATCACTAGAGCAATGGGTTCAGCAAGCGATCGCGCTGACCGAGGCAAAAGTGACTGCCCGGTTGCGCGGCAATAGCCTTTACTTGCTGATTGAAGCAGCTCCTGATACCGACATGGATCAAGCTGCCCAGAAAATTCAAGCCGCCTTAGCCCAAACTCCAATTCAGCCGTTATTGCCGAATAAAGCCGCGCCTGTCTACCGACTGATTCTATACAGTCGTTTACCGCAACAGGCAAAACCTGTTTGGGTCAAAACCATCGAGCTTTCATCGGCTGGGGTTTCAGACGATAGGGGTGCTTCCCTTGCCCTTCCCGTCGCTAATCTTGACCTGGCTCAGCAGGGCAATCCTGAATCGATTTCGCACTATCTCAGTGAGATGTTGAGTCAGTTCAACATTTCCGTTCGCACCCGCATTGATCAGCCCGGTGGCGATCGCTTGAAGCGGTTAGTAGTTGCCTGCGAAGCGACTTACAGTCCAGAGCCGACGTTTCTGGCAGAGCCAATTGCGCGACGCTTACGAGAGTTAAAGCTACAGAACTTTCGGGATGCGATCGTGCTGGCTCAAGTGAAAGGCGAAGCCAAGCCAGAGTGGTTTTTGCGGGTTGATCTGACGCCACCTAACGCCGTTTTGCGAGAATGGGTGCGCTGGGGCGATGTGCAGGCGATCGCGCAATTGCTGACTCAGTTGCTCGCCCCTGAGAATATTGAAACAACGGCGATTCTTAAGGATGCCACCTTACACCTGACTTGTTATGGGGCTTACCGTCGTCCACCGGATAAGCAGACTGCGATCGTGGCGATTACCCCTTTACTAGAATCGCTGGCACCTCAGGGCATTCACGCGGCTACAATTTATGGAGTCAAAGGCTCTCCCAAAGAAGCCCGCAACATGCCCTCTGCCTTACCCGAAATGCCGGAGTGGGTTCACTGGCTGGCGTTACCAGCGGCGAGTCAACCAGAGCGATCGCCAACAACTTTAGAACTCGCTCAAATGGGCAACTTGGAGGCTGTTAGCTTTTTGCTAGAGCGGATGCTGAATCCTCAGTTGGAGTCGCGTCTGGCAACCGGGGGTGTACGAGTCCAGATCCGCCACAAGGATGACCTGCTGCACATCATGACGGATTCTCCGGTGTGTCCGGCGCAGGGTTACATCACCGCTGCCGTTGTGAAATGCCTCAAACCGATTCACATTCCTGGTATTTCGGGCGTGCGGATTTATGGACGCCGTGCCGGACAAAAGGTGCCCCAATGGAGCAGCGGCAGAGACTTTGTAGCTCGTCAGCGTACCGTACCAGAGGCAGCCCCCGAATTTGCCGCTTCAGAAGCCTTTTTAAGCGAATTACTAGAGCCAGGTGGGGCGCTGGTTTATCAGAGCAATCCACCTTCAGCCAACAACACTCCGACGGGGGCAGATTTGGAGCCGGGGCAAAGCTGGCAAACCAGTCTGGCAGGGATGATGGCAGGTATTCAGCGATCGCTCGTGCGCACAAATCTATTCGCTCCTACTGCTGAGTCTACAACTCACGCTACTCAGGCCACAGGCAAAGACACTAAAGCGCCGCTGGCAATGGTGTGGCTAGCCGCTGGTGTGTTGCTCGTGATTCAAATGGACTGGGTGTTAGGACGATGGTTGCAAGCACCTGTGCCCCAACCCGAAGCTCAAACGGCTGAAGAATCACTCCCCGCAGAGTCGGTTTCGGCCTCGCCGCCAGTCGCTCTGCCCAACCTAAAGCTTGAGAAAAACAAACCGCAAGACGCCACTGCTTTCAATGACTCTGGGTTTACGCAAAATCCAGCTTCCGCTGCCGTCACAGGGGTGTCACCGACGAAACTGATCGCATCGCCGCCGCAACCTAAAGCCAGTGTCAAAATCAGCCATCCCACGTTTAACAGCCGTCAACTAGACGAGCGATTTGCCATCTATCGCCAGTACCTGAAGCAACACGGCACGCCAGATGTCTTAATCGTCGGTAGTTCCAGGGCTTTGCGCGGGATTGACCCGGCGGCTTTGCAAACGACGCTACAACAACCAGGCAAACCACCGCTCAAGATCTTTAACTTTGGCATTAATGGTGCGACAGCTCAGGTTGTTGATTTGCTGGTGCGGCAAATGCTTCCCGAAGAAGCCTTACCCAAGCTGATTATCTGGGCTGATGGTGCCCGTGCTTTTAATAGCGGTCGGCAAGATGTCACACTGAACGGTATTATTGCGTCTCAGGGCTATCAGGCATTTGTTTCTGGGCAGTCACCCCTGCCGGGTACGGTGGTCGCTAAAGCCGACTTGCCCGCCGCCCAACCCAATCAAGATGACTCGGCTATGCCGGGTAATGCTGTTCAGTCACCGATCGCCCAGCAATATCAGCAGGTCAACAATCAGTTAAACCAGTTTCTTGAAGGCTTTTCTCTGGTGTATGGTCAGCGTGATCAGCTTAAAGAGAAGCTGGGCAGTCAGTTAACGGCTGTGATACCCATGCGATCGCCAACTGCTACCGATAGCGCAAACACACTGACTGATTTAAGTAATGCAACCAGTCCGGCGGCTTCGGCGGCTGGAGCGGCTCCCGTTCTCGCAGATGGGCTGGGAAATTCTGATTACCAGGGTTTTTTGCCATTATCAGTGCAGTTTAACCCTGCGACCTATTACGAGAAATATAGCCGGGTGGCAGGCGATTACGATTTGGATTACGAAAACTTTCAACTTGAGGGGGCGCAGGCCGACGCGCTGGTCAACCTGGCGCAATTTGCTAGAGAACGTCAGATTGCTCTGGTATTTGTCAATTTGCCTTTGACCAAAGATTACCTCGACACGACGCGCAGCCGTTACGAAGAGACGTTTCAGACGCAGATGCAACTGTGGGCGCAACAGTTTGGCTTCGTCTACAAAGATTTGAGCCAAAACTTCTTAACGCAAAACAATTACTTTTCTGACCCCAGCCACCTTAACCGCTATGGCGGCTATGCGGTTGCTCAACGGTTAGCAAAAGATGCGCTAATTCCCTGGGGACAACTAAAGTAGAGCAAACCGCCTAAAATTTAGGGGCAGTCGATTTTTTCGTGCCCTTCTTTGCTGTGTTAAAAATCAGCCATCTTTCTAAAGCCTACGGCAACCAGGTCGTTTTGCAAGATCTCAACCTGGCGATCGCGTCAGGCGAAATCTATGGTCTACTTGGCCCCAACGGAGCCGGAAAAACAACCACAATCAACATTCTCTGCAATCTGCTGAAGCCTGATCGCGGCACCATCGAAATTAATGGAGTATCTGTCTCAGCCGCGACCAAGCGCATTTTGGGCGTCGAACCCCAGGAAACCTTACTTTATCGGCAACTCACCTGCACGGAGAACCTGCAATTTTTTGCCAGTCTGTATGGGCTGCGCGGTCGGCAGCAGCAGCAACGAGTGCAAGCGTGTTTAGCTGCGGTCGGGCTAGAAAAATATGCCAACCGTCAGGCAGAGCGGTTGAGTGGCGGAATGCAGCGACGGTTAAGTCTGGCGATCGCCCTGATTCACCAACCCAAGCTACTCGTGCTGGATGAGCCAACCACAGGACTGGACATTGAAGCACGTTATCAACTGTGGGAGTTGATTCGCGAGTTGCAGCAGCAAGGCATTACCATTTTGCTGACGACCCACCTCCTCGATGAAGCCGAGCGGTTGTGCGATCGGATTGGCATTCTCAAACAAGGCCAACTGCTGGTCGAAGGTAGCTTGACAGAACTGCGGCGCTTGATTCCGGCGCAAGAAATTATCGTGCTGCAAACACCTGTGCCAGAGCAAGTGCGCGATCGGGCACAGCAACTCGGTTTTTCAGTGCGTCACTATGGGGGTGAGTTAGCCCTTTGGCTCCCCGAAGTACTCGACCTAAAAGCCATTCTTGCGAATTTTGATGGCATCTCGATTGATGGCATTACTCGTCAACCAATTCGCTTAGAACACATTTATTTGGAAGTAACACAACTGCACAAAGAGTAGTCGTCTGATACTAAACCTGATAGGGTGTTATTCAAGTTAATGAGCTTGATTGCGTTTCGACCCTTTGAAGGATTTACAACCATGACAGACGGAGCAGAAGAAGGTTCACTGAAACAGGTCTTTACCCTGCAAACTCTGGTAATTTATGGCGTTGGCGACATTTTAGGCGCTGGTATCTATGCCGTCATTGGTAAGGTCGCTGGCATTTCGGGCTACTTTGTCTGGGCGTCTTTCATTCTGGCGATGGTCGTCGCAGCTTTTACGGCTCTCAGTTATGCCGAGTTAGGCAGCCGTTTTCCTAAAAGTGGTGGGGTCGCTTATTTTGTGCAGAAAGCCTTTAACACAGACTGGCTCTCGGTCATGGTTGGCTGGTTGATGTTTTGCACCTGCCTTGTGTCGATGGCAACCCTGTCAAATGCCTTCGCAGGTTATCTCAACAACTTTGCGCCAATCTTACCCCGTTGGTTAATTATTTTTGTCTTCTTTGCTGGGCTGACCTTTGTCAACTTTCGCGGCATCGAAGAATCATCCTGGCTCAATATGGTCTGCACCTTCACTGAAGTAGCAGGCTTATTTATCGTGATGTTTGTTGCTTCTGCCTTTTTATTGGGCGGCGGAATACCCGCAGGGGCAGGGGCCGTGCCTGTAGATGCTCCCGCAATTAGTCCACTTGTCCCGATTTTTCAGGGAGCCGCCTTAGCGTTTTACTCGTTTATTGGCTTCGAGGATATTGTGAATGTTGCCGAAGAGGTGAAGAACCCCCAACGCACAATTCCCAAAGCAATTCTGTTAGCTCTAGGAATTGCAGGCATTATTTACATCGCGATCGCCCTTTTATCGACTCGTGTTCTCACTCCAGGCGAGCTAAGCGCTTCGAGTGCGCCTCTACTAGATGTGGTTCGGCGTGCCCAACCCAACTTTCCGCTGATTGTCTTTACCCTGATTCCTCTTTTTGCGGTTCTCAACACAGCGCTGCTGAACTTTGTTACAGCTTCCCGGTTGTTGTATGGTATGGCACGCGAGGGCTTATTGCCCGCATGGTTAGGCAAAGTGCATCCTGAAAGGGCTACGCCTTACCGCACAATCCTGATTATTCTGCCGATTGTCATTGTTTTAGCCTTGTCTGGCACACTCGCGGTTTTAGCGGGTGCTACTGCAACCTTAATCTTATTAATGTTTGCGCTCGTGAACCTGTCATTGCTCATCATCAAACGGCGCGAACCCGAAACTGGTGGATTTAAAGTCCCCTATCTGCTGCCCGGTATAGCACTGGTATCTAACCTGATCCTGATTGCGTTTGCCTCTTCTGATAGCTTGCGTCTTGCCTTATTGTTTATTGCTGTGGGAGTTGTGCTGGTGCTTATTCACCGCTCTGTCATGAAGAAGATCAGTCGGGCTTAGGCTATTTCACAAGAGCAGGCTTTCCAACCTACCTTTACCCCCTTTTGTCAAACATTGGGATAAACAACACCTTCCACTGGCTGTTGTCGTGCGGGTAGAAAGGCGACGCTTGGGAACATGGATTAAATAAGTTCGATATTTGGTAGGGGCGGATTTTGCCGGTTCAATCCCTTGTAGGACGCGGATACGTCTGCTAAACCCGCCCGTACAGGTTGCGGATTTATTAAATTCTCGTGCCTTAGCATTTCATTTTGTGCAAAGAGAAAGAAGGATGGCAGGAAGCGGTTGGTTTCTGCCATTCAATAGGCTGGGTAGCCGATTAAATGGATTTGAGGGGCAGACTTAAACCAAAGCCCTTCCATTCAAAAAGTGGACTAAGCTTTTCCACAAAAATGCATCACTTTGCCAACCTCCGGGCATGATTAACAGGTAGTGTTTGTGTGGATGCGCTATGTCCTCTTTGTTGCGTGTGACAGCTATCGGTATCGCCAGTGTCGTAGGAACGTTGGCCGTACCCGCGATCGCTCAAATTCCCAACACGTGGGTTCGCATTAACACCGATGAATACGACAACATCGCCTACGTTGATCGCGCATCCATTCAGGGTTCTACCCAGTTCCGCTACTTTTGGACATACGTCACCGCCGGGGCACCTTACCCCGATGAGGTCAGCCAAAAGCAGGTCTATGCCACTTCTGCCTACGTCTCAACCGACTGCAAAACAAAACGCTATCGCCTTCGCAAAATACGCTATTACGACCAGCAGAGCAAAGTCATTCGCGAAGATGATTTAGGCGAAAGCGGCCCTGATGGATTTGCAACGTTTCATCCCGCTGCGATCGCCACCGTTAACTACGTCTGCTCACGTGGTCTTGAACAACCCAAGCCACAGCCCAAACCTGCTACTAAAAAGCCAGCGGGTGCAGTAAAGAAGTAGGTGGCAAGGAATTCTCTACTTGAAGTAAATCAACAAGTTTAACCCTGGAATTGTCCGCGATAATGTCCACAACAACTGCCCAATAAATAACAGGCCAATGCCCCACTGATACCAGACTAACGTGGTGATGATTCCGGGTACATATTCATCTCGTAGACGAATATCATTAAACCCAAACTTGAGTAGGTTGTTTAAACTAAAGTCGAAGTAATTGAGCCAGCTCCAACGACGGTTCAAAATGATGGGCATATACCGTTCGCGAAACATTTCATAGCGAGGAATAATCGGTAGACGCCCCAGCAGAATGCGAAACTGGCGCAGAGTGCCCTCTTCCATAAAGTAGCTGGAGTCCATTTTGGGGTGATAGCGTCCTTCTTTGTAGAGAATAAACAGCAGCAAAAAAGGAATTGGAACACTAATTGCAGTTACGCTGATTAACGTTGCCCAGGGTTGCTCTGAGTTGCGAAACACTGCTAGCAGACCAGAGCTTGCCAGCACAACAAAACTGACCGAAACCGCGATCGTTTCAGAAAAGCTTGGCAAAATTGGGTTCGGAATAATGCGTCGCCAGCGATCGCACAGCCAAAAGATCACCGCAAAGTAAGCGATGGTGATCAGCCCCACGCCAAAAATTACAGGAAAACTTGTGCCGTAGTGACTTAAGGCAAGTAACTGACTCAGCACTAAACAGCGAAATGCGAGTGAGAGACGATTGAGCCATGAGAGGGGAGGGGCGAGGGCTTCACCGGCGGCCAGGCGATCGCGCACATTGATATAGGTTGCAATATCAACGTTGGCTAACGAGAGTAACTCGGCGGGAGTGCGAAAAGGTCGCTCGGCACGGCGTTTCACAATATTATCGGCTTGCACCGCCGTAAACCCTAACACTTGTAGTTGCTGAGGGGATGCCGCATTGATATTCACACCAAAGAGTTGCTGCCGCAGTTCTCGCAGGTGGAGTTGTTGCCGTCGGTAGTCAATGTAATTGGCATCAGGAATTTGCTCTTGCTTCCGAAAGTTGCGAACCAGCTCCCGCAGCAAGTTTTCATTACCCTGCAACGTCGGCACTGAGATCACGCGCCCAATCTCACCCGGATTGCCCACCAACTTCGCGCGATCGGAGTCAAATCGCATTCCTGCCACATTCAGATAAGCATCTTTTGCGAAAACGGCATATCCAAAGTCAGCCTTTTCGTTAATCGAGGCTCCCCGCAAGTTTACTGGCCGATTGAATCGTGCTTCGCGAAACAGCGCGGCTTTGTCAAACACGGCATCCGTAAAAAACAAGCCCTGGTTAAAGTTGCCTTTGCTAAAGAAGGTCTGGTTAAGCCAGGTCACTTGAGCAAAATCAGCATTTCCTTGCCATTGCACCCGCTGAAAGTTGGCAACTTGCTCAAACACAGCCTGGTTAAACTCGGCATCGGTCTGGAAATCGACATTCTGAAATGTTGACTCACCCTGAAACCGAGCCTGACGAAACTCACCTTTGGCAAAAAAAATGCTGTTGCGAAACCGCACCTCCTTCTTAAAAATGACACCAATAAAATTGGCAGGTTGGCTAAATCGAGTTTGGCTCCAATCGGCTAGTTGCATGAACTGAGCCGCCTGCACCTCGACCGATCGCAAAAAGAAGGTGTTGGTAAAGTCGGCTACCCCAAAAAATCGCGTTTGCACCAGCTTGAGCGAACCTCGGTAGACCGAAATTTGAATCGGGGTAATTGCTTCCTGGTTAGGGTTGGTCAAAAACAGCCGCGACAGTGTGACTAAACGTGACAGGCGGCGGCGATCGCGTTTGAGTTGCTCTTGCTCGGCTGGGGTGAAGATGGGCGACAGCGAATCCCCATACAAGGGTGCGCGTAAACCGAGCTGGCTGATTTGAAAATCGCCTTGAATTTGTGAATAACTCAGGTCTAACCCGATCGGCGTGCCTGGTCGTTGCAGTTGGCTCCGCAACAACTGATAAAACTGATCACGAAAGGCACCATTTTCAGACCGCAAATCAATGCTGAAGCGGCGTAAGTCAATTACAGGTAAACCATCAGATTGAATTGGCTTTTTCACCCGGTCTTGTAACTGTTCAAGCGTGAGTGGCACTAAGTCATTTGGGGCAGCCCATGTTACCTGCCCTTGCCATGCCCCCACATTCAACCAAGTGCTGCACATTATGAACAGCAGCAAAATCACCCGAATGACGAAACGCCAATCTCTCTGTTTGAGATAAAACACAACAGACGCGCCTTTTAGCCTCTATGCGGTTTGTATCATACTCCCTCTCGTGGTTCACCGACGCACGATTATGAGGCAGGCTTCCAAGTGCCATGAAACCCGGGTGGAATCACTTCTGGAAGGGCCAAGCGGCAATGGGGAGCGCCAGCCAGATTGTCAGCCGCAAAAATCCAGAGTTCGCTTGTGTGCTGCGTGCCATCGTAAACAACTGTGAGCACCCAGCCCTGCTCAGGATTTTCAGCATCCGAGACATAAATTGGCTCACACGGGTAACGGTTCTCTCCCAGGTCGGCCTCATCAAGCTGGCCTGTTTGATGGTCAAATCGAGCGATCGCGCCAAACATCTCCCGCTCTGCCAATGCAGTTTGCCGACGCAGACTGAGATAGCTGTAGCGAAAGGGTTGCCCCACTTCTTGCGGGTTAACGACCGGAAACTCTCCGCTCCGACCTGACAGTTTGTGACTTTCGAGTAATTTGCCCGCTCGCGGGTCAATCCGCACCTGCCAGAAGGGACTGGGGGCAACGGTATGAATTTGACCCTGGGGTACTTCTCGCAAAAACTCGTTGGTTTGAAAGTCTGCGTAACGAGTCAACGCAAAGGATACAGAACCATCGGGCAACTCGCAACCGTTGCTAAAGTGCCACTGAAACCAGGGATCAACCTGAAATCGGCTCACCAGCTCTAACCGATCGCGATCAACCACAAGAATTTCAGTGCCCTTTTGGGGTTGCCATTTGAGCGAGTCGCAGTAACTCTGCAAGCTCAACATAATCGGCAGCGGGTTTAGCCGCACAGGTGGCACACAAAAAATCAAATAGCGACCCGCCAGCACAAAATCGTGAATCAGGGGCAGCCCATCTAAGAATATGTGCGATCGCTGTTGCAGCTTCCCGGTCGCATCACTACGAAAGAGATTCAGCACACCCCTGGCGCCAAGGGCCACCCCAAAATTGAAGATGTCACCCGTCTTGGGATCGCGTTTTGGGTGAGCCGAGTAACTTGCCCCCTCCAAACCAGCTAAATCGTCTAGACCTTTCGTTTCCAGGGTATCGAGACTGAGCGCGTGGGGCATTCCCCCTTCCCAGAGAGCCAGCAATCTGTCAGGTAAGGCCAGCACCGAGGTATTGGCTGCATTTTTAATCTCAGCCCGCAACCGCGCCAACCAATTGCCCTTGGGCAACATGCCATACCCAGCAAACAGGTATTCCCCAGCCGCTTCTTCGGCTAAGAAGCCAGCCGAGCGGACATAGCGGTAGGTCGCGATCGCCTGTTGGTCAGCAAAATGAACCGCCAAAATGCCACCATCGCCATCAAACCAGTGGGCTACCCGCTCTCCGGCTCGTTCTAAAAACGCTGGTCCATTGCGGTAGAGCGCACCCCGCAACCCGTTTGGAATCGTGCCTTCTAAAGCAGAAAGGGCGATTGGGGCAAACTCTTGGGCTTTATGGGCGATCGCCTGTGCCCAGGTGCCTGTCTGCGATTGGGGAACTGTCGTTACCATGATCTATAACCTACCGAGCGGCATCCGCAAATCGAATCTTGAGGTAGTCTTCCTCCATCTTGGCGCCTGCGGGCTGTAAGGCTGCTAAGGCTTGCGGCAGCACAAGGTTACGCCGATGGTTGCCAATCCGAATGTTTAACTCGTCGCCTGTCTTGCTCAACTCAATCTGATTCTTCGCAATCCCCGGCAGGTACAACTCCAGGCTGTAAGCTTGCTCTTGCTGAACCACCCGCAGCGTCGTTTCCTTGTAGTAGACCTGTGAGGGGTCTTCGCCTGTGGGGAAGAGGGTTTCTTTTAGACGATCTAAGGCCGCTAAGCCACACATCTCTTCTGAGTAAAGCGGAACTTCCTTAATTGGCAGGGGGGTAAAGTTCTCGTGGATCTCAGTCCGGTACTGCTGCTGCTGCGACTTCCACTGCTGGAAGAAAGGATCGGTCACAGTTTCAGGAATAATGCGGTTCGCAATGACTAGATCGGTCGCCACATTGTATAGACTCAGGTAAGCGTGTGCCCGCAGAGATTCTTTGATCACCATTTTTTCGGGGTTCATCACCAGTCGCACCGATGTTTTGGTCGGGTCGGTCAAAACTTTTTCGAGTGCCTCAATCTGCTGATAAAACTCGTAGGGGGCGTCCATCACCTCTTTGTCAGGCAGCGAGAATCCGGCGATCGGGCGGAAGATCGGCTCCACCAGCGGACGCAGTGCCACCGAGATGCCCTGAAACGGCTTATAAAATCGACGCATATACCAGCCACCCACTTCGGGCAAGCTCAGCAACCGCAAAGCCGTTCCGGTGGGGGCAGAGTCAATGATCAGTACATCAAATTCGCCTTCGTCGTAGTGGCGCTTCATGCGAACCAGACCAAAAATCTCGTCCATCCCAGGGAGAATCGCCAATTCTTCGGCCTGCACGCCTTCTAAACCACGCGCTTGCAGCACTTGGGTAATGTAGCGTTTGACAGCCCCCCAATTTCCTTCTAACTCCATCAGGGCATCCAGTTCAGCGCCCCATAGATTGGGACGAACCTGACGCGGCTCGTGCCCCAGTTCCATATCAAAGCTGTCTGCTAGAGAGTGGGCTGGGTCTGTACTCAAGACCAGGGTTTTGTGGCCCAACTCAGCACAGCGCAGACCTGTCGCCGCTGCCACTGAAGTTTTGCCAACCCCACCTTTACCCGTCATGAGAATTACGCGCATGAGTGCTGCCGCCCTATCCCTGAGAAATGTTTACACTCCTTTACTTTACCGAGTTTTGGAGGTTTCTGGGAAGTAAGCAGGACAAGGAATCTGGAAAGGCAGCGAAAATTCACCTTTGGGGATCAGCGACGATCGCCCTTTCCGTCTCATCAATTTCTCAGCGCGAAGGGGAAGTAAAGGTGCTTAAGTGGTGTACTCAGCGTTGATTTTGACGTAGTCGTAACTGAGATCGCAGCCCCAGGCAACGCCAGAACCGTGACCATTACCAACCTTGACCGAGATCAGAACCGTATCAGATTTGAGATATTCCCCTTCGGCAGCCTGTTTTAGGTAATTGTGAGCTGCCATGCGATCGAAGCTTTGGGGTTGTCCGTTTTGCATCAGCACAAAGTCACCCAGCGCAATCTCTAAATCTTCCTGGTTAAATGACACTCCAGCCCGACCAGCGGCACCAGCAATTCTTCCCCAGTTGGGGTCACGCCCAAAAATAGCCGATTTAACGAGGGCTGAGCCAGCGACGGTACGCGCGATCGCCCGCGCACTCTTATCATCTGGGGCACCCGTAACGCCAACTTCGATCAGACAAGTAGCCCCTTCACCATCGCGTGCGATCGCCTTGGCCAGATACATGCAAACTTCGGTAAGCATCGCTTCGAGTTTGTCAGCATCGGCTCCCGGCTCAGTAATCGCCGGAGTACGTGACTCGCCATTCGCCAGCGCAATCAGCGAATCATTGGTGCTGGTATCGCCATCCACCGTGATCTGGTTAAAACTGCGATCGGCAGCGCGGCTCAGCATTTGTTGCCAAAGATGGGGTGAAACAGCCGCGTCACACGTCACAAAACCAAGCATCGTCGCCATATTGGGGTGAATCATGCCAGCCCCCTTAGCGATGCCGCCAATCCGCACTGGGCGATCGTGAAGTGTTGTTTCAAAGGCGATCGCCTTTGGCACCGTATCCGTGGTCGTGATTGCTTTAGCCGCACTGTCTCCCCCGTCGGGCGAGAGGCTGCTGACCAACTGAGGCAACGCCGCTTTTAGCGCATCCAGCTTAATTCGTTGCCCGATCACCCCAGTGGATGCCAGCAAAATCGACTCAGTTGGAATATTTAAGATTTGACTCAAAGCCAGTGCACTCTCGTGGGCATCCATTAACCCTTGGGAACCCGTTGCGGCATTGGCTTGGCCAGCATTGCAGAGAATCGCGCGGGCACTTGCCTTATTGCTCAACCGTTCCCGACAGTAAGTGACAGGAGCCGCACACACCTGGTTTAGCGTGAAAACACCCGCCGCGATCGCTTCGACATCCGACACAATCAAGGTCAGGTCTGGCAACCCAGAAGGCTTCAGCCCTGCTGCCATCCCGACCGCCCGAAAACCTTTAGGTGCGGTGATTCCGCCAGGAATAATGTGCCAGTCATTTGTCATGCGATCGCCCCTTTGATGTCATTTGCTATGAGAGGCGATTATATGCTGACCTGTTGCGAAATTCTAGCTAACAGTCAAGGTTTGCAACCTTTACCCAGCAATTCTCGATATGAGAATGATTCTCATAAAAACGTCCGGTTTTAACGTTTATGAATGGCTGAAACCCGCATTCTGCCGTTTATAACATTGAGTGCACAAGTCTTTAGACACTCTGGCTACAGTACAAATGTTTCAAAATGAGAATTGCTGACCTTTACCCAATTTGTGCGAGCCATTCACCATGCCAATTGCTTCAGGCAACCTAAACGGGCGATCGCGGTTGTAATCTCCGCCTCACCTCACCTGTTCCTTCGGTCAGCGATCGAAGTGTCAAACTTTTTACCTGCACTATCTGGCTAGCTAACCATTCAATACCCACCGACACCACCTTGCGGGTAGGGGCGTTTCGCGAAACGCCCTTACAGGGAGTGAGTCCCCTACACAGCGGGGGCGCTGGGGGAAGTCCCCCGATCTGGCGGCTCCGCCGCCCCCAAATCTCCGCTTAACTCCAGCCAAAAAGAATTTTCTCCTAGAGAAGTTGTTTCCAAGCCAGCTAGTAAAGAAAATTCAAAGCCCCCTCAAACAGAAAGATTTGAAGGGGCAAAAAGAACGCAAACGAACCTAGACTCGACCTTATGAGTTAACCCTCAACAACGTGGTGCAACGAGTTAGGCGCTGAGACATCCGCTCGATGAACGGGCATTGAGGGTGCCGTCGTAACAGGTTGGTGTAGACGGATTAACTGAGCCAGCGTTGCCTTTAACTGCGTACGAGGCACGATCGCATCCACAAAGCCATTTTGCAAAAGATACTCAGCCGATTGAAAGTTATCAGGCAGCTTCTCACGTAACGTTTGCTCAACCACCCGACGACCAGCAAACCCAATCGTCGCCTTTGGCTCAGCCAGAATAATGTCGCCCAACATCGCAAAACTAGCTGTCACCCCCCCCGTTGTCGGATGCGTCAAAACAGGAATGTAGAGCAAACGAGACTCTCGGTGACGCTCTAACGCGCCCGAAATTTTTGCCATCTGCATCAGGCTCAGCATCCCTTCTTGCATCCGGGCACCACCCGAAGCGCAAACCAACACAACGGGCAATCGTTCACGGGTGGCTCGCTCAATCAAACGAGTAATCTTTTCACCCACAACCGACCCCATGCTCCCACCCATAAATCGGAAGTCCATCGCGCCCAAAGCAACGGGCAACCCATCAACCCGACCGATCCCGGTTTGCACTGCATCCTTAAAATGCAGCTTGCCTTGCATGTCGCGCAGCCGATCGCTGTAAGCTTTGCGATCGCGGAAGCCGAGTGGATCAACCGCATAAAGCTGCTCATCCATCGGCATCCAACTATTTGCATCAAGCAGTTGGCGAATGCGATCGTCACTGTAGACGCGCATGTGGTGCCCACACTCCAAACAAACCATGTTGTTGGTGCGCAGATCCTTGGCGTAGGTCAGCACCCCACAGGCGTCACACTTTGACCACAAACCATCAGCAATTTCGCGTTCTTGCCCTTCTTTCAAGGGAGATGTTTCTTTTCGACGATTTGCAAACCAGTCAAATAGTGACATCGATACTCAATTCCTTTAAGGCTCAATCGTTTTTGTGAAGGTAACAGCCAACACTATCAATAAACCAGAGATTACTCAACTCGATTTTTACTTTTTGTTGACTAACCCTAAGATAGCGAGCGAAAAAATTAACGGGTTTAAAAGCGGCAAACGATAGCAGGCGTGCCGTTCAGCAAAAAAGTTCCTAATCATAGGAGATCGCAGATTAAGACTCATGTTTACATCCGACAAAAGCTGCAAAAAACCAGCAGCACAACCAAAATTTGCTTTTCTGGTGGGGCGCAACACCATCCTTTCAATTGACTAACTATCCTCCTCCTCTTCTCGTCCAATCGGACTCAGCAAGTCAAGCGCGATTTGCTGGTCTTCTAAGCGCACCTGCAAAGCCGTAGGACTTGCCATGCCAAAGTAGGGGGCAACGCCTAAATCAACCAGACGAGTTGGGATTTGGTGGGCTTCGAGTAGCTGCTGTAGCATCTCAGCTTCCCAACGAAAAGAAACGGTTTTCAGTGTGATCCAAGTCACAAACTTGATTCTACCAAACGAAGTAGTTACTCAACCCACTATCGGCGCTCAGGTCGCTTCTCTGCAACCGATCGCCCGGTTTGTATGGTTGCGCCTGCCCCTGGCAAACGCTACCTGACCCAGCGCAGGTTGCCTGCTAGAACTAACTACCCGTATGCCCATCTGGATAGATTGTTGATGAATCTGTCTGAGTTGCCGTGAGGTTGGCCTGTTGCGCTCGAAACAGGTTAGCACCTGACAAATTAGCCCCAGTTAAATCTGCGTTTTGCAAATTACTTCGGCTCAAATCGGCCCGCTTAAAAATGGCATTTTTGAGATTGGCTCCATAGAGGTCGGCATTTTGCAAATTGGCTTCTGACAGGTCAGCTCCTTGTAAATTTGCAAAGCGGAGATTAGCTCGTCTGAGGTTTGCTGTTCTGAGGCAAGCACCCTCTAAGTTGACTTGATAAAGTTGCACATCACCCAGCTCAGCCGCTGACAGATCAGCCATCTTTAGCGTCCCCTGGCTCAAGTTGGCGTAGGGAAGATGGGTTCTCGTCAGGTTACTACCAGAAAGGTTGATTTTTGTAAGGTTTGCCTCAAATAAATAAGCATCGCTAATGTCAACATTCTCAAAATTGCGTCGCCCTTCAGCGTAGTAACGCAATAAATCCTCAGTTGTGACTTTTTCCATCGCACCTGCTGAAAAAGAAAGGGAATCTACCTGGGCCTATGGGCAACGTCTGGAGAGTCTCCATGCCGCCCAAAAACTCCCCCCCAACTAGCGAGGGAGTGCAGCAAGCCAAACACTTGCTAGACAGGCATTGATCAGCTTCTTCTACAGAAGAAAAGCCCAATGACCACTCTGGCAAGCAAAGCTTTACCAATAGAGGTCATCTAATCAAAACACCAGTAGGTATAAATACCAGCCAATGTCTTCAATTCAATGTAAAGGTGTATGAACCTGAGTGTGTTTTTCTTTACATTTTTTTTGGGATGGCAGCTTTGAAGCGACGAATAAGAGTAGGCTAATGCCGCGATCGCCTACTCGGTAGCGGCAGCCATCCTTGCTGTCAATAACTGGGAGTAAGCTTGCCCAACATAAGGTTGCCCACGCAGGAAGCCGATGTTACCGCCTGGGCAAAGAAACTGTAAGTTTTCAGGGTTAAACTCTGCGATTAATTGGTCTAAGCTACGTTTTTGGCGTAACCAGTGAAAAGTTTTGGCTGTTTTCACCAAAGCAACCGGAGTGTTTGGTGTTGGCAATAAATGTCGGCCTGAAAACAAAACACCACCAAAATTTTTGCAGTAGAGACAGGCTGAACCGGGTGAGAAACCCGGTGTCCACAGAGCGTGGACTGTTTCGCTGAGTTGCAGTTTTTCTCTAAAGGTGACTAGCGGCAAGCCAGGTAACAAGTAAGCTTCTTGTTCTTGGATGGCAACCTTACAGTCAAATCGCTTTTGAATTGCTTTTGCCTGAGCGATCGCCCCCCGTTGCGTTAAAAATAACCAGTCCACGCCCCCTTGAGCGGCTAAAAAGTCGTGAGTTGTTGCATCCCAAGCCGGACAATCAACCAGGATATTAGCGTCGCTTACAATAAAATAGGCAGTACCACCGAGGGTCGCTCGATTAGGAGAAAAGGCATGAACTGCATGGGATTGACCATTCTCATCTGATGCAAAAACGAGGCGAGGTGGTTTGGTAAACGAGGGTGAGAGTGTTGCTTCGAAATTAGTTGTCATGAATGCCAAAAGTTCTAGGGTCGCTGCACCCTAATGAGTAACGTGCTTTCAATATTTAAGCGAAAGAAACGCAAATAACGATTAAAAAGGGTATAGCTTGAGTTAAGATGCGACTGCACAAAAGTCTTACTTTTCTGATAGTAGCCATATTTTTCTCAGGTTGAGTCGAAGGCAAGTGAGGACGTTGGTCAATCTACCAGCTAGAAAAATTGGCAATCGAAAAAGTTGGGGAGGGATTGTAAATTAAAGTGTGTCAAAGGTCAGAAATTGAGATCTAATGAACTACTAAACCTAAGACACTCATACTATGACTTTTCGACCTGAGCTCCTTGATGAATTG
>Ga0209172_10002997_pt1 | contig 27460 bp, 19 predicted proteins | sample LarsenN4metaG_FD_184113 | JGI IMG/M metagenome (GOLD analysis project Ga0209172, IMG submission 184113) | Hot spring sediment bacterial and archeal communities from British Columbia, Canada, to study Microbial Dark Matter (Phase II) - Larsen... ... | reverse complement strand
AAAGAAGCAGGCCGCCTGAAGCCTTTGCGGACCCGGGGCGCCCCAGCTTCCGCCCCGGCCCATCCGCCACAAGGAAGCTGACAGTTGACGAGCTACAAAAACACGACAACTTCACGCGCTAGCAACAACGTCATATGGGTCAACGGGATGGCGCGGCGAGGGCGGAGCGGAGGCCTCGCTGTGGCGCCACCCCAGGCGCGGGCGGGCGCGCCCGGCGGCGCGCTTTGCGCATTGGAACCGGCGCGCGAAGCATGAGGCCGGCTCGAGGGCCGCTCAACGTCGACGTCCAATGGCGCCGGCGCACGCGCAGCGTGAGGGCGGCTCGGGCGGCGCCTCGGCGGAGCCGCCCTTGAGCAGCGCGACGCGAGCCGCAGGGAAATTAACCGTAACCGGAGTAATCCCACAGGTCCCAGGGTGTGCTATGATGCGTGCACCTCGGTACCGGGAAGCGGCCCAACTGCAGGGGCGGCCTCCAGAGGCGGCCGGGGGCCTGCGCAATGGCGCTGCGGGATGTCGTGCCCGCGGGCCTGGGCCCATGGTGATCGGATCGGTCAAGCGGGTTCCACGCGCGGGCGCGGGGCGTGAGAGCCGACTCTCAGGCCTTACAAATACGGTCCGGCGGCTAGACGCCCCGCACCTCCATCTCCCAGCAAACCCTCGGGGTTCCGGCCCGCGAGGCAATCGGCGCTTGCGCCCCCGGGGTGAGCCCCACCTGTCCTGGGCCCCGGCCTCTACCGCTCGCGCGCCTCGCGCGGCGACCGGCGCCGGGGTGACGCCGGCGGAGGGCGCGCCGTGCCGCGGCCAGGCGCTCGTCCGTCGTCCACCTGAGCGGCCTGCGCACACGAGCGGCGCAAGGCGCTTCGCTGATTGCGCCCCGCGGCCGGCCTTGCGCCCTACGGCCGCGCGTCAGCGCGCGCCCTCCCCCACCACGACGAACGGCGCCCAGGTGGCCGGGTGGGCGTGGTCGCCGCCCCGCCCAACCAGCACCAGCATGGAGCGGCGCAGGGCCTCGGCGCGGCCGATCGCCGGCGCGGCGCGCAGGGCCTCGAAGGTGCCGGTGACGAGGTCCACCGTGGCCTGCGAGTTGACCGCCCAGTGCGACACGAGCAGGGCGCGTGCGCCGGCATAGAAGAAGGCGCGCGCCAGGCCTGACAGCGCCTCCGCGCCCGGCTTGTCGCTGTCGCCGGCGGCCGTGTTGCAGGCCGACAGCACGACCCAGTCGGCATCGAGCTTGAGCTGCGCGATCTCGGAGGCGGCGAGCAGGCCGTCGTCCTCCTCGCTCGCCTGCGCGGGCGGGGTAAGCACCAGCGCGGGCTCGGCCCTGGCCGCGGCCAGCATCTCGGTCTCGCCGGCGAGCAGGCCGTGGGTGGCGAAGTGGACGATGCGCGCCCGGGCCAGCTCGCCGTTTCCCGACAGCGTCTTGACGGCGGCTTCGGTCGCCGCCTGCCCGAGGTGGACGGCAGCCTCGCCGGCGCCGGTTGAGCGCGCCACCGCGCACAGCTCGTCGGCGGTCTCCGGCAAGGGGTCGAGGCTGCGCACCTCCTCCACGTTGGCGAGGCCGCCGCGGAAGAAGCGGGGGATCGACCTGGCGGCGCCCCGGCTCGCCATCTGGCGCGAGGGCGGCGCGGCGCGGCAGGCTTGGCGCTCCCAGGCGCTGCGGTCGCGGCCTTCGGGCCCGGTGAGCAGCGGGTTGCCGAAGCCGATGAAGGGCGCGCTGGCTGCGCTGGCGCGGGCGAGCCGGCGCAGGGCGGAGAGGCTTGCCGCCGCCGGCAGCACGGTAACGGCGTTGCGCCGGGCGAGCCAGGCCGCGCCGGCGTAGCGCTCGCCGTCGGCGGCAGGCGCGGGCCGCGCCGTCACCAGCACGTGAATGGGCAGGCCGGCGAGCGCCGCAGGCGGCACGATCAGCAGGTGCTTGTCGCGGACGAGGTCCTCGATGCCGCCGAACAGCAGCGCATAAAGTTCGTGCGCGCGCGCTAGGTCGAAGGGCAGCGGGGCGCCGGGCGGCGGCGCCGGTGTGCGCAGCAGGGCCGCGCACTGGCGCGCGCGCTCGTCGCTCCAGGCCGCGCGGTCGAGGCCGCAGCGCAGGGCCAGCGCATAGGTGGCAAGCAGCTGCGGGCCGGCGCCGATGCGCACCCAGCGCGCATCGGTGCGCGTGATGGCCCAGGCGAAGCCCTGCTCGGGCAGCGGGCCGGCGGGCGGTGCATCCAGGAACAACACCAGCGCCTCGCCGGGCGCGAGCAGGGCCTGCACGGCAGCGATCGTGAGCGGCTCGGGGTTGGCAAGCGCAGCATAGTCGGGAAAGTCCCTGGCGAGGGCCGCATCGATCTCGCCGAGGCGGGCATCGATGGCCGCCAGCCTCTGCCGCTGCTCGCGCTCGGCCGCCTGGTTGCGCCGCTCGGGCGGCAGCGACAGGGCCCCGGTCAGCAGCCGCTCGCGCGCCTCCCACTCGGCGATCAGATCCTGGCGCTCGCGCACCAGGCGCGAGAGCGCGGTGTCGCCGCGGGCCTGGCGCACCGACATCTGCGCCAGCGAGGCCGCCGCCTCCGACACCGCCGCCCGCTGCGCGGCGATGAAGGCGCTCTCCATGTGCCGGGCGGCGCCTGCCGGATCGGCGGCCGCCAGGCCGTAGAGGGCGCGCGGCAGGAGCGGAAAGTCGAAGCGCGAGACCGCCTCGTCCTTGCGCCCGCCGCGCTCGCCGCCGTGGCCCAGTCGGCGCGCGGCGACGGCGGCGCCGCGCGCCAGGTAGCGCGCCGCGCCCTCCCAGTCGCCGGCGAAGAGGCGGTTGGCCCCCAGGTTGCTCAGCGTGCGCGCCAGCTAGGGGTGCTCGGCGCCGAACGTCCGCTCGCGCACGCCGAGCGACCGCTCGAGGAAGGCGCGCGACTGCTCCTCACGGCCGAGGTCGCCCGCGAGCAGGCCCATGTTGTGCAGCAGGGTGCCGAGCAGGGGATGGTCCGACGCCAGGGTGCGCTCGGCGGCCTCGAGCGCACGCCGCAGCAGCGGCTCGGCCTCGGCGCCGCGCCGGTGCAGGCGCAGGTGCTCGGCCTCGTTGAGGAGCGAGGTGAGCACCTCGGGGTGATCGGGGCCGAGCGCCTTCTCGAGGATCTCGTGGCTGCGCCGGCTGAGCCCCTCGGCCTCGGCGTCGCGACCGAGGAGGCGGTAGATCAGCGACAGGTTGGCGGCGCTCTGGCCGGTCAGGGGATGGGCCGGGCCCAGCGCCTTCTCGCGGATGGCGAGCGCGCGCTGCTGAAGCGCCAGAGCCTCCGACAGCCGCTGCTGGCCGGTGTAGAGGCTGCCGAGATTGTTGAGGCTCGTGGCGATGGCCGGGTGCTCGGCGGGAAGATGCCGCTCGCGGATGGCGAGCGCGCGCTTGAGGTGCCGCTCAGCCTCGACCTCGCGGCCCTGGTTTCCGGAGAGCAGGCCGAGGTTGTTGACGGGATAGGACACCTCGAGCGAGTCGCCGCCGCGCGCCGCCTCCAGGACGGCGACGGCACGCTCGAGCAGCGGCCGCGCCTCGCCGTAGCGCCCCAGCGCGCGGTAGAGCTCGGCCAGGTTGTTGAGCGGCGCACCGAGCTCGGCATGGGCGGGCCCGCGCTGCGCCTCGATGATGGCGATGTTGCGCTTGTAGAGGGGCTCGGCGTCGGCGTAGCGGCCGAGCGACTTGTAGAGCAGCGCCAGCGTGTTGATGGGGCCGCCGACGGCGAGGTGCCGCGGTCCCAGGCGCTGCTCGGCGGCCGCCACCGCGCGCTCGGCGAGCGGCACCGCCTCGGCATAGCGGCCGGCCTGATAGAGCTCGTCGATCCGGCGGGCGAGGGCGGCAAGATCGTCGCCTTGCGCCGAGGCCGGCGTGGCGGGCCCCGCCGCGGCGATCAGCACAGCAAAGACGAGCCCGGCGAGGCGCCACATGGCATCGACCCTCCGCAACCGGCCGATGATAGCCGAAACTTCGTGGAAGGAAGGTGGCGGCGGCGGCCGGTCCCGCCCCGCAGGGCGCGGGCGCCGGCTCACACGATCTGGTTGGCTAGCGCGGTCTCCCCGCGCCACAGGCGGCCGAGGTTCTCCAGCAGGAGGTCGAGCACGCCGTCCTCGTAGCGCTGGGTCTCGCCCGCCGTGTGGGGGGTGAGGATCACGTTGGGCATGCTCCACAGCGGCGAGGCGGCGGGCAGCGGCTCCACCTGGGTGACGTCGAGGCCGGCGGCGGCGAGCCGGCCCTGCTCGAGGGCGCGCACCAGCGCCGCCTCGTCCACCACCCGCCCGCGCGCCACGTTGACGAGGTGGGCGGCGGGCTTCATGGCGGCGAGCGCCCGCTCGTCGATGAGGTTGGTGGTCTCGGGCGTGAGCGGGCAGGCGAGCGCCACCACGTCGGCGGTTGCGAGCAGCGCGTGCAGGCGGTCGTGGCCGTAGACGGCATCGGCGCCCTCCGCGCCGCGGCTCGGATCGCGCCGCACGCCCACCACGTGCATGTCGAAGGCCTTGGCGAGCCGCGCGAGCCGCCCGCCGATACGGCCGAGCCCCACCACCAGCAGCGTCTTGCCGCCGAGCTCGTCCTCGCGCGCGGGGATGTCGGAGATCATGCCGCGCCAATGCTTGCGGGCCTGGTTGTCGCGGCCGGTGTGCAGGTGGCGCTTGAGCGCCAGGATCAGCGCCATGGCGTGCTCGGCCACCGCGTGGGCGTTGACGCCGGCGGCGGAGGCGAGGCGGATGCCGGCCCGGCGGAACACCTCGCGGTCGTACTGGTCGGTGCCGGCGCTGATCGACTGCACCAGCTTGAGACGCTTGGCCTGGGGCACGAGGTCGTTGCGCCACATCATGGAGCACACCACCACGTCGGCCTCGGGCAGCGCCGCCGCGTAGGCCTCGGGCGAGCGCACCTCGACGTGGTCGATGCCGGTGGCGCGCGCCGCGAAGCGCTCGGCCATGCGGTAGGCGGGGTGGGCAAACAGGATCCTGAGCCGGTCTTTGGGTGGCAGCATGGTCTTTCTCTGCGGGAAGGGGTTCAGAAGGCGCGCAGCGGAAAATAGCGCAGCACCAGCTCCTCGAAGCGGCCGCTCTCGCGCAGGCGCCGCAGGGCGGAGTTGATGAGCGTCCGGAGCTGAGGGTCGTCGCGGTTGACGGCGATGCCGACCCCGTCGCCGAAGTACTTGGGCTCGCCGAACGGCCCGCCCTTGAACTCGCAGCAGGCCTTGGAGGCCACGCCGTTGAGCCAGAAGGCAAGGCTGATGCCGTCGTCGAACAGGAGCTCGACCGTGCCGCTGATCAGGGCATCGCGCGCCAGCTCCGGCGTCTCGAACACGCGGATGGAGCTGTCGCGGAAGAAGGTGCGCAGGTAGGCCTCGTGGGCCGTGCCCCTGGCGACGGCGATCTTCCGGCCCTCGAGGCCCTCCGGCGTCACCTCGAGGCGGCCCGAGTTGCGCTTGCCGGCAAAGCGCGCCGGCGTGTGGTAGTAGCGGTCGGTGAAGTCGACCAGCCGCAGCGCCGCCGCGCTGATGGCGTGCGAGGCGATGACGGCGTCGGCCTCGCCCCGCCGCAGGGCGGGCAGCAGCTCCGCCCACGGCCGCACCTGGATGTCGCAGGCGGCGGCGAGCTCGAGGCAGATGGCGCGCGCCACGTCGACATTGAATCCGGTGAGGACGTTGTCCTCGTCGAAGTAGTTGAAGGGTGGATAGTCGCTGTCGGTGAGGAAGCGGATGGCGACGCGCCGCGGCGGCGGCTCGGGCTCGCCGCTCTCGGCGGCGGGCGCGCCCGGCTGCTGCTTGGGCGCCGGCGCCTGCGCGCGCGAGGGCGGGGCAACGGCGAGCGCAAGGCCAACAAAAAGTAAGGCAACGGCCGCGCACCTGCTCTGTAACATGCCTGTACGTGTCCGCCCCATTTCGATCATCCATTGCACGCGAGCGGCATGGCCATTTTGCGTCGAGGGCAGGGGAAGACCGGCCGCCGCCGCGCGCGCACCGCGATTCCTCCAGCCATTCTAGCCCGGATGCCCCCCGCGGGCGAGCCGCCGCCCCGGCCCTCGCCCGCCGCGCCCGCAGCTTCCGGCGCGCTCCTCGATCAGGCCCGTGTGGCGCTGGCTCGTGCCCAGGCGGCCAGCTGCGGCCTTCCCGTGCACGAGGTGCTGCTGGCCGAGGGCGCGCTTTCGCACGCCCGCTACGCGGCTGCGCTCGCTGCCGATCTCGGCGTGCCCCTCCTCTCGTGGGAGGCTACGCTCGACCTCTCCGATGCGCACCACGCCCCGGTGGGAGAGATCGGCCTGCCGGCGCGGCTCGACGGCCGCCTCTGCCGCATCCTCGATGCCGCCGGCGCCCCCCCGGACGTCCTGCGCGCCCAGGTCGCGGAGCTGCGCGAGGCGGGCGTCGAGCCCGTGCTGGCGCCGCGTCCGGTGCTCGATGCCGCGCTGGCGTGCGAGCTGCAGGATGAGCGGCTCGACCGCGCCGTGAACGGGCTCTTGCGTGAGCGCCCGGCGAGCTCGGCGGGGGCACCTCATCCTCCCTGGCAGTCGGCCGTGGGGGTGGCTGGCGTCGGGGCCCTGGCGGGCGGCTACGTGGTGGCTCCCGACGCCATCGCCGCGTTCCTGACGGTGGCCATCGCCGTCCCCTTCCTGTGCGTGACGCTGCTGCGCGCCTACGCCCTGCGCCAGGCGCTGGCGAGCCCTCGACGCAAGGCTCATCGCGCCCCGCCGGCCGCCCGGCTCTGCCCCGACCGGCTGCTGCCGACCTACAGCGTGCTGGTGCCGGTGGTGCGCGAGGCCGACGTGCTCGCCGGCCTGATGGCGGCGCTCTCGGCCCTTGACTACCCGGCCGCCAAGCTCGAGGTGCTGCTGGTGCTGGAGGCCGACGACATCGATACCCAAGCCGCCCTGCTGGAGCTCGCCCTGCCCGGCAACTTCCGCACCGTGCTGGTGCCTCCCGGCGAGCCTCGCACCAAGCCCAAGGCGCTCAACTATGCGCTGCAGCTCGCGCGCGGCCACTTCGTCGTGGTCTACGATGCGGAGGACCGGCCTGAGCCCATGCAATTGCGCCACGCCTGGGAGGTGTTTCGCCGCGCGCCGCCGGGCCTGGGCTGCCTGCAGGCCCAGCTCAACATCTACAATGCGCGCGAGAGCTGGCTCACCGGCCAGTTCGCCATCGAGTACTCGGCGCTCTTCGACGCCATCCTGCCGGCGCTCGAGCGGCTCGCCCTGCCCGTGCCGCTCGGCGGCACCTCCAACCACTTCCCGCGCGCCGTCCTGGACGAGGTCGGCGCCTGGGACCCGTTTAACGTCACCGAGGACGCGGACCTCGGCATCCGCCTTGCCCGCCACGGCTACCACACCGGCGTGCTGGCCTCGACGACGTGGGAGGAGGCGCCACCCGCCTTCGGACCCTGGCTCAGGCAGCGCACGCGCTGGCTCAAGGGCTGGATGCAGACCTACCTTGTGCACACGCGCGAGCTGTGGCGCCTCAATCGCGAGCTCGGCCTCGCCGCGGCGATCGGCTTTCACGCCCTGATGGGCGGCCTCGTGGTGTCGGCGCTGGTCCATCCCGTCTTCTATGCCGTGCTCGCCGGGCATTGGTGGTCGGGCGAGCTGCTGGCGCCGGCGCAGACCACGGCCGGCGCCGTGCTGTGGGCGATCGCCTTCGTCAACCTGTGCGCGGGCTATCTCGCCTCGATCCTGGTCGGCATGCTGAGCGTGAGCCGCCGCGGCCATCCCCGCCTGGCGCTGCACGCGCTCGCCATGCCGCTCTACTGGCTGCTGATCTCGCTCGCCGCCTACCGCGCCCTCTATCAGCTCGCGCGCGCACCCTACCTGTGGGAGAAGACCGCGCACGGCCCCGCCGCCAGGCGGGCAGGGCGGGGCGGCGGGCGGCTGGGCCTCCGCGCGCGCCGGCCCCGACCCTCGCGCCCGGAACACCGTCCGTTGACAGCCGGTTAGCGCCGGGGCCTAGTTTGCCGGGCCGAACGCAATGTTTACACGTTGCCGGCATAATGTTTGCTGCGGGCGGGCGTCTCGCCGGCCGCCGCCCTCGGGGCGCGCCGCACCGGCACGTGCAAGGGAGCCGCGCAGATGGCCACGTTCCTGACCGGTCTGGTCCTGGGCGCGATCGTCGCCTTCATCGGACCCTCCCTCTTGCCGCAGGGTCTGCGCAGCGCCTTTACTGACCTGCTGCTGCGCGCGATCGGCGCGGTCGCCATCCTGTTCGCCATCGCCTCCACCTCCTTCGTGCGCGTGCCGGACGGCCACCTGGGCCAGCTCTTCCGCGTCTACGGCGGCGGCTCGCTCGGCGGCGGGCGCATCATCGCCGTGCGCGGGGAGAACGGACCGCAGGCGCGCATCCTCTCGCCGGGCTTCCACCCCTGGCTGCTCGTCAATGTGCTCTACGACGTCGACACCTCGATCCCCGAGGTGAACATCCCCAAGGGCAAGGTGGGCATCCTCACCGCCAAGGACGGCGCCTCCCTGCGCCCGGGCCAGGCCTTCGCCGACCCGTTCCCGGCCAGGCTCGGCTACCAGATGCTCGATGCCGAGGCCTTCCTGCTCAACGGCGGCCAGCGCGGGCCCCAGCTCAGCGTGCTCACCCCCGGCAAGTACCGCCTCAACCGCTATCTGTGGGACGTGGCGCTGGTCGACGCCAAGGAGGTCAAGGCCGGCTTCGTCGGCGTCATCAAGTCCAACGTGCACGCCGACGTGGATTTCGGCACGCTCAAGGCCGACAAGCCCGCCAACTGCGACGTGATCCCGATCGGCAGGCCCGACGAGAAGGGCCGCGTCGACGCCCCCATCGTGCCGGTCGGCTGCGTTGGCGTGTGGGACAAGTCGCTGCAGCCGGGCCAGTACTACTTCAACCCGGAGGCGTTCGCGCTGACCGAGATCGACACCCGCGCGCAGGTGTGGACCTACTCGGGCGGCTACCGCCGCGCCAACATCTCGCTCACCGTCGACGCCAAGGGCGACATCGTCCAGAACCGCACCGAGGTGGACGTGCCCTTCAACAAGGAGGACGCCGACCGGGCGATCTTCGTGAAGATGGAGGGCTGGGACGTGCCGCTCGAGCTGCGCGTCGTGGCCCAGGTGTCGCCGGCCGAGGCCTCGTGCGTGGTCGCCGGCGTCGGCACCCTAAAGCAGGTCGAGGACCGCGTGCTCACGCCCTCGATCCGCGCCATCACCCGCGACGTGGCCGGCGGCAGCTACGAGATCACCGAGGCCAAGGTCGACGAGAGCGGCAAGCCCATCCTCGACAAGGACGGCAAGCCGATCTTCGTCACCGTCAACCGGCCGACCAAGGTGCTCGACCTCATCAACCAACGCCCGCTGATCGAGGGCGAGATCGAGCGGCGCATCCGCCCGGAGGCGCACAAGTCGTGCGTGACGATCCGCGAGGTGCGGCTGGGCGAGCCGGCCATCCCGCCCGAGCTGCTGGTGGCCGTGCGCCGCGAGCAGCTCGCCACCCAGCTCGCGCGCGCCTTCGTGCAGGAGCGCGCGGCGCAGGAGAAGCGCGTCGACTCCGAGAAGGCCAAGGCCACCGCCGACCAGCAATCCAAGCTGGTCGAGGCCGAGATCAACGTGCAGCGCTCCGTGCAGAACGCCCAGGCCGCGCGCAACGAGGGCCAGGGCGAGCGCGACAAGCTCTCGCTCATCTCCGAGGGCCAGCAGAAGCAGGTGGGCGTGCTGGGCCCGGAGGCCACCGTCAAGCTGCGCCAGTTCGAGCTGATGCTCGAGACCATCGCCAAGTTTGCCAACGCCCACCCGGAGGTGTTCACGGCGGCGCTCACCAACGCGCAGAAGTTCGTGCCCAACGTACAGGTGGGCGGCGGCGGCGGCGACGGCATCGCCGGCATGCTGATGGCGATCCTGGGCCAGAGCCTCTCCGCCGCGCCCGCTCAGCCGGCCACGGGCCAGCCCGCCGCAGGCCAGCCGCCCGCCGCGCGCCGCTGAGGGGCTATCGCAGCAGGGCCTCGGCTCCCTCCCACAGCCGCCGCACGATCTGGCCGGCAGGCTCCGCCCGCGCCATGGCGGCGGACTGGCCGGCCCACGCCTGCATGCGCTCCACGTCGTTGGCCTTGACGGCCGCGTCGCGCATCGCCTGGGTGAGCCCGCGCTGGACCGGATAAGGCGCCGGCGGCGGCGCCCCGGGGGCGGTGGCGGCCCGCACGTAGGCGGTGGCGATGCTGCGCCCGGGCCGGCCGGAGAACACGCGGCTCACCACCGTGTCCTCGGGGGCCGTGCGGCCGATGGCGTCGGCCAGCGCGCTCGGCACCTTGGCCTCGGGCGAGCGCAGCAGCGCCGTACCGATCTGCACCGCCGAGGCCCCGAGCAGGAGGGCGGCCGCCACGCCGCGCGCATCGGCGATGCCGCCCGCCGCCACCACCGGCACCTTCACGGCGTCGGCCACCGCCGGCAGCAGCGAGAACAGGCCGACGAGGCGCGTCTCCGCGCTCCCCGCCTCGAAGGCGCCGCGATGCCCGCCCGCCTCCATGCCCTGGGCGATGACCGCATCGGCGCCGGCGTCGACCGCGGCCCTGGCCTCGGCCACCGTGGTGGCGGTGGCGAACCATTTGATGCCCCGCTCCTTCATGCGGGCGACGAGCCTGTCGGAGTAGAGCCCCATCACCGAGGAGATGATGGGCGGGCCCGCGTCCAGCATGGCCTCGCACTGCGCGGCAAAGTCGGGGGGCGCAGCATCGCCCGCCTCGAGCGGCACCTCCGGCCCCCAGCTGCGCAGAAACGCGCGCACCGCTTCCTCCGCGGCGGCGTCGCGCCTGGGCGGCGGGTCGGGGACCCACAGGTTGATCTGGAAGGCGCCGTTGCTGGCCGCGCGCACATCGGCGGCCCAGGCCCTGATGGCGTCGGGGCCCATCAGCAGGGCGCCGCAGCCGCCGAGCCCGCCGGCATTGGCCACGGCGGCGGCGAGCGAGGCGGGACAGGCGCCCGCCATGGGCGCCATAAGAATGGGCAGGCGCAGGTTATGGGCCTCGCAGAAGGCCATGGCGCGCGCGAGCGCGGGATGCCGATCGGTCATGGCGTTCGCCTCGATGCCGAGCGCCGGGAGCGGCGGGCACGTGTGCCGGACGACCGTACTGCGGGGGCGTTGGCGGCGCTAGCGCCGGCAGCGCACGTCAGCTGCGCGCCACCACGCGCTCGACCTCGTCTGCGCCCTCGATCCAGGCGAGCTCGCCCCGGCGCAGCATGTAGTTGACGTGGGCCTGCACCTCGCTGAAGGCGAAGCTCATCTGGTGCGGGTCGAGATCGCGATGGAAGATCACCGGCACCAGCTCGGCCGCGGAGCGGGGCGCCTCGCGGCAGGCGCGGGCGATGGCGGCGCAGCGGGCGTCGTGGTGGGCGATGAGCTCGCGGGAGCGCGCGTGCAGGCCGTAGAACGGCAGCTGGTGGCCGGGCAGCACCAGCGCGTCGGCGGGGATCCTGGCCTCGAGCTCGCCCAGCGAGCGGATGTAGAGGCCGAGCGGATCGCCCAGCGGGTCGACCGCCCACACGCTGATGTTGGGCGTGATCTTGGCCAGCACCTGGTCGGCGGCGAGGAAGAAGTTGTCGGCGGCGCAATAGAGCATCACCTGCTCGGGCGCGTGGCCGTTGCCGGTCAGCACCTCGAAGCGGCGCCCGCCGATGTCGAGGTCGTCGCCGGCGACGAGGCGCTGGAAGGTGGGCGGCAGACCCGACACCATCTTGAGGTAGCCATGGCCCTGGGTGGCGACGCGCTGGGTGGTGGCGGCATCGAGGCCGTGGCGCAGATAGAAGTCGCGGTAGGGCTTGGCGTCGAGTGCGCCGGGCCGCAGCGAGATGTTCTGGCAGGAGAGATAGCTGGTCTGGCTGGTGAGCAGCGGCAGGCCGAAGCGCTCGCAAAGCCAGCCCGCGAGGCCGATGTGGTCGGGATGGAAGTGGGTGACGAGGAGCCGCGTGAGCCGCCGGCCGGCGAGGGGGCCCGCCACCAGCGCGTTCCACACCTCGCGCGTCGGCGGATTGTCGATGCCGGTGTCGAGCACCGCCCAGCCGTCGCCGTCCTCGATCAGGTAGACGTTGATGTGATCGAGGCGGAAGGGCAGGGGAATGCGCGCCCACAGCACGCCCGGGGCCACGGCGGCGAGCCGGCCCGGCGCCGGCGGCTCGGGCACGGGGAAGATCAGGCTGTCGCCGGACTTGCTCGGCTGGCGCTTCATCGAATCGATCCTGGCAGGAAAATTGCTGCACCGCACCCGGGCATTTCGCATTGCAGATGCGCAGGCCCCAGGCGCGGTGAGTTGCCGCAGGCGGACGGGGCCCGGGTGCGGCTCGCCATTGCCGGCTAATTAGGCCATGCCGGCGGGCTGGTCGGTCACGGCGCCGCCGGCGATGCGCTGCTGGCTGCGCAGCCGCGCGGCATCGAGCAGCATCTGCCCCGCCCAGCGGTAGACGTTGCGCACCCGCACCAGATCGCGCATCAGGCGCATGCGCTCGCGCTGCTCGGCGAGCGGCATGGCGAGCGCCTTGCCGAGCGCCTCGCCGATGGCGTGGGTGTCGTAGGGGTTGACCATGAGCGCCTCGGAGAGCTCGCGCGAGGCGCCGGCGAAGGTCGACAGGATGAGCACGCCCTTCTCGTCGTCGCGCGAGGCCACGAACTCCTTGGCGACCAGGTTCATGCCGTCGTGCAGGCTGGAGACGATGCACACGTCGGCGGCGCGGAAGAGCTCGTAGACCTCGTCGGGCTCGTGATGGCGCACCACCAGGATGACGGGCCGGTAGCCGCCGCTGCCGTGGCGGCAGTTGATGGCCTCGGCCAGCTGCTCGGCCTCGCGCTGCAGGGCGCTGTAGACATCGAGCTTGCTGCGCGTCGGGGCGGCGGCCTGGATCAGCACCAGCCGCCCCTTCCACGCCGGGTGCCGGGCCAGGAACTCGTCGACCGCACGCATGCGGTCGAGAATGCCCTTGGTGTAGTCGAAGCGCTCGATGCCGACGGCGATGCGCACCTCACCCGGCAGGGCGAAGCGGCGCCTCACCGCGGCGCGGCACTGATCGACGGGGGCCTGGGCGGCCAGCGCCGCCGGCGGCCACTCGATGGAGATGGGATAGGGACGGATGATGGTCTCGCGGCCGCCGACGGTGACGGAGGCGTGCTCGCGGTCGATGCGGCTCTCGACGAAGCGATCGGTGGCCTCGAGGAAATTGTTGCAGTGGAACTGCGTGTGGAAGCCAAGGATCGTGCTGCCGAGCAGCCCGTTGATGATCTCGGTTCGCCACGGGCAGATGCCGAAGGTCTCGGCGTTGGGCCAGGGGATGTGCCAGAACGTGAGCACGGTGGCGCCGGGAAGCCGCTCGCGCACCATGCGCGGCAGAAGCGCGAAGTGGTAGTCGTGGACCAGCACGATGGGGTCCGGCCGCCGCGCCTCCTGGACCACGGCCTCGGCGAAGCGGCGGTTGACCGCCAGGTACTGGCGCCAGTCCTCCTGCCGGAAGGCCGGCCGCACGAAGGCGATGTGGCAGAGCGGCCAGAGGCCCTCGTTGGCGAAGCCGTAGTAGTAGCCCTCCTGCTCCTCCTCGCTGAGCCAGATGCGGCGCAGCGTATAGGCGGGATCGCCGGGCGGGACGCGGATGTGGTCGCGCGCGTCGACCATCTCGCGGTCGGCCGACCCGCTGCCGTGGGCGATCCACGTGCCGCCGCAGGCGCGCATGACCGGCTCGAGCGCGGCGACCAGGCCGCTCGCCGGGATCTGCAGGGCGATCGAGCCGTTGCGGCGGTTGTGGATGTAGGGCTCGCGGTTGGAGACGGCGATCACCTCGGTCCCGGGCAGGCGCTCCTCAAGCAACCGGTGCAGCGTCTCGGGCGACCACTGCACCTGCAGGCCGTCGCCCTCCTTGCGCTCGTGCCTGAACTCCATCAGGAGCGAACGCACCTCGGCCGGGATGAGCAGCGCCTCCCCGCGGCCGGCGGCCTGCCCTGGCGCGCGCGCGTCGGCGATGGCGGAGCGGACGAGCCGCGACCAGCCGCGCAGGATGCCGAGCACGGCCGCGGCGGCGAGGAAGCCCACGCCTACGATCACCCCGAGCAGAGTGAGGGCCGTGTAGATGCGCGCCCTGGCCGCGCGCTCGGCCACGAAGCTCAGGTCGTGCAGGATGACGAGGCGCCCGCCGCTCGAGCCGGCGGGGAGAGGAAAGGCGCCGACCAGCAGGCGCTGCCCGCCCTCGGCCACGGTGGCGAAGGCCTCCGCCTTCGCCCGCGCCAGCGCCCGGCAGTCGATGCTGCGAGCCATTCGCGTGGTGGCGTGCCGCAGCTCGCCGGCCTCGCTGCAATAGCCCAGGCCCAGCACGCGCTCGTCCTGGGCGATGCGCTCGAAGAACGACACGAGGTTGCCGTCGCCGGCGCCTGCCAGGCTGCCCACCACCTGGTCGCGAACGGAGTTGAAGATGAGCCGCGATCTGAGCTCCACGTCGCGCTGCGACCAGCGCTCCACCACCTTGGAGGCCATGGGCGCCACTGCCAGGATGATGAGCGCCGTTCCGGCCAGCGCCAGCGCAGCGTAGACGATCACCGGATTGCGCACGTGGCCCATTCCGGCTCGAAGCGTCGCGAGCGCGCTGATCCGGCCGATCGGTGCCATCCCCCGGGCTTGCTGCAGACCTTCCGCCATCGCTTGTTGGACCTTTCCGATCCGTAAGGCAACAGCGTGGCAACGGGCTCCGTTTCTTTCCCGGCGGCGGATGGGTGGGCGGCCGGGACGGCTGCGCCCGACCTCTGCTACCTTCCCGCCGACGGAGGCGGCATGAGCATCGAGGGCGAGGACCGGCCGGGGCTGCTGGCGCATGAGGCGGCGAGCGGGGCGGTCCTGCTGTCGGCGGCGCTGCTCGCCGTCGCCATCGACAACTCGCCGCTGGCGCCGCTCTACGACGCCCTGCTCGACACTCCCGTGGTCGTCCGTATCGGCGCCTTCGGCCTCGACAAGCCGCTGCTGCTGTGGATCAACGACGGGCTGATGGCGATCTTCTTCTTCCTGGTAGGTCTCGAGATCAAGAAGGAGCTGCTGACCGGGGCGCTGTCCTCGCCCGACCGCGCGATCCTCCCCGGCATCGCCGCGCTCGGCGGCATGGTCGTGCCGGCGCTGATCTATTGCGCACTCAACGTCGGCGACCCGGTGGCCCTGAGAGGCTGGGCCATACCCTCCGCGACCGACATCGCCTTCTCCCTCGCCGTTCTCACCCTGCTCGGCCCGCGCGTGCCCGCCTCGCTCAAGGTGTTTCTGCTCGCGCTCGCCATCCTCGACGACGTGGGCGCCATCGTCATCATCGCCTTGTTCTACACCTCCGATCTCTCCCTCGCCTCGCTCGGCCTTGCTGCGGCGGGCTGCGCCGTGCTGACGGTCCTCAACCGCCGCGGCGTGACGCGGCTGGCCCCCTATCTGCTGACCGGCCTCTTCATCTGGGTGTGCGTGCTGAAATCGGGGGTGCATGCCACGCTCGCCGGCGTCGTGGCGGCCATCGCCATACCGCTGCGGTCGGGGGATCCGCAGCACCCATCGCTGCTGGAGGAGCTCGAGGAGAGCCTGCATCCCTGGGTGGCGTTCGGCGTGCTGCCGCTCTTCGCCTTTGCCAACGCCGGCGTCCCGCTCGGCGGCATCACGCTGGCGGGGCTGCTCGAGCCGATCCCGCTCGGCATAGCCCTCGGCCTGCTGGTCGGCAAAGGCATCGGCATCGGCGGGTCGGCATGGCTCGCCGTCAGGGCCGGCATCGCCCGGCTGCCCGACGGCGCCACCTGGCCGCAGCTCGGCGCCGTCGCCGTCCTCGGCGGCATCGGCTTCACCATGAGCCTGTTCATCGGCATGCTGGCCTTCCCCGAGCCGCGCTTCGCGGCGCCGCTGCGGGTGGGCGTGCTCGCGGGCTCGCTCGCCTCCGCCGTGCTCGGCTACGTTCTGCTCCGCCTGGCGACGAGGCCCGGCGAGAGGGCCGAGACGGCGGGGCGCTGACCGGGCCTACCACAGCGCCGGCTTGGCGATCATCAGCCAGAAGATGGCGACCACGGCCGAGAAGGCCGGAAAGCCGAAGGCGAACCACAGCCGGAAGAGCCGGTGGTACTCCTCGGGCAGCGGCCGCCCCTTGGCCGCCGCCTCGGCGGCGAGATCGCGCATGCGCATCTGCATCCATACCACCGGCAGCCAGAAGGCCCCGGTGACGAGGTAGAGCAGGATCGAGAGCAGGATCCAGCCGTCGAGGAGCGAGTAGCCGATCATCCAGGCGAGGGCGAGGCCGGTGATGGGCTGGGCCGCCACGGCGGTGGCCGTGAACAGGAAATCGGCGACGACCACGATGCGGCCGACGGCGGCGATGGTCGCCGCCTCGCCCGTGCGGTGCGCGGCCAGCATGAAGAAGGCGATGCCGGCGCCGGTGCCAAGCAGCACTGCCGCGCCGATCACGTGCAGGAGCTTGAGGGCGAGGTAGAGGCTCATCAGCGGTCGTCCAGGGTGGCGAGCGCGACCAGGTTGAGCGCCACGATTGGCGCGATCTTGAGGAGCGGCCCGAGCGGGTCCGCCCACAGGCGCGGCACGAGCAGGCTGCCCAGCGCCAGATAGGCGAGAGAGAGCGCCAGGGCCGCCCACAGCGCCGCAGCGGCGGTGCGGCGCACGGCGATCCCCGCCCCGATCAGGATGTCGGCGGCGGCGCCGAGCATGGTCAGCGCGGCGGGCGGGCCGAGCCCGGCCTCGGCGAGCAGCGCCTCGCCGGCCTGGCGGCCGGGTCCGAGCGCGAGGATGCCTGTGGCGAGCCAGTAAAGCGCCAGGGTGGCGAGCGTCACGGGCTTCAGGAGGTAGAGGCGGGCGAACCAGCGCTCCTGGACGCCGGCCGGCTCGGCCGCCAGGGCCGCGCCGAGCGGGCGGGGCACGATGCCGGTGAGCCGGGTCCATGGCGCGGGGTCGCCGAGGCTGCCGCGGGCGAGCTCGGCGAGCGCGGTGGAGCGCACCGGGGCGCGCCAGCCGAGGCGCCCGAGGCCGTCGCCCGCACGGAAGACGGCGTGCGCCAGCGCCGCCGGCAGGGGCAGAACGCGCGCCGGCGGGCTGCCGAGCCAGCGCCGGTAGGCGGCAATGACGTCGTCGAGGGCGAGCGCCTCGGGGCCGACGACATCGAGCGCGATGCGCGCGGGCGCTCCGGGGGCGAGGAAGAACAGGATGGTGGCCACGAGATCGTCGAGCTGCACCACCTGCAGCGGCCCGGCGCCCGGCACGCTCGGGCGCACGGGCAGGGCGGCGAGCCCGCGGAAGAGCGCGCTGCCGCCGTAGGCCGGCCGGCCCACCACCACCGAGGGGCGCAGAATCACCCAGTCGAGGCCGCTGCGCATCAGCGCCTCGTCGCCCTCGTGCTTGCTCGCGGTGAAGGCAGTGGCCGCGTCGGGGCCGACGCCCAGCGCGGAGACGTGGACCAGGCGCCGCACGCCCGCCGCCTCGCAGGCGGCATAGAGGGCGCGTGCCGCCTCCACGTGGACGCCGTGCGTGGAGTCCCCGGCGCCGTCCTGCAGCACGCCGGCGCAGCTGACCACCGCCTCGACGCCGGCAAGGTGCGCAAGCCAGTGGGAGGGGTAGGTGGCACGGCGCAGGTCGACGGCCGCCACGCGCGAGGCCTCCGGCAGGCGGCGCACCGCATCCGGCCGGCGCGCCACCGCCACCACCTCGTGCCCGGCGCCGGCGAGGGCGGCGAGGGTCGCCCTGCCGATCAGCCCGGTGGCGCCGGTGAGGAGCACGCGCACGCCGCCTCTCCGCTCACGGCCGGCGGCGCGGGAGCGAGGGCCGTGCGCGCTCGGCGCGGGCGCCCGCGGCCGGCGTCTCCGGCTGCTGGTAGAGGGCAAAGCGGCGCCGCAGCGCCGGCGGAATGGGCAGCACGCTGCCGTCCTCGAGCGAGATCAGCACCAGCACCTGGCGGGCGGTGACGCGCAGCTCCTCGCCCGCGTGCACCAACACGTCGAGCGTGAGCGAGCTGTTGCCGATGCGCCTGACCGCGAGCCGCATCTCCACCGTGTCGCCGATCTTGCTCGGGGCCACGAAATCGCAGTCGATATGGGCGGTCGGCAGCCCGCGGCGCTCGCGGGAGACGAACTCGGCATAGTCGATGCCGAGCCCGCGGTCGAACCAGTCCTCGAGCAGCTCGTGGAACAGCACGAAATACTGCGGGTAGAAGACGATGCCGGCCGGATCGCAGTGGTGGAAGCGGATCAGCTTCTCGGCGCGGAAGGGCGCCTTGCTGGCTGTGGTCATCGCACCCTCTCCGTGCGGCAGGCGGCGCCGCGGACGGGGCGGGAAGCCGCCGCGCCTACCTGCGGGCTGCGCCCTCGCCCGTGCGGCCGTACCGCCGCGCCACATAGTCCTCCACGATCGCCTTGAACTCGGCGGCGATGTTGGCCCCGCGCAGGGTCATGGCCTTCCTGCCGTCGATGAACACCGGCGCGGCGGGCGCCTCGCCGGTGCCGGGCAGCGAGATGCCGATGTCGGCGTGCTTGGACTCGCCCGGACCGTTGACGATGCAGCCCATCACCGCGACGTTGAGACCCTCCACGCCGGGGTACTTGCCGCGCCATTCCTCCATGCGGGTGCGCAGGAAGCCCTGGATGTCGGCGGCGAGCTCCTGGAAGAAGCTCGAGGTGGTGCGGCCGCAGCCCGGGCAGGCGGCCACGATCGGCACGAACGACCTGAGGCCCATGGTTTGCAGGATCTCCTGGGCGACGCGCACCTCCTGCGTGCGGTCGCCGCCGGGCTCGGGCGTGAGCGACACGCGGATGGTATCGCCGATGCCCTGCTGCAGCAGGACGGCCATGGCGGCGGTGGAGGCGACGATGCCCTTGGAGCCCATGCCGGCCTCGGTCAGGCCCAGGTGCAGGGCATAGCGGCAGCGCGCGGCAAGCATGGTGTAGACGGCGACCAGGTCCTGGACGGCGCTGACCTTGGCCGAGATCACGATCCGGTCCGGCCCCATGCCCAGCTCCTCGGCGCGCGCGGCCGACACGAGGGCCGACTGCACGATGGCCTCGTGCATGACCGCGCGCGCGTCCCTGGGCGCCGGCGAGGCCGCGTTCTCGTCCATGAGGCGGGTCAGGAGCTCCTGGTCGAGGCTGCCCCAGTTGACGCCGATGCGCACCGGCTTGGCGCGCTTCAGGGCCTCCTCGACGATGGCCGCGAACTGGCGGTCGCGCTTGTCCCTGAAGCCGACGTTGCCGGGGTTGATGCGGTACTTGTCGAGGGCCTCGGCGCAGGCCGGGTTGTCCTTGAGCAGGGTGTGGCCGTTGTAGTGGAAGTCGCCGACCAGCGGCACGGCAGCGCCCAGTTGCGCCAGCCGGTCGCGGATCCTCGGCACCGCCTTGGCCGCCTCGTCGCGGTCGACCGTGACGCGCACGATCTCGGAGCCGGCGCGGGCGAGCGCCGCGGCCTGCCGGGCGGTGGCCTCCACGTCGGCGGTGTCGGTGTTGGTCATCGACTGCACGACGATGGGGGCGTCCCCGCCGATCCTGACGCCGCCCACGTCGACGGGAACGGAGGCGCGCCGGGGCACGGGTAGGCTCATGGCTGGCTCGTGGCGTTCCGTTGCTGTTGGCGGCCCAGTCTAGCACGGAGGAGGCGGCGCGGCCGGGCCGGCGCCGCGGCGCTCACACCACCAGCTCCAGCTTGCGCCCCAGGTCGGGGCAGCCCTGGCCGCCGCCGGGTGCGGCATCCTCGGCCGGCGCCCCCTCCTCGCCCTCCCCGTCGGGGCGGGCCTGAGCCGGGCTGCCGCCCTCGTCGGCGTCGGGAGCCCCGGCACGCGGCTCGGCCGCCTGGCCGCGCTCGGAGGCGCCCTGGGGCGCCGCCGGGCCGGCGCCGCCGGCCAGCAGGCAGACGGCCAGCGCGCCGGCGGCGAGGCGGGTGGCGATGGCGGCTCTCATGGTGCGACTCCCTGCGGGCTCCAGCGTAGTCGAGCCGGCGATTGCGGCCAAACTGCAGCCTGCCGCCGCCCTCGCCGTGGACGGCCGCCCGTTAACCGCGCCGCGCCAGCCCGCCGCGGCGGCGGCACGGGTGGCACCGAAATTGCTCGCATGCCGGGGTCATGGCAGGGAAAGCGAACATGGCATCATCGGCTTGGCTCCACTTGGACGACGCCACCCCCATGCCCGCAGAGGTCGAGGCCATGGTGGCGGTGCTGGAGAGCAGGCACGGAGCCCTGGCGGCCGACGTGGCTGACTTCTTCTCCACTCTGCACAGCCTCAAGGGCGACGCGGGGCGCAGCTGGGCGTGGGCGGGGGTGGCGGAGATGGCCCGCCGGCGTGCGGAGGCGCGCCTGCGCGAGCAGAGCCTCTAGCCCGGCTCAAAGCGGGGCGCCCACGACCAGCGTCCAGAACGTCTTGAACTCGGTGCGGGGGTCCTGCACCAGGGCAATCCCCATGTGCTCGGCGTCGGGCAGCAGCAGGTTCTTGTTGTGGCCGGGGCTCGCCTGCCAGCCCTTCATGACCTCCTCCATCGAGGCCTGGCCGGTGCCGACGTTCTCGGCGGCGAGCTTGGCGTTGTAGCCGGCGCGCTTCACGCGGTCCCACGGGTTGGAGCCGTCAGAGCCGTAGTGGGAGATGCGGTCCCACTTGGCGAGGTCGCGCGAGTGGGCCTTGGCGGCCTCGGTGAGGGCGGCGTTGAGCTTGAGCGGCTTGAGGCCCTTCTCGCGCCGGTAGGCGTTGATGATCTCGCGCGCCTTCTCCGGATCGAGGGTGGTGTTGGCATAGTTGCGATCGGCCAGCGCTCCCGGCGGCGCCTTCTCGAAGGTGCCCCTGGGGATGTGGTCCTCGGCCATCGCGTAGCGCTTGCGCGCATCGGCACCGCCGCCCTGCACGTCGCCCGTGGCGCGCGCGCTGCGGCTCGGCGATATGGCGCTGGTCGGCTGGCCCGAGTTGGCGAACCCGGCCGTCAGGGCCGAGGAGTTGGCCATGCTGCAGCCGGCCAGCAGCAGCGACAGAAGTGCGGGCACAAGGACGCGATACATGAACGGTACTCCCGCCGCAGTTGCGGCTCCGGCACAGGATAGCGCCAACCCACTAACTGCCCGCTAAATCCTGCCAGCCGGACCCGACGATGCCGGGGGTTGCAGAGCCACCGCCGCGCAGGCTGCCCAGTCGAGCCCTCGAATCCCTGGCCTTGCCGCTGCCCGATGGGGCCACGGGAGGATCGGCGTGCCCTGTCTCCCCGCGCCCGATCGCACAACCCAATCGTGACGTGAGTTGGGCCGAATGGAGGCTTCGGCGCGGCCATCGCGCGGATGGCTGACAGATCGCTTGCAGCCGTCCCGGACCGGCCAGGCCGTCCGCGGCCGCTCCGGCTGGTCGCTGCAACACGAGGCGGTGCTTGGCGACCCGGTCCGGATTCTTCAAGATGCGCCCGAGGCCTCCGGTGATTCGCGCGTCCGGCGGGCGTCGCGACCCTGCCTGTCGCGCGCCGGTGCGGTGCGCGGCGGCTCATCCCGTGTGCCGGAGGCCAACCCCCATGCACGCTGCCGCCCTCGAGAAGCCGGCCCCGTCCGGGGCGATCGACGCCGATCGGCTGCGCGAGTGCATGCTGGTGCGGATCGCCGCCGCCGAGGATGGCCTCGCCAAGGCCGAGCTCGCCGCCGACCTTGCGCCCTGGGTCTCGCACCGGCTCACGGTCGGGCAGTGGCGGGCCCTGATCGACGGCGAGCTTGCCGCCCTCGCCCAGGACGGCCTGGCGCGCATCAGTGCAGGGCGCATCGAGGCGAGCGAGGCGGGCATCGCCAGAGCGCGCGCCTTCGTCCGCCCCAAGGCGCCCGCCGCGCCGCTCGGGCGCTGGGAGGCGCTGCGCGACGGCCCGCTCCTCGCCAAGGCGCTCGGCCTGCAGCGCGAGCCGGCCAGGCGCATCGCCGCCCTCGCCAGGCCCGACGGCCTCAGGGCGGCCATCGTGCAGCGCGCCTTCGGCCTCAGGATCAAGGGTGCGCCGACGCCCTCGCGCCTGCGCTCCGCGCTCGCCGCCGTGGCCCTCGAGCGCGCCTTCGGCAACCAGATCAAGGCCGGGCTTGCCGGCAAGCTCGGGCTCTCCGCCAAGGCCGGCCGCCTGCTCGCCGCCCAGCTCCTCGGCAGGCCGCGGCCGGTCGGCACCGATGCCCGCCTGGTGGCGGCCCTGGCGGCCGAGGAGGTCGGCGCCGCTCAGGCCGATCTTGCCTCGCTGCGCCTCGCCGTGATGCGCCGCTACCTCGAGGCGCCCGCAGCCAAGGTGCCGGCGGCGCAGCGCGCCAGGCCCGCCCCCGTGGAGGCGAGCCCGCCGGCGCGGCCGCGGCTCGTCGAGCCGCCGGCGCCGGCTCCCGCGGCTCCGGTCGCCGTGCGCCCGGATCTGGCCGGCTTCGCCGCCGAGGTGCGCCGCCACGCCGAGGCCCGCGCCCACGGCTGGCCCGGCAACCGGCGCGCCTACATCAGCCACGTCTGGCAGCAGCTGCGCCAGGCCCGGCCCGAATGGGGCCTCTCCGAGATCGAGTTCAAGTGCATGCTGACCGAGGCGCACCGCGCCGGCAGCCTGTCGCTTGCCAACGCCGACCTCAAGGACGGCAGCTCGATCCGCGATCTGCAGGACTCCGCCGTCGCCTACAAGAACGCCGTGTTCCATTTCGTCCGGGTCGACGGCTGAGCCGCCGCCCACCCCTTCCCAGTCGAGGTGTCATGCGCTTCGAGGCCAAGATCGTGCCGCAGCCGGACCGGTTGTCCGCGGCCTTCGATCACTCCATCACCTGGGAGGACGATCTCTGGCGCGCCGACCCGGTCGACGTGGAGGCGATCCATGCCCCGGCGCGGCGCAAGTTCGCCGAGCTGCTCGAGGCGGTGACGCGCGACCGGGGCCCGCCGGTGCAGGCGCGCATCCTGCTGTTCCACGGCCAGTCGGGCGCCGGCAAGACGCATCTCATCCGCGCCCTGCGCACCTCCGCCCATCGTGCCGGCAAGGCATACTTCGGCTACGCCCAGATGACCCCGGACGTGGCCAACTACGCCGACTACTACCTGCGCCGGCTGGTGAACTCCCTGGAGAAGCCCTACGACCCCGACGAGGGCGGAGAGAGCGCGCTTGCCCGCCTCACCAACCGGCTGGTGAGCGACAAGGAAGTGCTGGACCCCGTCCAGCTCGACAAGCTGCGCGAGGCCAAGCTCGACTCGGCCGGCCTCGCCAAGCTGGTGCTGAAGCTCGCCGACGAGATCGTGGCGGCCCCCAGGCTCGCCGGCGAGAGCCCCGATATCAACATCGTGCGCGCGCTGCTCTATCTGCAGCGCGCCGACCCGCGCATCGACCAGCGCGTGCGCCAGTACCTCTACGGCCGCCAGCTCACCGACCTTGCCGCAGAGGCGGTGGCGGCGCTCGACCCCAACACCGGCGAGGGCCGCGCCTTCGAGATCATCGAGTCGCTCGGCCGCCTCATGTGGTCGGTCGACCGCGCCGCGCTGGTCTTCACCATTGATCAGGTGGAGGACCTGCGCTTCTTCGGGGACTACCAGGAGCGCTTCCAGAAGGCGGCCCGCGACCTCATCCAGATCGCCAACCGGGTGCCGACCTCCATCGTGATCATTTCCTGCCTGGCCGACTTCTACGGCAAGGTGCGCGAGGTGCTGGCCCAGTCCTACATCGACCGCATCGAGAAGGCGGGGCCGGTGCCGCTGATCGAGACGCGCACCGCCGAGGAGGCACGCCTCATCATTGCCAAGCGCCTGCAGCACGACGCCGGCGGCGGCGCGGCGCCCGACCCCAGCCTCTACTTCGGTCCCCAGTTCTTCGAGGAGTTCAGCGGGCTCTCCACCCGCCGCATCCTGGAGCTCGCCCAGGCGCGCGTGCGCGAGCAGGCGGGCGAGCCGCCGCCCCCAGCTCCCGCCGAGCCGCCCGAGAAGGGCGGCTTCATATCGACGCTGGCGGCGGCGCTCGGCTTCGGCGGCGGGGGCGAGGAGGAGACCGAGGAGCAGCCGGCGCCGGTCGACTTCCGCGAGCGCTGGGAGCGCTTCAGCGCCGAATCGGAGGCGGAGATGCCCGCCGACGACCAGGGCCTCATCGACGTGCTCGCCGGCGCCCTCACCCTCGCGCGCGAGGAGTGGGCCGGCGCGCTCGACCTCGCGCTCTCGCGCCCCGCTCTCGGCGAGGACCTGCCCACGCTCGATGTCGGCTTGCGCCATCGCGCCGGCTTCTCGCTCGATGCCCGCATTTTCCTGTGCAACCGGCCGACCCAGGGGGGCGGCTTCAAGCGCCAGCTCGACCGCCTGCTGCCGGCCATGGCGAGCAAGACCTGCTTCGTGCTGCGCGCGAGCGACTTCCCGCCCAACAAGAAGAACCAGACCGCCCAGGCCTTCCGCAAGTTCCGCGAGGGCGGCGGCCGCTCGCTGCTCGTGCCCATCACCGACTGGGAGCGCATGATGATGGTCCGCGAGTTCCACGCCCAGCACCGTCACGATCCGGGCTTTGCCGACTGGTTCCGGCAGGCGAGGCTGCTCTCCGACCTGCCCTGCCTCGTGCAGATGCTGCGCCTCGACCTGCTGGCGCCGCGCCCCGCCCAGGCGACGGCTGCGCCCGCCGCCGCCGCGGCGGCGGCAGAGGAGGAGAAGGAGAGGGAGCTGCCGCTCTCCGTCCTGCTCGACGAGGCGGGCGGCGGGGCCGGCAGCATCCTCGCCGGCCGGGCGCTGCGCTCCAACAAGAGCATCACCCTCAACAAGGACGTGCTCAAGCGCCACACCGCCGTTCTCGGCGGCTCGGGCTCGGGCAAGACCACGCTGGCGCTGTGCATCATCGAGCAGCTCCTGCTCAAGGGCACGCCGGCGGTGCTGATCGACCGCAAAGGCGACCTGTGCTCCTACGCCAACCCCGACGTGTGGCGGGCGATGGAGGGCGAGTACAGCGAGCGGCGCGGGGAGCGCGAGAAGCTCGCCGATTCCATCGATGTCGCCGTCTACACCCCGGGCCGCGCCTCGGGCCGGCCGATCTCCATCACCCTGCTGCCCAACGGCATCAACGAGCTGCCCGAGCAGGAGCAGCAGCTGCTCGCCAACCTGTCGGCGGCGGCGCTGGGCGACATGCTGCACCTCAAGAACTCGGCCACCCACCAGAAGCAGTCGGGCACCCTGTCGGTGGCCCTGCGCATCCTGGGCGGGCGCTTCAGCAAGGAGGTGACGCTCGCCGACCTCATCAACCTGCTCGAGGACGAGGACCCCGAGCTCACCGACCTCACCCAGCGCATGGATCCCTCGGGCCGCATCCGCCGCGACCTGGTGGCCCAGCTCGACAGCCTGCGCCACCGCAACTCGGCGCTGTTCGAGGCGGGCGGCGAGCCCTTGCGCATGGAGGCGCTGCTGGGCGCGGGCCGCTACGGCCGCCGCGACGGGCGCACGCGCCTGTCCATCATCTACACGGGCTTCCTCGGCGACAACGAGAACATCCTGTTCTGGGTCTCGCAGTTCCTCTCGGAGGCGCTGCGCTTCTGCCAGCGCAACCCCAACGACGAGCTGCAGGCGGTCGTCATGTTCGACGAGGCCGACCTCTACATCCCCGCCAACGCCAAGCCCGCCACCGCCGAGCCGCTGCAGAGCCTGCTCAAGCGCGCCCGCTCGGCGGGCCTCGGCATCATGCTCGCCACCCAGTCGCCGGGCGACCTCGACTACAAATCGCGCGACCAGATCACCTCGTGGTTCATCGGCCGCGTGCGCGAGGACACCGCGTTGCGGAAGCTCAAGGCCGCGTTCCAGAGCGAGTCGGGCCTCGACCCGGCGGTGGTGCTGCCGGGACAGACGGTGGGCGAGTTCCACTTGGTGCAGGAGGGGCTGGTGCGGCCGATGCGGGCGCAGCGCTCGCTCATCAATGCCGAGCAGGTGCCCTTCGACCGCATCGAGCAGCTGGCGCGCGAGACCAAGGGGCAGGACGAAAGGCAGCTCAGGCTGTTCGCCTGACCGGCTGAGACGCAGGCGCCTGCCGGAGGCAGGCATTCCTACGAAAAGTCAGTTGCGGCCGTCAATCCCGCCGCAAAACAACGTGCAAGCCCTGATAATTCGCGCTATGCTTTAGCCGAGGGGCCAAGAGGGACGCCGGCCCGTCCCAACTCGCGTCGGGGACCGGCAGGCATGGGGCGCGGTGGACGTCGTTGCGGGGTAGTGTGGTGATCGACAAGTCGTTTGTGATCATGGCGCTAGCGTGTGCGGCTGCGCCGATCGTGGGTGCCGGCATCTACCTGGTCGTACATCTATTCTAGGTATGGCCTCTGCATCCGGTGCTCCAAGCTGCAGTGCGGAAAGCGTAACGCTGCATCGCAGCAAGGCGTGTGCGCACCAAGTTGCCCCCAGCTTGTGCACAGGCGTGTGCTGGTTTCGGCGACGGCCGCAGCGGGCTCGCGCGAAGACCGCTTGACTCGGCCCGACGCCGGCGCAACCGGTAGGCCACGCCTCGCGTCGGCCGCGGCGGCGAGGCGCCCCGCACCAGGAGGGAACCCCGCATGAAGCTCGTTCGATTTGGCGCGCCCGGCGCCGAGAAGCCCGGCATCGTCGATGCGCAAGGCGCAATCCGCGATCTGTCGGCGCACGTCAAGGACATCGACGGCGACACGCTCTCGCCCGCCGGCCTCGACCGGCTGCGCGCCGTCGATCCCAGGTCACTGCCGCTCGCTCCGCAGGGCGTGCGCCTCGGCCCGCCGGTCGGCGGGGTGCGCAACTTCCTGGCCATCGGCCTCAACTACGCCGACCACGCCAAGGAGGCAGGCATGCCGATCCCGGCCGAGCCCATCATCTTCGCCAAGATGCCCAACTGCATGGTGGGGCCCAACGACGACGTGATGATCCCCAAGGGCTCGAGCAAGCTCGACTACGAGGTGGAGATCGCCTTCGTCATCGGCAAGCGGGCGCGCTATGTGGCGGAGAAGGACGCGCTCGCCCACATCGCCGGCTACTGCATCTGCAACGACGTGTCCGAGCGCGTGTTCCAGCTCGAGCGCTCCGGCCAGTGGATGAAGGGCAAGTGCTGCGAGACGTTCGGGCCGCTGGGGCCGTGGCTCGTCACCGCCGACGAGATCAAGGACGTGCAGAGCCTCTCCATGTCGCTCGACGTCAACGGCGAGCGGCGCCAGACCGGCAGCACCAAGACCATGATCTTCGGCATGCGCCACCTCGTGCACTACATGTCCCAGTTCATGGTGCTGGAGCCGGGCGACGTGGTGGCGACCGGCACGCCGCCGGGGGTGGCCGCCGGCATGAAGCCGCCCAGGTGGCTCCAGGCGGGCGACGTCATGACGCTCCGGATCGAGGGTCTGGGCGAGCAGAAGCAGAAGGTGGTGCCGTTCCGCGAGTGACCCCGGCCACGGCCGGCCCCCCTAACCCGCCTTTCTCACACAGTGCAGCAGGAATGAGGAGCTGAGCGGGCGTCGAAGGCTTGGTCCGTTTCGGCCAGCCAGCGGCGTTGCCGCCGAGGCGGGTGGGGCAGGCTCGGAGCTGTTGCCTTCTGTTGTTGCCGGGCGGGTGGATCGGGCGGTCTCAGGCCGCGGCGTGTCGCAGTCGCGCCTGCG
>Ga0209172_10002995_pt1 | contig 27470 bp, 27 predicted proteins | sample LarsenN4metaG_FD_184113 | JGI IMG/M metagenome (GOLD analysis project Ga0209172, IMG submission 184113) | Hot spring sediment bacterial and archeal communities from British Columbia, Canada, to study Microbial Dark Matter (Phase II) - Larsen... ... | reverse complement strand
CGGCCGGGAAACCCAAACGGCGGTTGGCTTCCACGGTGTCCCAGCCGCGGTCCTGCAATTGATAGGCGCGCAGCTTGTTGATGAGGCCGATGCCGCGGCCCTCCTGCGGCTCGTAGAGGACGGCGCCGGCGCCCGCCCGGGCGATGGCCTTCAGGGACAGCTCGAGCTGGGCGCGACAGTCGCAGCGCTCCGAGCAGAAGACGTCGCCGGTCAGGCACTGCGAATGAATGCGCACCAGCGGCGCTGCGGCGCGGCGGAGGTTTCCCTTCAGCAGCGCCACCAGCCATTGCCGCCGGCCGTTCTCCAACCCCACGATGCGGAAGGCGCCGTAGCGGGTGGGCAGGCGGGCTTCCGCCGCCTTGCGCAACGGCGCTCGCGCCCGGGGCTTTTTCTTCACTTCACCATTATAGGCGCGGGCGGCCCCGCCCGCCACCACCCGGGACGCCTTTACAAGCCGAAGGCCGTGCGCTAGGGTAGTCGGGCGCGCAACTATCATGGGACCCGCTCTTCCCCTTCAGGATGTGGTTTTCACGCTGCTCTTCCGCCTGGGCGTGGCGGCCTCCATCGCCGCCCTCATCGCGCGCTCCACGCTCTTCCAGCGCTTCCTGCGGGAAGAGAAGCACGGGTTGGACGAGCGGCTGCTCTTCGTTCTCCTGTACGGCCCGCCGGTCGCCACCGGCGTTCTGACCCGCATCCTGCTGCGCTACCAGGCGACCGACGTGAGCCTGGAGGGTGCGCTGGTGGCGGGCCTGGTGGGCGGGCGCATGACCGGCATGATGGTCAGCATCCTCGCCGCGTTGCCGGCCTTCTTCAACGAGGAGCTGCTGTCGCTCCCCTTCGGCGTGCTGGCCGGGGCGGTCGGGGGCATCCTGCGCGAGCTTTGCGTCAACAAGGAAAGAGTCTGGCAGTTCGGGCCCTTCATGTTCTTGAGCGTGCCGCGCTGGCTCTATCGCCTGGTCAGGCACGGGGAAGGGAACTGGCTGATCCTGCCGCTCGTGGCCTGCGCGGGGCTGGAGCTGCTGCGGGCGGGGCTGGGGCGCGCCTTCCCGGGCGCGCTCTATTACCTGGTCGCGGAGGGTCGCTGGCTTCCCATCCTGCCCATCTTCAGCACCATCTTCGCGGTCGCCCTCTCCATCATGATCTGGAACAACACCCGCATCCAGACGAAGCTGCTCGACCAGGAGCAGTCCCTGCTGGCGGCGCGCATGGAGGCGCTCACCAGCCAGATCAACCCCCACTTCCTTTTCAACACCTTGAACACCGTTTCTTCGCTCATCCGCATGGATCCGGACGCGGCCCGGGAGCTGCTGGTCAAGCTCTCGGCCATCCTCCGTCGCCTGCTGCGCAAGCACGAGAACTTCGTCCCCCTGCGGGACGAGCTCGAGTTCATCGACGACTACCTGGCCATCGAGATGGTGCGCTTCGGCCCGGAGAAGCTCCAGTTCCGCAAGGAGGTCGACGACAACACGCTCGACGCCATCGTCCCCAGCATGCTCCTGCAACCCATCATCGAGAACTCCATCCGCCACGGCCTGGGGCCGCGGCTGGAAGGCGGGGAAATCCGCTTGCGCACCGCCCGGCTGGACGGCCGGCTGGTCATCGAGGTGGAAGACAACGGCGTGGGCATCGCCGCCGACCGCATCCCCGAGATCTACCAGAGCGGCATCGGCATCTCCAACGTCAACGAGCGCCTGAAGGTGCTCTACGGCAAAGACTACCTGATGCGGGTCGAGAGCCTCCCCGGCCTGGGCACCACCATCCGCATCGAAGTGCCCGAGCTGCTCTCCTCCTAGACCCGCTGGCCCCTTTCCCGCCCCCCGCGGAAAGCGCTTGACAGAGCCTTGGTATATGACCTACAGTCATCTATGAATAGAGGTCATAGAGCATGGCGATGCTGCTGACGGCCGCCCCCCCGGGCCGCCGCGCCCGCCGCCGGGCCGAAACTCGCACCCGCATCCTCCGCGCTGCCTGGGCCCTGTTTGCGCGCCAGGGGTTCTTTGCCACCACGGTCGAGCAGATCACCGAGGCCGCCGACGTGGGCAAGGGCACTTTCTTCAATTACTTTCCCAGCAAGGAGCACGTGCTGGCGGGGTTCGGGGAGATGCAGGTGGGGAAGATCCGCGCCGCCCTCGAGGACTACCGCCGGCAGCCGCGTCCCATGCGCGAGGTCTTGCAGCGACTCGTCCACGCTCTGGCGGAAGAGCCCGGGCGCAGCCCGGCGCTGGTGCGCAGCCTGCTGGTCGCCAACCTCTCGAGCGAGCCGGTCCGGCAGCTGTGGCGGCGGAACCTCGAGCGCGGGCGGCGAGCGTTGGCGCAGTTGCTGGCCGAAGGCCAGCGACGAGGCGAGCTGCGGCGCGACCGCAAGCCCCTGGAGCTCTGCCGCCACTTCCAGCAGACCTATTTCGGCGTCCTCGTCCTGTGGGCCATCCATCCGCCTTCGAGATTGGGAGAGCGGTTGGAAGAGACCTTCAGCCTTTTCTGGCCGGGGATCGAGCCCCGGACGCGACGCGAATCGAGCTAGGGGAGAACTCGTATGACTCGCAAGCAGATGATTCTCATTGTCGGCCTGGCCGCCGCCGGACTGGGTCTGACGGCTTACCTGTGGGCGCTCGGGCGGCCGAAGCCGCTCCTGGGCTCCGGCACCGTCGAAGCCCGCAACATCCGCGTCGGCTCGAAAGTCGGCGGGCGCATTGTCGAAGTCCGGGCCCGCGAGGGCGACCGCGTGAAAGCCGGCGACCTCCTGGTCGCCTTCGACGACCAGGAGCTGCTCGCGGCCCTGGAGCGGGCCCGGGCGAATCTCGAAAAGATGGAGCGCGGCTACCGGCCGGAGGAAATCGAAGAAGCCCGGGCGGCCGCCGCGCAGGCCCGCGCCGATTACGAAGAGGCGCGCCGCGGCTACCGCACCGAGCAGGTGGCGCAGGCGCAGGCCGCGCTCGAGCAGGCGCAAGCCGACGCGACGAACGCCGAGCGCACTTGGAAGCGGGCGCAGCAGTTGGCCGACGAGGGCGTCTTCTCCCGCCAGCAGCGCGACGACGCCGAGGCCGCCTGGAAGATGGCGATGGCGCGGCTCGAAAACGCCCGCGAGCGCTACGCCGAGCTCGAGCGCGGCTACCGCGCGGAAACCGTGGCGGCGGCCGAAGCCCGCTACCGCCAAGCCGAAGCCGTCCGCGAGCGCGTGGAGCGGGGCTTCCGTGTGGAAGACATCGCCGCCGCGCGCGCCGACCGGCGCGACGCCGAGGCCCGCTACCGCGAGCGCCAGGTGGTCGCCCCCGCCGACGCCGCTGTCGAGGTGCTCGACGTCCGTCCGGGCGACCTGATTCCGCCCAACACCCCCATCGCCACGCTACTCGAAGCCGGCCAGCTTTACGTCCGCATCTACATCCCCGAAACCGTCATCGGCCGCGTGCGCGTCGGCCAACGGGCCGAGCTGCGCGTCGATTCCTTTCCCGGCGAAACCTTCACCGGCGAGGTGGAGCAAATCAACCAGAAGGCCGAATTCCTTCCGCGCAACGTCCAGACGCGCGCCGAGCGCGTCCACCAGGTGTTCGGCGTCAAGGTGCGCGTGACCGACCCGAGCGGGCGGCTGCGCGCCGGCATGGCCGCCGACGTGACCCTGCGGGAGGAGTGAAATGGCCTCCGGGGCGAACGGAAACCAGGCGGCCATCCTGGCCGAAGGCCTGACCCGGCGTTTCGGCGACTTTACCGCGGTCGACCGGGTGAGCCTGCGCGTGGAGCCGGGCGAAATCTTCGGCTTCATGGGCCCGAACGGCAGCGGCAAGACCACTCTCATCAAGATGCTCACCGGCTTGCTGCCGGTCAACGAGGGGGCCGCCTGGGTGGACGGGCTGGACGTCCGGGCCCAGGGCGAGCAGGTGCGCGAGCGCATCGGCTACATGTCCCAAAGCTTCAGCCTGTACAACGATCTGACCGTGGCCGAAAACATCCAGTTCTACGGGCGCATCTACGGCCTGTCGCCGGCGCGGCTGCGGGAACGGATGGATTACACCGTGACCCTGCTGGGTCTCGAGCCGTATCTCGACCGGCAGGCGGGGAAGCTCTCCGGGGGCTGGATGCACCGGCTGGCTCTGGGTTCCGCCTTGCTGCACGAGCCCAAGATCGTGTTCTTGGACGAGCCCACTTCCGGCATCGACCCGGTGGCGCGCCGCCAGCTCTGGGACCTGCTGTTCCACCTCTCCGGCGAAGGGGTCACCTTCTTCGTCACCACGCATTACATGGACGAAGCCGAGCGCTGCAGCCACGTGGCCTACATCTATTTCTCCCGGCTGCTGGCCGACGGCACGCCCGCGGCGCTCAAGGCCTTGCCGGAAGTGACGCCGCCCGGCACCTGCCGGGTGGAAATCGCCGCCCCGGACATCACCCGCGCCCTGGCCCTGGCTCGCCAGCTCCCCATCATCCGCAGCGCCACCGTCTTCGGGCAGTCCATCCACGCCGTGCTGGATGACTGCGTCGAGCCCGCCGACCTGGAGCGGCAGCTGACCCGGCAGGGCGTGGCGGTCAGCGAAATCCGTCCGCTGACCCCGACCCTGGAGGATGTCTTCGTAGAGCTGACGCGGCTGCAGCAGACGAAACCGGAGGCCAGCCATGCCTAAAGCCCTGCGCGGGTTCGGCGCCGTCCTTTACAAGGAAGTCCTGCACATCCGGCGGGACACGATGGCGCTGGTTTTTGCTCTCCTCGTCCCCCTCCTGCAGATGGTAATCCTGGGCTTCGGCATCGACACCAACATCCGCCAGGTCAAGACCGTCGTCCTGGACGAGGACGGGCGACAGGCGAGCCGGGAGCTGATCGACCGCTTTCGCAACTCCGACATTTTTCGCGTGGTGGGCTACGTCCGCTCCGACGAAGAATTGAATGAGGCCATCGTCAGCGGCCGGGCCAAGGTGGGGGTGAAGATCCCGGTGGATTACGCCGACCAGTTGATTGACGGGGCCACCGCCCAGGTGCTGGTGCTGATTGACGGCTCGGACTCCTCGGTGGCCGGCCAGGCCCTGAACGTCTCGACCGCCATCGGCCTGGACGAATCGCTGCGGCGGGTGCTGGGGCCGCGCCAGCAGTTGCCCGTGCAGGTCCGGCCCAAGCTACTGTTCAATCCCGACTCGCGCTCGCCCAACTTCTTCCTGCCGGGTTTGACCGCGGTGATCCTGTTAAACGTCAGCACCTTCCTGACCGCTTTCTCCATCGCGCGGGAAAGGGAGCGCGGGACGCTGGAGCAGTTGTTTGTCACTCCGGTGCGGCCCCTGGGGCTGATGCTGGGGAAGCTGGTGCCCTATCTGGGCGTCGGGTTCATCGAGCTCTGCGCCATCGTCTTCTTCATGCGCACCGTCTTCCAGGTGCCCATCCACGGCCACTGGGCGCTGCTGCTGGTTCTGTCGCTGCCGTACCTGTTCGTGAACCTGTCCATCGGCCTGCTGATTTCGAGCAAGGCGCAGTCCCAGGCCGAAGCCATGCAGATGGCGATGTTCGTCATCCTGCCCACCATCTTTTTCTCGGGCTATATCTTCCCGCGGGAGACCATGCCGCTGCCCTTCTACCTGTTCAGCTTCGTGGTGCCGGCCACCTACTTCGTCGACATCTCCCGCGGCCTCATCCTGCGGGGCGCGGGTCTGGCGGAGCTCTGGGTGGACGCGCTGGTGCTGGTGGGGATGGGGATGGGCCTGGTGCTGCTGGCCGCCAAGCGCTTCCAGAAAAAGATTATCGCCACCTAACGGGCCCCGCCGAGAAGCTTCTCATAGAAAGCCTCGTAGCGGGGGATGATGAGGGTCGAGCAGAAGCGCGCCCGGGCGCTTTCGCGGGCGCGCTGGCCCATCTGGCGGGCGCGGTCCGGCTGGCCGAGCAGCTCCAGGGCGCAGCGGGTCATGGCGGCGACGTCGCGGGGCGGCACCAGGCACCCGTCCTCCCCCGAGTGAATCAGCTCGCGCAGGCCCCCCACATCGCTGGCGATCACCGGGACTTCGCAGGCCATCGCCTCCAGCGCCGCCAGGCCGAACGACTCCAGGTCGCTCGGCAACAGGAAGAGGTCGCACAGGCCCAGCGTCTCCTCGACCGCGGCCACCTTGCCGAGGAACAAGACGTCGTCGCTCACGCCTTTCTCCCGCACCAGGTATTCGGCGTTGGTCCGCTCGGGGCCGTCGCCCATCAGCACCAGCCGCGCCGGCAGCTCGCGGCGCACGCGGGCGAAGACTTCGATGACGTCGGGGAGGCGCTTGACGGGGCGGAAGTTCGACAGGTGCGCGATCAGCAATTCGTCCTTGGGCGCCAGTTCACGCCGCCGCTCGGCGTCGGCCGAGCGCTGATAGCGGTCGCAGTTGACGAAGTTGCTGATGACCTCAATGGGCCGGCTGATCTTGAACTCCCGCCGGGTGACCTCCGCCAGGTAATTCGACACCGCCGTGACCCCGTCGGACTGCTCAATGGCAAACCGGGTGATGGGCAAGAAGGAGCGGTCCTGCCCGACCAGCGTGATGTCGGTGCCGTGCAGCGTCGTCACCACCGGCAGCCGCCGTGGCGCCAGCATGGCCTGCGCCAGGTAGGCGCTCACCGAGTGGGGAATGGCGTAATGAACGTGCAGCAGGTCGAGCGCGTAGTGCTCGGCCACCTCGGCCATCTTGGTGGCCAGGGCCAGGGCATAGGGTGGGTGGTCGAAGAGCGGGTAGTCGAGCACCTCGACTTCGTGGTAGCGGATGCGGTGAGCGATTTCGGGCGAGCCGTCGAGGCCGGCCAGGCGGAAGGGGAGGGCGTAGCTGATGAAGTGAACCTCGTGGCCGCGGGCGGCGAGCTCCATGCCGAGCTCGGTGGCCACCACGCCGCTGCCGCCGTAGGTTGGATAACAGGTGATCCCGATTTTCATCGCGCACTCACTCTAGCAGACGCTCGCCGCGCCGCTCAAGGGTACGTGGACTTGGATGCCCGCGCGTGCTAGATTGCTTCGTCTTTTGCGTTTGGGGCGATGAAGCTCGCCGGCAAGGTCGCCATCGTCACCGGAGCGGGCACCGGCATCGGCCGGGCCTGCGCCGAGCTGTTCGCCCGGGAAGGCGCGGCCGTGGCGCTGGCGGGGCGCCGCCGGGAGCCGCTCGAAGAAGTCGCGCGCGCGATTGAAAAGAGCGGCGGCCGGGCGCTGGCGCGGACGTGCGACGTGACCCGCGAGGCCGACACCCAGGCGCTGGTCGAGCGCGCGGTGAGCGGCTTTGGCGGGCTGCACGTGCTCGTCAACAACGCCGCCTACTGGATGGCGGGCACCATCGAAGAGACCAGCGTCGAAGACTGGGACCGGATGATGGAAACCAATCTCAAGGGGGTGTTCCTGCTGGTGAAGCACGCCCTGCCGGCGCTGCGGCAAGCGGGCGGCGCCGCCATCGTGAACATCGGCTCGGTGCTGGGGCTGGTGGGGATGAAGCGGCGCGTGGCCTACGCCACCTCGAAGGGCGGGCTGGTGCTGCTGACCAAGGCGCTGGCGCTCGACCACGCCGCCGACCGCATCCGGGTCAACTGCATCTGCCCGGCGCTCGTGGATACTCCGATGGGTCAGGAGTCGCTCGGGCGCGCTGGTGACGCGGCGGCCGAGCGCGCCCGGCGCCTGGCGGCGATTCCCCTGGGCCGCGCCGGCACGCCCGAGGACGTGGCCCGGCTGGCGCTGTTCCTCGCCAGCGACGATTCCAGCTGGATGACGGGAGCGGCCATCGCCCTCGATGGCGGCTTCACCGCCTACTAAAAAGTCATGGGAAACGCTAGGCGTCATTACACCGAGCTGCGCCGGCGCTTCAGCCGGATTGCCGCAGTGCGGATGTTCGGCATGAAGGCGGGGAAGCTCGGCCCCGGGCGCGCCACCTTGACGCTGGACACGGGGCCGCGCCATTCCCATCCCCAGGGCGTCCACGGGGGCGTGCTGGCGGCGCTGGCCGACACCGCCCTGGCCATGGCGATCTTCACGCGGCTGCCGGCGCGGACCTGGATTTCAACCGTCGAGATGAAAATCAACTACCTGGCCCCGCACCGGCGGGGACGCCTGCGGGCCGACGCCCGCGTGCTGCGCCAGGGGAAGCACTGGGCGGTTGGCGAGGTCGAAATCCGCAACCCCGCTCGGGCGCTCGTGGCCAAGAGTCTGCTCACCTACAGCATCCGCCCGCACGAAGAGAAAGGCTGAAGGGAAAAACACTCCCCCGGAAGGATGGGGGAGGGGCCCGGCTATTCCTGCTCGCGGCCGGCGTGCTCGAGCTCCGGCTCGAGAGTGCGGTTGCCGTTCGAGCCGTTCTCGTCCTTGTGCAGGTACTTGATGCTGGCCTTGTAGAGCAGCAGGTTGGGCGCGCCCGAGCGGGTCAGCTTGATGCAGTTGCGGTCGTACCATTCGATGGTGCCGCGCAGCACCTCGCCGTCGGTCAGCACGACCACCATCGGCGTGCGCGCCTGCATCTGCTTGACGTAGTAGTAGGCCTCGGCGTGAGTGTCCTCCGGCGGCACCGGCTTCTTGCGGGCTCCCGGTTGCGGGCCCCGCACCTGCTCCTGCACTTCCGCCAAGCTGGGTCGAATCAATCGCCGGTTCATGGTTCATTACCTCGCTGTTGCGTGTCCTGCGCTTGCTTGATCCCTCACGGGTAAGCGCCCGAACGGCTCTCTGGCCTTACTCCCTACCTAAAGAGATGCGCCGGGCGCGGAAAACGTTTCACCGATTTGCAACCGGCGGCTCGGGGGGACCCACGGCCCAGGCCTCCAGGGCCAGCTGGCGGTTGACGTTGCGCCGCTGCCAGCCCTCGATCCGGTCCAGGCACCCCACCGCTCGCGCCAGCCACTCGCGACCTACCTGGCGGCTCAAGCCGTGCAGTTCACTCCGCAAATCCGGGTGTCGGAGCCCCAGTTCAGGAGTGTCTGCCTTCAGGTACAGGACGTCTGCCAATAAGCTATACAACAGGTCAAGGGAGAATTCAAGAGCTTCGCGGCGCTCTCCCGGGTCGAGCTCGCCCTCGCCGCCCTTGCCGGCCAGGGCGGCGGAGGCGGCGAACAGCCGCTCCGGGTCGAGCCGCCGGGTGACGGCGGCGCGGACGAGCTCCAGGGCCTCGGCGCGCATTTGGCGGTAGCGGTCCAGGTCGAGGCTCAAGGCGGTGCCCAGGCTGCCGGCCGCGGCGGCGGCGGCCAGTTGCCGCTCGGCGGCCTTCCACTCGCGGCGGTGCGCCGCCAGGTAGCTTTCGATTTCCGCGGCGCTGAGCGGCGCGAAAAACAGGGGAATGCAGCGGGAGCGCAGGGTGGCGCGGAGCTCGAAGGGGGCGGCGGTCACGAGAATCAGCGTGGTCCGTTCCGGCGGCTCCTCCAGCACCTTGAGCAAGACGTCGGCGTAGTCGAAGCGCAACCGCTCGGCCTCGTCGATGAGGAAGACGTTGCGGCGGGCGCCGGCTGGCTGGGTGTAGGCCTGGCGGACGACGGCGCGCATCTGGCTGACGCGGATGTAGGCGCCGTCGGGGACGAGCACGGTGACGCTCGCGTGAGGCCGGAGCAGGAGCGGCAGGGTCTCGGGGTTGGCGCTGCCGCGCTCCTTGAGGGCGGCGGCCTTCATCCCCTCCAGGTCGTCCAGCGCTGCCAGCGCGCGGCAGTTCCCGCAGGCGCCGCAAATCTCGCCCTGTTTGCGCTCGCAGTTGAGCGCGCGGGCGAACAGGGTGGCCAGCGCGAACTTGCCCACGCCTTTCTGCCCGGCAAAGAGCAGGGCATGGGGGACGCGCTCGGAGGCGAGCATCCGCTCGAGCACGCGCACCACACGCAGGTTGCCCACAAAATCAGCGAAGGTCATCGGCGGGGCTTCCCCCGAGCCCACAACCGGCTCGCGTGGGCCAGGACGTGAGAGTGGATTCTTTCGGGAGTGGTTTCTCCGGGGATGAGCTTCACCCGCCGCGGCTCGCGGCGGGCGAGGGCGCGGTAGCCGCGGCGCACGCGGCGGTAGAAGTCCACCGCCTCGCGCTCGAAGCGGCCTTCGTCGCGGCGGGCGCGGGCGTTGCGGCGGCGGGCGCGGCGGACACTGGTGCGCGGGTCGATGTCGATGACGAAGGTGAGGTCGGGCCGAAGCCCGCCGCACGCCACTTGGTGCAGCCGGCGGATGAGGGCGATGTCAATCCCGCGGCCGTAGCCCTGGTAGGCGAGCGAGGCGTCCGCAAAGCGGTCGGAGAGCACGACGCGCCCGCGGGCCAGGGCGGGTCGGATGACCTGACGGACGTGCTGGGCGCGCGCGGCGAACATCAGCAGCAGCTCGGCGTAGGGGTTCATGCCGGCGCTGGCCCGGCCGAGCAGCAGCCGGCGGATGCGCTCGCCGAGCGGCGTCCCTCCCGGCTCGCGCGTGACCACCACGGCCAACCCGCGGCGGCGCAGGGCGCGGGCCAGGAGCCGGAGCTGCGTGGTCTTGCCGCAGCCGTCGATACCCTCGAAGGTGAGGAAGCGGCCGCGAGTGGCTCGAGCAGGCATTTCAGCAGGCGCGGTAGCGACTAGTAAGATTGCAGGCGCTCGGCCGGGGCGCCGGCGCCGACATGCTGGCGCAGGCGGTTTCGGTCGTCGTCGCTCATCGACAAAAACTCGACGCCCATGCCCGCGCCCTCATCGGAGCGGCGGATCATCGCCTTGGCGGTGATGCTGGTCGCGTCGTCCAGCCAGATGCGCAGTTGCAGCATCCGTCCGCGGGGCAGGGGGCGGTGGTCTTCAATGTAGGCGCCGGCCAGGCTGATGTCCCGCAGGCGCGGGCGCAGCTCGGGGTAGTCGACGTAGACGGGGCGCTCCAGACGCGTCCGGGGTTGCGTGCGGCGCTCGTGGTCGCGCGGCATGGAGGACTCCACTATAGCATGTTCGCCTCTCCTTAGACGAGGGCGCCGCCGCAAGGTTACAGGCGAGCGATGCTACAATCCCGCACCATGGGCTCGGTCGGGATCCTGGCGGTGGCGGCAAACCTCGCGCACGTCCGCGAGCGCATTCGGGCGGCAGCGCAGCGGGCTGGCCGCACGGATGACGTCACGCTCGTTGCGGTCACAAAGGGCGTCCCGCCCGAGCGCATTGCCGAGGCCTACCGCGCTGGCGTGCGCCACTTCGGCGAAAACCGCGTCCAGGAGTTCGACGACAAGCGCCCGCGGCTGGCCCTGCCTCCGGCTGCCTGGCATATGGTGGGGCACGTGCAGACCAACAAAGCCCGCCGGGCAGTGGAGCTCTTCGACCGGGTGGATTCCCTCGACAGCGTGCGCTTGGCGGAAAAGCTGGCGGCCGCCGCCCGGGCGCTCGGCCGGACGCTGCCCGTGCTAATCCAGGTTCAACTGGGCGAAGAAGAAACCAAGCATGGCGTCGAACCCGGCGAGCTCGGGCCGCTGGTCGAGCAGATCGCCCGGCAGGACGGGCTTTCACTGGAAGGTCTGATGACCATCCCGCCTTATTTGGAGCCGGTCGAGCGGGTGCGACCCTACTTCCGCCGCTTGCGCGAGCTGGCGGAGGAGATTGACCGGCGACGCTTCCCCCGCGTGGCGATGAAGGAGCTCTCCATGGGGATGAGCCACGACTTCGAGGTGGCCGTCGCGGAAGGCGCCACCCAGGTGCGCCTGGGGACCGTGCTCTTCGGCCCGCGGCCGGCGGCGCGATGAGCTTGCCCATCGAAGAGCGGAACGGAACGGTTCGCTTCCGGGTCAAAGTGCAGGCGCGGGCGCACCGGGAAGAGATCGCCGGGGTGCACGGCGGCGCCCTGCGCGTGCGGGTGACCGCGCCGCCCGTCGAGGGCCGCGCCAACCGGGCGGTGGTCGCGCTGCTGGCCGAGCGTTTGCGCCTGCCGCAGAGTTCCGTTAAGATAACCGGCGGCGAGCGCCGCCCGCAGAAGACTATCGAGGTGGCGGGGCTCGGCGCCGCCGCGGTCCTCGAACGGCTCCGACCAGGGTCGGAGTAATTTTTTTGTCCCGCCGCAGGCGGGGGAGCGCATGCTCTACGCGGTCGTCCTCATCGGGATTCTGGCCACGCTGCTCGGGGTCAGCATTCACCGCAGCTTCTTCGTCAAGACCAAGGCCGACTTCGTGGTGGCGGGGCGGCGCCTGGCCTGGCCGGTGCTGGTGTTTACTCTGCTCTCGAGCTGGATCGGGGCGGGGAGCCTGTTTGCCGGAGCCGAGAACGCTTTCCACAACGGCTTCGCTTCGCTCTGGCAGCCGGCCGGGGGCTGGGCGGGGTTGCTGGTGATCGCCTTCGTCGCCGGGCGGGCGCGGCGCTTCGCGCAGTACACCGTGCCCGACCTGCTCGAAGCGCGCTACGACAAGTTCGCGCGCCTGTTCGGCACGCTCGCCATCGTCATCGCCTGCACCAGCATCACCAGCTACCAGTTCCGCGCCGGGGGCGACATCCTGCACCTGATCTTCCCGGACTCGATCGGGCGCGAGCAGGGGATGTACGTCATCGCCGCCTTCGTCATCACCTTCACGGCGCTGGCGGGGATGAGCTCGGTGGCCTATTTGGACCTGGTCATCGGGCTGCTCGTCACCGTCACCGCCTGCATCGCTCTGCCGGTGCTGGTCGGAGTGGCGGGCGGCTGGAGCGGAGTGCGGGCGGCGTTGCCGCCGGACCACTTCGCGGCGCTGGGGCCGCTGCGCTGGTACCAGGCGCTGAACTTTTTCCTCCCCACCCTGTTTCTGTTGCTGGGCAACCAGCCGATGTACCAGAAGTTCTTCTCGGCGCGCAGCGAGCGCGACGCCAAGATTTCCGTGGCCGGCTGGATTGTGGGCCTGCTGGTGCTGGAGACAGTCATCGTGGCGCTGGCGGTGGTGGGGAGCGCGCTCTACCGGGAGGCGGTGCCGCGGGAGATCATCCCGGTCGCGGCGCGCAACGGCCTGCCGGAGCTGCTCGGGGCGGTGCTGCTCGGCGGGGTCTTTGGCAAGGTCATCTCCACGGGCAACAACTACTTGTTCTCGCCCGCCAGCAACCTCATCCACGACGTCTACCACCGCTTCATGAACCCGGGGGCGACGGAGCGGCAGGTCCTGGTCATTTCGCGGCTGGCGGTGGTCCTGCTGGGTGTGGTGGCGGTGGTGCTGGCGGCGCACACAACCTCCATCTTGCGCATGGCGCTCTACGCCTACACGGTCTATGGCGCCGGGGTCACGCCGGTGGTGCTGGCGGCTTTTTTCTGGAAGCGGGCCAACGCCCGCGGGGCGCTGGCCTCGATCCTCGTCGGCACGGCCATCAGCGTCGGCTGGAACCTGGTGGCGAACCTGGAAGCGACGTCCGGCTTCGTGGCCTTCACGAAGGAGGTTGACGCGGTCATTCCCGCACTGCTGTTTTCGCTGCTGGCGCTGGTACTGGTGAGCCTGGCGACGTCGCCGCCCACGGAAGCGAAGTGGCGCGCGGTGATGCCGAAAGAGGCGGCGGCTTAGCCATGGGATTCGATTTGAAGGCCGTGCAGGGGGAGCTCAAGCGACGCGGGTTCGACGGCTGGCTGCTCTACGACATCCATCACCGCGACCCGCTGGCCTACCGCCTCCTGGGGTTCTGGCCGGCGATGGTGACCCGGCGCTGGTATTACTTCATCCCCGCTGCCGGCGCGCCGCAGAAGCTGGTGCACCGCATCGAGCCGGCGCGGCTGGACGCGCTGCCGGGCGAGAAGCACGAGTACGCCGCCTGGGCGGAGCAGCAGCAGAAGCTCGGGGCAATGCTGGGCGCGGCTAAGAAAGTGGCCATGCAGTATTCGCCCCTGAACGCCATTCCCTACGTCTCCATGGTGGATGCGGGCACGGTGGAGCTGGTGCGGAGCCTCGGGGTGGAAGTCGCGAGTTCGGCCGACCTCGTGCAGCAGTTCCAGGCGCGCTGGACGTCCGCGCAGCTCGAGACCCACCGGGCCGCCGGGCAGGCGATTGACGAGATCGTGCGCGCTGCCTTTGCGCGCATCGGCGCCGGCGTCAAGAGCGGAGAAAAGCTCACCGAATACGCCGTGCAGCAGTGGATTCTCGAGCAGTTCGCGGCCCGCGGCCTGACGACCGACGACCCGCCCATCGTCGGGGTGAACGAGCATAGTGGCGACCCGCACTTCGAGCCGCGGAAGGAAAACCTGCGGCCGATAACAGCGGGCGACTGGGTGCTGCTCGACGTGTGGGGCAAGCTGAAGCAGCCGGGCGCGGTCTTCTACGACATCACCTGGGTGGGGTACGTGGGCGCGGAAATCCCGCGGCGCCACCAGGAGATCTTCGAAGTCGTGCGGGCGGCGCGCGACGCTGCGGTCGAGTTCGTCGCCAAAGGAATCGCCCGCGGCGAAACTCTCCGCGGCTTCCAGGTGGACGACGTCGCCCGCGGCCTCATCCGCCAGCACGGCTACGCTGACCGCTTCATCCACCGCACCGGCCACTCCATCGGCGAAGAGGTGCACTCGAGCGGGGCCAACATGGACAACCTCGAGACCCACGACGAGCGCGAGATCATCCCCGGCACCTGCTTTTCCGTGGAGCCGGGCATCTACCTCCCCGAGTTCGGCGTCCGCCTCGAGGTGGACGTCTACGTGGACGAGAAGCAGGCCGGCGTGACCGGCGCTGTGCAGGGCGAGATTGTGCGCATTCAAGGGTGAAGGCGATGAACGGCACCGACAGCCCGAAGACGCCAGCCGCCCCGGCGCCGCGCGCCGGCCAGAGCGAAGCGCGCGCCTGGGTGCTCGGGTTGCTGGGCTGGCTGGTGCCGGGCCTGGGGCACCTGCTCCAGAAGAAGCTCGACCGCGCCGCCGTCTTCTTCGTCTCCATCTGCGCGCTGGCGGCGCTGGGCCTGGCCATGGGTGCCAAGCTCTACGGCCCGCCCTTCGCCCGCGACCAGGGACTGTTCCTGTTCCTCCTGCATGTGCTCGGCTTCATCGGTGACCTCGGCGCCGGCCTGCTGTTCTTCGCCGCGCGTTTCCAGGGTCTGGGGCAGTCGTACTTGAGCCGCGCCGTGGGCGACTACGGGACGGTGTTCTTCCTCACGGCCGGCTTGCTGAACCTGTTGACGGCGCTCGACGCCTACGACGTCGCCGTGGGGAAGAAGGAGTAGCGATGGAGCCGCAGGCGCCGGCGCTGGTCTTGAGCCACTTCGAGGCGATGGTGCTCTTCGCCTTTTTCACTTCGCTCGTCTTTGCTTTCTTGAGCAAGCGCGGCTGGCGCGACCGCGCCAAGTACTTCCTTTGGACCTTTGTTCTCTTCCTGCTGGCCGGGGTGGGTCTGGGCTGGCTGATGTATCCCTTTCCACGCTGAAACTTCCACCGCGAGAGTTTTGGGGCTGAAGGGCTCCCGTTTCGGGAAGTAACCCGGCCCGTGCCCTTCCAGGTTTCTCCCAGCCGCTTAGTTTCCAACGCATTAGCCGGGCCTAGAGAGTTGGCCGGGGAATTGCGTGCGAATCGGGGCGGCGGGCTGTCGGGTGAAGCCGGTGCGCATCCTTATCGCGGATGACCACGACATTGTGCGGCAGGGGCTGCGGGCGCTGCTGGAGGCGCAGGGGGGCTGGGAGGTGTGCGCCGAGGCGGCCACCGGGCGCGAAGCGGTCGAGCGCGCGCGGCACGAGAAACCTGACGTCGTCGTGCTCGACGTCAGCATGCCCGAACTGAACGGCCTGGAGGCGGCCCGGCAGATCCTGCAAGCCTTGCCGCGCACGGAGATTCTCATCCTGACCATGCACGAGTCGGAAGCGATGGCGCGGCAGATGCTCGCGGTGGGGGTGCACGGCTACGTCCTGAAGTCGGATGCGGCGCGGGAGCTGGTGTCGGCGGTGGCGGCGCTGGCCGAGCACAAGCCGTACTTCACCACGCGGATCTCGCAGATGGTGCTCGAGGGCTACCTGAAGAGTGAAGCCGGCGCGGAACTGCCGCCGCGCTCCGGCCGCCTGACCGCCCGCGAGCGCGAAGTGGTGCAACTATTGGCGGAAGGGAAGAGCAACAAAGAAGTCGCCGCCCGGCTCGGCATCAGCGTCAAGACCGCCGAAGCCCACCGCGGCAACATCATGCGCAAGCTGAACCTGCACTCGGTCGCCGAGCTCGTCCACTACGCCGTCCGCAACCAAATCGTCCAGCCGTAAGGATTTCGTGTAGCCGGCTCGCGCGGGAAAAAGCGAGGGCGCGGCTACGAGGCGCAGGTCTTGGCGGTTTCGCCGGCGACAACCGGGAGCTTGTGGTTCTGCCAGGCGTCGAAGCCGCCGACCACGTTCATCACCACGCGGAAGCCGGCGCGCTCGAGCAAGCTCGCGGCGATGGAGCTGCGGTAGCCGGTCTTGCAGTGGAGGGCGACAGGTTTTCGCGGGTCGAGCCCGCCCAGGGCGCCGGCCCCGCCCGCCGGCAGGGCCGGCGAGGGGAGATTGTCGAGCGGGTGATGCCGGGCCAGCTCGAGGCGCCCGGCCGCCCACTCCGCCGGGCGGCGGACGTCCACCACCTGCACTTCCTGCGGCGCGGTGCCGAGCCGCTCGTGAAGATCGTGCACGGAAATCTGCGGGGTCTGGTTGAGCGGCAGGCCGGCCCGCTGCCAGGCCAGGATGCCGCCCTCGAGGTGCCCGATCACCTTTTCGATGCCGACCCGCGCCAGACGCATCCGCGACTCCTCCAACCGCTCGGGGTCCTCCGCCACGAGAACGATGGGCGTGTCGAGCCCGATGAGCGCGCCCGCCCAGGAGGCGTACTGGCCGGAGAGCGGGATGTTGAGGGAGCCGGGGAGGTGCGCGGCGCCGAACTGCGCTGGCGGACGGGTGTCGAGCGCCACCGCGCCCGCTTTCTGCTGGGATTCGACTTCGCGCGGCAGGAGCGCGGCGAGCGGGGGCAGGTCGGCCAGCGCCGGGGCGCCGTCGCGGTTGATTTGGGCGTCGCGCAGGAAGTAGTCGGGGCGCGCGGGGAGCTCGGCGGTGAGCATGGCGACGAAGGCTTCGCGGGTCATGGGTTGCAGGGCGTAGTTGAAGCGGCGCTGCTCGCCGATGGTGGAGAAGCGCTCGGCGCTGATGTTGCGCCCGCAGAGCGAGCCGGCGCCGTGGGCGGGGTAGACCTTCACGCTGTCGGGCAGGGTGAGGAGCTTGGCGTGCAGGCTGTCGTAAAGATAGCCGGCCATCTGCGGGGGCGTGAAGCCGGGGGCGAGGTCGGGCCGGCCGACGTCGCCGATGAAGAGGGTGTCGCCCGTAAGCACGGCCCAGGGCTCGGAACCGCGCTCGCGGTCGGTGACGAGAACGCAAAGGCTTTCGGGGGTGTGCCCCGGAGTCTCCAGGAATCGCAGCAGGCACTGCCCGAAGCGGAGCTCGTCGCCCTCGCGGACGGCTACGTGCGGGAAGGTGGCGCCGGCGCGGGCGCCGAGGTGAATGGTGGCGCCGGTGCGCTGGGCGAGCTCGCAGTGGCCGGAGACGAAGTCGGCGTGCAGGTGGGTTTCGACGACGTGGGCGATCTTGAGCTTCTGCCGCGCGGCTTCTTCGAGGTAGATGTCGACGTCGCGCTGCGGGTCGACGACGGCGGCGATGCCGTCCGAGCCGAGCATGTAGGAGGCGTGAGCCAGGCAGGCGAGATAAAACTGCTCAAAGTACATGCACCACCTCCGCCGGTGAGGCGCAGTCTAGCACAGACAAGGGCCCTGCGCCGGGCGTGCGGTCACTTGTATCCCAGGAGCCTGACGGCGGCGGCGACGCCGGGGTCGTTGGCAAAGGTGAAGGTGTCCCAGTCGGCCAGGGCCTCGACGTCGGGCTTGACTCCCTGGTTTTCCCAGTTGGCGTGCGAGACGCGCGGGTCGAAGCGCTCCGCGGCGATCCAGAGTTTGGAGCCGTCGGCGAAGGTGACAGCGTGCAGCGTTTCCACGTTGCCTTTGGTAGTCTGCCCCACCAGCCGGGCGCGCCCGGTGTCCTGGAGCGCGCCGGAGAAGACCTCCGCGTAACTGACCGTGTTCTTGCTCACCAGGATCACCAGGGGGACGGTCTGCGAATTGTGGACCGGGTCAGGGGTGATTTCGAGCGGGCGCCGGGCGGCGCGCTTGACGAAATGCCCGAGCGTGCCCGAGGTGAAGTGGCTCAAGATGGGCATCAGGACCGAGCCGGCGCCGCCGCCGTTCATGCGGTTGTCGAGAATCAGGGCGTCGAGCGGGCCGAACTCCTGCAGTGCGCGCTTGACCTTGTCGGGAATCGTCTTGTCGAGGAAGGTGGGGAGGAAGATGTAGCCGATGCGGGAGCTGTCGGCGGTGGGCACGAGGCGCGCATCAACGGGCAGCGCGGCCGACTGGCGGTGGCGGACAAGGGTCAGGCGACGCGCGGCCTGGCCGGGGGACTCGACGGTGAAAACCGGGGCGCTGCACTCGGGCCCCAGGATGCGCTCGGGGTAGGCCTTCCCGTCTTCGACCAGCGGGATGGCGTCCACGGCGAGGATGCTGTCGTGGGGCTTCAGGCCGCCTTGCAGAGCGGATGAATCCGGAAAGACGGCGAGGATCGAGACGCGGCTTTTTTCGAGCAGGGGCATCATCAAGAGACCCACGCCGACGAAATCGCGCGTGCCGGCGAGCCGGGCTTCGTCCTCGGCCACCCGGGCCGGGGAGAGGAAGTAGGAATGCTCGTCGCCGAGCTCCGAGACGAGCTTCTGCATCTCGGCGTAGAAGGTTTCAGTGTCGAGCCCGGCTTCGACGCGGGCGCGGGTGCGGGCGACGAGGGCGGGCCAGTCGCGCCCGTTGAAGTCGGGGTAGACGTAGAGGTCGTTCACGGCGTGGACGAGCCCTTGGAAGACCTGCAGTTGCTGAGCGGTGGTGAGGGGAGAATTGGGCTTGCGAGTGGCCTGCGTGGTGCCGGGGGAAGGATTGGCGGCGAGCGGCCGGCCCTGGCAGCTCGGCGGGATGTAAAGGCCGGGGCTTGCCGCTCTGGGAGGAGAGGCAACGGCTTGGGCGCTCGCAGTTCCGAGTCCGGCCGGCCACGAGACGGCCGGCAGCAGGAGTAGCGCGAGCAACAACCGCTTGCGGTTCATTCTGCCTCGCCCGGGCGGAAAAGCGTGGAGCCGGCGATCGGATTTGAACCGATGACCTGCGGTTTACGAAACCGCTGCTCTACCGCTGAGCTACGCCGGCCCGTAGATAACTTAGCACGTCGCCGGGAGAAAGGGCTAGTGCCGTTCCAACTGGGTGGAGCTGTCTCGGCAGAGCGGGGGGTTACACAGTCGCTGCGAATAGGGCCGTAAGGAGTTAGGCGGAAAAAGTTGGAACGGCACTAGCCAGCTTTGGCCGGAGCCGGGTAGGATGGAAACATGGGCGAGAGGGAACGGGCGACGTTCGGGGCGGGCTGCTTCTGGTGCGTGGAAGCGGTGTTCCGGGAGCTCCGGGGAGTCGAGAAGGTCGCCTCGGGCTACACGGGCGGGACGGTTCCGAATCCCACCTACGAGCAGGTGTGCACGGGACGCACCGGGCACGCCGAGGCCATCCAGATTACTTTCGACCCGGCGGTTATCAGCTACGAGGAGCTGCTGGAGGTTTTCTGGAAGACGCACGACCCGACGACGCTGAACCGCCAGGGGAATGACGCCGGCACGCAGTACCGCTCGGCGATCTTCTACCACAGCGACGCGCAGCGGCAGGCGGCCGAGAAGTCGAAAGCCGCCCTCGGGGCCTCCGGCTACTACAAGAGTCCCATCGTCACCGAGATTGCGGCCGCGACCGAGTTCTACCCGGCCGAGCCGTACCACCAGGAGTACTACTTGAACAACCCCGCGCAGCCCTACTGCCGCGTCGTTATTGCCCCGAAGGTGGACAAGTTCCGCAAGCAGTTCGCGCCCAAGGTGAAGAAGCGACCGGCCAGCCGCTGAATCGGGCCTACAACCACCGGCGAGACGCCGGTGCCACGAAGGATCCTCCTCCCCCACAAAAACCAAAAGCTCCCCGTTGCCGGGGAGCCTCTGGGGGAAAGTAGGTATGGCCCAGTGCGCGGTTGGGCCAACCTCTTTACGGGAGGGAGTCTAGAGAGGGTAGAGGGGTTGTGTCAAGGGGAAACTGGCGGCAGAGCAGCCTTTCTTTTCCTTTTGTTTTCAACTAGTTGGGCGGACAGGGCCGCGCGACCCGGAAAGCCTTTCTCCGTCTAAGTCATTGCAGGAAAAGGTGTTAACGCTTGAAGCTCAAGTTCAGGCGGATGATCTCCGTGTCCTCGGGCCGGTCGAAAACCCTGCCGGGCAGCAGCCGCTGGATGAGCAGGCGCACCGCCCCAAAGGCAAGCGCCGACAGGAAGGCATAGACCACGAACAAACCGGTTCCCAGGAACAGGTTGACCATGGTAACGGTCCAGTGCGGCTCGGGTTGGGCGGGAGAGGTCTCACTCCACGAGATCTCCGTCTCGTAGCGGACCCGGTTGAGCAGGGTGGCGGCGTCTTGGCCCGAGGTCACCCCGGAGACGAAAACCACCAGAGTGCCGCTGCGCTTGGCGAAGGCGAGCGGCCGCGCGGGGTCGCCCGTGCCGTTCAAGTTGAAGAGCCGCTCGAAGTCGCGCAGGCGCTCGGCGGCGATTTGCGGCGTAGGGTAGTTGAAGAGAAGCAGAGTCGCCTCGGCGCGGCCCAGGCGGTAGCGTCCCGCCCCGGCCTCCGCTCCGTAGGCGAAGCCTGCCCAGTCGCCCGGGGCCAGCGGGGCCACCTCGGCCAGGGCGATGGGGCCCAGCAGATAGCGGTCGGAGCCTTCAACAAAGCCCTCCCGAGGCAAGTACCGGGGGAGAGTAGGCAGCGACGGCTGCTCGCGACTGCGCTCGGCCAACCAGGCGGCCACCCCCTCTAGCCACCGGTCGGTATTGTGGACGCCAACTAGTCCCTCTGTCATGACGAAGTAGTTCCCTTGGTGGAACATGAACCTGAATAGAGTGCGGGGGTCATTTCCGACCCTGTAAAAGATGGCGGCCTCGCCTACTTCGACCGGTTTTGCCGGTTCTACCTTCTGGCGCAGTACTGTGAAGGCACCGTAGGCGCCGCTGCGGTCTTGCATGGTGTAGACCGTCAAACGAATTCTCCAAACAAGAGGGGGATTTCCATACACCGCCTGCTCGGCGCGCAGAGCGCCATATTCGCGAAGGAGCGCTGCCTGCTCACCCGCCAAACGCTCGAGGTCAGTCGCGTCTGCCTTCTCCCAGGTCAGTTGCTGCTGGCCGCGGAGCTGCGCAGGGAGCAGCGGCGCCTGGGCCGCCGCGGCCAGCGGCCAGGCGAGCAAGAGGACGCCTGCGAGAAAGAGTTTGAGGCGCGCGCGGGGAAGCACTCGGGTCACCACTTCGATGGTAATACAGCCCGCGAAAGGAAACCAGCGGGCGGGGGATTAGTCGGGATTCGGCGGCTCGGGCTTCTCGTCGGTGCGGGCGAAAGAGGCGCTGTTCAGGCTCTTCATGTAGTCGGTCATGCCGGCGAGCAGCGCCTCGGCCACCGCCTGGCGGCCCTGCGGCGACTTGAGGAGCTCCTCGTCTTCGCGGTTGCTCAAGAAGGCCACCTCGGCGAGCACCGAGGGCATGTTGGCCCCGATGAGCACGACGAAGGGGGCCTGCTTGACCCCGCGGCTCTTGATCTCGCGGCTCCGCTTGCGCAGCTCCTTGTAGAGGCTCTCTTGAATCCCCCGGGCCAGCTCGCGCGACTCGGCCAGCTTCTCGTTGCGGGTGATCTTGCGGACGATGTCCTGCAGCTCGTGCACGGAGGTCTGCGCCAGGGCGTTCTCGCGGGAGGCCAGCTCCAGGGCCTCGGCGTCGTTGGTGACGTTCAGGTAGAAGGTCTCGATGCCGCGCACGCTGCTCTTGCGGCTGGAGTTGGCGTGGATGGAGAGGAAGAGGTCGGCCTGCTTCTCGTTGGCGAGCGCGGTGCGGTTCTCGAGCGGAACGTAAGTGTCGTCCTCGCGGGTGTAGATGACTTCGGCGCCGAACTGCTCTTCGAGCAGCTTGCCCAGCCGCCGCGCCACGTCGAGCGACAGGTCTTTCTCCATGAAGCCGGTGGGGCCGATGGTTCCGGTGTCGTGCCCGCCGTGGCCGGGGTCGATGACGATGCGGCCCACCTTGAGCCCAAGCGCCCGGGTCAAAGTGTGGTTGCCCTCGCGGGTGGGCTGGGGGACGGGCGGGGGTTGCGGTAGAGTAGCGCCGGCGCTGCTCTTCGGGGGCTCCACGGTCTCGCCGGGGGGCGCGGCGGCCGCGGGCGTCTCTTTCTGGGCCAGCTCGGCGCGCGCCGGCCCGCGGATGTCCACCACCAGCCGGAACGGATTGGGCAGGGAAAAGACCGAGTAGTCTTCGGCGCCGGTGACCTCGAGCACCACGCGGGTGACGCCCGAGCGGTTCTCGGCCACGCGGATGCGGTTGAGCAGGCCGTCTCCCACGTCGAAGCTCTTCCCGCTCAAGACCGTGCTCACTTCGGTGTTGAACAGGTCGAAGAAGATGCGGTCGGGGTTGGCCACGCGGCCTTTCTGGTAGTCGACCTCGCCTTCCAGGTCGAGCACCACGCGCGTCAAGTTCTTGGCGTTCCAGTAGCGGATGTTCCGGACCTGAACGCGCGGGCCCGTCGCGGGGCCCGCCGCCCTTTCGGGAGCCTTCTCGGGCAGCTTCTCGGCGGCTTTGGCGGCGGACGCCTGCTCGGCTTCGATTTCTTTCAAACGCTCGCGGGCCTTGGCGGCGTGGCGCGAGCGCGGATAGGTCTTGAGAAACTGCTCGTAGGTGGCTGCGGCCGTCTCCAGGTCGTCCAGATAGACCTGCTGAATCTGGGCGACGTTGAACAGGGCGTCGTCGGCGTAGCGGCTGTGGGGATACTCGCGCCGGAGGAACTCGTAGGTCTTGATGGCCTCTTGCCAGTATTTCTCGCCGAACCGCTTGCCCATCTCGTGGTACATCTCGGCGGCGGCCGCCAGGGCGTCGGCGGCCCGGGCGCTGAAGGGGGCGACGTCGTAGACCCGCCGGTAGCGGGCTACAATTTCCAGGTAGTCTTTCTCCTTGCGCTGGGCTTCGGGGGTGCCGTCCAGGTCGGCGCGCAGGCGGTTGGCGCGCTCGTATTGCTGCTCGGCGATGCGGAGGCGCTCGCTGCGGCTGGTGGGTTGGGCGAAGGCGACCAGCGGCACGAGCAGCAGGGCGACAACGGCCCCGAGTGCTGCGACCGTTCCCTGGTTCGTCCCCTGTGGTCGTCTCACGGAGCCCATCCCAGTCTGTGCCAGCCTTCGCCTCCCTTATTCGTTGGTGAAGATGGTGCGTCCCTGGTCGTCGGCCACCCGGTAGATGCGCTCGGTGCCTTCGACGCGGCTGCGCAGCCGCCCGTAGAGCGTCTGGACCTTCTCCAGGTACTGCCGGGTTTCCCGGTAGCGGGGCACGCCATTGGCGCCTTCGACCGCGGTGGGCCCGGCGTTGTAGGCGGCCAGGGCCAGCTCGGTGTCGTTCTCGAAGCGGTCAAGCAGGGTGCGCAGGTAGAGCACGCCGGCGGTAACGTTCTGCCGGGGATCGAAGGGGTCACGGGCGCCGAAGCGCGCTCCCGTATCCGGCATCAGCTGCATCAGCCCTTGCGCTCCCTTGCGGGAGCGGGCCCTGGGGTTCCAGGCCGACTCCACCTGGATGATGGCGCGGACGAGCCGCGGGTCGATGGCGTGGCGCTTGGCGGTGAAATCGATGTGCGCGTCAATGCCCGGCATCGCCTGCCGGCGCTGCTCCATCAGTTGGAGCGCCGCCGGCACCCCGCCCTTGAGCGCGGCCGCGCGCAGCTCTTCGTCCTCGACGTTCACATAGATCCGCCGGCCCGACTTGTCGGTGTAGGCGATAATCTCCGCCCGGGCGGACTTCAGCCCCACGCCGAGCACCGCGCCCAGGAGCACTACTACCGCCAACAAATAGACGAAAGGCGACACGTTTGTTTTCGGGGAAGGAGAGCTGCACCCGCCCGTGGGGCGGAGAACCCGCAGTGACAAGAATGTTTCCAGCGCGCGCCGGAGTATACCATCCGGCGCCGCGGGGTCAAAGCATTTTTTCGACAATCGCATAGACGTCTTCGAGCGCCTGCCGGAGCTTTCCGAGTTCTTTCCCGCCCGCTTCGGCCAGGTCCGCCCGCCCCCCGCCCGTCCCGCCCACGCGTTCGGCTACTTCTTTGACGATTTGGCCGGCCGGGAGTTTCTTGGTCAAGTCTTTGGTGACGCCCACGATGAGGGCGACCTTGCCGTCGGCGGTGGCGCCGAGCGCCACCACGCCCGAGCCCAGCTTCTGCCGCAGCGAGTCGACGAGCGAGCGCATCGTCGCCCGGTCCACGTCTTCGACCACCGCCGCCAGCACGTCCACGCCTTTCACCTGTCGCACCCGCTCGGCAAGCTCGTCCACCTGCTGGTGGGCGCGGCGCTGCTTGGACGCCTGGAGCTGCTTTTCGAGTTGGCGCGCCTCTTGCGCCAGACGCGCGACCGCCTCGGGAACGTCCGCTTCGCTCACGCGCAACGCCGCCGCGAGCTGTTTGAGCGTCTCCTGCGCCTGCTGGTACTCGGCGAGAGCTCCGGCGCCCGTGAGCGCTTCGACGCGGCGGACGCCGGCGGCGATGCTCGATTCAGAAGTGATCTTGAGCACGCCGACCTGCCCGGTGTGGCGGACATGCGTCCCGCCGCAGAGTTCCTTCGAGAAGAAGCCGCGCTCGTCGGTGGGGTCGGCGACGGTAATGACGCGGACGTTTTTCTCGGGGTACTTGTCGCCGAAGAAGGCGAGCGCGCCGCTCTTGAGCGCGGCGTCGAGGTCCATCCGCTCTTCGGTCACCGGCGCGTCGCGCAGGATGGCCTGGTTGGCCAGCCGCTCGATTTCTTTCAGCTCCTCCGGGTCGAGCGCGGCGTAGTGCGAGAAGTCGAACCGCAGCCGGTCGGGCGCCACCAGTGAGCCCGACTGCTTGACGTGCGGCCCCAGCACCTGCCGCAGCGCCGCGTGTAGGAGGTGCGTTCCGGTGTGGTTCCGCATCGTGGCTTCGCGGGCCTCGGCATCCACGACCGCCGTGACGCGGTCGCCCACCGCCAGCCGCTCTTTGGCGCGCACTTTGTGGACGATGACCCCGGCGAGGGGGTAGAAGGTCGCGCGCACCTCGGCGAGCTCCTGGTCGCCTTCGGGGTCGAGCAGGCGGCCAGTGTCGCCCACCTGTCCGCCGGCCTCGGCGTAGAAAGGCGTCTGGTCGAAAACGAGCTCGCCCTCTTCGCCGGCGCGCAGTTCTTTGGCCGCGCCGGCCTTGGTGACGAGGGCGGCGATGTGGCAGTCGCGCGCCGTGGTCTCCTGGTAGCCGAGGAAGACCGTCGGTTGCGTCCGCGCCAGCTCCTGATAGATAGGGCTGGCCACTTCTTTGGCCACGCCCTTCCAGGACGCCTTGGCCCGCTCCCGCTCTTCCTCCAGCAGGCGCTCCATCCCAACTTTGCCCTGCGGAACGATTTGCAGGCCGCGGCTTTGGGCCCAGTCTTCGATGAAGTCCGGGCGCAACCCGAGCGTGCCGTAGGCGTAGAAGAACTCTTCCGCGCCGATGCGGTCGCTGCGGCGCTCCTTGAGGAACCGTTCGAAGTTGGCGACGCTGGGAACCACCAGGCGGGCGTACTTCTCCTCTTCGTGTTTGATGACGGTGGCGACGCGCTGCATCGACTCGAGCAGTTCGGGGTAGGGCTCGCGCATCAGCTCGGCGACGCGCCCGGCCATGTCGTAGAGGAAGGGCTTTTCCAACCCGAGCTGGCGGCCGTAGTCAATCGCGCGGCGGATGATTTTGCGCAGCACGTAGCCGCGGCCTTCGTTCGAGGGCAGCACGCCATCTGAAACCACGAAAGCGGCGGCGCGGCTGTGGTCGGCGATGACGCGCAGGGCGGTGTCGGTGCGAGCATCGGCGCCGTAGCCCTTGCCGGTCATCTCGGCGGCGTGGTCAATCAGCGGACGGAAGAGGTCGGTGTCGTAGTTCGAGACTTTCGCTTGCAGGGCCGCGGCCAGCCGCTCGAGGCCCGCGCCGGTATCGACCGAGGGCTTGGGGAGCGGCGCAAGCTGCCCGCCCTGGTCGCGGTTGAACTGCATGAAGACCAGGTTCCACAGCTCGACGTAGCGCCCGCAGTCGCAAGGGAACTGGCAGTCCTTGTGCCCGAGGTCGCTGGCCTCGGGGCCGAAGTCGTACTGGAGCTCGGAGCAAGGCCCGCAGGGGCCGGTGTCGCCCATGGCCCAGTAGTTCTCCTCTTCGCCCAGGCGGAAGAGGCGGCCCGGCGGGATGCCGATTTCTTTTTCCCAGATCGAATAGGCCTCGTCGTCTTCCTGGTAGACGGTGGCGATGAGCTTGTCGGGCTTGAGCTTCCAGACCTGGGTGAACAGCTCCCAGGCGAGCTGGATGGCCTCGCGCTTGAAGTAGTCGCCGAAGGAGAAGTTGCCGAGCATCTCGAAGAAGGTGTGGTGGCGGCGGGTGCGGCCGACGTTTTCAAGGTCGTTGTGCTTGCCGCTGACGCGGAGGCACTTCTGGGAACTGGCGGCGCGCTGGTAGTCGCGGCGCTCGAGGCCGAGGAAGACGTCTTTGAACTGGTTCATCCCGGCGTTGGTGAAGAGCAGGGTGGGGTCGGCGGCGGGGACGAGCGAGCCCGAGCGCACCACCCGATGGCCGCGGGCGGCAAAGAACTCGAGGAAGCTGCGGCGGATGTCGTTGGCGGTCACGGTTATTCGTCCGGCTCCTCGAGCGCCCACTCTTCCGGGACTTGCCCGCTCCCGAAGCCTCGGGAGCGCCCGAACAGCTCGTCGCGTATTATGGCAGAGGCAAAACCTGCCCGCAATAAACTGGCGTAGAGCGAGCGCAGGAGTTTCTGCGGGTAGGGCGGGCGCTGGTCTTTCAGCCGGCGCTCCAGGCGCTTCCGCACCAGCGCCCGCTCATCTTTTTCGGCCGGGAAGACTTCCGCCAGAGCCTCTTCGATCCACTCTTCGGCCACTTTTTTCCCGCGGAGCTCGCGGCTAATGCGATAGCGCCCGTAGCGGCGCCCGGCGCGGGCGCGGGCGAAGTCGCGGGCGAAGCGGCGGTCGTCGAGCCAGCCGCGCTCGATGAAGCGGGCGAGCAGCGGGCCGACGTCGGCCGGGTCGAGGGCGCGCTGGCGGAGCTTTTGCCGGAGCTCGTGGAGGGAGTGGGGGCGGCGAGTGAGGGCGCGGGCGGCGTAGGTGTTGAGCCGTTCCGAATCCAGCCGGCGAAGCGGGCGGCGGGGCGTGCGCGCTCCTCTAGCGGCTCGTGCGCCGGTCGGCGTCGCTCATGGCCTGCTGCATCTGGTCGCGGGCGGCGTCGGCGGTGGAGCTGATGCCCTGGCAGCGCAGCTTGAACTCGTCCACGTTGGAGGCGCGCAGCAGCGCTTCCTCGTAAGTAATCAGGTTCTGCGTATAGAGGTCGTAGATGGACTGGTCGAAGGTCTGCATCCCGTACTGCGAGGTGCCGGCGGCGATGGCGTCGTGGATCATGCGCGTCTTGTCGGGGTTGATGATGCAGTCGCGGATGTAGGCGGTGGCGATGAGCACTTCGACGGCGGGCACGCGTCCCAGGCCGTCGGACTTGCGCACCAGGCGCTGGGAGACGATGGCCTTCAGGGTGCTGGCCAGC
>Ga0209172_10002994_pt1 | contig 27481 bp, 24 predicted proteins | sample LarsenN4metaG_FD_184113 | JGI IMG/M metagenome (GOLD analysis project Ga0209172, IMG submission 184113) | Hot spring sediment bacterial and archeal communities from British Columbia, Canada, to study Microbial Dark Matter (Phase II) - Larsen... ... | reverse complement strand
TGGATAACCGCTGAAAGCATCTAAGCGGGAAGCCTGCCTCAAGATGAGATCTCCCGGACCGCAAGGTCCCTAAAGGCCACTCGTAGACGACGAGTTTGATAGGCTGGGTGTGGAAGGGCCGTAAGGCCTGAAGCTGACCAGTACTAATCGGCCGTGCGGCTTAACATTACGGTGCCTCTGATAGACATGGTCTTCTCATCAGTGCTGAGGTACGAGGACTGAGGACTGAGGTTCAGGCAAGAAACCTCTCAGTCCCCAGCACTCAGTCCTGAGCCGATATTCCCGGTGGCCATACCGGAGGGGCCACACCCGTTCCCATCCCGAACACGGAAGTTAAGCCCTCCAGGGCCGATGGTACTGCCGCCGTGAGGCTGTGGGAGAGTAGGTCGCTGCCGGGGTTTTCACAAAGAGCCTGTTGGGTCTCATGACCCAGCAGGCTCTTTCTTTTTGTGAAAACCCCGGCAGTGCGCCCTACTTTATTGAAGCTCACTGGAGGCAAAGGAACTATCCGCCCGCATGTGATCGAAGCGGGCGGTTCACACGAAGTGCGGTATGGTCCTCTGCCGGGGTTCTACAAAGGCCCGCTGGTCTCACGATCAGCGGGCTTTTTGTTTTTCAAGGCCTCGTGAATAGATGGCCTGGGTAGTCGCCTGTGCTCGCGGAACGCGACCTTCACACCCGCCCGCCCCAGGCGCGCTAAGACGCGCCTCTTTCCCTGGCAGAATGTGCTACCTCGATGCGACCCGTTCCATCCGAGACCGATTCGAAGGAAAGTTGAAAACGGTCTCCGCTATGACCTTGGCATGCCCGCGAGAGACACTACCCAGAACTCTTGTCACAATCGAATTGGATACACTCCTGGATCGCTTTTAATACAGGCGCATTCAGTCCGGGGTGCGTCTATGCGGATGCGTCCTGTCATGGAGAAGTCTCTCGTTCGCAATCACGCGGATCATCAGCGGCATCTGCTCCTTCGGGGTGCATCTCCTCCGTTGGCATTCGGGTTGCCTCTCTCAGCATAACCGGGACCGCGCAAGAGCCCAACGGTGCATGAGTGGTTACAGATCCAAGATCGTCGCAACGTGAACCGGCCCAAAGGTTAAAGGTGCTGGCGGGCTCGATTCAGATCAAGCCAGGGGAGGAGGGATGGCTCGTCGTGCTCTTGCCATATTCCCCAGGGCGCGTGGCGAAGATCAAGACCGTCGGCTGAAGTCCTTGCCCAGGTGCTGGCCCTGTTTGCCGGCGAGCCGGTCGAAGTGAACGCTTCGCTTCGTCCTATGAACGGCCCCGGCAATCGGGAGCCATCCCACGAGCCGGTGACCCCTCACGCGGTGGCGACCATTCCCAAGCTCCTGGACCAGGTCGGGCAGGCTATCAATACTCGCCACTATAGTCACCGAACTGCAGAGGCGTATGTCGGGTGGATCAAGCGGTTCGTCACTTCCAACAACACACGACATCCGGCAGAGCTAAGGGAAGTCGAGATAGGGCAATTCATTTCGAGTCTGGCAAGTGACGCTCATGTAAGTGCCTCGACTCAGAACCAGGCATTCAACGCCCTGTTGTTTTTGTACCGTGAAGTCCCGGGCAAGGACATCGGGTACGTGAACGCTGTCGTCCGCGCCAACAAGCCACGCCGGTTGCCGCTGGTGCTGACGAGGGAGGAAGTGAAACGGGTGCTGCGTTGCTTGCGCGGCACTCCGTGGTTGATGGCCATCCTCCTGTATGGAGGGGGATTGCGCCTGCTGGAGTGTTGCCGTCTGCGAATCAAGGACATTGACTTTTCTCAGAATCAGATTGTGGTTCGGGCTGGAAAGGGAAATAAGGACCGCTATACCATGCTGCCATCGGCGACAACGGAGCCGCTCCTTCGTCATCTGCGCGTGATCAAAGATCAACATCAAGAGGATCTCCGAAGAGGTCTGGGCCGTGTCGCTTTACCCGGCGCGCTTGAACGGAAGTATCCCAACGCGGCCAAGGAATGGGGATGGCAATGGGTCTTTCCAGCCTCAAGCCACTACACCGACAGGGCCACCGGCGAACAGCGCAGGCACCACCTGCACGAATCCGTTCTACAGCGGGCCTTCAAGGAAGCCCGACTCCAAGCAGGGATCGCCAAGCCGGCGAGCTGTCATACGCTTCGGCACTCCTTTGCGACCCATTTGCTGGAGGACGGGTATGATATTCGGACAGTCCAGGAGTTGCTGGGCCATCAGGACGTGAGCACAACGATGATCTACGCCCATGTCTTGAACCGGGGCGGTCAGGGAGTGCGCAGCCCGGCTGAGCGCCTCGACTTCGGACTGGCGAGCTACTGGGGCAAGCCGGAACAGGCTGACAACGCGCGCAGCGTTTGTCTTGTTCCAGACCATCGGCAGCCCCCTTGCTACGTACATGAAAACCAAATAGGATTGTGCGCAACCGCAGTTCTCACTGGTGGAGATAGGCTGACCAATCTACTCACTAGATGGGCCGACGCTCGCGGCCTGACGGCGCTCGCTGTCGGCCCATCGGAGCGGCGGCTCTGGCGCGCCGCGTGACGGGGCCGCTCGCGCGGCCCATCACGCGCCTGGAGCCGACGACCGCTTGGGCAAGCCCGCTTGCCCCGGGGGGAGAAAAGGGGGTCGGGAGTCGTTTATTGGTGCGTGTGACCTCGCGTGTCGAGGCAGAGGGAGGCTTGTTGCTTTCGCCGCTCGTAGGGTGCAAGAGAGCCTTCCGGAACGGTGCGCCCAGCGTGACCGCTCCTCAATTCGTGCACCCTGAGACCGACCTGGTGTTGCTGCTCCCTGGGGTGATGAACCTGGGGTTCACCTTAGCTCCGCTGGCCTACCTTATCCGGCGGGAATTTCCGAACAATTCCGTTGAAATCATGAGATGGGGACCGCGGTTCGGGTGGATCGCAAATCTACGGGCGCTGGAGCGAAACCTCGGCACGGCGCGGGCGATTGCAGAGAAGCTCACGGTTTACAGTCGGACGAATCCTGGATCGCGGATCACGGTGGTGGGCTATTCAGGCGGAGGAGGGCTTGCAGTGCTTGTGGTCGAGGCGCTTCCCGGTGTCGCAACGGTCGATCGCCTCATCCTGGTCGCCCCGGCAATCTCGCCGGACTTCCCTCTCCTGGAGACGGTGCTCCCGCGAGTTCGAGAGTGCATGGTCGTGTACGCCAGTCGCCGTGATCTGCATTTGTCCCGGGGAGTGACCGTGTTCGGGAACATCGACGGCAGCCGGCGGCCTGGTGCGGGTGCTGTGGGCTTTGCGCTTATCCATCCCAAGCTAGTCCAGGTCCAATGGCATCGCGGCATGCTCGCGAGCTTCCACTTCGGGGATCATTTCTCCTATCTCTCACCGCTCTGGCAGCGGCGTTTCCTGTTGCCGGCGCTCGATCCAGGCGCTGACGCTCATCGGCTCAGGCAAGAGCTGGCCGGAGGCCCCGGAGCGCGTGCGGTCTAGAGCGCATACAGCGCGCCGAATTGCCGCTCCAGGTACGACAGGAACGGCTCCGGGCTGAGCGGGCTGCCGGTCACGCGGCGGATGAGTTGATCGGCCGTGTAGGTCCGGCCCCAGCGGTGGATCTTCTCGGATGCGGATGGGGTCAGGTCTTGTCTTTGACAACTCGTCCACCCTCCTGGTCCCTGCGAGGATTTCGCCTAGCTGCCAGATGACAAAGTCAAGGCCTGACCCCATCCGTGGACATTTCATCATCCGCAAATTTGGTAGGAACAGCTTGACGTCGCTCTTCTTGCGCGCCTCCACCCAGACCTGCTGGGCGAGGGAGCACTCGCGGCTCAGGCGCGTGACGAGCTCGGGCGGCAACTTCTTCGCACGGCTGAAATCCCGCCAGGCTTCCCGCAGCAGGGCGCGGGACGGCTCATCCCAGGAGTCGCCCGGCTGATCCCGGGCCTGTCCCGTTGCGGGATCGACCCACTGCAGCAGGAGTTCCTCGACCGCCGATGAGACCAGCTTGGCATGGGCCAGGCTCTCGACCGTCGCGATCTGGTCCGCCCTGGCGGCGCCGCCTCCAGCCGGCATGTAGGTCTCCCGGTCCCAACTGAGCACCGACGCGGCGCTCTTCAAGTGGGCGATTTCCTGCAGGCGCGTGATCAACGGGTGGAGCGTCTCCAGCGTCTTCACCCGGCACCTCCCCGGACGGACGGTCGTGCTATCATGCCCGCCAGACAACGGAACGCCGCCAGGCATTTTCAAACCTGAGGAGAGCCAAAGATGAAGACCCTGGTCCGGCCCGAGATCGAAGACTACGCCGCATCGCACTCGATGCCCGAGTCGGAGGTCTGTCGCGAGCTGCGTGAGGAGACCTATCGCGTGACGGATCTGCCGCAGATGGTGGTGGGTCCGCTGGAAGGCGCGTTCCTGAAGATGATGGTGCACCTGATCGAGGCCCGCCGGGTGCTGGAGATCGGGATGTTTACCGGGTACAGCGCGCTGTCGATGGCCGAAGTGCTGCCGGACGACGGCACGCTCGTGACGTGCGAGATCGAGCCCGAATACGCCGCCGTTGCGAGGAAGTATTTCGCCAAGACTCCGCACGGCCGCAAGATCGAGATCCGGATGGGACCGGCGCTGGAGACGCTGCAGGATCTCCGGGGCCCGTTCGACCTGATTTTCATCGATGCGGACAAGGTGAACTATGTGCACTACTATCGGCGTGCGAAGGAGCTGATTGATGCGGGTGGGGTGATCCTGATCGACAACGTGCTCTGGTCGGGCGATGTCCTGCTCCAGCCGCCGCCAGATAAGTCCACCGCGGCGATCCAGGAGCTCAACCGTATGGTCGCGTCGGATGCGAGCGTATCCGCCGTGCTCCTGACGATCCGGGACGGCATCTTCGTGGTGAAACCAAGGAAGACGTGAGTGGCCCGCTAGACGAAGCTCGGGCAGGCTGTGATACCGGGGGACAAGATGCGCCGACCTACGGAGCTGGCTGCGTATAGCGCGCTCACGATGGCCGCCGTGGTCTGGGGCGGCTCGATCGTCGGGCAGAAGTGGGCGCTCGGGTCGTTCTCCGCGGTGGAAACCTCGGTGCTCCGCGGGCTCGGCGCGCTCGCGATCCTCATCCCGCTGTGGTGGTGGCAGGAAGGCGCCGCGGTTAAATTCTCCAGATCCGACCTTACCTCGTTCTTCTGGCTGGGGCTGGGCGTCCTCGGGAATCATCTCCTGACTCTGTTTGGGCTCCGGTACATCAGCGCCGCGGCGGCCGGGGTGATTATCGGCGCGAGCCCGGCGATTACTGCGTTTCTCTCTTCGCTCATCCTCCGCGATGTGCCGTTTCGCGCCGTGGCGGCCGGCTGCGCGGTCTCCTTTGCGGGCGTGGCGCTGGTGTCCTGGCGTGAGACGAGCGGGATGACCGGGGAGCAGCCCTGGCTGGGCGGCACGCTCGTGGTGCTCGGGCTGGTCAGTTGGGCGCTGTATACCATCGGCGGGCGGAAGATCATGGAGCGCTTCTCGCCCCTGACCGTCAACTGGACGACGCTGGGGTTCTCCATTCTGCCGCAGGTCGCGCTGCTCCCCATGGATGAGAAGCTGGTCATCGCCGGAATATCCTCGGTGCCCGTATCGGGCTGGCTGGCACTGGGCTATCTGATCGTCTTCGCGACCGCGCTCGGGCAGCAAGCCTGGTTGTATGGCGTGCAGGGGGTCGGCCCCTCGCGGGCCGGGATCTTCACGAACCTGATCCCGGTCTCCGCCTTGTTGCTCTCCGCTGCGATCCTGGGCGATCCGATCGGCATCCGGGAACTGGCGGGAATCGGCCTCATCCTTGCGGGCGTCTGGCTCGTCAATTGGCAGTCGGCACGGTACGGTGCGGCACGCGCCCAGCGCTGAGCCGGTACTTGCTTTTGTTGAAGCCGCCGACCTAGAGTTCGGTGGGCGAGGCACATCTATGTTGCAAAAGCGGATTGAAGAGGTCACACGGGCCAACCAGGCGTTCTACGAGGCGTTCGAGAGCCTGGACATCGGCAAGATGGACCAGGTGTGGGCGCATCAGGAGTATGTCACCTGTATCCATCCCGGGTGGAGTCTCAGGGTCGGCTGGCCGGCGGTGCGCGACTCCTGGGTGCTGATCTTCAACAACACCTTTTCGATGAAGTTCGAGTTGACGGAGATGCAGGTGCAGGTCGCGGGGGACCTCGGCTGGGTGATCTGTACGGAGAACATCACGAGCCGGCAGGAAGACGCACCGGTGGAGAGCCGGGTGCTGGCGACGAACCTGTTCGAGCGCATCGGCGACGAATGGTTCATGATTCATCATCATGGGTCGCCGGTGATGGGGTGAAGAGCCGGGTGGAGTGCTCGCCGGACGCGCGCAGTTAGAGGCTGCATCGCCACCCGGCCCTAACGCCTGCCTTACTCGATGGATTCTGCTTATCAACGGGTCCCCGGCACATTCGCAATGCTAGAACCGCAACGCGCAGTGGATGCATGCTGACGGACAAGGAGGCTTTGTAGCGACTTGAGCCTAACCGGAAGGTGGACCGCTGACTGTTCCTCGGGTCAGGGCTGGGAACTGGGCTGGGGGGCGGCGGGTTCGATGAGTTTGACGGTTTTCTGCCATTCTTCGACAATCGTGTCGCGTTCGTCCATCGTCATGGCGCCGTACTTAAAGAACATGGTCTGACCGCGGCGGCGCCGCCATTTCACGAACTCCAGAAAATGCTCCTTGCACAGCGCGTGCGTGCCCGCCGGCGCGTAGGTCTTCGCTTTGCAGTACTGGATCAGACAGGGCTCGTTCCGCATTCGGATGCTCGCGTGTGCCCGTTGGGCTGGTTTGGCCGGTTATTCCCGTACTCGGGGAACGGCCGTAACGGGCTCCACTAGCCTAACGGGCCGAACGATCTCGCGAGCCCAGTATGCCTAAGCGCCCCGCCACAATGCAACCCGGCCCGGCTGTATCCGCTTGCGGTGTGTCAGCAATCTCCTTGACCCCCATGCCTCGATTCGGGTATCAGGGGGCGCCGCCATGCCGCGTTCCTTCTCCAGGGTAACCATTCTTGGGCTGATCCTCCTGCTCGTCTCTCTGTACGGCTGCGGGCGGGCGCATCGGGCCGGTCTTCCTCCCGGCAGTCCCTTCGCGCAGATCGCAGCACCCAGCGCTCTCGCGTTGACCGAAGGCACGGCAGTCGGGGAGGTGACCGATCACTCGGCCGTCGTGTGGTTCCGGACCTCGGGACCGGCCTTGGCGCAGGTTGCCTGGGTACCTGAAGACGGCTCGGCGTTACCCGCGTACAGTCCCGTGCTCGCGACCGTCTTCGATCACGACTTCACCGCGAAAGTGAGGCTGGATGGACTCGCACACGGGACCAAGTACCGGTATTGGATCCGCGTGGCCGGGGCGGATGATCGGGAGACCTTCGATCGCGCGGCGCGTGATGCCGGCGCCGGACGGTTCAACACCGCGGCGGAGCCCGGCTCGGCGGCGGCCGTGACCTTTGTGTGGGGTGGCGATCTCGGCGGCCAGAAGCGCTGCCGGGACGAACAGACTGGCTATGCCATTTTTGAGCGCCTGCTCCAGGTCAGACCCGATTTCTTTCTGCTCCTCGGCGATTCGATCTATGCGGATGAGCGGTGTCCGTCTCCGCCGAATGCGCCGGGCGGCGATTTTATCGCGTCCACGCTGGATGACTACCGGGCCAAGCATCGGTACCAGCGCGGGGATGCGGCACTCCAACGCTTGCTCGGTCAGGTGCCGGTCTATGCTATGTGGGACGATCATGAGGTGCGCAACAATTTCTCCGGCCCTCACGATCCCCGGATGCCGGACGGGCGGCAGGCCTTTCTGGAATACTGGCCGATCGCGACGCCATTCGAGGACCCGCATCGGATGTACCGGAAGTTCCGTTGGGGCAAGGATCTCGAGCTGTTTATTCTTGATACCCGGCAGTACCGCGATCGGAATGCGGAACCGGATGGTCCTGCCAAGACCATGCTCGGCGCCGCGCAGCGGGCGTGGCTGCTGAAGTCGCTGTCGGAGTCCACCGCAACGTGGAAGCTGATCGCAACCAGTGTGCCGCTCTCGAACCAGAAAAAAGGGACCGCGCTGGTGCCTGGCAACGACAGTTGGGCACGCGCCGAGGACGGGACAGGATTTGAGACGGAACTGCGTGCGATCGTGGACGTCATCCTCACACAGGGGGTTCGCAACGTCGTCTGGCTGGCGAGCGACGTCCACTACGCACAGGTCGACGAATACGACCCCGACGGCGATGGCGTGACGGATTTCCGCGAGTTCATCTGCGGGCCGCTCTCCGCGGCGCCGGCCAAGCCGCTTCCGCCAGGCCCGGCATTTCGCCCCACGACGCTATTTAGCGAAGGCGGGTTTATGAATTTTGGCACCGTCACTGTCAACGGTGCGAATCTGCGGGTGGCGATCATCGATGAGAGGGGAACGATTCGCTTCAGCCGGACGTTTGCGGCTCGTACACCGTGAAGCAAGAGCTGACTCAGAACTCGCCCCCCGCCCCTTGCAAACGCAAACGCTCCCCCGCTATCGTAGCGCAGGAATAAGCCGTCATGACTGTCACCCGCCTACCCAGCCGCCTTCGCTGAAGCTTCGGCGGCCCACCGAAGCCTTGGCGGAGGCAGGGGAAGCTGCGGCTACCCGGCCTTCGTGGCCGAGGCTACTTCGGCGGAGGGGGCTAAACGGTGGGCTCCAATAAGGAGTAAAGCAATGGCCGGATTCATGAACGCAGCGGAGGTGTTCGACAGGGCCCAGGCGGCTGCTGTGGTGGCGACGGGGCCGGACGAGCAAGCCTTACAAATTGATTACGCGTTGCTCAAGCACAATATCCAGGCCGCGCTCGGCGATCGCAAAGTGGCGTTGCTGCACATCAATAAATTCTTGCCCGAAGGATATGAGGAGCAGGGGCGGTTCAATCTCGTGCTCCTGACCGCCGGCAAGGTGCTCTACGACATGGTGATCGGCGATTCGTATTTCCGGTACGACGTGGTCTCACTGCAGGACATCGACAAGGTGCAGCTTATTGACGCGGTCTGGAACAATCGCGAAAAGCGACGGGAAGAGCCGTTCCTGAGCCTCCGGCTGATGCATGCCGAGGAGACTCATCTGTTGCTGGCGTTGGATGACGAGGAGCGCAAGAGCCTGCTCGCGTTCGCCCGTGCGATCGGGGAGGCGCGGCATCCGGAACGGTGATTTTCAAACGATGAACGCGCAATGATGACTGATGAACGAACGGGGAGATACGAGGCGAGCCGCTCGGCTCAAGACTTGCGGGTGTAGAAGGGGAGGGAGCTAACAGTCGCGGGATAGCGTTGGCCATGAATTTCGACAGCCAGGTCGGTGCCCGGCGCGGTGAAGTCGCGGAGGGGAAAGCCGAACGCGATGACCCGGTGCAAGGACGGGGAGTGGACGGCGCTGCTGACCCAGCCGACTTCGCGGTCGCCGCAGAAGAGCCTCGCATGTTTGGGGGGCACGACTGGATCCTTGAGCTCCAACCCGACCAGACGCCGGCGGACGCTGCCATACGTGTCCATTCGCGCCACTACTTCCTGTCCCGGGTAGCAGCCCTTTGAGAGGCTGAAGGCCTTTCCTTCCAGGTTCGCCTCGGGTGGGACGATCTCCTCGGTCAGGTCACTCCCCAGTCGCGGGATACCGGCTTCGACGCGAAGGGTCTCGCGGGCCTGCAGGCCGAACGCCTTGAGGCCGATGGGCGCGCCGACTTCCCACAGCCGCTCCCACGCAGCGGAGAGCCCCTGAGCGGGAATCAGGATCTCGACATCCGTTTCACCGGTTTCCTCGGTACGGATAATCAGCGCCTGCTGACCTCCCACGTCCTTGGTCAGAAAGCTCAGAACCTGCAACCCCCTCACGTCCGCGCCAAAGGCTGCCTGAACCAACTCACCGGCCTTCGGCCCGCTGACCAGCAGGAGTCCCCAGGTCTCAGCACAGTTCTCCAGCTTGGCCTTGGTCCCGTACAGCAGAAACTTGCGCAGCGCCTGGTACGTAGCGTCGCCGACCTCACCCTCGTCCTCCAGCATGAGCGAATCGGGGGATAGATAGACGCGGAAGTAGGAGAGCATTTTGCCTTTGTGGTTGAGGAAGGCAGAGCGAAGGCCGGTGCCCGCTGTCAGCGGCAGGATGTCATTGGCGATGACGCTCTGGAGCCATTTGACGCGGTCATCGCCCGTGACACGCACCTTCCCGCGATGCGAGAGATCGGCGACGCCGACGCCGCTGCGGACAGCCCCATGCTCGTCGACCGGATCGCCGTACTGCGCAGGCATCTCCCAGCCGGCAACGTCGCTGAACGTCGCGCCGAATTTGACGTGATAGTCGTGGAGAATTGATTGCTTCATCTGTCGCTCGGGGCTGAATGGAAGAGGTGCTTCCCCCCCCTTCCCTCACCCTCCCCCTCGGAGGGGGGAGGGCTGCGTGGGGGTGGCTGTAGCTGATTGTGACGTGAGAATTTCTTCAATGAGTTCCCGGGTCCGTGACGAGAATTCGTTGCGTGAGACGATCTTCGTGACGCCCAACACCTTCGCCCGTCGCCACGTGTCGACTTCCTCGTGATTGGCGAACGCGAGCACCGGCAGCACAGAGCCAGGTCGGCCTCTCACGTCTTCGAGCGCCCGCATGCCATTGAGGGCAGGGTCGTTCATATTCACGATCATTGCGACCGGGCGCAACGCCACCGCCTTCTCCGGGACTTCCTGCTGGGTCCGGGCCCGCTCGAGCGCGTATCCAAGCGGGAGCAGGACGTCGCGGAGTTTCGTGTAGAAGAAGATGTCGTTCACCGCGACCAAAATGGTTTTGTCGTTGGGTTCTCTCATCCCGCCCGCCTCGCGCCGCGTGCCCCCACCCGACCCTCCCCCTCTTGAGGGCGGAGGGAGAGGGAGGGGGTCAATTCATCATACCGATCAGCCGCCCCAGGGATCGTCGAGCGAGCGCATAATTGGGGTTCAGCGTCAGCGCCTTCTTGTATGATTCGATCGCCTTGGCCCATTGCCCTTTGCGCTCATACACGCGGCCGACGTTCAGATGGGGAAACGCCGGGCTTTCGTAGCGCTTGGCCTGCATGGCGCGCTCGAACCAGGGAATCGCGGCGTCGTACTGGCCCATCTCGATCAAATAGGCACCGATATCGTTATAGGGGTTCCCGAAGTCAGGATCGACCTCGATCGCCCGGTGACATTCCTCGATCGCCTCATCGAGCCGGCCCATGAAACTGTATGTCCATCCGAGGAAGGTATGGGCCTCGGCCGTCGGATGACACTCGATCGAGCGCGTGTAGAAGTTCACCGCCTCTTCGAGTTCACCCTTCATCTGACGCTCGTAGGCCTTCTGGAAATACTCCCAGGCCTCCTTCTTGTCCTCTTCCCGGCCTTTGCCTTGTGCGAGGAAATCCTGGACGTCCATCCTACTCCTGTTTGAGTTTCTTCCGAATGAGCTCCGCGCCGTACCGGCCGGAAAGGAGCATAGAGCCGAACGCGGGGCCCATCCGCGGTGTGCCATATACCGCTGCGACCGCCAATCCCACCACGAAGCAGCCGGGATACACCTCGCCAGTGCCTTCCATGACCTGTTCTTCGGAACGCGAGACCCACATGGCGCCATTGCCCGGCACTGGCTTGTAGAGATTCCGCTTGTGCAACAGGTTCACGACGCCGGCGTCGTGGCCGGTGGCATCCACCACAATGCGACTCTCCAGCGCAATAGGGTCCACGTGAATGACGTCGTGTCCGGCCATCTCGGCCGGCGTATTGTTGACCACCACGCCCTCCAGCATCCCGTCGCCGCGCAGGATCAGATCGACCACGCGGGTCAGGTTCATGATCTTGGCGCCGGCCTTGTATGCGGCCGCAATCAGCGCCCCGGTCGCGTGCGGCGGATCCACCATGAACATGCCCGCGCACTCTTTGATCGGTTTACAGGGCACGCCGATCTCGTGGAGGATCTCGTTCGCGGGGGCACAGATGGTGGCCTTGTTCATGAGGTAGCCACCGGACCAGAACCCTCCGCCCAGCGCGAGACTCTGCTCGACAACCAGGGTGCGAAATCCCATCCGAGCGAGGTCGGTGGCGCAGACCAGACCGGAGGGCCCCGCGCCGACGATGATGACGTCGCTCTCGATGAGCTGGTCGAACTCCTTGTAGTATTCGCGCGCAATCTGGCGCGTGATGTCCCTCTCACGCAGCGGGGCAGGCTTGTATCTGTCCATATTAAGCTCCTTCAAGGACGTTCGGACCGTTGGCCCGTGCAATCCGTTGAGCCCGTTCGGCAGCACCCAGTATAACGGGCCAGACTGGCTACACAGGCAAAACGTTCTCGCGTTTACCGATAAATCTCGGCCCCTCCCTTGAGAAACTCCTCAGATTTTTCCTTCATGCCGAGGTCGAGCGCCTCCTGCTCGTCCACGTGTTTCTGTGCGGCGAACTCGCGCACGTCCTGCGTAATCTTCATCGAGCAGAACTGCGGCCCGCACATGGAACAGAAGTGGGCGACCTTGGCGGCGTTCGCCGGCAACGTCGCATCGTGAAAGGCCTTGGCCGTGTCCGGATCCAGCGAGAGATGGAACTGGTCCTCCCACCGGAACTCGAAGCGGGCCTTGGACAGCGCGTTGTCCCGCGCCTGCGCGCCGGGATGGCCCTTGGCGAGGTCGGCCGCATGCGCGGCAATCTTATACGCGATCACGCCAGCCTTGACGTCCTCCTTGGTCGGAAGGCCCAGGTGCTCCTTGGGTGTCACGTAGCACAGCATCGCGCAGCCGTACCAGCCGATCATCGCCGCGCCGATAGCGGAGGTGATGTGGTCGTAGCCGGGCGCGATATCGGTCGTGAGCGGGCCCAGCGTGTAGAACGGCGCCTCGTGACAGACTTGGAGCTGTTTCTCCATGTTCACCCGGATGAGGTGCATCGGTACGTGACCGGGACCTTCGATCATCACCTGGACGTCGTGCCGCCAGGCGATCCGGGTCAGCTCGCCCAGCGTCTCCAACTCAGCGAACTGAGCCTCGTCGTTGGCATCATAAACGGATCCAGGGCGCAGGCCGTCGCCCAGGCTGAAGGCCACGTCGTAGGCCTTCATGATCTCACAGATCTCCTCGAAGTGAGTGTAGGCGAAATTCTCCTGGTGGTGCGCCAGACACCACTTCGCGTGGATCGAGCCGCCGCGCGACACGATCCCGGTCATCCGCTTGGCGGTCAGCGGGACGTACCGGAGCCGCACGCCCGCGTGAATCGTGAAATAGTCCACGCCCTGCTCGGCCTGCTCGATGAGCGTGTCCCGGTAGAGCTCCCAGGTCAGATCCTCGGCCCGGCCGCCGACTTTCTCCAGCGCCTGGTAAATCGGCACGGTCCCGATCGGCACGGGCGCGTTGCGGATGATCCACTCGCGCGTCTCGTGGATGTTCTTGCCAGTCGAGAGGTCCATGACGGTGTCGGCGCCCCAGCGGATGGCCCAGATCATTTTCTCGACTTCTTCCTCGATCGAGGAGGCGACCGCCGAGTTCCCGATGTTCGCATTGATCTTCACCAGGAAATTCCGGCCGATGATCATCGGCTCGCTTTCCGGGTGGTTGATGTTGGCAGGGATGATGGCGCGTCCACGCGCCACCTCATCGCGGACGAATTCGGGCGTGATTGGCTCGGGAATCCGTGCACCCCAGGCCTGCCCGGGATGCTGCGTCGCCAGCGGGTCGGTCCCGCCGTTGCGCTTCCCGAGGCCCCCGGACGGTTCGCGCAGCCATTCGCGGCACTGGTTCTCGCGAATGGCGATGTATTCCATCTCGGGCGTAATGATGCCCTTCCGTGCGTAATGCAGCTGAGTGACGTTCGTGCCGGCCTTCGCCCGCAAGGGTTTGCGGATATGCTTGAAGCGCAGAGCCGCTAGCTTGGGGTCGCGGGCGCGGAGCTTCCCGTACTCCGAGGTGATGTCGGGCAGTTCCTCGACGTCGTTGCGGCCAAGAATCCACGCGCGTCGCAGCGCCGGCACGCCAGCGCGGATGTCCACCGCGACGGCGGGGTCCGTATAGGGCCCCGACGTGTCGTAGACCACCATGGAGGCGTTCGGCTCGGCCCGCTCACCGTTCGTTGAGCGGGTCGGTGACAGGCTGATTTCCCGCATCGCGACGCGCACCCCCGGCTGCGCGCCGTCCACGTAAATCTTCTGCGACGCCGGAAAGGGTTGGGTGGAGAGCGCGGTCTCGGTGGGTGCGTGCCCGTTACCGGACGGCTGATCGGCGGACTCGGCGTGCCTCATGATGGGTCCTTTCTTCCGGGGTACGACCAATAAAAAAGCCGCACCAGGTAAAGGTGCGGCTTCAGTCGTCTGAAACGGATGACGCCTGCGACCGCTTCCCTACGCTGGTATTATCCAGGTCAGGTTCTGAGGGTTATCCGCTCCTGCGGACTCTCAGCCTCTTCGGCTCCCCTAGCTTTGCTTGCGTAATGCTACATGCCGGCTTTCCGCCCTGTCAACCGAGCATTTGAGCGCCCTGCCGGGGCCATTCGGCCTGCGGTTGCGTCTCCACTTGACTCAGCGGCCGATGAGCCTTCCAGTCCCATTGAATGACCGCGGGGCCGTGTCGTAGAATGTGCGACTTCATCCACCTGAGTTTTGCCATCGGGCTGCCGGTGGGGCCCTGTTCGGTGGGCTCAGGGGAGGGCACATACCGTGACGATGCTGCATGCAACGGAACTGTCCATCGCTGCGTACCAGGAATCATCCGCCCAGGAGTTGTTCGAGCGGACGGCCGCGGCGAAACGCCGGCTGGGAGACCGCGTGCTGGTGCTCGGGCATAATTACCAGCGCGATGAGGTCATAGAACACGCCGACTACCGCGGCGACTCGTTGTTGTTGGCCAAGCTCGCAACCGAGCATGCCGATCGGCCGTATATCGTCTTCTGCGGCGTGCACTTCATGGCCGAGACCGCGGACATCCTCAGCCGGTCGAGGCAGACCGTCATTCTGCCGGACCTGGCGGCGGGCTGCTCGATGGCGGACATGGCGGCGATCGAGCAGGTGGAGCAGTGTTGGGAAGCCTTGGGCCGCGTGATTCCGGTCGAGGACGCGGTGACGCCGGCGGTGTACGTGAATTCGGCGGCCGTGCTGAAGGCCTTCTGCGGAGAACGCGGCGGGATCACCTGCACGTCGTCCAATGCGCGCGCCGTCCTGGAATGGGCCTGGGCGAGGCGGGAGAAGGTTCTGTTCTTGCCGGACGAGCACCTGGGGCGCAACACTGCGAACAAGATGGGTCTGCCGCGCGACGAGATGATCGTCTGGGACCCGTACTTGCCGTCCGGCGGGAACACGCGCGACGCCATCCGCAAGGCACGCCTGATCCTGTGGAAGGGGCACTGCAGCGTGCATCAGATGTTCCAGCCTGCGCACGTGGACTACTTCCGGCGGCAGGATCCGGACATTCGGATCATCGTGCACCCGGAATGTCATGAGGACGTGGTCAACAAGGCCGATCTGGTCGGCTCCACCGAGTACATCATCAGGACCGTGAGCGCGGCCCCGGCCGGCTCTGCGTGGGCCGTCGGCACCGAGCTGAATCTCGTCAATCGCCTCAAGCGCACGCAGACGGACAAGCGGGTCTTCTTCCTTTCCTCTACCGTCTGCCAATGCGCGACCATGTTCCGGATCGACGCGCCGCATCTCTGCTGGGCGATGGAGAACCTGGCCGAAGGCCACGTCGTCAACCATATCGTGGTGCCGGATGATGAGAAGGCCTGGGCGAAAGTGGCTCTCGATCGCATGATGGCCTTGAGCTGAGCTCCTCTCGTCGCATTCGGCCGCGGAGAGCCCTCCGTCGAAGACCGAGCCGGATCACCTCCTCATCGCGCCTCATGTTTGAGTATCATGCTTTTCCCGCTCCTGCGCGGGTGTGGCTGCCGGTGCCCAGCCCATACGCAGCACACCGGAGGCTTGATTGACCTCCTCGCGGGGCGCCGTTACAATGCCTCGCGATCGCACGCGAGCGAGTGTGTATGGACTATAAAGCGACCCTGAACCTGCCACAGACCGCCTTCCCGATGAAGGCGAATCTTCCCCAGCGTGAGCCGGAGCTGCTGGCCTGGTGGGAACAGGAACGTCTCTACGAACGCATCCAGGAAGCGGGCCGGAATCGCCCGCTCTATCTGCTCCATGATGGCCCGCCGTATGCAAACGGCCGTATCCACATCGGCCACGCGCTGAACAAGATCCTCAAGGACATCATCGTCAAGTCCAAGACCATGGCGGGCTATCGCGTGCCATACGTGCCCGGATGGGATTGTCACGGCCTGCCCATCGAGCATCAGGTACTGAAGGAGCTGGGGGACAAAAAGAAGAGGCTCGACACGGTCGCGATCCGCAAGCTCTGTCGCGACTATGCGGACAAGTATGCCCGCATCCAGCGCGACGAATTCAAGCGCCTCGGCGTCCTCGGCGACTGGGAGCACCCGTATCTCACGATGGACCCCGCGTACGAAGCGACGATCCTGCGGGAGTTCGGCAAATTCGTGGGGAAGGGTGGCGTGTACAAAGGCCTGAAGCCGGTCCTCTGGTGCACGGTGGACCGCACCGCCCTGGCCGAGGCCGAGGTCGAGTACGAGGACCACACGTCGCCCTCGATCTACGTGAAGTTTCCTTTTGTAAGCCCGCCGGGCCTGCTGGGCCGGCCGGAAGCCCTGGACCTAGCGATTCCCGGCGATGTCAGGTCCGTCTCGGTCGTGATTTGGACCACGACGCCGTGGACGCTGCCCGCCAACCAGGCCGTCTGCCTGCATCCCGACCTCGACTACGCGTTCGTGAAGGTCGGGGATCAGGTGCTGATCATGGCCCAGAATCTGGTGGATTCCGTCGCCAAGGCCTGTGGGCTGCGGGAGTATACCGTCCTCGGCACGAAGAAAGGGCGAGAGGGCTTCGAGGGCCTGGAGACGCAGCGCCCGCTGGCGAACGGCTTGTCGCCGGTCCTGCTGGGGGAGTTCGTGACCGTGGACCAGGGGACGGGCTGTGTGCACATCGCGCCGGGCCATGGGCAGGAGGATTACGTCCTTGTGCTCGCGCACAATGCCACGGCAGCCCCGGGCGAGCGGCTGGAGATCGTTGCGCCGGTCGATGACGCGGGCCGGTTCACGGAGGCCGTGAAGGACTTCGCCGGCCAACACGTCTTCACCGCAAACCCCCGCATCGTCGAGCGGCTCCGCGCGAATGGGGTCCTGCTCGGCCACGGCAGCCTGATCCATACCTACCCGCATTGCTGGCGCTGCAAGCAGCCGGTGATCTTTCGCGCGACCGAACAGTGGTTCGTCTCGATGGACGTCAACCGGCTGCGCACGAGGGCCCTGGAGGAGATCGACCGGGTGCGCTGGATTCCGCCCTGGGGACGCGAGCGCATCTTCGGGATGATCCAGAATCGGCCCGACTGGTGTCTGTCGCGCCAGCGCGCCTGGGGCACCCCGATCCCGGGGTTTACCTGCGGCGGCTGCGGGGCGCTCTTGCTCGATCAGGCGGTGATCGAGCATGTCGCCGGTCTGGTGGCCACGAAGGGCGCGGACGTCTGGTTCGAGAAGCCTGCAGCCGATCTGCTACCGGCGGGCACGACGTGCCGGAAGTGCGGCGGGGGCCGCTTCGAGAAGGAGCGGGACATCCTGGACGTCTGGTTCGAGTCGGGCGTGAGCCACGCGGCCGTCCTCAAACCGCGCCAGTGGTGGCCAGCGGACCTCTACCTCGAGGGCTCGGACCAGCATCGCGGCTGGTTCCACAGCGCGCTGCTCGCGTCGGTCACGACGGACGACCGGGCGCCCTACAAGGCGGTGCTCACGCACGGGTTCGTCGTGGACGGCGCCGGCAAGAAGATGTCCAAGTCCGCCGGCAACGTGGTCGCGCCGCAGGACGTCATCAAGCAGTCGGGGGCGGAAATCCTGCGCCTGTGGGTCTCCGCGCAGGATTATCGAGAAGACCTGCGCATCTCGCAGGAGATCCTGAACCATCTGGTCGAGGCCTACCGGAAGATCCGGAACACCTGCCGCTTCCTGATGAGCAATCTCTACGATTTCGACCCCGCTGCCGATCGGGTGCCCTACGACCGGCTCCCGGAATTGGATCGCTGGGCCTTGGTGCGGCTGGGGGAGTTGATCACGCGGGTGAAGACGGCCTATGACGACTTCGAGTTTCACGCCGTTTTCCACGCGCTCAACAATTTCTGTTCGGTGGACTTGAGCGCCACCTACCTGGATATCCTCAAGGACCGGCTCTACACCTTCCGCAAGGATTCCCCGCTCCGGCGTAGCTCGCAGACCGTGATGCTGGATGCGCTGGTCGCCCTGGCCAAGCTCATGGCGCCGATCCTAAGCTTCACCGCGGAGGAGATCTGGCGCACGATGCCGGAGGTCTTGCGCAAATCACTCATCGCCTCCAGCGTCCACCTCACGGCGTTCCCGGAATCCGATCCGCGGTGGACCGATGCGGGCCTGGCGGGTCGGTGGGAGCAGCTCCTTGGCGTGCGGATCGCGGTGTTAGGTGAGTTGGAAAAACAACGGCGGGAAAAGGTCATCGGGGCCTCACTTGAGGCCAGGGTGGAGCTTGGGGCAGGCCCGGACATGTACCGCCTGCTGAAGGAGTACGAGCACGACCTGCCGAGCTTGCTGATCGTGTCGCAGGTGGCCTTGGAGCGAGTCGCGGATCTGCCCCCGCGCCCGGGGTTTCTGGTCAGGCGCGTTGTCCGGGCCGAGGGCCGCAAGTGCGAGCGCTGCTGGAATTACCGGCCGGCGGTGGGGCAGTTCCAGGACCACCCGACCCTCTGCGATCGGTGTGTTGAGGCGATCCGGTGACGGGCAGGGCGGCACGGATCGTCATCTTGGCGGCGGTCAGCCTCGCCACCGTGCTCCTCGATCAGGCGACCAAGGTTCACATCATGCAGACGATGCGACTGCATGAGTCCATCCCCATCATCCCGAATTTCTTGAGTCTGACGTACATCCGGAATCCCGGCGCCGCCTTTGGTCTCCTGGCCTCCAGCGGGCAAATGTTCCGTCTGATCTTCTTCAGCCTCACGTCTTTGTTCGCCTTGGGCCTCCTCGGGACGATCTTCCTCCGCCTGCGTCAGGATGACTGGCTGGGCCACTCGAGCATTGCCGCGATCCTCGGCGGCGCGATCGGCAACATGCTTGATCGTCTGCGGTTCGGCGAGGTCATCGACTTCCTGGACTTCTATATCCAAAACTATCACTGGCCGGCCTTCAACGTCGCCGACAGCGCGATCAGCGTCGGCGTCTTCTTCCTCATCCTCCACTTCGTCTTCGAGAAACGAGAGCCCGATCCGGTCGCGGAACAATCGTGACGCGTCGATGAAGGGTGTCATCGGTCGGTCGTCACTGGGCAATGGTGGGAATGCCGTCCGATGCGTGTGAGCTCCCATTGACCAGTGACCATCGACCGATGATTTTGCTGCCGCTAGCGCAGCACCGCGAGCACCACGAGCCCGAGGAGGATGCGGTAGTAGGCGAAGACACGGAGGCTGTGGCGTTTGACGAAGGCGAGAAACGCGGCGATCACACCCCACGCGACCAGGAAGGCCACCACCAGCCCCAGGGCGAGCGAGAGGACATCGCTCTGGCTGAACAGGTCGCGCGACTTGAGCATTTTGTAGCTCGTCGCGACGATCATCGTGGGAAGCGCGAGAAAGAAGGAGTATTCCGTCGCGACTTTCCGATCCAGGCCGGCGAGCAGCCCGCCCACGATCGTGGCGCCCGACCGCGAGACCCCGGGGAAGAGCGACGCGCACTGCGCCAGCCCGATCGCGAACGCCGCCGGGAGGCGGACCTGGTCCAAATCGGTCATCCGGCCCGGATTTCTCCGGGCTTCCACGAGCAGGATGATCACGCCGCCTCCGATGAGCGCGCCGGCGACGGTTCTCGGGTTGAACAGATAGGTCTCGATCCAGCCGTGTGCAAGGAATCCCACCGCGGCGGCCGGCAGGAAAGCGATCGCCAGTCCCGCTAAGAACCACAGGTTCCGATGCCGCTCCATCGAGCGGGGGAGGGCCGCACGGCACGCGGCGACGAGCGAGGAGGCCTCGGGCCCTGCGCCTTCTCGCAGCAGGGTCCGGAGTTCGCGCTGCTCGAGCAGGGCCTGGGACAGGAGCCTGGCCAGCTTGCGACGCTCGTAGGCGATGATGGCCAGGATCGAGCCGAGCTGGATGGAGATGTCGACGCTGGTGGCGATCGCGCCGGTGAATCCGAGCAGCGCGCCGACGAGAATGAGATGGCCGGTCGAGGAGACCGGCAGGAACTCGGTGAGCCCTTCAACCAGGCCGAGCAGCGCGGCAAGTCCGGGGCCCCAGTCATTCATGCGCGTCGGTCACCGCACCTGGGATGATCATGCTCGCAGCAGCCGGGCCGGAATGCACCGGAGCCTGCGAGGCGCACTATCACAGACTCCCGGCGATGAGTCAAGGTCGCACGCGCAGTCGTGTCAAGCCAAAATAGAAATGTCCTCTTCGTACCAAAATAGAAATGTCCGGTTTTTAGGTTGTCGTGGCGGCCACTCGTTGTTCCGTTTGCCGGAGGATCGCTTTTCGCCACGGGTGCGTCGCGGCCGGCTTGGGGGGCCGCCTTCGACGACGACCGGGCTGGGCGAGGTTCTCGACCCGAACCGGTCGGCTGTCGATCTCGTGATAGCGCAGGGGCGTGGCTCCCGCCATGAGCTGGATCGAGCCATCTCGCCGCTCCACGACCAGCACCGTGCGGCTTCCCAGACGGTCGTCGATCTGATACAGCCGGCCGTGATGGGCCACCGTGTGGTCGTTCCGGACCTCCCTGGCGGTCTTGATGCAGAGGATCGCCTCCAGTTGGCATCCGGCGGGGATCGGCCGATGCAGATCCGTGGCCTGGGCCGGCTGGACCGCAAAGCGCCGGTTGTAGACCGGCAGAGAGTCCTCCAAAAATCGATTCGCCTCGTCCAGGGTCGCGACCCCCGCCAGCCGCATCTCCTTGATCAGCCGGTCCTGGAAGGTCTTAACGAGCCGCTCCACCCGCCCCTTGGCCTGGGGCGAGTGGGCCGGGATCAGCTCGACCCCTAGCTCGCCCAGTGCCCGCCCAAACCGACTCGTGGGCGCCGCTCCCCGCAGCTGCTCCTCGATCGTCGGCTCGGCCGGCGAGCGGGACGTCGTGTGCTTGTCCGTATAGACGGCCAGCGGGATCCCATACCGCTGCACGTAGCGCGTGAAGCTCTCCATCGCGGGCCACGTCCCTTCATACTCGTAGAACCGGGCAAACACCCGGCTGCTCGCATCGTCGCTGTAGGCCATCAGGACACACCGCGGGCCGCGCCCCTCGAACCAGTCGTGGTGCGAGCCGTCCAACCGGATCAGCTCGCCCACATGCGCCTTGCGCGCTCGCCAGACCCGGTGCGGCCGCTTCCGCCGCTGAAAGTGCGCGATCCCTTGCGCGTGCAACCACACCCGCAAGGTCTCATCACTGATCACGATCCCATGCCGCTCGGCGAGCTTCTCCGCCGCCAGCGTCGGCCCAAAGTCCCCATACCGCGGCGTATACAGCCGCAGGATCTTCGCCTTGACCGGCTCAGCGATCCGCCGGTTCGACGGCCGGCCCCGCGCCCGATGCACCAGGCCCCGGTCCCCCTCGTGCCGCACCCGCGCGAGGAGGCGCCGCACCTGTCGCGTGGTCAGTCCCAACAGCGCCCCGGCCTTCACCTGCGTGAGCCGCTTGTCCATCACCTGGCGGATCACATGCACCCGTCTCAACTCCGTTCCGCTCATCGTCACCCTGTCCTCTCCGACCATCCTGCCCTCCTGGTGAGGGCAGGCAGTCTACCAGTGCAGAGGACATGTCTACTTTGGTCAAAGCGGACATTATCATTCTGGGATTACAGGTCGCACGCGCAGTCGTGGCGTTGTCCGGAGCCTCGGTCGGTTGACAAAATAAGGGCCTTCGACTAGACAAAAGAGGGTATCGCTCGTAGCATATGATGGTTACTGGCACTGGACGGTCACGAGCATCGCACGGGGCGGCCATCACAACCGGCATTGCCCGATCGGCGCTGAATCCATCGAAAGGCAGGGAGGGTGGAATGAGAATCTATGCGGTCGTAGCCGCGGTCCTGGTGGCCGCGATGATGCAGAGCGGGTGCGTGAGCCGGAGCAGCTATACGATGGCCGTGGCTGATGCCGAGGCCGCCAAGACCGAGCTGGAGAAGACGCGGAACCAGAAAACGGCGCTGGACCAGCAGGTGAAGACGCTGAAAGAGCTGAACGCCAAGCTCGCGGCCGACGCCGAGCTCTATTCGGCCGAGTTGCAGCGGATCAAGGAAAGCCGCGATAAGGAGCGCGGCAGCGTCGAGGGACGGACCAAGGAACTGGAGGCGCGGGTCAGGGACCTCAGCGGCCAGAACCGGAGGCTGCAACAGGAGTATGAAGGCCTCAAGCGGGTCAATGAAACTCTCAAGGCGACGGTGGCCCGGTATCAGAAAGAACTGAAGGAGCGGCAGCGCACGATCGAGGCGCCCGGTGCACCGGCCGTCCCCCGTCAGCCGGTGACGCCGGCGCCCGCGGCCCCTAAGCCGGTGGCTCCGGCTCCGGCCGCCGCGCCCGTGCCGGCCGGCACGTCGGTGGTCAACATCAACACGGCCTCGGCAAGCGACATGGCGCTGTATCTGGGCCTGACGAAGGACATGGCCGAGAAAGTGATCGCCAACCGGCCGTACAAGCTCCGCGGCGAGCTGGTCTCCAAGAACGTGCTCCCGAAGGCCACCTTCGATGTGATCAAGGACAAGGTCACGACGGGGTCCTAGCGCCTCGTCGGGGCCCGTTGTCATCGGGCAAACGAACGGTCGGGACGTTGAAAGGCCACCTGTCTTGGAGGCGGGTGGCCTTTCTGTTTCTGCGGACAGGTGGCACGCCGGGGCCCGCGCGGTTGACATGCCAGAAAAGCGATCCCTAGAATGATTTGCAAGAGCGTTCATCGGCGCGTGGACGAATGAGCGAAGGCATGCGAAAAACCGTTTGGATCATCGCGGTGGTGCTGGTCGGGCTGGCCATCGGCGGCTATGTGTTCTTCCGCGGCGAGCGGAAGCCGCCGGTCCGCTTTCGGACTGCACCGGTGGTCCGTGGCGAGCTGATTTCAGCCGTCACTGCGACCGGGACCGTCAACCCGGTCGTGGCTGTCCAGGTCGGCAGCCAGGTCTCGGGCATGATCACGAGCCTGCACGCCGACTTCAACTCGGTCGTCAAGGCCGGCGATGTAGTCGCGCGGATCGACCCGGCCCCGTTCAAGGCGCGGCGCGATCAGGCGGCGGCGAATCTGGAGAGCGCCAAGGCGAATCTCGCCAAGGCGAAGACGGATTTGGCGCAGCGCAAGCGTGAACTCGAGCGCGCCAAAATGTTGGTGGGCCAGAACTTCGTGTCCCAGAATGACGTGGATGTCGCTCAAACGGCCTACGAAGGAGCAGCCGCGCAGATTGAGCTGACCCGGGCGCTCATGAAACAGGCAGAAGCGGCCCTCAGCGCGGCGGAGTTGGACCTCAAATACACGGTGATCCGGTCGCCGGTGAACGGAATCGTAATCGCGCGGAATGTGGAGGTCGGCCAGACCGTCGCGGCCAGCTTCGCTACGCCGAACCTGTTCGTGATCGCCTTGGATCTCACTCAGATGCAGGTGGATACCAACGTCAGCGAGTCGGACATCGGGGGAATCCGTGAGGGCAACGAGGCCGTGTTCACGGTCGATGCCTATCCCGGTGAACGATTCCGTGGCCGCGTGCGCCAGGTGCGGAACGCGCCGATCATGGTGCAGAACGTCGTGACCTACAACGTCGTGGTCGCGGTGGATAATCGGGATCTGCGGCTCAAGCCGGGGATGACCGCAAACGTGTCGATTATCGTCGCGCAGAAAGACCAGACCTTGAAGGTGCCGAATGCGGCGATCCGGTTCACCCCGCCGAGGTCCGCACAGGGCGAGGGCGTGCCGACTGCCACAGCAGCCCATCGGCCTGACGGCAGTCCGGCCGGCGCGCGCGGGGCTGGGTCGCCCGGAGACGGCACGGCGAGTCCTTCCAAGACCGTGTGGGTTCTAGGAGCGTCTGGGGATCCCGAGCCTGTCCTGGTTCAAGCAGGGCTCTCAGACGGGACCTTCACGGAACTGACAGGCGGCAGCCTCAAAGAGGGTGACGCCGTGATCGTGGGCCTCGAGACCCCGCGCAATCCGCACCGGCAGGAGAACCTGCCGCCGGGATTCGGCACGGGCGGCCGGCGCCCGCGGGGCGGCGGCCTGTAGAGAGGCCGTGATGCGTGATCCGTGATGGGTGACGAGGTGAGAAGTGAAGCGGGGGCAAGCGGACCCGGACAGATTCTGGTGCTCACGACTCATTTGAACGCTGGGCCTTGATCGCATGTCACCGATCACGGACCACCAGTCACGCGTTACGGTAGTTGAAGCATGGGCGCGCTGATCTCCTGTCAGGATGTCTGGAAGATTTATCGCCTCGGAGACGTAGAGGTCCAGGCGCTGCGAGGCGTGAGTCTGGACATCCAGCGTGGAGAGTTCCTGGCCGTGATGGGCGCATCAGGGTCGGGCAAGACGACGCTGATGAACATCCTGGGTTGTCTCGACCAGCCGACGCGCGGCCAGTACTGGCTTGATGGGCGGGACATCACGCAGGCTCGCCCGGATGACCTCGCGGAGATCCGGAATCGGGACATCGGGTTCGTCTTCCAGAACTTCGGGCTGATTCCCCGGACCAGCGCCTTGGAAAATGCGCAACTGCCGCTCTTCTACCGCGGCCTGCCGCTGCGCGAGCAGCGGGAGCGGGCCACAGCCGCACTGGCGCGGGTCGGCCTGACCGGGCGCGAGCACCATTATCCCGCCCAGCTCTCCGGGGGCCAGCAACAACGCGTGGCCATCGCGCGCGCGCTCGTGGCGGCGCCGGCGCTCCTCCTCGCCGACGAACCGACCGGCAACCTGGACACTCAATCCAGTCGTGAGATCATGGACGTGCTGGAACGTCTGAATCGGGAGGATGCGCTGACGATCGTGCTGGTGACCCATGAGGCCGAGATCGCTGCCTATGCCGGTCGCCAGATCGTGATCGCCGACGGCCGGATCCTGAGCGATCGACTGAAGAGAAGTTAGGGGAATTTGATGATTTGTTGAGTCGGCGATCGCATGAGCCGCGACTCATCGACCAAATAACCGAGTCAACAGTTCGACAAATCACTTGCTCCCATGCCCGCGTTCCTCCTCGTTACCGTCATGACCGCGTTCCGGGTGCTGGCGCGCAACCGGCTCCGAGCCGGCTTGACGATGCTCGGCATCGTCATCGGTGTCGGCGCCGTGATCGCCATGGTCGGCATCGGCGAGGGGGCGAAGGCCGCAGTCCGGCGGCAGATCGCGAGCATGGGCACGAACATCATCGTCATCCTGCCCGGCTCGACCACGGTCGGTGGCGTCCACGGCGGGCAAGGCGCCGCGGTGACGCTGACCGTCTCCGACGCGCTGGAGCTCAAGAAGAAGGTCCCGCTCCTGACGGACACGGCCTGGGCGAAGCGTGACGCCATGCAGTTCGTGCACGGGAACAAGAACTGGAACGGAGCGGTCAACGGCATCTCGCCGAGTTATCTCACCATCCGGGACTGGTCGTACACGAGCGGCGGGCCGATCACGCAAGCGGATCTGGAGTCCGCCGCGAACGTGGCGTTGGTTGGCCAGACGGTCGTGGACAACCTGTATGAGCCGGGAGAAGAGCCGGTGGGCACGATCATCCGCATCAAGAACATGCCCTTTCGCGTGGTCGGCGTGCTGGCGCCGAAAGGGCAATCGGCTCAGGGCTCGGATCAGGACGACATCATCTTCGTGCCGTTCACGACGGCGGAGCGGAAACTGTTCGGCAGCAAGTTCCTCGGGTCGGTCGGGGCCCTCTTCGCCTCCACGGAACGGCCCGACGAGCTGCCCGAGGCGGTCGAGGCCATCCGTGAAGTGCTCCGCGTGCGGCACCGCATCCAACCCGATCAGCCGGACGATTTCACGATCCGCACGCAGGTGGACATCGGGCAGGTGCGCGAGGGGATGAGCCAGACGCTGACGGTGATGCTGTTCGCGATCGCGTCCATCTCGCTGCTCGTGGGCGGCATCGGGATCATGAACATTCTCCTGGTGTCGGTCACCGAGCGGACCCGCGAGATCGGCGTGCGCATGGCGGTCGGGGCGAAGCGACGCCACATTCTCGCCCAGTTCCTGATCGAGGCCATGACTCTGAGCCTCGTGGGTGGGCTGCTCGGGATCGTGTTCGGAATCGTCGGCGCCCAGGCGATGACCGTCCTCGCCGGGTGGCCCACCATCGTCTCCCCTCAATCCATCCTCGTGGCGTTTCTCTTTTCCGTCGCCGTGGGCCTGTTCTTCGGCCTGTACCCCGCGAACAAAGCCTCCCGCCTCAATCCGATCGACGCGCTGCGGTACGAATAGAAGAAGGCTGGGCTGAGGAGGGCGACGGAGGCATGCGGCCTCTCGCTTCCGCGCCTCCTGCGGCACCCCATCCACGGCGCTCCGGCGGACGTTCGCGCTGGCCCTCCCACACCCGGGTGTGATCAGGGATATTGCGGTCGGGCCTCGCACGTTCCACTACCGCGCTCCAGCGGTCCGGCCGCGCCGCAGTCGGAAGGCGGACTCCCGAACAGGGATGGCCACCCCTGGCAGGGGATCCAGTCCGCTGCAGCCAAGGAATAACGCGTTCTGAGTCAGGAGGAGGGACGCAGCGCGACTTCAATGCGGGGGCGTAGAGGATCGTGTTCCTTGTAGAGATGGATTTCGGTGATGCGGTTGTCGTTGATCTGTAGCGCTTCGCAGAGCGCGTCCTGGGCGATCTTCAGGCCGCCGTCCACGTCCCGACGAAGCGGCGAGGTGAAATGGAACCGGATGGACAGGGACAGGTCCGAATGGCGCAGGGTGCGCAGCAGCGGCTCGCGTGCCAGCGAACGTCCGAGGACGACGAGGAGCTCCTGCGCGACGAGCGCCTTGTACTGGCGGCCCTTGGCCGTCAGCAAGCGGCGGCCATTGACCGTGGCGTACTGATGGTTGACGGTCGGCGGGACGGGCAGGGTGATCGCGAGGCTCCTTGTGGTCATGTGCCCGGTCGGCTCCGCACTGGTACGACCGATCGGAGAAGGCATTGCCCGCGCGCGAGCGGAGGAGCGGCGAAACGAGGGACGAGAGTCGAGAGGCGGGAAATCGCTCGAACGACAGGAGCGATCAGGGATCGGGGGGCGATACTGTGTCAGCCGAAGAATCGCCGGCTTGTGACGAAGATGTTCTATACGTGGAGTACGAGCCACCAGGCTCAACTTATTAGAGCAGATTCAGGATCTTATTGAGGTGCTGCTCGTGCTTGTCTTCGGTACGGCTCAGGTACCGGCGCCACTCGGCCGGATTCCAGACCTCCATCCGGTTGTAGAGCCCAACAAGGACGATCTCCAGCTCGTCGTCCACGGGGATCAGTTTGCGGAGCCGGCCGGGAAT
>Ga0209172_10002993_pt1 | contig 27489 bp, 22 predicted proteins | sample LarsenN4metaG_FD_184113 | JGI IMG/M metagenome (GOLD analysis project Ga0209172, IMG submission 184113) | Hot spring sediment bacterial and archeal communities from British Columbia, Canada, to study Microbial Dark Matter (Phase II) - Larsen... ... | reverse complement strand
GCGCCGCGGGCGAGCAGGGCTATGCGGGCGGCTTCGTCGAGCATTACCTGACCGCGCTGCTGTACCCGGACGGCCTCACGCGCGAGGTGCAGTTCGCGCTCGGCGCGCTGGTGCTCGGCGTGAATCTGTTTTTCTACGCGCGGCTGCTGCGCCGGCGGCGCGCGCGTTAACCTAGGGCGGCATTCCAACGAGGAGCAGTGTTCCCATGGCCAAGACGATCCAGATCGCCGCGCACGGCGGACCCGAGCAGATGAAGCTCGTCGAGCTGCCGGTCGGTGAACCCGGCCCGGGCGAGATCCGCATCCGCCACCACGCGGCGGGGCTGAACTTCATCGACGTGTACCAGCGCACCGGGCTGTACCAGAACCCGCTGCCGCTCTCGCTGGGCATGGAAGGCGCGGGCGTCGTCGAGGCGGTGGGCGAGGGCGTCGCGCACCTCAAGGCCGGCGACCGCGCCGCCTACGCGAGCAACCCGCCGGGCAGCTACAGCGAGGCGCGCGTCATGCCGGCCAAGAACGTGGTCAAGCTGCCCGAGGGCATCGCCTTCGACACCGCCGCCGGCATGATGCTCAAGGGCCTGACCGCGCAGTACCTGCTGCGCCGCACGCTGCCGGTGGAAGGGCTCGAGAAGGGCGACTTCATCGTCTTCCATGCCGCCGCCGGCGGCGTCGGCCTGATCGCCTGCCAATGGGCCAGGGCGCTCGGCTACCAGCTCATCGGCACCGCCGGCAGCGCCGCCAAGTGCCGGCTCGCGCTCGAGCATGGCGCGGCGCATTGCATCGACTACAGCCGCGAGGACTTCGTCGCCCGCGTCAAGGAGATCACCGGCGGCAAGGGCGTGAAGGTGGTCTACGACTCGGTGGGCAAGGACACCTTCGAGGGCAGCCTGAATTGCCTGCGCCCGTTCGGCCTGCTGGCGAGCTTCGGCAACGCGTCGGGGCCGGTGCCGCCGTTCGCGCCCGGCATCCTCGGGCCCAAGGGCTCGCTGTACGTGACGCGGCAGACGCTGTTCACGCACATCGCCACGCGCGAGGCGACGCAGAAGATGGCCGACGAGCTGTTCGCGGTGGTGGGCGGCGGCGCGGTGAAGATCCGCATCGACCAGCGCTACGCGCTGGCCGACGCGGCGCAGGCGCACCGCGACCTCGAGGCGCGCAAGACCACCGGGTCGACGGTCTTCACGATCTGAAGGCGGCAGGCGCCGGGCCGCAGGCCCGGCACCGCGAGCGTCAGGGCGGGCTGAGCATGATCGCCGGCACCGCCACGTAGGTGGTGGCGCCCGGCGTCTGCCACTGCAGGCGGATCGTCGCGCCGCCGGTTCGTTCGTAGTAGTCGAGCACGATCGGTACGCGCTGGCCGGCCGTGAGGCTCAGGTCCACCGTGGTGTCGGTGGTGGGGCCGTGGTCGGTCCAGTTGTCGATGCGCACGACGCCGGCCACGCTGAGGCGCACGCCGTCGTCGGAGATGGTGCGCAGGCGGTAGATGCCGGTGGCGGGCACGACGATCGAGCCGCTCCAGCGTGCCGAGAAGCCGTCGGCCGGCACGGCGGCGCCGGGCGAGCCGGCGGCCCAGTCGAAGTCCACCGCCTCGGTGCGCGTGAGCAGCGCCGCGCCGGAGAGCGCGGCGTCGCCGTAGTACGCCGCCGCGAGGCCCGCGCCGGCCGGCATCAGCTGCGCCGCGGGGATCGCGACGTAGCTGCCGGCGCCCGGCGTCAGCCAGCGCAGCCGCGCCACCGCGCTGCCGCCCTTCTCGTAGTACTCCATCACCACGTCCACCTGCTGGCCGGCGGCAAAGGTGAGTGCGGCGCTGGTGTTGGTGGCGGCGGCGTGGTCGCTCCAGTTGTTGATCACGAGCTGGCCGCCGACCCACAGGCGAATGCCGTCGTCGCTCACGGTCTGGAAGCGGTAGCTGCCGGCCGTGGGCATGACGATGCGGCCGCTCCAGCGCACCGAGAAGTTGTTGGTCGGCACGCCGGCGCCCGGGCTGCCGCTGCCCCAGCCGAAGTCCACCGCCTCGGTGCGCGTGAGCACCGGGTTGCCGGCCAGCGTGACGTTGGCGAAGTAGCGCCCGGTCAGGCCACCGCCGGCGTGCGGCGCGGCCGCCTCGTCGCTGCCGATCTCGCGCAGGTAGGCCACCACGCGCGTGATGTCGGCGTCGGTGATCGCCACGTTGCGGTGGGCGCGCACCGCGTCGGCCAGCGTGGGCGCCGAGCCGTCGTGCAGGTACGGCGCGGTGGCCCACACGTCGCGCAGCGTCGGCACGTCGATGCCGGTGAGCGCGGCGTTCAGGCGCAGGCCGCTGGTCGGCTTGAGGCTGCCGATGTCGGCCGGGTTGTCGACGGCGCTCCTCGTGAAGTTGGGGCCTCCGTGGCAGGCGGCGCAGTTCTTCTCGATGAAAACGGTGCGCCCGTCGGCCGCGGCGCTCGACAACGCGCCCGCGCTCGGCCGCGCCGGGGCCGCATCGAAGGCGTTGAGCGAGGCCACGTAGGCCGCCAGCGCGTCGAGGTCGGCCGACTGCCCGGCCTTGGCGTCCCCGAGCGGCTGGCTGCGCGTGCCGGCGAAGTAGGCCGTGTCGCTCATCAGCCCGGTGCCGCCGGCCAGCGTGCGGATCTGGCCTTCGAAGTCCTGCACCTCGTCGAAGTTGTTGCTCCAGTGCAGGCGGCCGTGGCTGCCGCTCGCCGTACCCGAACGGCCGCGCAGGCTGATCGTGTTGCGCAGGCCTTCGCCCTGGCCGCGCAGGTCCCACACGCGGCCGTCGGCGCCGCCGTCGTTGTGGCAGCTGGCACAGCTCATGTAGCGGTCGCGCGCCAGGCGCGGGTCGCGCGCGTCGTAGAAGAACTGCTTGCCGCGCAGCACGTTGGCGGCCAGCCGCTCCGTGGCCACGGTGGCGAGCGTGGCCACCGGTTCGACGGCGGCGCGGGCCTGCTCGGTGAGCGCTCGCAGGTCGAACACGCCGACCGTGCGGTCCATGAAGTTGTGCACGTACAGCGTCCTGCGGTCGGGCGAGACCACCAGGCCCTGCGGCGCGCGGCCCACGTCGATGCGCAGGATCTGATTGCGGCGGTGCGCGTCGAGCACCACCACCTCGCGGCTGGTCTCGAGCGCGACGAAGAGGTACACGCCCAGCGGGTCGAAGGCCGCCGCGCTGGCCAGGCTGGCGTTGTCGTGGTCGATGCGCGCGGCCACGTCCTCGGTCTGCGTGCCGAGCACGATGCGCGAGCTGATCGCGCGCACCGTGTTCTGGAAGTTCAGCGCCAGGCCGTCGCGCTGCGGGCCGCGTGCCACGTTGTCCATCTTGGAGGGCACGAAGGCCTGCGTGCCGTCGGGCGAGAGCGCCGGGGCGCCCAGGTAGTTGGGGATGCCGCGGCCCTGGTTCTCGGCATCGGGCACGTTGCTGTGCGCGAGCACGATGGTGCGCGTGCTGCTCATCGTGTCGGCGTTGACGACCATGACCTCGCCGCCGCCGCTGCTGGTGACGACGTTGGCGGTTCCTTCGCCGGCCAGCGGCGGTGTGATGAAGCGCGCGACGAACGCGGTGCGGCCGTCGGCGGCCACCGCCACGTGGCGCACGTGCTGGCCGAGCGAGAGCGTGCCGGTGACGTTGAAGCCGCTCGCGCTGATCCTGACGAGCTGGCCGCTGCCTTCCAGCGCGACGAGCATGCTGCCGCTGGCGCGTGCCGGCGCGATGCCGAACGGCTGGCTGCCGCGCGCGAGCGCGATCGTGCGCGTCACCGCGAGCGAGGCGGCACTGATCACGCTGATCGAGCCGGCGGCCTTGTTGGTGACCCACACCGAGCCGTCGGGCGCCAGCGCCAGGCTGCGCGGCGCGGCGCCGACCGGGACTTCGGCCAGGCGCGCGCGCGTTCCGGTGTCGAACACCGAGACGCTGTCGTTGTCGGGGTTGACCACCCACAGCCGCGCCGCGGCGCCGCTGCGCGGCTCGAGCAGGATGTTGCTGCTGAACACCGGCGCGTCGGTGGTGGCCGGCAGGAAGACCTGGTGCATCAGGGTCTGCGACTGCTGCACGCCGCTGTCGTCGGTGGCCGTCACGGTGACGAAGTAGATGCCGGCGGCGGCGTAGCTGTGGCTCGCGCTGCCTGCGGCGGACCAGTCGGTGACGGTGCCGTCGCCGAAGTCCCAGCGGTAGCGCACGTTGCTGCCGCTGGCGCTGGCGCTGAAGTCCACGCTGGCGCCCGACGTCGTCGGCGCTGTGGCCGCGGGGGCCGACAGCACGAGCGTGCCGCCGGCACCGTTGACCGTGAACGAGAAGGTCGTGCTCGCGCTGTTGAAGCCGTCGCTGACCGCGACGGTGACGCTGTAGCTGCCGGCGGCGCTGGGCGTGCCGGTGATGCGGCCGGTGAGCGGGTCGATGCTCAGGCCGGTCGGCAGGCCGCTGGCGGAATAGCGCAGCGTGTCGCCGTTGGGGTCGCTCGCCGCGATCGGCAGGTCGACCGCGGTGGCGGTGTCGGCGACCTGGTTGCCCGGCGCCGTGATGACCGGCGTGACGGCGGTGTTGAGCGCCGGCGCGACGTTCACGCGCACCATCTTCGCCACCGAGGGCACGCCGGCGTCGTCGAACACGAACACCATCCACATGCCGGGCGGCACGTCGGAGGCGCGCGCCGGGATCTGCACGTTCAGCGTGCCGCCTTCGGCGTTGAACGGCAGGTCGGCGAAGCGCTGCTCCATGTTCCAGCTGTGCGTGACCGAGCCGGTCTTGACCAGCGTGACGCGGCTGATCGGCCGGCCGTGCGTGACGGCGAGCTGCACCGTGCGGCCCGGGCTCACCACGGTGGGCGCGCTGTCGATGACGGGCCGCTGTGCGACCGTGCCGCCGGCCGCGAACAGGTAGGGCGGGTAGTAGATCTCGGCGTTGAGATTCGGCTGCGGGCCGGGGGCGCCGCCGCCGCCGACCATGACGGTGGCGTCGGGCAGCAGCAGCGCGACGCTGTGGTACAGCCGCGCGCGCTGCGCGGTGGCACCGCGCGTCCAGGCGCCGGTGGCCGGGTTCCAGATCTCGGCGTCGTAGACCACGTTGGTCATCTCGTTCCACACGCTCGAGCCGCCGGTGGCGAGCACCTTGCCGTCGGCCAGCAGCGTGGCCGTGCCGAGGCGGCGCTGCATCGCCATCGACGCGGTGTTGGTGACCACCGGCGCGGCGCCGTTGATGTCGATGACGATGGCGCCGCTGGAGTTGCCGCCGAACTGCAGGATGCGGCCGGGCGCGAACATCGCCGCGCTCGAATCGCTGCCGGTGGTGGCGGCGCCGAACTGGCCGGCCGTGGTCAGGCTGCCCGCGCCGGCTGCGGCGGCCGGATCGATCCAGTACATGCGGCCCGCGGCGTCGAAGCCGAACACGCGGCCGTCCGGCGCGATGAAGTTGCGCGGGTACATGAAGTTGAGCGCGCTGGTGTTCGCGCCGCTCAGCAGGCGGAACGTGCCGTCGGCGGCGCGCACCTCGGGCCGGTCGGTGCCGCCGGTGCCGCCCTGGATCAGGATCTCTCCGTTGAGCAGCATCGTCGAGGTGGAGTACCAGCGCGCGCGGTTCATGTTGCCCTGGCGCACCAGGCTCGAGTCGCTGGACGTGAAGAGGTTGCTGTTGTTGTTGCCGGTGTTGGTGGTGGCGGTGCCGGTCCAGTTGTCGCCGCCGGCGATGAAGACCTTGTCGCCCTCCGGCAGCAGGATCTGCGAGCTGCAGAAGATGTCGGTGCCGGTGCCGTTGAGCAGCGTGGTGTGGGTGTCGGTGACCGGGTCCCACACGGCGTACTGGAAGTAGGCGGTCTGCCTGCCGGTGGTGTCGGTGCCGTAGCTCAGCACGCGGCCGTCGGCGGTGAGCACGGCGTGCACCGGGATCAGCGGGAACGGCTGGACCGGTCCGAACAGGCCCTTGACGTTGGCGTCGGCCGGGATCGGCGTGCCCGGCGGCAGGGCCAGGGCGCGCTTGCGGCTCTCGCTGTCCTGGGCGCGCGTCGGGTTGGCGTCGGCTTCGGCCTCGCTGCCGCCGCCGCCGCAGGAGATGAGCAGGGCGGCACCGAGGGCCGCGGCGAGTCCGGTGACGACTGCGCGTGCGAAGGACATGGAAGCTCTCCCGCGGCGGTCGGGGCTTCTCGGGCCCTGGACGCCGACTTGTAATTGGACGTTACAAGTATTTCGGGAGACCCCCGGGCCTGCAAACCCCGTGGTCAGGGGTCGGGCCAGCCCGTATGCGACTTGCTGCACGGGGCGCAAGGCACGAGGCAGAAAATGAGAAGGGCCGCTATGGCGGCCCTTCGTTCTCGTGCAGGCGGCGCCTGCGCGACGAGCGCTGCTACTGCGCGCCGCTGAACTTGTAGTCGGTCTTGGCCTTGGCGCGCAGGTCTTCCTGGAACTTCTGCATCTTCTGCTGTTCCAGGCGCTGCTTCAGCTGCGCCTTCACGTCGTCGAAGGCCGGGAACTGGGCTTCGCGCGTGTCGTCCAGGCGGATGATGTGGAAGCCGAACTGAGTCTTCACCGGCGCCTCGGTCATCTCGCCCTTCTTGAGCTTGGCCATCGCCTGGCCGAACTCGGCCACGTAGCCCTCGGGCTTCTGGAAGTCGAGCTCGCCGCCGTTCTCGGCCGAGCCCGGGTCCTTGCTGTTCTTCTTGGCCAGATCCTCGAACTTGGCGCCGCCCTTGATCTGCTCGATCAGCTTCTTGGCCTCGTCTTCCTTCTCCACCAGGATGTGGCGCGCCTTGTACTCGGTGCCGGTGGCCTGGGACTTGAACTTGTCGTACTCGGTCTTGGCCTCGGCGTCGGTGACCGGGTTCTTGCGCCGGTAGTCCTCGAACATCTCGCGGATCAGGATGCTCTCGCGCGCGAGCTTCATCTGGTCCTGGAAGTCGGGCGTGGCGGCGATGCCGCGGCGCTCGGCCTCCTGGGCGAAGATCTCGCGCAGCACGACCTGGTCGCGGGCCTGCTGCTGTGCCTCGGGCGGCAGCGGCTGACCGCTGCGCTGGGCCTGCTTGAGCAGCATGTCCACGCGCGCCTTGGGCACGGGCTTGCCGTTGACGGTGGCGATGTTCTGCGCCAGGGCCGGGGCGGCCAGGGCCAGGGAAGCCGCGAGCGCGGCAAGGGTCTTGAGCATGGTGCAGCGGGAAGGGGGAGAGGGTTGCCGGTCAGGGCCCGTCGTGATCCTCGTGGGGAGACTTCGCGACGATGGCCAGGGCATGCACGCCCTGGGGCGCCAGAGGGCCAAGGGCATCATACACGAGGCGATGCCGCGCCACGCGCGCGAGCCCGGCGAAGCGCGCGCTCGTGACGCGAACCGTGAAGTGGCGGCCTTCGCGGGCGCCGGCATGGCCGGCGTGCTGGTGGCTGTCGTCGTCCACCTGCAGGCGCAGCGGCGCCAGGTGGCGCTGCAGCCGCGCGGCGATCTGATCGGCCGTCATGCGAGCGTCACGACGAGCAGCTCACTTCGAGGCCCGACGCCCAGGCCGGCGGGAAGCCGGCGTCGGCCTCGTTGCCGGGCTGCTCGTCGAACGGGCGCTCGAGCAGCGCGTGCAGGCGGCGCACCTCGCCGAAGTCGCCTTCGCGGGCGCGGCGGATGGCCGTCTCGGCCAGGTGGTTGCGCAGCACGAACTTGGGGTTGACGCGGTTCATGCGCACGGCGCGTTCGGCGTCCACGCTGGCCTCGGCGCGCAGCCGCTCGGCGTAGCGCGCCGCCCAGGCGTCGAACGCGGGGCGGTCGATGAAGAGGTCGCGCACGGCGTCGTTGCGCGCGCCTTGCTCGCTCGAGAACGTGGCCAGGCGCCTGAAGGTGATGGTGAAGTCGGCGCGGTCCTCGGCCATGCGGCGCAGCAGGTCGTCGACGAGCTCGCGGTCGCCGTCGCGCTCGTCGCGCAGCCCGAGCTTGGCGCGCATGCCGCCGAGCATGGCGCGCGGGAACTCCTCCTTGTAAGGCTCGAGCGCGGCGAGCAGGCGGTCGCTGTCGCCCACCAGCGGCAGCAGCGCCTGGGCCAGCGCGAACAGGTTCCAGTAGGCGATGTTCGGCTGCCGCGCCCAGGCGTAGCGGCCCTGCGTGTCGCTGTGGTTGCAGATGTGGCCGGGGTCGAAGGCGTCGAGGAAGCCGTAGGGCCCGTAGTCGAGGGTCAGGCCGAGCATCGACATGTTGTCGGTGTTCATCACGCCGTGGCAGAAGCCCACGTTCTGCCACTGCGCGAGCAGGCGCGCCGTGCGCCGCGTCACCTCCTCGAGCAGCGCGGCGTGGCGCTCGGCCCCGCCGAGCTCCGCCAACTCCGGGAAGTAGCGCTGCACCGTGGCGTCGGCCAGCGCGCGCAGCGCCGCTTCGTCCTGCGCGGTGTGCGTGAAGTGCTCGAAGTGGCCGAAGCGCAGGAAGCTGGGCGCCACGCGCGTCACCACCGCCGCGGTCTCGACCTCCTCGCGGCGCACCGGCAGCGGCGAGCCCACCAGCGCCAGCGCGCGCGTGGTCGGGATGCCCAGCGCGTGCATCGCCTCGCTGGCGAGGAACTCGCGGATCGAGCTGCGCAGCACGGCGCGTCCGTCGCCCATGCGCGAGTAGGGCGTGAGTCCGGCGCCCTTGATCTGCACCTCGAGCGGGCCGGCCGGCGTTTCCACCTCGCCCAGCAGCAGCGCGCGGCCGTCGCCGAGCTGCCCGGCCCAGACGCCGAACTGGTGACCCGAGTAGACGGCGGCGAGGGTGCCGCCGGGCGGCTCGGCATTGCCGGCCAGGAGCTGCAGCGCGTCGTCGCCGGCCAGCCAGTCCGCGAGGCCCATCTCGGCGGCGAGCCGCGGGCTCGTCGCCACCCAATGCGGCTGGGGCAAACCCTGGGGCGGCACCACCGAGTAGAAGCGTTCGCCGAGCGTGCGCAGCCAGGGGGCGGTGCGCCAGGGCGGGGCGGGGCGCAGGCTGAGCAACTCGGGGGCGTTCATCGGGGCACGATTGTCGGCGCAGCGGGGTGGCGATGCCGCGGCAAGGTCAATGCGCCTGTCCGCTTGGCGACAACGCCTCGGGGAAGCCCCGAAGGGCAGGGTCTTGCGATTGCGATAACTTCCGCCGGTTCATCGAAGTCACCGGAGACATCCACAATGACATCCTCGCGTCGCTTCTTCAGCGTGTCTGGCCTGTCGATCGCGGCGGCGGTCGCGCTCGGCTGCAACCTGGCCTTCGCGCAGGCCGGACAGACCGTCAAGATCGCCTTCATCGACCCGCTGTCGGGGCCGTTCGCGAACGTCGGCCAGAACCAGCTCAAGAGCTGGCAGTTCATCGCCGCGGAGTTCAGCAAGAAGAACAGCGCCGGCGTCAAGTTCGAGATGGTGCCGTTCGACAACAAGGGCTCGCCGCAGGAGAGCCTCACGGTGCTCAAGGCCGCCATCGACCAGGGCGTGCGCTACGTGACGCAGGGCAACGGCTCGGGTGCCGCCGCCGCCATCTCCGACGCCGTGCAGAAGCACAACGAGCGCAACCCCGGCAAGGAGGTGGTCTACCTCAACTACGCCGCGGTCGACCCGGCGCTGACCAACGAGCGCTGCTCGTTCTGGCACTTCCGCCTCGACGCCGACACCTCGCAGAAGATGGAGGCGCTGACCAGCTACATGAAGGACCAGCCGAGCGTCAAGAACGTCTACCTGATCAACCAGAACTACGCGCACGGCCAGCAGGTCTCGCGCTACTTCAAGGAGATCATGGCGCGCAAGCGTCCCGACGTGAAGATCGTCGGCGACGACCTGCACCCGCTCGGCCAGGTCAAGGACTTCGCGCCCTTCATCGCCAAGATCAAGGCGAGCGGCGCCGACAGCATCGTCACCGGCAACTGGGGCCAGGACCTCACGCTGCTCGTCAAGGCGGCCAAGGACGCCGGCCTCAACGCCAGCTTCTACACCTACTACGCCGGCGTGAGCGGCACGCCCACCGCGCTGGCCGCCGGCGTCGGCGGCCCGGTGCGCGTGGTGGCCTACGGCCACAACGGCATGCCCGAGCCGGTCAAGAAGCTGCAGGACGACTTCAAGAAGCGCTTCAACGACGACTGGTACACCTACGCCACCTACAACGGCATCGCCATGCTGACCGCGGCCATGACGCAGGCCAAGTCGACCGACCCGGTGAAGGTGGCCGAGGCGATGAGCGGCCTCAAGTTCAAGGGCTTCGGCGGCGACGTCGAGATGCGCAAGGCCGACCACCAGCTGCTGCAGCCGCTGTACATCACCGAGTGGCGCAAGGCCGACGCCAAGACGCCCTACAGCGTGGAGAACACCGGCTGGAACTTCGCCGAGGTGAAGGCCATCCCTGCCTTCGTGGCGGCCACGCCCACCTCGTGCCAGATGAAGCGGCCCTGATGCGCGGCAGCCTCTGAACCGATGCGCGGCGCCCGCGAGGGCGCCGCGTCGTTTTCGACGGATGCGCGATGGATGCCTCCTACTTCCTGATCTCGCTGCTCAACGGCCTGTCGGTCGGCCTGCTGCTGTTCATGCTGGCCTCGGGGCTGACGCTGATCTTCTCGATGATGGGCGTGCTCAACTTCGCCCACGCCAGCTTCTACATGGTGGGCGCCTACGTCGCCTACAGCATCACGCAGGCGGTCGGCTTCTGGTGGGGCCTCGTGCTCGCGCCGCCCATCGTCGGCGTGCTGGGTGCGCTGTTCGAGCGTTACGCGCTGCGCCGCGTGCACAAGTTCGGCCACGTGCCCGAGCTGCTCATCACCTTCGGCCTGAGCTACATCATCCTCGAGCTGGTGCAGATCGTCTGGGGTCGCCAGGCGGTGAACTTTCTGCCGCCCGAGAGCCTGCGCGGGCCGCTGTTCACGATCGTCGACCTGCCCGGCTCGCTGTCCATCGCCTGGGGCGACAAGCCGCCCGAGTGCAGCAGCGCCGGCGCCCTGTGCACGAACTTCCCCGCCTTCCGCGCCTTCGGCATGGCCATCGCGGTGGGCATGCTGGTGGCGGTGTGGCTGCTGCTCACGCGCACGCGCATCGGCCTCGTCATCCAGGCCGCGCTCACCCACCCCGAGGCGGTGGAGTCGCTCGGCCACAACGTGCCGCGCGTGTTCATGATGGTGTTCGGCGGCGGCACCGCGCTGGCCGCGCTGGCCGGCGTGATCGGCGGCGCGCTGCGCGTCACCGAGCCCTCGATGGCGCTGGCCGTCGGCGCGGTGGTGTTCGCGGTCATCGTGATCGGCGGCATGGGCTCGCTGGCGGGCGCCTTCGTCGCCTCGGTGGGCCTCGGCGTCATCGAGAGCTTCGCCGTGGGTTCCGACCGCAGCATCTCCGACGGGCTCAAGGCGCTCGGCATGGCCGTCACGCCCGAGACCTTCGGCTACGCGGTGTGGTCGGTCAAGATGAGCCAGGTGGCGGCGATCCTGCCGTACCTGCTGCTGGTGCTGATCCTGATCTTCCGGCCGAAGGGACTCTTCGGCACGCGCGAAGGCTGAACGACAAGACGCTGCACACCATGACCCACGTGCACGAGAACCGGCCGCACTACCACTTCAAGCCCTACAACGTCGGGCGCTGGATCATCTGGGGCGGCTACGCGCTGGTGATGTTCGCCGCGCCGCTGATCTTCACGAGCAGCCTGTCGCTGACGATGCTCTCGCAGATGGGCATCGCCATCATCGCCTGCCTGGCCTTCAACATGCTGCTCGGGCAGGGCGGCATGCTGAGCTTCGGCCACGCGGTGTACTCCGGCCTCGGCTCGTTCTTCGCGATCCACACGCTGAACCTGGTGTCCAAGGGCCAGCTCGCGCTGCCGGTGAGCATGATCCCGCTGGTGGCGGGCTTCTTCGGCATGCTGTTCGCCATCCTGCTCGGCTACGTCACTACCAAGAAGGCCGGCACGCCGTTCGCGATGATCACGCTCGGCGTCGGCGAGCTGGTGGCGGCGATGGCGCTGATGTTCCCCGGCTTCTTCGGCGGCGAGGGCGGCATCAGCGGCAACCGCGTCGCCGGCCAGCCCTTCTTCGGCATCAGCTTCGGGCCGCAGATCCAGCTGTACTACCTGATCGCCCTCTACACCTTCGTGTGCACGGCGCTGATGTTCGCCTTCACGCGCACGCCGCTCGGCCGCATGCTCAATGCCGTGCGCGACAACCCCGAGCGCGTCGAGTTCGTCGGCTACAACACCCAGTTCGTGCGCTACTTCGCCTTCATCGCCTCGGGCTTCTTCATGGGCATTTCGGGCGGGCTGGCGGCGCTCAACTTCGAGATCGTCACCGCCGAGGTGGTGGGCGCGCTGCGCTCCGGCGCCTACCTGCTGTTCACCTTCCTGGGCGGCGCGGTGTTCTTCTTCGGGCCGATCATCGGCGCCGTGCTGATGGTGCTGGCGCTCGTGCTGCTGTCGGAGCTGACGCTGGCCTGGCTGCTCTGGCTCGGCCTCGTCTTCACCTTCATGGTGATGTACGCGCCGGGCGGCATCTCGAGCCTGGTGATGATGAACCTGCGCGTCGCCAGCTTCGGCAAGCTGCGGCCGCTGCTCGCCTCGTACCTGGCGCTCGGCGGCACCGGGCTCGTGGTGCTGCTGTCGGCCGGCGCGATGGTCGAGATGGTCTACCACCTGCAGCTCAACGAGGCGCTCGGCCCGAAGATGAAGTACCTGGGCATGCCGCTCGACGCCAAGGGCTTCGACTCCTGGTTCGGCGCCGCCTTCGTGCTCGCGGTGGGCGTGGCGATGTTCGAGATGACGCGGCGCGAGTTCGCGCGCCAGTGGGGCCGCACGCAGGAGGAGATCGAGCGCGAGATCAAGCGCCGGGAGGCGGTGGCATGAGCGGCGCCTACGAAAACGCCCTCGAGCTGCGCGAGGTGCGCAAGAGCTTCGGCAAGACCGAGATCATCCGCGGCGCCAACCTCGCCGTGAAGCCGGGCGAGCGCGTCGCCGTGATCGGGCCCAACGGCGCCGGCAAGAGCACGCTGTTCAACCTCGTCAGCGGGCGCTTCGCCAGCACCTCGGGCGACATCCTGCTCAAGGGCGTGAAGATCGACGGCAAGGCGCCCTACGAGATCAACCGCATGGGCCTGGCGCGCAGCTTCCAGGTGAGCAACCTGTTCACGCGCCTGTCGGTGTTCGAGAACGTGCGCTGCGCGGTGCTGTGGAGCCTGGGCTACCGTTACGCGTTCTGGAAGTTCCTCGCCGACCTCAACGACGCCAACGACCGCGCCGAGGAGGTGCTCGAGATGATCAAGCTCGACAAGCGGCGCGACGTGCTGGCGATGAACCTCACCTACGCCGAGCAGCGCGCGCTCGAGATCGGCATCACCATCGCCGGCGGCGCCGAGGTGATCCTGCTCGACGAGCCGACCGCCGGCATGAGCAAGAGCGAGACCGCGCGCTTCGTCAACCTGATCCGCGACGTCACCAAGGGCAAGACCCTGCTCACCGTGGAGCACGACATGGGCGTGGTGTTCGGCCTGGCCGACAAGATCGCCGTGCTCGTCTACGGCGAGGTGATCGCCTTCGACACGCCCGAGGCGGTGCGCGCCAACCCGCGCGTGCAGGAGGCCTACCTCGGTTCGGTGCTGGCCGAGCAGCAGGCGGCGGCGGCGCTCGGGCAGGGGCACTGACCATGCTCAAGCTCGACAACGTGCACGCCTTCTACGGCAAGAGCCACGTGCTGCACGGCGTGCACTTCGAGGTGCGCGACGGCGAGATCGTGGCCCTGCTCGGGCGCAACGGCTCGGGCCGCTCGACCACCGTCAAGGCCATCATGGGCCTGGTGGAGGCCACCGGGTCGGTGGTCTTCAAGGGCCAGCAGATCATCGGCCGGCACGCCTTCGACATCGCGCACCGTGGCATCGGCTACGTGCCCGAGAACCGCGACATCTTCCCCACGCTCACGGTGCACCAGAACCTCATGCTGGGCGAGAAGTCGGGCAAGAAGAACCCGCGCTGGTCGTTCGACGACATGTACAAGATGTTCCCGCGCCTCAAGGAGCGCCAGCACACCGAGGCCGGCGTGCTCTCCGGCGGCGAGCAGCAGATGCTGACCCTGTGCCGCACGCTGATGGGCGACCCGGAGCTCATCATGATCGACGAGCCCACCGAGGGCCTGGCGCCCAAGATCGTCGAGCTGGTGGCCGAGTACCTGCGCGAGTTGAAGCGCCGCGGCATCAGCGTGCTGCTGGTCGAGCAGAAGCTGACCATCGCGCTCGAGGTGGCCGACCGCTGCCTGGTGATGGGCCACGGCCAGATCGTCTTCGAGGGCACGCCCGCCGACCTGCGCGCCAACGCCTACATCCGCAAGGAGTGGCTCGAGGTGTAGGGGGCCGCGGAGCGCGCCTTGTCGCCGCAGGGACAGGGCAGTGCCGGCGCAGTTGCCTAGAATCGAACGATCGTTCGAATGCAGGAGACGCGCATGGGCGCCCAATACGAAGTTCGCGGCGATGTCGCCGTCGTCACTCTGGACAACCCGCCCGTCAACGGCCTGGGCTTCGATACGCGGCGCGAGTTCAGCGCCGGCATCGACAAGGCGATGGCCGACCCGGCGATCAAGGCGGTCGTCATCACCGGCGCCGGCCGCGCCTTCTCCGGCGGCGCCGACATCCGCGAATTCGGCTCGCCCAAGGCGGTGGCCGAGCCGAACCTGCTGGCGCTGATCCGGCAGCTCGAGGGCTGCAGCAAGCCGGTGGTGGCCGCCATCAACGGCACCTGCATGGGCGGCGGGCTCGAGCTGGCGCTGGGCGCGCACTGGCGGGTGGCCGCCAGCGGCGTCGACGTGGCGCTGCCCGAGGTGAAGATCGGCCTCATCCCGGGCGCCGGCGGCACGCAGCGCCTGCCGCGCGTGCTGGGCGTGGAGACCGCGCTCAACATGATCGTCAGCGGCGACCCCGTCAAGAGCGACCTGCTGGCCGCGCTGCCGGGCCAGAAGCTCTTCGAGAGCATCGCGCCGGGCAACGTGGTCGACGCCGCCATCGCGCTGGCGCGCAGCAAGGCCGCCGAGGTGGCCGCCGGCGCGCCGCTGCCGCGCGTGCGCGACCTCAAGGCCGTGCACCCCAACGCCGACGCCTACTTCCAGTTCGCGCGCAACACCGTCAAGGCGATGGCGAAGAACTTCCCGGCGCCCGCGAAGTGCGTGGACGCGGTGGAGGCCAGCGTCAAGCGCAGGTTCGACGACGGCATGGCCTACGAGCGCGAGATCTTCACCGCGCTGATGTTCACGCCCGAGTGCAAGGCGCTGCGCCACGCCTTCTTCGGCGAACGCGCGGCGAGCAAGATCGCCGACGTGCCCGAGGACACGCCGCAGCGCAAGATCGAGAAGGTGGCCGTGATCGGCGCCGGCACGATGGGCGGCGGCATCACGATGAACTTCCTCAACGCCGGCATCCCGGTGACGATGCTCGAGATGAAGCAGGAGGCGCTGGACAAGGGTGTCGCCACGATCCGCAAGAACTACGAGGCCCAGGTCAAGAAGGGCAAGCTGAAGGCCGACAAGTACGAGCAGCGCATGGCGCTGCTGAAGACCACGCTGGCCTACGCCGACATCAAGGACGCCGACATGGCCATCGAGGCCGTGTTCGAGGAAATGGGCGTCAAGGAGAAGGTCTTCAAGACGCTCGACGAGGTGATGAAGCCGGGCGCCATCCTCGCCACCAACACCTCCACGCTGGACGTGAACAAGATCGCGGCGTTCACCAGGCGCCCGCAGGACGTGATCGGCACCCACTTCTTCAGCCCGGCCAACGTGATGAAGCTGCTCGAGGTGGTGCGCGGCGAGAAGACCGCCAAGGACGTGCTGGCGACCGTGATGGCGCTGGCCAAGAAGATCCGCAAGACGGCGGTGGTGAGCGGCGTGTGCGACGGCTTCATCGGCAACCGCATGATCGAGCAGTACAGCCGCCAGGCCGGCTTCCTGCTCGAGGAGGGCTGCACGCCGGCGCAGGTGGACAAGGCGGTCGAGAAGTGGGGCATGGCGATGGGTCCGTTCCGCATGGGCGACCTGGCCGGCAACGACATCGGCTGGGCGATCCGCAAGCGCCGCTACGTCGAGAAGCCCGGCATGCGCTACAGCAAGACCGCCGACCTGCTGTGCGAGATGGGCCGCTACGGCCAGAAGACCGGTGCCGGCTGGTACGACTACGTGCCGGGCAAGCGCGACGCCATGCCCTCGCCGGTGGTGGTGGAGATGATCGAGAAGCACCGCGCGGCGCTCGGCATCAAGCCGCGCGCCATCAGCGACGAGGAGATCGTGCACCGGCTGATCTACGCCCTCGTCAACGAAGGCGCCAAGATCCTCGAGGAAGGCATCGCCAGCAAGGCGAGCGACATCGACATGGTCTACCTCACCGGCTACGGCTTCCCGCTGCACCGCGGCGGGCCGATGTGCTACGCCGACCAGCAGGGCCTGTTCAACGTCGTGCAGACGATGAAGAAGTTCGCCGCCAACCCGCTTGACGATGCGGCGTTCTGGCAGCCCGCACCGTTGCTGGCCAGGCTGGCGGCCGAGGGCAAGTCGTTCACCTGAACGCCCGCGTGGTCAAGCGCGTCCTGATCGGGCTGGCGGCGCTGCTGCTGGCGCTGGCCGTCGCCGTGGCGGCGGGCACGCTGCTCGCGCGCTCGCGCCAGGTCCAGGTGCCGCCGCTGCCGGCGCTGGCACTGGACCGGGATGCCGCGGCGGCGTCGCTTGCCGGCGCGATCCGCGCCAAGACCATCAGCGGCCTGCTCGACCCCGCCGGCACCGCGCGCGAGTTCGAAGCGCTGCACGAACACCTGCGCCAGCGCTATCCGCTCGTGCACGCCAAGCTCGAGCGCGAGGCGGTCGGCGAGCACACCCTGCTGTACACGTGGAAGGGCAGCGACCCCGCGGCCCGGCCGATCGCGCTGGCGCCGCACCAGGACGTGGTGCCCATCGCGCCGGGCACCGAGAAACTGTGGAAGTACCCGCCGTTCGACGGCGTCGTCGCGGGCGGCGAAGTCTGGGGCCGCGGCGCCTGGGACGACAAGGCCAACCTCGTCTCGCAGCTCGAGGCGGTGGAGCTGCTGCTCAAGGCGGGCTTCCAGCCGCAGCGCACCGTCTACCTGATCCTCGGCCACGACGAGGAGGTGGGCGGCGCGCGCGGCGCGGCCAAGGTGGCCGAGCTCTTCAGGCAGCGCAAGGTGCAGCTCGAGTTCTTTCTCACCGAAGGGCTCGTCGTCACCCAGGGCATCCTGCCCGGCGTGAGCGCGCCGATCGCGCTGATCGGGCTGGCCGAGAAGGGCTACGTCTCGCTGCGCCTGTCGACCCAGGCGCCGCCCGGGCACTCGTCGATGCCCCCGGCCGCGGGCCAGAGCGCCATCGGCCGCCTGAGCGCGGCGCTCGCGCGGCTCGACGCCCAGCCGATGCCCGGCGGCGTGCGCGGCGTGGCCGGCGAGATGTTCGCCGCGGTGGCGCCCGAGATGAGCGGCTTCAACCGCGTGGCGCTGTCCAACCTCTGGCTGTTCCGCCCGGTCGTCGAGAACATGCTCGCCAAGCAGGCCAGCACCAACGCGCTGATGCGCACCACCACCGCGCTCACCATCGTCAACGCCGGCAACAAGGAGAACGTGCTGCCCGGCCAGGCCGACGCGGTGGTGAACTTCCGCATCCTGCCCGGCGACACGGTGCAGGGCGTGATCGAGCACGTCAAGCGCGTGATCGCCGACGACAAGGTCGCCGTCGCGCCGCTCGGCGAGGGCGGCGAGGCCTCGCCGGTCTCCTCGTCGGCGGCGGCCGGCTACCGCCACATCGAACGCGCCATCCGCGAGGTCTTCCCCGGCGCCGTGGTGGCGCCCGGCCTCATGCTCGCCGGCACCGACGCCAAGCACTTCGTCGGCGTGGCCGAGCAGATCTACCGCTTCAGCCCCGTGCGCGCCGGCCCGGCCGAGCTGAGCCGCCCGCACGGCACCGACGAACGCCTGTCGGTCGAGAACCTCGCGGAGATGATCCGCTTCTATCACCGCCTGCTGCAGCTGGCAGCCGGCCCACTCCAGGAAGGAAAGTCGCCATGAGCCAGGCCCTCATCGTCTCCACCGCGCGCACCCCGCTGGCCAAGAGCTGGAAGGGCGCCTTCAACATGACCCACGGCGCCACGCTCGGCGGCTTCGCGGTGAAGGCCGCGGTCGAGCGCGCCGGCATCGACCCCGGCGCCGTGGAAGACGTTCTGATGGGCTGCGCCAACCCCGAGGGCGCCACCGGCATGAACATCGCGCGCCAGGTGGCGCTGGCCGCCGGGCTGCCCATCACCACCGGCGGCGTCACCGTCAACCGCTTCTGCTCGAGCGGGCTGCAGACCATCGCGATGGCCTCGCAGCGCATCATCGCCGGCGAGGGCGAGGTCTACGTGGCCGGCGGCGTCGAGAGCATCTCCTGCGTGCAGCAGGAGATGAACCAGCACATGCTGTTCGACCCGGCGCTGCAGAAGAGCAAGCCCGAGATCTACTGGAGCATGCTGCAGACGGCCGAGAACGTGGCCAAGCGCTATGGCATCAGCAAGCAGCGCCAGGACGAGTACGGCGCCGGCAGCCAGCAGAAGGCCTGCGCGGCGCAGGAGAAGGGCCTGTTCAACGACGAGATCGTGGCCTGCACGGTCACCGCCGGCGTCGCCGACGCGGTGATGGGCCTGCGCAGCAAGGAGGTCACGGTCAAGGCCGACGAGGGCCTGCGCCCCGGCACCACCGTCGACGGCATCAAGGACATCCGCCCGGCGCTGCCCGGCGGCGTGGTCACCGCCGGCAACGCCAGCCAGTTCAGCGACGGCGCCGGCGCCTGCGTGGTGGTGAGCGAGGCCTACGCGCAGAAGAAGGGCCTCAAGCCGCTCGGCCGCTTCCTCGGCTTCGCGGTGGCCGGCTGCGAGCCCGACGAGATGGGCATCGGCCCGGTGTTCGCGGTGCCCAAGGTGCTCTCGCGCCTGGGCCTGAAGGTGAGCGACATCGACCTGTGGGAGCTCAACGAGGCCTTCGCGGTGCAGGTGCTGTACTGCGCCGACAAGCTCGGCATCCCGATGGACCGCCTCAACGTCAACGGCGGCGCCATCGCCATCGGCCACCCCTACGGCGTGAGCGGCCAGCGCCTGACCGGCCACGCCCTCATCGAAGGCAAGCGCCGCGGCGCCAAGCGCGTGTGCATCACGATGTGTGTGGGCGGCGGCATGGGTGCCGCGGGCGTGTTCGAGGTGCTGTGACTTCGCCGCCGATGGCGCAGAAGGCGGGCGTGCGGCGCACGCCCGACGAGCGTTTCGCCGGCCTGCCCGGCTGGCCCTTCGCGCCCTGGTACGTGGAGCATGCCGGCTACCGCATGCACTACGTCGACGAAGGCCCGCGCGATGCCGCGGTGACGGCCCTGTGCCTGCACGGCAACCCGAGCTGGAGCTACCTGTACCGCTTCATGATCCCGGTGTTCGTGGCCAACGGGCTGCGCGTGGTGGCGCCAGACCTGATCGGCTTCGGCCGCAGCGACAAGCCGGCCGACGCCGCGGCGCACGGCTTCGACTTCCACCGCGACGCGCTGCTCGCCTTCGTCGACAGGCTCGACCTGGAGAACGTGCTGCTCGTGGTGCAGGACTGGGGCGGCATCCTCGGCCTCACGCTGCCGCTGGCCGCGCCCGAGCGCTACACGCGGCTGCTGGCCATGAACACCGCGCTCGGCACCGGCCGCGTGACCGAGGGCTTCCGCCAGTGGCGGGCCTACTCCAACGCGCAGCAAGACCTGCCGGTGGGCAAGCTCTTCAAGCGCGGCAAGCCGACGATGAGCGACGCGGAAGCGGCGGCCTACGACGCGCCGTTCCCCGACGCGAGCTACAAGGCTGCGCTGCGTTCGTTTCCCAATCTCGTGCCGGACGGCGAAGACGCGCCCGGCGCCGCGCTCAGCCGCGAGGCGCGCCGCTTCTGGAGCGAGCGCTGGAGCGGCGAGAGCTTCATGGCCATCGGCATGCAGGACCCGGTGCTAGGCCCGCCGGGGATGCACGCGCTGGCCAAGGCCATTCGTGGCTGCCCGCCGCCGCTCGAGGTGCCCGAGGCCGGCCATTTCGTGCAGGAGTGGGGCGGGCCGATCGCGGTGGCCGCCCTCAGGCACTTCGGACTCGCGCGATGACCACCATCGACCTTCCCACCGCCAAGCGCTTCTTCGCCGCGGCGCCCTTCATGGCCGACCTCGGCGTCGAGCCGGTGCACGTGGAGCCGGGCAAGCTGACCACCGTGCTGGCGCTCGCCGAGCGCCACCTGCAGCACACCGGCCAAGTGCACGCCGGCGTCTCCACCGCGATGGCCGACCACACCATGGGCGCGGCCGCGCAGACCCTCGCGCCCGAGCACCACCTCGCGATCACCGCCGACCTGCGCGCCAGCCTGCTGCGCGCGGCGCGTGGCACGCGGCTGGTGTGCGAGGCGCGTGTCGTCAAGGCTGGCCGCAACTTGAGCTTCACCGAGGCCGACGTCTACGTCGAGACCGGCCACGAGCGCGTGCACGTGCTGCGCGCGTCGGCCACGATGGCCATCACGGCGGCCAAGAAGCCATGACGATGCGCCAGACCCTCGACTTCCTGCTGCACGACTGGCTGCGCGTCGAAGACCTGCTCGCGCGGCCGCGCTTTGCCGAGCACTCGCGCGAGACCTTCGCGTCGGTGCTGGACACCTGCGAGCGCATCGCGCGCGAGAAGTTCGCGCCGTTCGCGCGGCTGGTCGACACCGAGGAACCGCGCTTCGACGGCGAGCGCGTGCACCTGCCGCGCGCCACCCACGAGGCGATGGCCGCCTACGTCGAGTCGGGCATGCTGAGCGCGGCGCAGGACGAGTCGATCGGCGGCATGCAGCTGCCCTGCGTCATCGAGATGGCCGCCAACGCCTTCTTCAGCAAGGCCAGCGTGGCGATGGGCGGCTACGCCATGCTGACCAGCGGCAACGCCAATCTGCTGATGGCGCACGGCACGCCGCTGCAGCGCGAGGTGTTCGCCCAGAACGAGTTCGCCGGGCGCTGGTTCGGCACGATGTGCCTGAGCGAGCCGCAGGCCGGCTCGTCGCTGTCCGACGTGGCCACGCGCGCGCTGCCCGACGGCGCGGACTTCGAGGCCGACCCGCTCGGCCCGCGCTACCGCCTGCGCGGCAACAAGATGTGGATCTCGGGCGGCGAGCACGAGATCACCGAGAACATCGTGCACCTGGTGCTGGCCAAGATCCCGGGCCCCGACGGCGCGCCGATCCCCGGCACGAAAGGCATCTCGCTCTTCATCGTGCCCAAGAAGCTGGTCGACGAGCGTGGCGCGCTGACCGGCGAGCGCAACGACGTGGCGCTCGCCGGACTGAATCACAAGCTCGGCTATCGTGGCACCACCAATACGCTGCTCAACTTCGGCGAAGGCAAGTTCCCGGTGCGTGGCGGGCCCGGTGCCATCGGCTACCTGGTCGGCCGCCCCGGCGAAGGCCTGCGCTGCATGTTCCACATGATGAACGAGGCGCGCATCGGCGTCGGCCTCGGCGCGGTGATGCTCGGCTACGCCGGCTACGAGGCGAGCCTCGAGTACGCCAAGCAGCGGACCCAGGGCCGGCCCATCACCGGCGCGGGCAAGGACGCCACGCAGCCGCAGCGCCCGATCGTCGAGCACGCCGACGTCAAGCGCATGCTGCTGGCGCAGAAGAGTTACGTCGAGGGCGGCCTGGCGCTCGAGCTGTTCTGCGCGCGCCTGGTCGACGAGCTGCACACCGGCGACGAAGCCGCGGCGGCCGAGGCGCGCGTGCTGCTCGAGGTGCTGACGCCGATCGCCAAGAGCTGGCCCAGCGAGTGGTGCCTGGAGGCCAACTCGCTGGCCATCCAGGTGCTCGGCGGCTACGGCTACACGCGCGACTTCCCGGTGGAGATGTACTGGCGCGACAACCGCCTGAACATGATCCACGAGGGCACGCACGGCATCCAGGCGCTCGACCTGCTCGGCCGCAAGGTGGTGATGGACGGCGGCCGCGGCCTCGAGCTGCTGGCCGCGCGCATCGGCGGCACCATCGAACGTGCGCGCCGCGCCGAGGGCTTGGCCGGGCACGCCGACGCGCTGGCCGCCGCCTTGCAGCGGTTGGCCACGGCCACCCGGTCGGCCTGGGCCACCGGCGTGCCGGAGGAGGCGCTCGCCAACGCCACGCCCTACCTGCAGGCCTTCGGCCACGTCGTGCTGGCGTGGCTGTGGCTGGACGTGGCGCCCGCCGCGCGCGGGCACGCCCTCGAGCCGGGCAAGCTGGCCGCGCTGCGCTACTTCTTCGCCTACGAGCTGCCCAAGGTCGACGCCTGGCTCGGCGTGGTGGCGCGCCGCGAGCCGCTGCTGCGCGAGGTGAAGACCGAGTGGCTGTGAACCGATGAAGAACGTGGTGCTCGAACGCCTGGCCTGGGTGCTGATCTACAGCGGCCTGCTGATCCTCTGCCTGGGCCTGTTCGTCAGGCGCGGCCACTCGGTGTTCGGCTGGGCGCTGATCGTCGGCGGCGCGCTCGACGCGCTGGCCGGCGCCTTCGCGATCTGGCTGCGCTCGCGCCGCAGCGATTGAACCCCGAACTACAGGAGACGACGATGTCCACCCCGATCCAGAAACTCTTCGACCTCACGGGCCGCTACGCGCTCGTCACCGGCGGTTCGCGGGGGCTCGGCCTGCAGATCGCCGAGGCCCTGGGCGAGGCCGGCGCCAAGATCATGCTCACCTCGCGCAAGGCCTCCGACCTCGAGGAGGCGGTGGCGCATCTCTCCGAGCGCGGCATCGACGCGCGCTGGATCGCTGGCGACGCGAGCGACCCCGAGCAGGTGAAGAGAGTCGTCGACGAGACGATGCAGCGCTTCGGCCGCATCGACATCCTCGTCAACAACGCCGGCGCCACCTGGGGTGCGCCGGCCGAGGACCACCCGCTCGAGGCCTGGGACAAGGTGATGAACCTCAACGTGCGCAGCGTCTTCCTGTTCTCGCAGGCGGTGGCCAAGGCGAGCATGCTGCCGAGCGGCTACGGCCGCATCATCAACGTGGCCTCGATCGCCGGCCTGGGCGGCAGCGCCGACATGAAGTTCATCGCCTACGGCACCAGCAAGGGCGCGGTGGTCAACTTCACGCGCACGCTGGCCGGCGAGTGGGGGCCACGCGGCATCACCGTCAACGCGCTCGCGCCCGGCTTCTTCCCGAGCAAGATGACCAAGGGCGTGCTCGCCGCGTTCGGCGAGGACAACCTCGCCAAGGCCTCGCCGCTGCGCCGCATCGGCGACGACGACGACCTGAAGGGCGCCGCGCTGCTGTTCGCCAGCGCGGCGGGCAAGCACATCACCGGGCAGATCCTGGCCGTCGACGGCGGCGTGTCGTCGGTGCACCGCGGCGGATGACGCGCAAGCCGATCCCCTTTCCGCTGCGCATCCCGTTCGTCGAGACGCTCGATCTCGAGCTGTGGGCGTTCGGCGACGGCCACGCCGAGCTGCAGGTGGAGCTGGACGAGGCGCACCTCAACAGCTGGCGCGTGGCGCACGGCGGGCTCGTCATGACGATGCTCGACGTGGCCATGGCGCACGCGGCGCGCAGCGTCACCGTGAAGGCCGGCGACGACCATCCAGGCCCCGGCATGGCCACCATCGAGATGAAGACCAGCTTCCTGCGCGCCGCCGAGGGCCGCCTGAAGGCCGAGGGCCGGCTGATCCACCGCACCACCACGCTGGCCTTCTGCGAAGGCCGCCTGTTCGACGAGGCCGGCGAGCTGTGCGCGCACGCGACCGGCACCTTCAAGTACCTGCGCGCGCTGCCCACCAAGGGGCGGCACGCCAAACCCCTGCAGACCACCTCGCAACCATGAGCACCACCTACCGCCGCATCGTTCTCGCCGCCCGCCCGCAGGGCGAGGCGCGCACCGACCACTTCCGCCTCGAGACCGTGCCGCTGCCCACGCCGGGCGAGGGCCAGGTCCTCGTGCGCCACCACTTCATGAGCCTGGACCCCTACATGCGCGGGCGCATGAACGAGTCGAAGAACTACGCCGCGCCGCAGCCGCTGAACGAGACCATGGTCGGCGGCACGGTGGGCGAGGTGGTGGCGTCGCGCCATGCCGGCTACGCCGTGGGCGACAAGGTCGTCGGCATGGGCGGCTGGGCCGAGTATTCGCTCGTCGACGCGCGCCAGGCCGGCGCGCTGCGCAAGGTGGACGCGACGCGCGTGCCGCTGTCGGCCTACCTCGGCGCGGTCGGCATGCCGGGGGTCACGGCCTGGTACGGCCTCACCAAGATCATCGAACCCAAGCCGGGCGAGACGGTGGCGGTGGACGCCGCCAGCGGTGCCGTGGGTGCAGTGGTCGGCCAGCTCGCCAAGGCGCGCGGCTGCTGCGTGGTCGGCATCGCCGGCGGCGCCGAGAAGTGCGCCTACGTCAAGGACGAGCTCGGCTTCGACGAGTGCATCGACCACCGCGGCAAGGACTTCGGCGCCCTCGTGGCCGCGCTCGACGTGGCCGCGCCGCAGGGGGTGGACGGCCTGTTCGAGAACGTCGGCGGCGTCATCCTCGACGCCGTGATGGCGCGCCTGAACGCCTTCGGCCGCATCGCGCTGTGCGGCATGATCTCGGGCTACGACGGCCAGCCGATCCCGATCGCCAACCCGCGCCTGCTGCTCACGCAGCGCCTCAAGCTGCAGGGCTTCATCGTCAGCGAGCACATGGAGCTGTGGCCGCAGGCGCTCAAGGAGCTGGGCGAAGGCGTGGCCGCCGGGCGCATCAAGATCCGCGAGGACATCGCGCTCGGGCTCGAGAAGGCGCCCGAGGCCTTCATCGGCCTGCTCAAGGGCCGCAACTTCGGCAAGCAGCTCGTCAAGCTGGTCTGACGCGGTGGACTGGACCTGGGCCCGTTTCGACGAACTGCGCGTCGCCGACCTGTACGACGCGCTGGCGCTGCGCAGCCGCGTCTTCGTCGTCGAGCAGAACTGCATCTACCTCGACGCCGACGGCGCCGACCGCGACGCCTGGCACCTGCTCGGCCGCGATCGTGCGGGCGTGCTGGTGGCCTACCTGCGCGTGGTGGACCCGGGCGTCAAGTATGCCGAGCCGTCGATCGGCCGCGTCATCACGGCGCCCGAGGCGCGCGGCAACGGCGGCGGCCGCCGCCTCATGATCGAGGGCCTGGCGCGCTGCGCCGCGGCCTGGCCCGGGCACGCCATCCGCATCAACGCGCAGGAGCGGCTGGCCGCTTTCTACGAGAGCCTCGGGTTCGCCGGCGTGGGCGAGCCGTACCTCGAGGATGGCATTCCCCACCTGGAGATGCTCAAGCCCGCTTGAGCACGGAGGGCTCGTCATGAGCAGCACGCACGAAGTGTTCAACCAGGTCGCGCCGCTGGAGGACGTGAACCTGCTGCGCATCAACCGCCCGCTGCAGGACGCGCTGCGCGGCCTGGCGCCGGGGCTGGATACGCGCGCGCTCGACGCGCTCGGTGCCGAGGCCGGCTCGGCCACGATGCGCCGCCACGCGCGCCTGGCCAACCTGCACAAGCCGGTGCTGCACGCGCACGACGTGGTCGGGCGGCGCATCGACCAGGTGGAGTTCCACCCGAGCTACCACGAGTTGCTCGGCGCGGCGCTGCGCCACGGCCTGCACGGCACGCCGTGGGGCGGCGGCGCGCTCGCCCACGTGGAGCGGGCCGCCGGCTTCATGCTCTTCACCGAGGCCGAACCGTCGGTGCTGTGCCCGGTGTCGATGAGCTACGCGGTCACCGCGGCGCTGCGCGCCAACCCGGCGCTGATGGCCGAGCTGCGGCCCCGCCTCACCGGCCGCGCCTACAGCGGCGAGTTCTTGCCCATCGAGCGCAAGGGCGCGGTGACCATGGGCATGGGCATGACCGAGAAGCAGGGCGGCTCGGACGTGCGCGCCAACACCACGCGCGCCACCTTCGTGGCCAGCGACGGCCGCGGCCGCCGCTACGCGCTGACCGGCCACAAGTGGTTCATGTCGGCGCCGATGTGCGACGCCTTCCTCGTGCTCGCGCAGGCCGAGGGCGGGTTGTCGTGCTTCTTCCTGCCGCGGCTGCTGAGCGACGGCAGCGTCAACCGCATGGCGGTGATGCGGCTGAAGGACAAGCTCGGCAACCACGCCAACGCCAGCAGCGAGGTCGAGTTCGACGGCGCCAGCGCCTGGCTGGTCGGCGAGGAGGGGCGCGGCGTGCCGCAGATCCTCGAGATGGGCACGTTGACGCGGCTGGACTGCGCGCTCGGCACCGCCGGCCTGATGCGCCAGGCGCTCTCGCTGGCCCTGCACCACTGCAGCCAGCGCCACGCCTTCGGCAAGCCGCTGGTCGCGCAGCCGCTGATGAAGAACGTGCTCGCCGACCTCGCGCTCGAGAGCGAGGCGGCGACGATGCTCGCGCTGCGCCTGGCGCTGGCGGTGGACCGCACCGAGACGGCCGGCGGCGACGCGCACGAGAAGGTGATGCGCCGCGTGCTCACGCCGATCGCCAAGTTCTGGATCTGCAAGCGCGGCAGCGCCTTCGCGCAGGAGGCGATGGAGTGCCTGGGCGGCAACGGCTACGTCGAGGCCGGCGGCGAAGGCGTGATGGCGCGCATCTATCGCGAGATGCCGCTCAACAGCATCTGGGAGGGCGCCGGCAACATCATGGCGCTCGACCTGCTGCGCGCGCTGCGCGGCGCCGACGTGGCGCCGGCCCTCGAACGCGAACTCGGCGACGCGCGCAGCGCGCACCCGGCGCTGGCGCGCGCCGCCGACCGCGTGCTGCACGCGGTGGACGCCGGCGTGCCCGAGGCGCAGGCACGCATCCTGGTGCGCGACGTGGCGCTGCTGCTGCAGGGCGCGCTGCTGCACCGCCTGTCTCCCGCGCCGGTGTTCGAGGCCTTCTGCGCCGCGCGGCTGCACGCGGCGAGCGACGCCTTCGGCGTGCTGCCCGCCAGCGTCGACCTCGACTTCCTGATCGAACGGGCGATGCCCGAGGAGCGCCCTTGAGCGACGACACGAACCACGACACGAACCACGCCACGCTGATCCTGCACCAGTACGCCGCCTCGCCCTTCGCCGAGAAGGCGCGTCTGATGCTCGGCTTCAAGGGCCTGGCCTGGCGCGGCGTGGACATCCCGGTGGTGATGCCCAAGCCCGACCTGGTGGCGCTGACCGGCGGCTACCGGCGCACGCCGGCGCTGCAGATCGGCGCCGACATCCACTGCGACACCGCGCACGTCGCGCGCGTGCTCGAGCGGCTGCGGCCCGCGCCGACGCTGTACCCGGCGAGCGCGCCGCTGGCCGAGCCGTTCGCACAGTGGGCCGACTTCATGCTGTTCTGGCCGGCGGTCATCTTCGCCGGGCAGCCGGCGGCGGCGCCCCACCACTTTCCCGGCGCGCCGCCCGAGACCTTCATGGCCTTCGCCAGCGACCGCGCCGCGTTCACCTCGGGCATGAAGCGGCCGTCGCTGGCCGAGTCGCGCGTGCTGCTCGAGCGCCACGCCGGCGCGCTCGAGCGCCAGCTCGCCGACGCTCGCGCCTTCCTGTTCGGCGACGAGGCCTGCATCGCCGACTTCGCGGTGGCGCACTGCCTGTGGTTCGTGCGCCGCGCCAAGCCGGTCGCGGGCGTGCTCGCGGCATGGCCCAAGCT
>Ga0209172_10002992_pt1 | contig 27501 bp, 18 predicted proteins | sample LarsenN4metaG_FD_184113 | JGI IMG/M metagenome (GOLD analysis project Ga0209172, IMG submission 184113) | Hot spring sediment bacterial and archeal communities from British Columbia, Canada, to study Microbial Dark Matter (Phase II) - Larsen... ... | reverse complement strand
TACCAGGCCCTGAATTTCCGCGTCGAGCGCGGCCAGCGTGTGGCGCTGCTCGGCGACAACGGCGTCGGCAAGAGCACGCTGTTAAAGATCCTGGCCGGCGTGCTGCCCATCGACCACGGCGAGCGTCTAGTGGGGCATGGCGTCACCTTGCACTACTTCGCTCAGCATCAAGCCGACATCTTGCAGCCGGAACATACCGTGCTGCAGGCCCTCGAAGAAGTAGCGCCGCAGGCCGAGCTGCCGTGGCTGCGGGCCGTGGCTGGCGCCTTTCTGTTCAGCGGCGACGAGCAATATAAGCCGATCAGCGTCCTGAGCGGCGGCGAGCGCAGTCGGGTGGCGCTGGCGCGCATGCTACTCAACCCGGCCAATACTCTCCTCTTGGACGAGCCGACCAACCACCTCGACCCGGCCTCGGTGGACGTGTTAACCGATGCCCTCCTCGACTTCCCAGGCACGATCATCTTCATCTCTCATGATCCCGTCTTCCTGAGCCGAGTGGCCAGCCGCGTGGTCGAAATCGAAGACGGTGTAGCCCTCGATTACCCCGGCGATTACGCATACTACCTGTGGAAACGGGCCCAGGAGCTCGCCGCCGAAGTGGAGGATGAGGAGGAACACGAGTCCACGGTGAGACGAAACGGCCGCCAACCTGGGCGAAACCAAGCGTCGAGGCCGCGCCCCCAGACTGCTGACCGCCGGGAACTCGTCAAAGCGCTAGACCGGGCGGAGCGCCGCCTGATGCACCTGGAAACCGCCGTCGCGGAGCTGGAAGAGCGCATGCGGACGCGGGATCAAGAGCTGGAAAGCGAAGTCCTTTATCAGGATCACGTGCGCTGGCACGCCCTCCACCTGGAGCGTCGGCAATGGGACCAAGACCTCGAACAGCTCATGGAAGACTGGGCCCGCCAATCGGAAGCCGTGGCCGCGCTACGGCAGCAGATCGAGGCCTATGATCAGGATGCGGAGAGGACTAACCGCTGCATGTGACGCTCATAGCCGTCCCCCTACGTGATGGAAGGGGTGGCAGAAGAAGAGCGTAAGGAGTCTCTCCAGGATTCGAATTCCAGCGGCGCATGAGGCGCGCCGGCAGGAGGAGTCCCGGCCGCCTCCTTGGCTTTTGGTTTTTCCGGAATGAACATGTACGCCCTGCTCCAATGCTTCGCGCCCTGTATGATCCGATTTAGCGCCGGATGAGATAACGGGTATTGTTATCGTACATATTTCTGCCGAGGTCCCAGGCCGTGATCTTCTGGTTCGTGGCGTAATTGGTGTGGATCTCGCCGATCGTGATGTTGTTGGCGTTGTCATACAGATAACGGTGCATCTCACCGACGAGCTTCTTCACCTCTGCCACATCCGTGGAGGCCAAGGCCCGCTCGATCAGCTTATCCAATTCGGGGTCGGCGGTCGAGGAGACGGGCGACTTGGAGTGATGCAGGGCATTCACGATGGTGGCGATGTGAATCGGCACGCTGCGGTTCGGCGTGCTCCAGGGGAGGAGGTCGCCAGAGAGCGTGTGGGCCATGCGCTTGGTCGAAAGGGCTGAGCGATCCATGGGGGTGATGGCGGCCTTGACGCCGACCTTGGCCAGGTAGTCCGCCACCGCTTCCGCCAGCCGGTTCAACTCGGGCAAATCCGCCGTCACATACGAATAGATCTTGGTCTCGAAGCCATGGGGGTAGCCGGCTTCGGTCAGCAATTGTTTGGCCTTTACCGGGTCGTATGGATAGGGCTTCAGCTCAGGGTCGGCTCCTCCGGCCACGCCATACGAGCCGATCGGATACATCGGCACCGGCACTCCCTGGCCGGCGAAGACGAATTGCAGCAGCGCTTCTTTGTCGATGGCATAGTTCAGGGCCTGCCTCACCCGCTTATCGGCTACGGGCACAGGGTCCCATTGCTGCTGCATGTAAACGACCACCACTTGGTCGTTCAGCTTCGAGAAGACGTTGAACCCCATGGCCTTGACCTCCGAGACCCGTTCCCGGCTGATCGCGATCACATCCGCTTCGCCGGTTCTGAGCTGGGCAAGGCGGGTGCTCTCCTCGGGGACCAGCATGAACGTCACGGTTTTATATTTGGGCACACCGTCGCGCCAGTGTTGATCCACCGCCTCGAGCTGGATGAACCCCCCGATTGCGTTCTTTACCACCTTATAGGGTCCGCTGCCGATTGGATGTTTGGCGAACCCATCGGCGCCGCCCTGCTCGAAATACTTCTTGGGCAGGATCATCCCCTCGCCGCCGGTGGCACAGGAGAAGTTCCACGGCAGGAAGATGGCCGGCTGGTTGAGGTGGATGACCAGGGTATACGGATCTTTGATCTCCGCCTCTTTAAACGCGGCCTTCGTCGGGCCCAGGAGGGCGGCCACGGCCTTGGGTTGGAATAGGCTGTCGATGCTGAACTTGACGTCCTCGGCGGTGACCTCGGTGCCGTCGTGGAACTTGACCCCCTTTCTGAGCCAGAAGGTCCAGCTCAGCTTGTCTGGGGCCTGTTCCCATCTCTGGGCGATGCCACCCTGAGGGGAGAGCTGGCCATCATCGGTGCAGCCCACCAGGTAGTCGTAGATCAGCATCATATATTGCTTAATCCCGCCGGAGATGAACTCCTGCCAAGGGATGAAACGCTGGCCTCCCAAAAACGCCAGGGCGATGCGCAGCTCCCCGGTGGGTTTGACGCCCCCTGGGTCAGTGGTGCCCGCCCCACTGGAGATGGGGACCGCCATCATGCCGAGCGCGACCAACGCGGCCGCCACCAGCCTCACCTCGCGAGTTCCCTTCATGGTCCCCTTCCCTTTCTCGCCAGCAGAGATCCAGGGGTCAACAAACGAGGCTCTCGATTCGAGGTTCACGGGTCGAGGTCGGCAAGACAATCTCCGAACGATGCATCTACGGTTTTCTACAGCTGTGGCAACGGCATTGTCAAGTGCACTGCATGCGAGGCGGCCGTGGCCTGGTAGGTATGGGCGATCTCATCGGATGGTTGTTCCGGTGCACCTCAGAGCCTTGCGCGACTTCATCCATCTAGAGCCCATAGGCCGTCTTGTCGAATTCTCCACCGTCCTTCGGCATTCATCAAACGTGACCCAGGCACCCAGAAAGGGTTGTCACCCACCGGACTAAATGTCCCAACATCCCACTGCGCCAACCTCTCCAGTGCTCCCATGAGCGCGCTGTCAGCTTTTCGCGCTTCCGCGTGGGCAAGCACGCGATTGGCAGAAACTTGTGGATCGTCGCCATCAAGTCTGAGGTTGTTGTCGAAGAATCGCTGGGCTGACTCGATGTCTTCGCGGGTGAGTTTCCCGAGCCCGTAGCGCGTGTCGCCCCCTACATGAATCTCGTCAATGGCACGCAGGTCGTCCACAAGCTTCTCATCCCGACAGAAGAAATAACCCGCCATCGCTACAGGTTGGCACACACCTGATCGACCCCGCCACCACGGCGTGATGAGTTCTGTTTCACGCAGCGAGCCCTCAGCTGCCGCATCAGTCTCCGGCTCAATGGCAGTACCGGGACGAGCATCCAGTAGCCGGCGGCGCATGGCCACGTCCGCGATGGGCTCCTGGCCGCCTTCTCGTCTCCAACAAAGTCCCTGTCCCTGTTCGAAGGCGGGCAACCACGCTTTCCACTCGTCGTTGACGGGCTCTGCAGGATAGAGATAACTGAAGCGACAGGATTGGCAAAGCCGCTCGCCGACCTGTTGATACTCCCTCAGATCGGCGGAATGGTTGCCCATCCTGCGCCGTGCTAGCTGTGCCGTGAAGGCAGCCCAGAGATTTCGTGCGGGCACGTATAGACGGCAGCGGTTCAACACCCCGGCAGGCGACAGGCCGACATAGAGGGGTGCTTCCAGACGCCACACCCAACGATAGAGTACCCAGCTCATGTCCGCCTTCCTGTCCCCTCCATTGCCTTCACGTGGTAGCGCGCGTAAACCAGGGATTGCATTATGAGGTCGCGGGCAAAAAGGAGATCATCAATGCTCTGCCCCAGTTTGTTGACTACGGCAAAGACGTCACTCGTTGCCGCGGCCAATCGCGACTTCAGTGCGGCATTCTTGCGTAAGAAGTCGTGACATTTTATCTTCATCTGCTTGCCGGGCTCCTTCCCACGCGCATCGAGATAGAGAAAGAAGGCATAAAGCCCCTGCTCTTCAAGGACGGACAAGGCGTCTTGCAGTAGCCTCTCATCGATGGCAGTGATTTGCGAGAGCTCCCGTCCGAACTCGGCACAGCGAAGATCTTGGTTGTCCATCATGATAATGCTCCCTGGGATGCTTGTTCAGAAGCCGTGCTGCTCTCCGAACATACCACGGCGGCTGTGCTATCGGCCTTGAGGACGTGCAGCCGCCCCATGCCACGCGTGCCCATACCGCCGATCCCCAGAGCTTCGAGGTAGGGATGTGCCGCCCGCGTCGTGTCATGAACACCGTTCGGGTCCTGGACAGCCGTGATCTCTTGATTGTGAATCTTGAAGTGCTTCGGGTGCTTGCAGGTGATCTCCCAGTACAGCACCGTGGCTCGCGGAAGCGCTTCGTAGGTGAAGAGCGCCCCTTCCTTAGCGGCCCCGGTTTCCGGGGTGATGGACACGGAGGTGCGGACTTCGAGGTTGCTGTTGACGACGTGACTGAAAAGCTTGTCTGGCAAGACCCCGAAGCGATCGTGGATATAGCTCGGTACCCCACGGTCGGTGAGCCTCTGCTTGAGCTCAGGATGGTTCGACAGCTGCTCGACGGCAACCAGAAGCCAGCCCAGGTTGAGCGGCTGATCTGAGCGGCTGTCCCGATAGATCGCGTCCGTCGTCACCTCCTGCGGTGCCGGAAGTCGAGCGATACGAAGCTGTTCCGGCGAAGTTACCCACAGCGGACCCTGGCGTGTGGCTATGGGGAACAGCAGCACATGCGCGTCGCTAAACGCGGCCAGCCCGGCGAAGCCCCCGCTTGAGCCTTGGCCTCTGGCAAAGCCGAAGACGGTGCAGATGGGGCAGTCAGGCCGCCCACAGTGGTGGCCAGCACCTGCAGCATCTGACTGGCCCTGGCCGGCGCAGTCGGGGTACTTGTCCTTGGCCATCGCCGCATACGTCCGATACACGCCGGCCAGGCTCGAGCCAGGGATCTTGGGCACACGGGTAACCGGGTCGCGCGCAATGGAGAGATCTACGCGCCCGAGCCGGGCTCCGCCCGTACCTACGTGAATGGGATCAATGGCGAGGCCTATATGTCCAAAACACTCAAAGGTCTGGTGATTCATGAACGGCCCCCCTCCACGCGTTCCTCGAGGACCCGGAGATGCCATTCCAAAGCCCATTTCAGGAGACCTGTCCGCGCAGCCTCAACAAGCGCATCCAATGCTGCGCCACGAGCTGCCAGCCTGACGCTCAACGTCGCTGTCGCGAGATCCAGCCAGGCCTGATCTCCACCTTCGAGCCACGCCCCGTCCGCGTTGCGCCACGCCTCAAGGCAGGCCTCCAGTTCGCTCCACACTCCTCGGAGCGCGGTCTGGCTCGGGGCGGTACGCTCGACCAGCGCCCACACCTCCTGCATCGCCTTCCAGTCGGCGATATACCACACGTTTGTTTGCTCAAATCGGGCAGCGCTGGTTTCGAGAAACAACGTCGCCACCCTGGCAGGGTAGACTGCTATGCCATCGCCTGGCCGAAGATCGGTGACGTGACGATACACCGGGCCATTGGGATGCTGGAAATCGCGAGGGAACCGGGGGCGTGCATCCTCGACGGCCACGTAGGCGTAAAATCCGTCCTCCCGGCCGTCTGGCAAGCGGACGGGAACTAACCTGCACTCTTGCTCGCCGCGAGGACGAACTAGACGCAAAGCAGCCACGCCGTCACGCCCCCCGACTTCGGCTACACGCCAGGATTCCGGTTTCTCGCCCTCTTTGTAAAGCTTGTCTTCGAGATTGCGCGTCGCCTCGATAACTGCCTGGAACGGCATCATGCGCGGAAAAGCCACTACGCCGACACGAAGCGGCAGTCTGTCCCACACCCGACCGAATTCCTGCTCCCAAGCGTCGATGACTCGATTGACGCAGGCCATCGCCGCCTCCAGCGGGACCAGTACCCGGAATCGAAGGGGCGATAGCTCCACCGTGACGATGGGTTCATAGACGCCAAGAGAACCCGTGGGATCCTTGACATCCTTAACCCTGAGCCGACTTTCCTGCCCCTTGTCGTCCCGGAGTTTGAGCTCAGCCAAGTCCTTCAAGAATTGCACGAGCTCCCGTGTCCGCTCTTCAGGACGGAGCAGGCGAGCGAGATTGCAGATGGTGAGGAAGTCCTGGCTTTCGCGACGGTACAGTAGCTCCAGGGGTGCGTCTCGCCACCGCGCGCTGTATGTCTCGCGGTCCTGCCAGGGCGACGCCGGCTCTAGATCCGGCACGACGACCAGACGACGGACGCGCCAGCGGTTGGGATGACGCGCCACGATCTCACGGAATTCCTGGAGTCGATCCTGAAAAAACTCCTCGGTCTGTCGCCAGAAGCGATACACCCGGCCTGGGGAGGGAAGTTTGCGGAAGAGCTGGTGGGCGAGCCACTGTGCGCGGTGCTGGTCGTCCCCGTCCTCCCAAGCCGGCGCGTCGGCCCGATCCTCTACGATTTTTCTGAAAAAGGTGGGCCAATCGGACTCGTGCCGGTAGGCTTCGTGGAAGTTCGCCAACACAAGATCATCAGCTTGAATTCGATACTGGTTGGCTTTCACCGCCCTCAACGCATCAGAGATATAATAGACGGCTTTATCGAACCCCTGACGATAATCTATGGGGTTGTCCCTCTGGTTCCTTCTCTGCCGATCACGTTGCCAATATTCCTCCAACACAGGATTGTATCGCCGCCACTCGGCGATGGATTGCGCACGCAGCGAGTCCAGCCGCTCGCCCTCGAGCCACGGCTCGATATTCAGGCCGAACGTCAGCAAGGCCACTCTGTCGTTCGCATCGGTGACTTCGTCGATCCAGATGGTCTCGTTGCCCAGCTTCCCCTCCAGCCAGGCGTCGAGCCGGCCTCGTCGCCGGTCGCCGCAGACTGAACACGGCCTCTGCTTGTCATTGCGGTCTCCGGTTAACCGGACTAGACAAACCGGGCAAACGTGGCCAATTTGGGACGCCCGGTCATCCTCGACCGCAATCCCCCAACCCCGGTGAATGGGAACCTCCATCGTCTGACGGGCGCTTCGGGATTCCCGCGTCAGAAGGATTAACGAGCGGCTAGGCTTGCTGATCTTGCAGTAGGGCGGTGTTTCAAGCTTGCTGTCGCCAGCGAAGCGATCCGCTTCAGCCTGAAGGAAACTCTCCCAATGCTCGACTTTGAGGTCTGGGGTTGTTCCCTCTCGCTTTCCGGGAAACGAGAAGACGGCGACTTCTGCATCCCGGTAGACAAGCGACCCCACCGCCAGATCGACCTCGACCAACTTTTGCACGCACGAGAAAAAGGCCTCGATCGCCTGCTGAGCACCCTTCCAGTCCCCAATTCTCACAGCCCGTGCTTCATAGTGGTCTGTCCCGATGCCGATCGTGAGCAGCCGCCAGCGGGTATATGATTTCAGATACCCGTTTACCCATCGATCCTGTTCCGACTTCGACCTCTTTGCCACCTCGTCCGGCATATTTGCCCGAATACTTTCCTCAGCCCAAGGGAACGCGGACCCTTCCACGATTGCACCAGCCACGGCGCTCTTGAACAGAGCTGCCGCCACATACGACTGGTCCCATAGCGTGACGTCATTGTTGGGCAGGCGGGTTTCGGCAACGGTGGACATGAAGCCACGGCGCAGGAGACTCCCCGGACCGATGGCCTTTTCACGCCACTGCCGCCAGGTTTCCACATCTTCCACGCCGCCTGTGCCCAGTTGCTGCAATTCCTCCAGAATACGGCGGATCTCTTCGACCAACTCTCGCCAGCCTTTGTCCGTCAAGACCTCTGGCGAGTCTACTAGCGAGTTGCGCACAGGATGGCCGAAGGCCGAGGACAGCCACATGTGGGTCACATCCTGGCCCAGATAGCGAACCGTCCCATCGGGATAGCTTTGTTTCTCTATGCCGGAGGCCATCCCGTGCCCGGCCTGGAGCAGACCAAGGAGGCCACGGTCCCGTCCCGTATGCTTGGTGACGAAATCTGTGAGTGCTGAGGGCCAGGCATGGCTGTTGATCGGGAATTTGTGCTTGGCCCATTGGAACAGGTCAGACCACGGAAATGACCGATTTTCTCGCTCAAACCACCTCTCGTATTGGTAATCGTTGGACTGGCCGCCGTACTGGCGCAGAAACTCCGCCCTGGCCTTGCCGGCCATGTGCAGCCAGCCAATGGCCTCGCAGGCCAGTAGCAGTGCCCGGTGTTTGCAAAGCGTTTCGGCAGGTTGAAAGCTCGTCATGGATTCCCGTCCGCTTCCAGCCATATCTGGACCGCTGACCAGAAATCGGCCCGCGTTTGCTTGGAAATGGGCTGTTGGCCCTTCTTGTAAGCCTGCCACTGGGTGATGGCAGCGGTGCCCCAACCCACCGTGCGCTTGGCGGAGATGCCGTAGATCGTGAGTAGCACTTTGACCGCCTCAAGCAAGCAGTCGATCACCTGGGCAGGCTTGACGTGATCCCGCTCAACGGCTCCTGGCAGTGGTGCATAAAGGAACCGGAGAATGCCTGGGGTCCCCGCAGGGACGACCTCGTAATAGATGGGCTGCGTACCAGCCCGACGGGCGCGGCTATGCGGATTGATTAGCTCGAAGCCAACTTTGTCGAACCAGGTGGGATAGAAGGCCAGGGCCCCTTGCCGCAACTCCTTCTGTGCTCCTTTTTCGTTGCCGAAGAGGTGCAGGTCCATCGACCGGGCGATTTTCCGCCTCTCTTCGTCCGCCTCCCGTTCAGGCCCAATGAGTCCCGCCGTCATGCGAAACGCCCAGCGTAAGAGGCCTTTCCAGCTCGCGGCGGACATGTAGGGCACACCGAAAACGCGATCCTTGCGCACCGGGTTGTCGAGGACGTGGAAGGCCCGGTCATCCTTGGAGTACCAGGGGGTTTGGAGAGTGAAGTGAATTTCCACACCCGTCCAACGGGGACAAGGCAGGTCGAAGAAATTCGGTTCAAATGTTAGCTCCGCTGGGAATCCCAGAGTCTCTTTTCGTACTAAGGCTAAATAAATTTCCCTTGCGTCCTCTTTCCTCGGCATGCTACCACCCTGAAACCAGACACTGACTTCGTCGAGCATCCCTGAAACCACTAACTGCATAGGATTGTCTCTTTGACGCCTCATCTCGTTTTGCAAATTTTCCTTGTCTTTGCGTATTTGTTGTCTGATTCCAGACCTCTGGCTCCATACGGCATTCTTAACTGCGTCTTCCAGTTTTCGCAGATCCATATGGTATTTCTCAATCCTCGACTTCATTCGTTCAGTAATTGCAGCATAGTAGTCGTATAGCATAGAAGTCATCTCCCACCTCCAGCCGCTGTGAGGAAAGCGAGAATCTGAGATCCAGACAGGAATTCAAATTTACCCCATTTATGCTGGAGATGTTGTTGCAATGTGTTTCGAAAATCAGCAAGATTCCTCGAATTTTCTACGAACCCAAAGGTTCTTGCTGGTTTCTTGAAACTGACTACTTTTTTGCTTTCTGGGGGTCTTTCCGCTTCACGCTCGGGACGACGCCCAGCGAGCCAGGAGTCAAAGTTAGGATCCGATGCTTCCCCCTTGGGCTCAGGTCGACCGATCACTCGATTGAACGTGCTATTCTTCTCGCCCTCTCGGGCTATATAGAGACCATTCACGCACCAAAAGTTCTTCAGGGACGCCCAAGCGAAATCGTTATCCTCCACCCTACGCCAACGGCTCCATTGCACATAGGTCCACAGCTGCTCTTTCGACAAGCGCTCTTCGGTGGAAGTGGGCGCCATTAGTTGAATCAGACCATAGTCAGCGTGGTGGCGTTTGCCTGCCCATGCTGTAACGGTCCTCTTTTCACTCTGGCGGCATAGCTGGACCTGGATTTCCTCACCGTGGGGTTTACCTAAGACTGCAGTCTTCAAATCATCGAGCGCTGAAATTGGGTACCCTTCGATTTCAAGGATGATGTCTCCTCTCTGAAGCGGCAATCCTCTGCGACTGTTCTTTAGGACCACTTGAGATTCCGTTTCCTCAAAGTCATCAAGCCCGAAATCGGCAAGACCAGGTTCATCCGACGGTTTAAGTACGGTCCTTCCGCTGATTGCACCGTAGTCGGCAATGAGACGTAGCGTGAGGTCAAGCAGAGCCCATTCCTCGGATTTGATCTGACGCAACGGCACAAAACGAAGGACAAATTGCTGGTTCCTTTTGATTCTCTCCCGGATCGTGGCACCAGCTTGGTCCAGAACCTGAAGGCGGAATTTGCGAGCCCACCCGGTGCAGCCAAACAGCTCGCAGACGATGCAGTGGTGCGCCTGATTGAAAGGAATTTTGACATGTGGGTCCGGGCATCGAGAGGACTCCGGGCGGGCACGGCGGTCCTCAAAGGACGGGTCACATGCGGAGCCGTCGAGTCCACGAATGAGGACTTCGAACCACCAGCGGATCGAGCCCAGAAGGCTGGTTGGAATGAGTCGTTCACCCCTCTGGTCAGCATCGCCGGTCCAGATATCCGTGAGCGCCTGGAATTTCCACTCCCGATGCGAAATGCTCATGGCTCACCTTCCTCAAAAAAGGCGGTCTACTCGGCCACCGATCGGCCTTCGCGGGCGAGGCGGATGATCTCCGGCCAGCTCTGCACGAGGCCATTATAGGCCAGTACCTCGGCAGCGCGCTTCTTACGCTCGCACACGGGGTAGAGGCGGTAGGTCTACTCGCGCCGACCTCGACCTGGCTGCCCAGCTTGGCGACCAGCCCCGCCGCCGTGCCCAACATAGGTGTAGCTTGCTGGCTACCTGTGGCGGATCGACTTCTCCCAGGCGGAGGCATTCTTAACGGCCGCCAGGGGTATGGCGATCTCGAACTTGGTCATGGTATTTGTCAGCCAGCGCCCTCATCAACCCGTTTGTCCAGGGTGAAAAGCTAAAGGGCCAAGGGGCTCTCGGCTGCGGTCTCGCCCGCCTGGCACCTCATTCGCGACACAGGGAGCTTACCGTTACCGATGGTGTGGAGCCTCCGTATTCACCGTTGTCCAGGCTGTGAACACATTAAATACTGAGTGAGAAAAGATACTCTGAGATTTTCTCAGGCATGAAAACCCCTCCATCCTGCGGAAGATATGGCATATCCCTCGCACGACCATGACAGAGGAATTTCGATGTTCGCTGCAGGTCTAGCTTGGAGAGCCATTATGAATAAGACGATCAAGCACGTCAAGAACTGCTCGCAAGATTATCCTAAGAATGCTTCTCTCAGGGATTGTATCAACGATCGCAACAGAACCAGGGAATAACCGTCAGACCAACTACGTCGACGTGAGGCATTTCAAGAGGTGTGTAAGGTAGGTAGTGATATGCCTTGAGGGGCAAGTGGTCGGACCTCATCGCCACCTAGTAAGACAATCGACCAATGTTGCCCTGGAACTGGCACAACGTCGCCTCTGCCAGTCATCCTGCACTGGGGACCTGCTCTCTCACCCCAACCCCCTCCCACCACCATTCGGCACTCCCTTCTGAGGTTTTGAATGAACGTCTCATCTCCTGCAGGGGTAGACACCCGAGCGGGTGCTGTGGTACCCCTGTCACCGAAAGGGGGTGAGGCCGATGAGTTGGCACATGTTGTATGGGAATCAGGACAACGTGCGCGAAGCCCTTCAGCGGGGCGAATATGATGATGCCAGCCTGACGGCCTGGGGGCGCTTGGATGACCTCATGGCCTTGGCTGAAGGGTTGGGCGTCTTGAAGGAACTCAACGGGATTCATCCCGAACTGACCCGGGAGGGGAGCATCCCGCGGTGGTTCATCCACCGGGCGCTCTTGTTGCGCACCGTGGTGGGGGATGAGAGCCTCAACGCCATGCAGGAGGGGTTGTTCCAGGATGTCGGTGTGCTGCGCCTGCTGGGGTGCACCGCCCGAGAGATCCGTGAGGGTTTTGATCCAACGCGCAACCGGGGCCAGCACACACCGTGTCATGTGGACAGCGTGCGCGACCGCCTCAAACAGACGCCTGTCGCACAGTTTTATGAGGTGTTCACGCGCTGCCGCGCGCGCTGGATCAAAGCCGGGTTCATCAAGCGCCGCGGGACGTCCATGCTGGATGCCACCAAGCTCGAAGTCGACGGGGAGTACGAGGGCGCCGGCGAGATGACCGTGATCGAGGAGACCGTAGACGCCCAGGGGAAGCTCCACCGCCGGAAGGTGGTGACCAAGGGGTTCACGTTGGTCACCCTCTCGTACCTGGTGCCCAAGTCCAGGCTCTTGGTGGTACTGGCCTATCGCGTGCTGCCCATCCAGCAGCACGAGGTGACCGTCAGCGATGAGCTGATCGAGGAGGTCTTGGCAGCCGTGGGGGAGGGCGCGATCCGCCTGTTGCTCCTCGACCGGGGCTTTCTGGATGGGGAGCGGTTGGGGCGCTGGCATGGCCGGCAGATGGACGTCATGGTTCCGGTCAAGCACAACATGGCCGTGCTGGCCGACATGCAAGGGCTGGCGCAGTTGCCCACGGATGAGCACATCGTGCCGGCCGCGCGGCGTGGGGTCAAGGATGCGCAGGGACAGCCGCTGGACGACGTCCGTCTGCTGGGGTTTCACGACTTGGAGACGCTGGAGAGCTATCCTGGCCGGCTCAATGGGCTGCTGGTGACGGCGTTTCGCGGTCGAGAGCTGTCGCCCGAGGACCAGTGGGGGGCCATCACCACATTGCCCATGCGTACCCCAACGGCCGTGCTGGCCGCCTTTGACGCCTACGATGACCGCTCCCTGGTGGAGAACACGGAGTATCGCGAACTCAAACAGGGCTATCGGCTGCCCACGTTCATTGGGAAGGACGCCAGTGCCATTGCGGGCCACATCTTCTTTGAAGTGCTCCTGTACAGCGTGATTGCGCTCTATCAGCAGGAGCGAGCCTCCCGCGACGTGGCCGAGGGAATTCGGCGGTGGCGGCGGGTGGTCTGGAAGGAGCGTCTGGAAGTCGTGGTCTACGTGGGGTGCTGGTATGGGCGGTGTCGCGTGCGGGAGTTTGCCACCTTGCTGGGGCGGCCGCCCACGGGGAGGTTGGATGCCACCCGGGTCCAGCTCCGGCCCGGGCGTCGGCCGTAGGGCCGGAGGTGCAGGCGGAACCGTGATGGAACCCCATAGAGGATTCGTCTGGCCACGCCTCCCCGCTCCTGCTGTCTGCAGCAAGCTCGCGGTGGGGGATCGCTGGGCTAGCCATGTCTTCCCGCCTCGCGCACCCATCATCTGCACCCCAAAACCGATTCCATACCTTCCCAAAGGGGCAGGATAGACAGTGTCATTCAAAACCTCAGACTCCCTTTGTTGAACTGGCGTAAGGCCCTTTTCCCCACGTACCACATTCGTGCCGAATCGGATCGACCATCTCCCTTGCAGAGAGCCAGGACGGCCTGCCCCCTCAATGCATGACGATGCCGCCGTCGACGTTGATCGCCTGGCCGGTGATGTTTTTCGCCTCCTCGGACGCCAAAAACACCGCCAGGTGGCCGATATCCTCGGGCGTCTGCTCGCGGCCCAGCGGCACCCACTCCCGCACCCTCTGCTCGAAGACCTGCCGCGGCGTCATCCCGGCGAAGCGCGGGTTGGCCTTCGCCGCCGCCTCCCCTAAGCCTTGCCATAACGGCGTCCACAGGAGCCCCGGACAGATGGCGTTGACGTTGATGTTGAACGGCGCCAGGTCCTTCGCCAGCACTTGCGTAAAGCTGATGACGCCGGCTTTGGAGACAGTGTAGGGCGGGCTCGACTGGCTGCCCATTTTGCCGGCGATGGAGGCGATGTTGATGATCTTGCCGGAGCGCCGTTCCATCATATGCGGCGCAACGGCTTTGCAGATGATGAAGTGCGATTTGATGTTGACGGCCAAGACCTCGTCCCAATCTTCCTCTTCGTTATTCAAGAACGGCATGCCGGCGCGCTTGCTGAAGATGCCGGCGTTGTTGACCAGGATATCGATCTGGCCAAAGGCGTCGAGGCTTTGCTTGACCATAGCTTCCACCTCGGCCCGCCTGGTGACGTCGGTTTTGACGGCCAAGGCTTTGCGCCCCATGGCCTGCACTTCGCCGGCCACCTGCTGAGCGCCCTGCAGGTTGACTTCGGGGATGACCACATCGGCCCCTTCCTGGGCCATACATAGCGCGATGCCGCGCCCGATGCCGCTGGCACCGCCGGTGATCACGGCGATTTTGCCCGTCAGTCGCATGTCGAGCCCTCCAGTGCGCCGGGTTTCAGGCCTTTACGGCGGCCATGACGCCGGCGGAGAACAGCCGCGACGCCGCCAACAGCAAAAACACCAGCGTCCAGTTGCCGCCGGTGGCGTCGAGGATCCAACCGATCACAAAGGCCTGGAGGCCATTGTACAGATAGGCGTGGGCGTCGAGCAGCCCCGAGGCCGTGCCAGAGATCTTCCGTCCCGCCAAGTCCACCCCCAGGGCTGTCGTCGGCGCCATGGTCAGCGTGAAGCCGCCCAGTACCATCAACACCATGCCGAGTGGCAAATTGGCCGGCGAGGCGAAGGCGATCCCCGCCAACACCGCTGCCGTCGCCAGGCACGAGATGATGATCATGGGCGAGCGCCGCCCTCCCATCCATCGGTCCGAGATGACGCCGCCCAGGGGCGCCCCCAGGGCCATGCCGATGGGAAAGGTCACCGTCGCCAGCGCCATGGCCTTGATGTCAAAGCCCCCGACTTCTTTGTAATAGAGCGGCGCCCAAGTCACGATGCTATACCGTGCCAGCGTGCCCCAACCGGTAACGTGACAGGCGATCAGGAAGCGCCAATTGCGCAACAGCATGAGATACGGCTGCAGTCCATGCAGCTTATCCTGCGACTCTTCCTCAGCAGCGGCGGAGACGGCGTCTTCCTCGACGTAGTCCGGTAGACCTAGATCGGTGGGCTTGTCGCGCACGACCAGCCAGAACACCAGGCTCATGAAGCCGATCCACAGCACTGGATAACGAAACGCCGCGCGCCAGCCGAACTCACCAGCCACCCAGCCGGTCACCAGCCACATGATGAGCATGGCGAAGCCGATGAAAATGCCCAGCGTCCCCAAGGCGCGGCCGCGTTCGCGTCGCGGCCACCATTGCGCGATCAGGCGGATGCCGGGGCTGTAACACATGGCGTTGACGAAACCGTTGATGGCCCAAGGGATGAGCAACGTCACCGCCGACGTGCCGAAGCTGGTGAGCCAATTGAACACCGCCGTCAGCGCGCCCCCCAGGGTCACCCACAGGCGTGAGCTGAAGCGGTCGGACAGGCGTCCATGCACCAGGTCGCCGAACCCAAAGCCCCAGAACATGCAGGCATTGACCAAGCCGATGGTGGTGCGGCTGATGTGCAGATCATCGATGATCTGCGGGATGACGAAGCCGAAGTTGAAGCGGCCGAGGTAGAGGAACATGTAAAAGCCGCTGAACATCAAGAGGATACGCCATTTCCACTGGGTGTAAAGAGCTTCAGGGCCGAGCGGCAATGCCGCCCCCTGGCACGACAGCCACGCCATCCCATGCCTCCTTTTCAGTGGGCGTCATCGTCTAAGGTTTGGGCGCCCATTATACGCCCCTCGGCCACAGGCGTAAACGGACGCCGCCATGCCATCGTCCAAGCGACACAGCTTCACGCCGCTCGCGACAACGCCCATGATGCCGCTGGCCATTATGGCCGGATTGGGGGAGGCGTGACTTTCATTTGCATCGGCGAAGGACGGTTTTCTATACTGCGAACAGAGGGTTGCTGAAGGGAGGGGGAGTATGGTGCCTGAGGCATGACCCTAAGTGCTGTATGAAGCGCTCGCCAAACCGTGTGCCGACGATGATCGCGAGTTCGCCAAAGAAGCGATGTCGGATTACGCCGAAGGATTGGCGGGCGAAGACACCCGATGACCGCCAAGGACGGGCATTCGCTCAGCAGAGAGGACAACCATGGTCGAGTTTGCCCTGACCGAGCAACAAGAAGAGCTGCGGCGCGTGGCGCGGGAGTTCGCGCAGAAAGAGATCGCGCCTGTGGCCATGCACTACGATAAATCCGGCGAGTTCCCATGGGAGATCTACCGCAAAGCCTATGACGTCGGCTTGGTGAACCCCAGCGTGCCGGCCGAATACGGCGGCGGCGGGCTCAGCGCCCTGGAGTGCTGTCTCATCGTCGAGGAGCTGGGGGCGGCATGCGCTGGCATCACCACTTCCATCATGGTCAACGACCTCGGCCTCATGCCCATCCTCGTGGGGGGCTCTGAGGAGCAGAAGCGCAACTTCCTGACGCCGTTCTGCTCCAGCTTTCACCTGGCCGCCTTTTGCTTGACCGAGCCGGGGGCGGGCTCGGACGTCGCCGCCATGTCGACCACGGCGAAGCTCGACGGTGACTCGTATATTCTCAACGGCACCAAAACCTTCATCACCAACGGCAGCGTCGCCAGCCTCTACACCGTCTTCGCCACGCGCGATAAACGCCTCCACCACAAAGGCATTGCGGGGTTCATCGTGCCCGCCGACACGCCGGGGATCTCGCGTGGGAAGAAATTCGATAAGATGGGCCAGCGCGCCTCCGACACGGCGGAGGTGGTGTTCGAGGACGTGCGCGTGCCGCGCGCCAACCTCCTGGGCCGCGACGACGAGGGGTTCAAAATCGCCATGGTGACGCTGGACCGCACGCGGCCGATGATCGCCGCCATGTCCGTGGGATTGGCGCGTGCCGCCATGGAGGCGGCCATTCGCTACGCCAAGGAGCGCCAGACGTTCGGCGTCCCCATCGGCCACCATCAGGCGGTGCAGCTGCTGCTCGCCGACATGGCCAAAGACATCGAGGCGGCGCGCTTGCTGACCTGGCAGTGCGCTTGGCTGATCGATCAAGGCCAGCGGGCGACGAAGGAATCCGCCTTCGCCAAATGCTTTGCCACCGACGTGGCCATGCGCGTCACCACGGATGCGGTGCAAATCTTCGGCGGCTATGGCTACATGAAGGATCTTCCCCTCGAAAAGTACATGCGCGATGCCAAGCTCATGCAGATCTATGAAGGCACCAATCAGATCCAACGCATCGTCATCGCCCGTCATCTGTTGGGACTGGCATAACCTCTGGCTCGGAGCCGGCGCCTTCCCCCCTGTCGGTCTGTCCTGCCGAGCGGTCGATCACTCCGTCTAACGTTGAGTCAGGATCTCGAAACCCGCCAAGGAAGGAGGTTGAGGTGGCACAACGCCGCCGTCGTCGCCGTCGCTTGCCGCGCCGATCACGGCCCATTCGCTGGTTGCCGTCGCGCGCCGTGCGCCTTTCCGTCCTGCTCACGCCGCTGGCCCTCATCGGCCTGGTGGTGAGCATCTACACCTATGTGCAGTTCTCGCAAATGATCACCCTAGGCTTCGAGGGGCAGCGCTGGAGCCTCTCGTCCAAGATCTATGCCGAGCCCGAATCGTTATATCCGGGGCTGCCGTTGCGCCTCGACGATCTGCAAGCCAGCCTCGAACGCTTGGGCTATCGTTCGGTGTCGGCGATCAGCGGTCAAGGGCAGTATCGCCTCAACGCCCCGCATGTCGAGGTGGCGCTGCGCGATTTTCAGTATCCCTATCGCCGTGAGCCCGGGCGCACCGTGCGCGTCACCTTCGGGCGCACCACGGTGCGGGAGATCCGCGACCTGCGCCGTGACCGGGCGATAGCGGCTATCGACCTGGAGCCGCAACTAGTGAGCGAGTTTTTCACGCCGGAGCGCGAAAAGCGGCGTCTCGTTAAGCTGGCCGAGATCCCACCCCACCTCGTGCACGCCGCCATCGCCATCGAGGATCGGCGCTTCTACAGCCATCGAGGCCTCGATTGGCTGGGCATCCTGCGGGCGTTCTATCGCAACTTGCGAGCCGGTGGCATGGTGGAGGGAGGCAGCACCATCACCCAGCAGTTGGTGAAAAATTTTTTCCTGACGCCGACGCGCTCGGTCTGGCGCAAGGCCGCCGAGATGCTCATGGCTGTGATGGTCGAAAGGCGCTATTCCAAAGCCGCCATCCTCGAGCTCTACCTCAACGAAATCTATCTCGGCCAGCGTGGTTCCATCAGCATCAACGGCATCGGCGAGGCCGCCCGTTTATACTTCCGCAAAGAGGTGCGCGATCTGACCGTCGCCGAAGCGGCGCTGCTGGCCGGCTTGATCCGCGCTCCACATGTCTACTCACCCTACAAATATCCTGAGCGGGCGCTGGAACGCCGCAATCGCGTCCTGGCCGCCATGTGGGAGCAAGGTTATCTGTCGCTCGAGCAGTTCGAGCGCGAGCGCCGCACGCCGCTACGCGTCGAGACGATCACCCTGGAAATCAATCGCGCCCCCTATTTCGTGGACTTTTTGCGCGAGCAACTGCTGCAACGCTACTCCCTAGAGGATTTGACGGGAAACAATCTCACCATCTTCACCAGCCTGGATCTACGGCTGCAGGAGGCGGCGCAACGCGCTCTCGAGGCTGGATTGGCACGCTTAGATAAAAGCCTGGGCAAGGCCGCTGAGGGGCGTGAGGCGCAAGGGGCGTTGATCGCCATTCAACCGCAAACCGGTTTCATCCGTGCCTTTGTCGGCGGGCGCCATTATGCCACCAGTCAGTTCAATCGCGTCAGCCAGGCGCGGCGTCAGGTCGGCTCGACCTTCAAGCCGATCGTCTATGCGGCGGCTCTGGAGAGCGCCTTCCGGCGCAACAGCCAGGTCACGACGGCGGCGACGCTGGTCGACGATACGCCGACCACGTTTGCCTACGATGGCCAACGTTGGTCCCCGCGGAATTACGGCGACCGTTACCTGGGTTGGGTCAGGCCGCGCACGGCCTTGGAGCGATCGCTCAACGTCGCCACCGTCAAATACGCTGAGCGCACGGGGTTTGACACGGTGGCACGCTACGCCCAACGTATGGGTCTCCAGGACAAACCCGCCCCGCACCCCTCGCTCGCGCTCGGCGCCGTCGAGGCGACGCCGTTGGAGGTGGCGCAGGTCTATGCCGTGCTGGCCAATCATGGCCTGCGCGCCGCACCGTTCTCGATCAAAGAGGTGATGACGGCTGATGGACGCGTCCTGGAGAAACACCACCTCGGTGTCGAGGAGGCGTTGCATCCGGCCACCGCCTACGTCATCACCGATTTTCTCACCGGCGTGTTCGAGCGCGGGACCGCACGCAGCGCCAGGCGGGCTGGCTTTCACTGGAAGGCTGCCGGCAAAACCGGTACCACCGACGAGGGGCGAGACGCCTGGTTCGCCGGTTACACCCCGGATCTCTTGGCGGTCGTGTGGGTGGGCTATGACGACAATCACCCCATGGGCCTCACGGGAGCGCAGGCGGCGTTGCCGATCTGGGTGGATTTTATGAAGGAGGCGCTGGCGGGACGGCCATCGCAGGAGTTTTATCCGCCTGCCGAGGTGGTGGAGGTGGTGGTCGATCCGACGAGCGGCGAGCTGGCGCAGGCCGGATGCCCGGAGCGCGTCACGGAAGTGTTCATCGCCGGCACTGAGCCCACGGCCTTGTGCTCGCTGCACAGCTCCGGGTCGGCGGCGAGCCAGACACCGCCGAGCGTGCGCGAGAGGCCGCTGTGGGAGATGTTCCCTCGCCGCCTCTTCCCGTGGAGTGCGGCTCCGCCTTCGGCGACATCGCCTTGAAGGCGCTAACATTCCCGCTCGTCAGCTTCTTGATACACCGTCGCCCCCAGCGGGCATAGGCGCCTGGTTGCCTGTCAGCCTCTGCAGGATTGGACGATTTTTCTTCCCCCTGATGGGCTTACATAGGTAGGTTGTTTTCGAACGCGATCCTGCCTGGCGCTGTTCTCCCTCTCCCGCCGGGAGAGGGCTGGGGTGAGGGAAGTCAAAGCGCTGCATAGGCTCGGGGCCGCCCTCACCCTGACCCTCTCCCGGCGGGAGAGGGAATCTCATGGCTCCCTTCGCAGGGGCGTAAGCGGCTTGAACCTCGGTCTATAGGGTTAAGCAGGTAAGGGACGAACAAACCTCCCCCACGCAAGCCACGAGCGGGGGAATAGAGCAGGGAGACATCGCAGCGTGTCAGCATCGCAACAGCTGAAATCGTGGTTGACGCAGAGCCGGCTGGGCAGATTCTGCCTGATCATCGTCGTGGTGATGGGGATGGCGTGGGGCTGTGCATCGCCGGTGGCACGGGCGCCGACGCTCCCGCCTCCACCCGCCCCTCCTTCGCTGCCACCCCCTCCGGGAGCGGTCGAACCCATCCCGACGCCGCAACCCGTTCCCGGCGGATCTCGCGTGCCCCCAGCCCGTCAACCGCCATCGACGCCGGCGATGGCGGCCTCCGCCCAGTGGGTGGAGGAAGGCATTCGGTCCATCGATGCCGGCGATTACAACCGTGCCACCACGCTGTTGGAACGCGCCATCAGCGTCGAGCCCAATAACGGGCGAGCGTTTTACTATTATGGCATGGCCATGGGCGAGCGCGGCAACCCGAGCGCGGCCCTCAATCTCTTGCGCAAAGCCGAGATTTTACTGCGGGGCGATGCCCGGGCGCTGGGCGATGTCTATGCCCAGATGGGGTTGAACGAGGAACGCTTGAAGCGACTCCAGGAGGCCAGGCAGCGTTATGGGCAGGCGCTGGCCCAGAACCCCGACCAGGCGCTGGCGCGACGTCGCTTGCAGGCGCTCGGCGGCGCTGAGCGCTGACCGTACGCACCACAGTCGCGGTGGATCGACGTTGTCGATTTACCAGGCGCCTTCGGTGCTGGCGCCGTCCCTGGCCACCGGAGTCATGCGTCGAACCTTGTTGTCTCTGTGGTATATTGCCTCTACGCTGCGTGGCGGGTCCTGAGCGGTGCGTTCCCATCGTAGGCCCTGCGACTGCTCACGCGAGAGGCTGCATAAAAGCGCACCCGTGGCATGTCACCCATGAACCGGGAGGACCAGACGATGACCGAGTTCCATTACCAGGAGATCTTTGAGCGTGGCCCGGACACCACGCCGTATCGCCACCTCACCTCCGATTACGTGTCGACGGCAAGCTTCGATGGCGGGGAGATCCTGCACATTGCGCCCGAGGCGCTGACGCTAATCGCACGGGAGGCAATGGACGACGTGGCGCACCTGCTCCGCCCCTCGCATCTCCGGCAGCTGGCCCGCATTCTCGATGATCCCGAGGCCTCGGACAACGATCGCTTCGTCGCCCTGGAACTGCTGAAAAACGCCAACATCGCGTCCAGTCGCATCCTCCCAGGCTGCCAGGATACCGGCACTGCGATCGTCTATGGGTTCAAGGGACAGTACGTCTTCACCCGCTGTCACGACGCCGAAGCCCTGTCCTACGGCATCTATCAGGCCTATCAACAGCGGAATCTGCGCTACTCCCAGATGGCCCCCCTCGATATGTACGAGGAAGTCAACACCGGGACGAACCTGCCCGCCGAGATCGAGATCTTCGCGGAGCCGGGGCACGAGTACCGCTTTCTGTTCATCGCCAAAGGTGGGGGCTCGGCGAACAAGAGTTATCTCTATCAGGAGTCCAAGGCGCTCCTGAACCCGGAGGCGCTCCTGAATTTTGTGGCGAGCAAACTCCAGGACCTGGGCACGTCCGCCTGCCCTCCCTATCACCTGGTGCTGGTGGTCGGCGGCCTGTCCGCTGAGTTTACGCTCAAGACGGTCAAGCTGGCCAGCACGCATTATTTGGATGACCTGCCCACCACCGGCAACCGCTTCGGCCGTGCGTTCCGCGACTTGGACTTGGAGGAAAAGATCCTGAAATTGTGTGCCGATACCGGGGTGGGGGCGCAATTTGGCGGCAAATATTTCGCCCATGACGTGCGCGTCATCCGACTGCCGCGGCATGGCGCCTCGTGCCCGGTCGGCCTCGGGGTCTCCTGCTCTGCAGATCGCCAGATCCTGGGCAAGATCACCCGCGACGGCGTATTTCTGGAACAGTTGGAGACCAACCCGGCGCAATACTTGCCCGAGGTCCGGGAAGATCAGCTCAGCGGCAATCCGGTGCACATCGACCTCCATCGGCCCATGGCCGAGATCCTGGCCGAGTTACGCAAGCATCCGGTGGCCACGCGTCTGTCCTTGCACGGACCGATGGTGGTGGCGCGCGATATCGCCCATGCCAAGCTCAAGGAGCGCTTGGACGCCGGAGAAGCCCTGCCACAGTATTTTAAAGATCACGTGGTGTACTATGCGGGACCTGCGAAACAGCCCCAAGGCTATGCTTCAGGCTCGTTCGGCCCCACCACGGCGGGGCGGATGGACTCCTACGTCGACCTGTTCCAGCGCCACGGCGGCAGCATGGTCATGCTGGCGAAGGGGAACCGCTCGCCGCAGGTACGGGAAGCCTGCCGCAAATACGGTGGCTTCTATCTGGGCTCGATCGGCGGTCCTGCCGCTCGTCTGGCTGAACATAGCATCAAGAAAGTGGAGACGATCGAGTATCCCGAATTGGGCATGGAGGCCATCTGGCGCATCGAGGTGGAAGATTTCCCGGCCTTCATCATCATCAACCACGAGGGCAAGGACTTTTACGCTGAGCTGGCGGCGAAACGCCCTCAGCCGTTGGTGCAGATCGGCTCCTGACCTGGTGAATCGCCGGCGCGCAGCTCGGGGTCTATGCCGGTGTCGGACATGCCCTGCAGTCCCTCTCCCTGGCTCTGCGCCAGCCGCCGCCATAAGGCGATATCCAAGCCGATCCATCCTTGGTATAATGCGATCCGATGTGTGCAGCGCTCTGACAGTGTCGAACAGAAAGGGGGAGATGATGGCAACGATCGTCGGCAGCGGCAAATACACCTATGAGGTGCACGAGGACTGGGCGCGCCTGCCTGAAGGCATCGAGATGAAGGCGGCAGCGGTGGCCGTGGATTCACAGGACCGCGTCTACTGTTTCAACCGCTCGCCCGAGCACCCCATTCTCATCTTCGATCGGGATGGCAACTTTCTCTCATCTTGGGGCGCCGGCCTCTTCGCCTTTCCCCACGCCATTCGCGTCGATGAGCACGATCATGTCTGGCTCACCGACCGCGATCATGGTCAGTTCATGAAATTCACCACCGACGGCCAACTGCTCGCCACCATCGGCACCAAAGGCTATCGTTCAGACACCGGCGTCCCCGCCGACGATTTCAGCTCCGCCGCCTACAAGAAAGTGACCCACGGCGGCGGCCCCTTCAATCTGCCAACGGACATCGCCTTCGCGCCGACAGGTGAAATGTTCATGTCCGATGGCTACGGCAACGCCCGGGTGCATAAGTTTTCCGCCGACGGCAAGCATCTCTTCTCCTGGGGTGAACCGGGCAATGCCCCCGGACAGTTCAACCTCCCTCACGGCGTGTGGATCGATCGCCGTGGTCGTCTGCTCGTGGCCGACCGGGAGAACGACCGCGTGCAGATTTTCGATCAGGACGGCAAATTGCTGAGCATCTGGTCCACGGAGCTGATCGGCCCGGCGTTTTTCTATGTGGATGACGATGACATCGTCTACATCCCCGAACACAACGGCGGCATGGTCAGCATCCTGACGCTGGATGGTGAACGCCTGGCGCGCTGGGGTGGCCCCATCCACCGGTCGTGTCACGGCATCTGGGTGGATTCGCACGGCGATCTGTACGTCGTGCAACCGGGAGAATGGGGTCGCGTCCGCCGGGTGGTGAAGTACTGTCGTCGATGAGCCGAACGACCTCGCCCTGGAGCGGCTAGTCTAGCGTATCTGGGGATTCTCGATCGGCCACGCACCCCGCCGTTGGGCATTCGCACCGGAGATGCCGAGCGGTGGGGTGCTGTGGCGCAACCTTCTTGGAGAACGAACGATGCCATCGCAGATGCAGCCTTTGTCAGCCGCCACGCTTGACGAGGCCTATGCCGAAGCGTCCCCCAAGTCGCGGCAGCTCTTTGCGCGCGCCCGGCGGATCTTCCCCGACGGCGTGACCCACGACAATCGACGCATGCAGCCCTTCCCGATCTACGTCGAGCGCGCCGAAGGCGCCTACAAGTGGGACATCGACGGCCACCGCTACATCGACTACTGGATGGGGCATGGCGCGCTGCTTCTCGGCCATAGCCCGCCGCACATCTGCGCCGCAGTGATCGAGCAGATGCAACGAGGCACGCACTATGGCGCCAGCCATGCCAAGGAAGTCGAGTGGGGGGAATGGGTGTGCCGCCTGGTGCCATGCGCCGAGATGGTGCGCTTCACCGCCTCCGGGACCGAAGCCACGCACATGGCCCTGCGCCTGGCGCGGGCCTTCACCGGCAAGAAACGGGTGGTCAAATTCGCCGGTCACTTCCACGGCTGGCACGAAGGGCTGGAAGTCGCCGTGCAACCGCCCTATGACGCTGGTCCCGAGGCCGGTCAACTTCCCGAAGTGGTCGACCTGGTCGCGTTGTGTCCGCCCAACGATCGGGAGGCGGTGCGCGCGGCTCTCGCCGGCGGCGATGTAGCGGCGGTGATCCTCGAGCCGACCGGCGGGCATTTCGGCGCGGTGCCGATCGCTGCTGGTTTTCTGGAATTCCTGCGGAAAGAAACCAACAAAGCCGGAGCCCTGCTGATCTTCGATGAGGTGGTGACGGGCTTTCGCGTCGCACCGGGCGGCGCCCAGGCGCTATTCGGTGTCACCCCCGACCTGGCCACGTTCGCCAAGATCCTGGCTGGGGGGCTGCCGGGCGGCGGCGTCGCCGGCCGCGCCGACATCTTGGCGTTTCTGGATACTAACGCCGCTGGCCAGTCGAAGATTCATCACCCCGGTACGTTCAATGCCAATCCGCTGTCGGCAGCGGCAGGCGTGGCGATGCTGTCAGCGATCGCCGATGGCGCGGCACAGCGCCTAGCCGATGAGCAGGCTGCTAAGCTGCGTCATGGCATGAACGAGATCCTGGCGCGCGAGAAGCTGCCTTGGCGGGTCTATGGCAAGCATAGCGATTGGAAGATGTTTTACGATGCCGACGCGCCGCCGCGCGACGGCGACGACCAGTCGGTGGACGACGTCCCCTGGCAGCGCCTCGATGCTCGGCATCCCCAAGCTAGCCGGGCTCTGCGCCAGGCCTTGATCCTGCGCGGCATCGACTTCAACGGCGGCCGGGCCCTCGTCGGCACGTGCCACACCGACGATGTCGTCGCCGAGACGCTGGCGGGCTTTGAGGAAGCCGTGCGCGCAGTGAAGCAGTACGGCTTGGCATAAGGCGGCGGTCTCCTAGCAACACGTCGTTCCGTCGGCATGGATGTCATTTCACGAGGCAGCATAGCTGAAGAGGACTTGGACTCGAAAGGGCTGTGGTCTGCATAGAGTCCCCAGGGAACCGGGTTCGAGCCCCCGTTCGCCTGCTCATGCGGTCCCCACGCCAAAGAATGGGGATTGGGACGCTGCTTCCATTCCCTGGTACCCAGCAGTTCAAGAGGACACGCCACCGCCACTATGCGACCAGCCTGCAGCCTTTGGTTTTTGCTGACCGTTGGCCTCTTGACTCATCTTACCTGCCAGGCGCAGATCGATCCGTATAAGCGGCAACTCCTGCAATTCGGCTACAACCAACCCATCGAAGGGCGAGGACCGATCGCTGGCTATGCCTTTTATTACCTCAACCAGCCTAATCTGGCGGGCCGCGATCTCACGTTGCGCCTCGCGGTCGCTCCCACGTTTCTCAACAGCGAGCTCGGCTTCCGCCGCACCCTTGGGCCGCATACCGATTTGGCCATCGGGTTGGCCGGCGGTGGCTTTGGCGATAGCTATTCCGAGATCCGCCAAGGCCGCTTGATCGATGCGGAATCGTTCACGGGGCATGGCGGTCACGCCTCGCTCAGCATCTATCACCGGTTCAACCCCGAGCAGCGCATCCCGCTGAACGGCATCCTGCGGGGTCTCGTGGATTACACGGTGTATGAGCGCGATGACGATACCGCCGACACGTTCGTCTTGCCGCCGGACCATACCACGTATCAGTTCCGCGCCGGCTTACGTTGGGGCGGACGCGAACCGTTACTGACCCCAAGGCTGGGGATGGAGCTGTCGGCCTGGTACGAAGGTCGGATTCGCAGCGAGCACGGTACCTACGGTTTTGCGGGCGATCGCGTCTTGGAGGCCAATGCGCACCGGTTCTGGGGACGGGCCCTGCTCGCCCTGACCTTACCGCGCCTGGAGCATACCTTCAATTTGACGATCACGGTTGGCACCACCCAAAACCCCGACCGCTTCAGCGGCTATCGACTGGGGGGAGCGCTGCCGTTGGTGTCGGAGTTTCGTCTCGACCTGCCGGGCTACTATTATCAGGAGATCACCGCCCGCCAATTCCTGCTCTTCAATGCCCTTTATGTCTTCCCCGTGGACAGCGCCAAACGTTGGAACATCACCGGGTTCGGGGCCGTCGCCGGCGTCGATTACCTGGCGGGTTTGCAGCAGGCCGATGATTGGCTCTCGGGCGTCGGCCTTGGCGTCGGGTATACGTCTCCGCGGCGGGTCTGGCAAGTGATCCTGGCCTATGCCTATGGTTTCGATGCCATCCGCAGCCATGGCCGCGGCGCCCAAAGCGTTGTGCTATTGTTGCAATACGATTTTGAGGCCCGCCGGCGCGAAGCCTACCCCTCGGCCGCGCCTGTCCTCGATCCCGAGCGGGCGCGCGGCCTCGAACGCTGGTTTGAGGGCATCTTCGGGCGGTAGCTGGGTGAAAGGAGGCCGTATGCCCTATCTCGAACGGCAAGGCGCGCGGGTATTCTATGAACGGCAGGGCGAAGGCCATCCGCCGTTGGTTTTCGTGCACGGCTTTGCGTGCAGCCACGACGACTGGCAGCAACAGGTCGATGTCTTTCGCACGCGTCAGTGTGTGGTGACGTGCGATCTGCGCGGCCACGGTGCCTCGAGCGGCGAGGCAGCCCACTGTGACATCGAGACCTATGGCGCTGACGTCAGCGCCCTCGTCCAAACGTTAGACCTGCCGCCCACGATTCTGGTCGGGCACAGCCTGGGCTGTCGAGTGGTCCTGCAGGCCTATCTCAATGCCCCACAACGGGCGGCGGGGCTAGTCCTCGTCGACGGCAGCCGCATCGGCACCGGCGATCCGTTGGCGGCTGAGCAAGCCATCCGTCAGCATATCCACACGATCGGCTACACCACGATGATGGAGCGCTTTTTCGCGGGGATGTTCCTGGAAGGCAGCGATGCCGCCGTCAAAGACCGCATCGTCCGCCGCGCGCTGGCGTTGCCTGAAGCCATCGGCGCCGCGCTGTTTGCACGCCTGGCGCGCTGGGACGCTCAGTATCTCGACACCGCCTTTCAGCGCGTGGCGGTGCCGTTGCTGGTCATCCAGAGTACCTACCTCAATCCGCAGCAAGTGCGGGTGCCCTTGCAGCCAGGGGCCACAACCCCGTGGATCGAGCTCATACGGCGCACCGTGCCCACGGCGCACATCGAGATCGTCGGCGGCGCAGGACATTTCACCATGCTGGAC
>Ga0209172_10002991_pt1 | contig 27501 bp, 29 predicted proteins | sample LarsenN4metaG_FD_184113 | JGI IMG/M metagenome (GOLD analysis project Ga0209172, IMG submission 184113) | Hot spring sediment bacterial and archeal communities from British Columbia, Canada, to study Microbial Dark Matter (Phase II) - Larsen... ... | reverse complement strand
TCTGTTATCTTAGCAAAACAAAAGCTGCTGAACAATGTAGTTCCAGCAGCCTGATTTTTTTAATCCATACCCGAGAAAACTAAAAACAAAGAATCCTACACTGTCAGATTAAATACTAGCTATTACAAATTAAACCCCTTTTGTTTTCTAACAGTTTTAATTCTTTTACTTAGTTTTTGAAGAAAAGCATCATGATCAAAGTGTCCTAATGATGCCTTTCTTCTTTCTTTCCTTTTTGTTGTTTTTGCCATCCTGCAATTAACAGGATGGGTATTTCATATATAACCCCTTAATATAGGATGCTTTATAAAATACTCTTTATAGTGTACAAAAATATTTATAATTTGCTAACTTAGCGGAAATAACAATATTGCGAATTCTTCAAAAAGGAATTTGAAGCTTTCGCTTTGAGTCTCGCTATTGAAACGTCGGAAATTTCAAAGTCACGAGATGATAAGCAAGAGCTCACGTTTAGGCGTGGGCTCCCTTATTCGTGACTAGGCCTCCGACGGCCTCAATAGCGGTAAGTGGAGTTCCACGTCATTTTTTATTCATTTAACTCCACTAAAGACTCCCCCGAAATGTCAACATTGCACTGCTATATTGCTTCGGCTAAACGGAACAAAGGACCCTTTATTTGCTGACTCCTTCCGTCAGGGAGAGGAGGCTGCTTTTGACTGCCTGTTCCGTGAATTTTTTCCCTCCCTTACTTATTTCGCCAACCGCATTCTCTCCAACCCCATTACCGCGGAAGATATTGTCCAGGATTGTTTTGTACAGTTGTGGCAGCGCCGTGACCGGTTAAGTCATATTAAGGCTATTAAAAGCTATCTCTATGGTTCTGTACGAAACCAGTGCCTGAAATACCTGGAAAAGCAAAAAAGACAAGTTGAGTTCAAGGAGCCGGATCAAGCCGAACCCAGCATGGAAGAAGCCGTTATTGCCGCTGAAACGGCCCGGGAACTGTACCAGTTTATTGAAACCCTTTCACCGGCTCTGCGGCAGATTATCCGGCTTTATTATTTAGAGGGCAAGTCCAACCGGGAAATCGCCCAGCAACTCCAGATTGAGCCCGATACGGTGATCCGGCAGCGCCTCCGGGCCATCATGGCACTTAGGAAAACTAAAATTTCACTTTGATTAATTAATTGTCAGAAAAAAAAGCGGGATTCGTATGTCCGGCTTTTTCTCCTTTCCGGATCATATACTTAAGGCGCCTAATTAATAAATTTATTGTATGAAAGCTCCAGTACCATACCAGTCGGAACTTGAAAATAATTTCCGGGTGGCTTATTTGATCAGTCACTTTATCCAGGAAAATATTTCTGAGGAAGAAGAAGAAGAACTGGATCTATGGATGCAGCAAAGCGATTTTAATGTTCAGATTTTTGAGGACCTGACAAATGAAGATACGGTTGATGGTTTTTTAAAATGGTATGCTGAACTGGAAACAGAACGAAACCTGCAGGAGGTCAAGCAACGATTACAATTTTCCAAACCTCCGAAAGTGATACCCTTCTGGAAGTATGCCGCAGCTGCCTGTGTGGTATTATTATTGGGTGCAGGTATTTATTATTTCGGTTTCCGGGATCAGCAGCGACCAGTTGTGTCAAACCCTCCTACCGCAGCAGATATATTACCCGGAAAAGCATCCGCCACACTAACCCTCGCCAATGGTAATAAAATAGACCTGACCAATCTGCGGGATACTATCATCAATAGCGAAGTGCGGATTGTAAATGGGATGGTGGTTTACAGCAATACAGTTGCAGAACCTGAAATGCATGAGATCAGTATCCCCCGAAAAGGATTTTACGAACTGCTGTTACCCGATGGCAGTAAAGCATGGATCAATTCAAGTTCCTCCATACTTTATCCTACCCGGTTCTCTGGAAGCGAACGGCGGGTCACCGTAACCGGCGAAACCTATTTTGAGGTGGCAAAGGACGCTGCTCATCCCTTTATTGTTTCAGTAAACGGAGTTGATATTACTGCACTAGGAACGGCTTTTAATATCAATGCTTATCCTGATGAAGATGGATTAAGGGTTACCCTGACAGAGGGAAAAGTAAATGTCAGTGCTTCCCAGCGAAACGAACAATTATTGCCGGGGCAACAAATCATCCTGCGACCGGGTGAATGGGAAATCCGGACAGTTGACATTTCCCCTGTTGTTGCCTGGACAAAGAACCAATTCAAATTGAAGAATACGACCATTGAAGAAGTGATGCGAATGGCGGAACGATGGTATGATGCAAAGATTGTTTTTCAGGATAAGATAACCGATCACTTTACCGGAACCATTGACCGGAATGTGCCTATTTCCCAATTGCTGAAATTACTGGAAGCAACCGGTCAGGTGCATTTTATAATTGAAGGTGATACGATCATTGTCACTCAGTAAGGTAATCCAATAAAAAACCGGGTTGTGCGCTAACACTTCCCGGCGTGTCTGGGTTACCCCAACTATATCGCGGAAACGATTATTGATTAACCCAAACAACCCAAAGCTATGCTTTTAACCCCAAAATGGAGACACCGATTCTTGCCCAAAGTGCTACTATTAGTTGTCCTTTTTGTATCCCTGAACGGGCTGGCACAAACGTTTACTTTTTCTTTTCAACGGGCTTCCCTTGCCAAGGTTTTTGCTCAAATTGAACAGCGGAGTGATTACCGGTTCCTGTACTCCGAGGAAGTACTTGCTCTTGGCAGCCCGGTTAGTTTTACAGTTAACAATACGCCTCTTGATTCTATTCTCCGGTTGTGCTTTTTCCAGCAGCCGCTTGGATATACCATAGAAGGAAAACATATTATTGTCAAAAAAAGGATTATTGAAAAACCAACCCCGCTTACAAGGGAGTTGCGTGGAAAAGTGGTAGACATGCAAAACGAACCCCTTGCCGGGATTACCATAACCATCAAACAAACCGGAATGGCTACTGCGACCGATGCGTATGGGGAATTCATTTTCATGAATTTACCAGTCAAAGCCACTTTAGTTGTTACTGGCGGTGAAATAATACCACAGGAAGTTGATGCCAGCCAGAACAGTTATCAGTTAATTGTAGTAGAACAACGGATGAGTGTGTTGGATGAAACAATTGTCATTGCATATGGTAAAACAACAAAACGACTTTCTACCAGTTCGCAATCCAGTATTACCCATGAAGAAATCAGTAAGCAACCCGTTTCTAACCCTATCCTTACTTTACAAGGCCGAATCAGCGGGCTTCAGATTAAACAGGCCTCGGGGGCTCCGGGTTCCCAGGTTCTCATTCAATTACGGGGTCGCAATAGTATCGCCAACGGCAATACCCCGTTGATAATACTGGACGGTGTTCCGTTTCCGTCAACGACCCTGAATAATGCACTTGGCGGAGCAGGCAGTTACAGCAGTCCGCTGGATAATATAAATCCGGCCGATATTGAACGGATTGATATACTTAAGGATGCGGATGCAACGGCCATCTATGGGTCTCGTGGTGCTAATGGAGTAATTCTTATCACCACTAAAAAAGCGAGTACAGAGCAAACCCGGTTTTTTGTAAAACTGCACAGAGGAGCCGGTGCTGTTACCAGAAAAATGGAACTTATGTCCACCGCCCAATATCTAGCCATGCGCAGGGAAGCTTTTTCAAACGATGGAACTGCAATGACCAATTCAAATGCTCCCGATCTGTTACTTTGGGATACGACCCGATACACCGATTGGCAGGAAGAACTCATTGGCAAAACTGTTGATCAAACGAATGTCAATTTTGGAGTGTCGGGCGGCAATGCTTTTACACAATTTTTTGTCAGTGGCGGATACTATAAAGAAACTACAGTTTTCCCAGGTGATTTTGGTTCAGAAAAAATTAATGGTTCTCTTTCGTTAAACCACCAATCGCAGGACAAGAGATTTACATTTTCATTGTCCGGTTCTTATCTTATAAATAATAATATACTTCCCCGTGAAGATGTATCAAGACGAATTACGCTTGCACCTAACGCCCCCAGACTATACCTCCCTTCCGGGGCCTTGAATTGGGAGAATTCGACATGGATTAACCCCATGTCTGTTCTTGAAAGATGGTTTAATAACAAGACTCATGTCTTCAATTCGACCCTCAGCATCGGATTTCAGATCACAAAAGGATTACAGGTAAAGATCAGCAACGGATATTCCCGGCAGTATCTTAAGGAGCACGGGATTATGCCCCAAAAGTCATTCAATCCTGCTACGGTATCTGCATCTTCTGCAACGTTTGGGAGAACAGAGATGCAAACGTTGATTACTGAACCCCAGTTCCTCTATAACTGGCAAGAAAAGAAACATTCAATAGATGCCGTAGCAGGAATGACAATACAACAAACGGATCAGCAAAGCCTTCAGCAAAACGGAACAGGTTACAGCAGTGATGCTCTATTATATAGTATTCAGGCTGCCTCGACAGTTTCTACCACTGTGGACAGGGAAACCAGGTACCGTTATACTGGTCAATTTGCAAGGGTTGGCTACCAGTATGACAAAAAATATCTGGCATCCGTAACTGCCCGAAGAGACGGATCAAGCCGATATGGTCCGGCTGATCGGTTCGCCAATTTTTACTCTGCAGGTATGGGATGGGTATTTAGCAAGGAAAAATGGCTTCAGAAGCAAGGGATGCTTAGTTTCGGCAAATTAAGAATGAGTTGGGGACGCAGCGGAAACGACCAGATTGGGGATTACCGTTACCTTGATTTGTATTCTGCCTACTCCAATGCATACCAATCAATTACTCCATTTTATCCTACGCAACTTTTTAATCCAACGTTTAGCTGGGAGGAGGTTACTAAAAAAGAATTAGGGATTGAACTCGGATTCTTGAAAGACAGGCTGCAATTAACCGGCAATTATTATCGCAATATTACCCGCAATCAATTAATTCAATACCCGCTTCCAACAATAACAGGTTTTTTCGGTGTATTGAAAAATCTTCCCGCTACAATACGCAATACGGGGTGGGAGATTGAATTATCCGGAACATTGATAAAAAAGACACGGAGAAATTGGAGTTTTTCCGTTAACCTGACAGTGCCAAGAAACAAGCTTGTTCGCTTTGATGGATTGAGTTCTTCCAGCTATGCAAATACATATGTGATAGGTCAATCACTTAATATTTCCAAAAGATTTGGATTTAATGCTGTGAATCCTGCAACCGGAGTTTATACTTTTATTGATTATGATAATAATAACCAATTGGGATCTCCTCAGGACGAACAAAAGATTGTAGATGGATCCCAACTTTATTTCGGAGGATTACAGCAAAACCTGGTGCTTGGCCGTTTTACTATTTCCTTCCTGGTTCAATTTGTACGCCAGCCATATGCCCCTAATTATCTTGTTTGGTTTTCCCGGCCAGGTTCACTCAGTAATCAGCCAGTTCATGTCATGAACCGGTGGCAGAAACCTGGTGATGAGAGCAATATTCAGCGCTATTCGGTATCTAATGCAGCGGCTAACAATGCGTATAGCTATTATCAATTCAGTGATGCAGGGTTTAGCGATGCATCCTATATAAGGCTACGTAACCTGTATTTTGCATTTGATGCGTTAACTCCTTCCCTGAAGAAAATCGGGTTAAAAAAGGCCACCCTTTTTCTTCAGGGGCATAACCTGGTTACGTTTACATCCTATAAGGGTCTTGACCCTGAAACACAGACATTTTTACCGCCAGTTAAACTGTTTACGGCTGGTATGGAAATTAATTTTTAAAATAATTTTTTATGAAAAATATTTTGCTCATCTTTTTCTGTACAGCCTGCATTTCATGTAAAAAGTATTTGGAAGTGGGACAACCCCGAACGCAACTTTCCAGTGCGTCTGTATTTTCATCTGATGCCACTGCTACAGCTGCCCAATTGGCTATTTATTCTCAAATGGAAACGCAAGGACTGTTTTTTCAACTACCGGCCTACACAGGACTTGCCGGAGATGAATTTCGCAATCACTCAACGTTTAGTGATTATGTTGATTTGGCAACGAATAATCTGACTGCAGGTAATCAACTAATTAATACAATTTGGACAAATCTTTACAGGTATATTTATCAGTGTAATGCTGTTCTTGAAGGTATAGACCGCTCCACAGCCCTAACCCCCGTAATCAAAGAGCAATTAGAAGGAGAATCTCGTTTCATCAGAGCCTTCTGTTACTATTATTTGGTTAATCTATATGGCCCGGTTCCGTCGGTTTCCTCAACCGACTACACCATAAACTCGATTTTAGCAAGATCTCCTGTATCTGAGATTTATGCATTTATTATAAACGACCTTGTAACAGCTAAGGCGCTATTGCCCACTGGTTATAAAAGCGGAACCAATTCTTCCTCTTCGGAAAGAGTCCGGCCGAATAAATGGAGCGCTGCTGCGCTACTGGCAAGAGTGTATTTGCACCTTGGGAGGTGGCCTGAGGCCGAAGTTGAATCGGCTGGTGTTATAGGTTCCCCCGTATATGGCCTCAGCACTGATTTGAATAACAGCTTTCTCAAAGGAAGTCCGGAAGCCATTTTTCAACTGATGGCTGTTGTGCCCAGGTTTAACAGTTTTCCCGGCGGTAATTTTATTTTATCTGCTGCTCCTTCTATTATATCAATAGCCCCCGGTTTTCTCAGTTCTTTCAGACCGGGTGACAGACGACAATTGGCATGGACTAAATCAATCAGCACTACAGCAGGTATTTTTTATTATCCCTATAAATACAAAGTGGGGCAAAATGCATCTTCGATTACAGAATATACTATAGTATTACGGTTGGCCGAGCAATTTTTGATCCGGGCGGAAGCAAGAGCCATGCAGCATAAACTTACTGAAAGCGAAGCTGATCTCAATATTATTCGCCTGCGTGCCGGTCTTTCTGCTATCAATGGCTTGAGTCAGGATGCCCTTCTAGACAGTATTCAGACAGAGCGAAAATATGAATTAATGTTTGAGACAGGAGACCGTTGGATAAACCTGAAACGAACACAAACGATTGATGGAGTAATGACACCAATTAAGGGAAGTAATTGGAATGAGACAGACCATTTATTTCCCATTCCTCAAACAGAGCGCCTTCGCAACCCCAATTTATCACAAAATCCAGGGTATTGATCTTACCCATTTGAAACTTATGAAATATATTTTACTAATAGCAGCCACACTGCTAACAGGAATCGTTTTGCCCGCACAAAAAAAAATACCCCTTGAGTTGGGAACTGATTTCCCATATAAGACTAACAAAAACCTTAATGAGTTGTTAGCACTTGAACGAAAGGGAAAGGGTCGTAAAATTATAATTGACCTGTTTGGTAGTTCTTGCGTCGTTTGTTTCAGGATGATGCCTAAGATGCAGGAATTTCAAGATAAGTATAGTGATTCAATACTTGTTGTTTTACTTGGCAAAGAGGATCGGGATATCAGAAAGGTATTTGATAAATTCAAATCCAAAATGTCATTAAACTTCGACCCGGTTTATGATTCTGCATTTTTTGATACGTATAGTATACCTTTTCTTCCCCATTATATCTGGGTTGATGAAAACGGGGTAATAAGAGCTATAACAGGCCCCGACGAACTGAATCCCACGAATTTTGAAAGGTTTATCGCCGGTTTACCCATAATAACTAAAGGTGTGATAACTAAACAAAAATTTGATGATTCTAAACTTTTTTTAGTCAACGGGAATGGGGGACCAGATACAGGATTTTTATTCAGGTCGGTACTCAGTCGCTGGGACAAAAGCCAATCTACAAGCTATCCAAAGCATTTGAAGTATTCCGCCAAAGGTAATTTTTTCCAGGCCCTTAGTGTAACAGTTTCTGATCTTTATATGTATGCATTCTTAGAGTGGGCATGGTGGGACACCAGGGATACTGTTTACGGGAAAATTTACCCTGTTCCCGTCGGGTTTGGTAAGGAAACATTAGCGGACAAATCGCCTCGATATAGTTACAGTTTTAGTACTTCACTTCCTGATTCTGGAAACACCCTATTACGGCGAGCCTTACGGAACGATTTGGCAACCTACTTCGGACACGAAGCTATGGTCGTTGACCGTATGATGCCCTGCTGGAAGCTTATTGCAATGCCAAAAGCGAAGGAAAGATTGAAAAGCAGGTATCAACAAACAAAATATTCCGGAAGTTATACAAGCATTAATTTCCAGTGTGTGAACATCTCTACTGTTATAGATTTACTTTTATCTTCAAAACAGGACGATTATCCATATGTTAATGCTACTGGAATAGATTACCCAATTGACTTGTCGTTTGAGGCTGTTTTATATGATAGGGAATCTGTTGTTAATGCCTTGCGTAAAATCGGCCTGGATCTGGTATTAAGTGAACAATCAATGCAAGTTTTGCTGCTTCAGAGAAGGCAGATTAAATAAATTTGAAAGTAGCCTTTATAATAATAAAGCATCATAAAGGCTACTTTATTCAGGGTTTAGGGTGCATTCCTTTTTACCGGATCCTGGGTGTCATAGTTATAAAATAACTGTCGCTGTCCATGCGGAGTCATTTTTAAGCACTCAGGTATCTCATCGCCCGGGCAGGGGTCACCTGTAAAAACATGCCAGTCCAGATTGTCATCCTGATAGGTAATTACATTTATGGCTTTTTTATTCACTGATGGAGTGAATGCGCTGAAACCGATAGCCATAATTCCAGCAATCAGCACCAAATACATCTTTTTCATATTTCTTGGTTTTTTTGAACAATAATGCCTACTATATTCCAGGTATTCGGCTTCTCCTGTTTATTGCAATAAATCCTTTATTCCAGTAACATGCAAGCATTCCTGCCAGCAGGAACACACTGTTGAAGATCAGATGCTCCTTCCAGTTCAACTGCTGAATTACACCACCACAGGAACAGGGTAGATCCTTCATGGTGGTAAGTATAAATGCCACATACAAAGTGAAAATTCCCATTAAGCCTGTACTGGTTAGTAACCCGTAATGCCTTGTACGGGGGATGATCAGCAAAACTGCTATGGCTATTTCCATGGCAGGAATCATACCGGCAAGTATGATGGCATAGGGCCGAAGTATCGGTGTATGCGACATGGACCCGATAAAGAAGGGAATATCCCTAATCTTCATAATCGCCGTGTATAGAAAGAGCAGTACATAGAGGGCTACGATAATTTCAATGTACAGTTGTTTTGGCTCCGGTCTTTTCATGTGCTAAATCTCCTGTATTGCATCAGTATAGCGGTTATTCAAAGTGAAAAGAGAGTTGCGCTATTTGAAAGCATAGAATTTCACTTTGAAAAGCTCTTGTATCGGTTTGAGCAACTAGAAGAATATCCTGACTTTATATATTTCACTTCTCATTTGAACAATATGCGAGCCGTCATGCTACGATTATATGAGAAGATGGAAGACCGTTTACGGGAAATCCAGGCTGAGTCCTTCCCTTTGCTGAAGGAGACTTCGCAATGCATTAATGTCTGCCAGGAAACACTTCAGGAATTAAGAAAAATGGTGGAAAAAACCCCGCTGAAGGACAGCAAAGAGGAAATTGAGTTCTTCAAAGAAATCAAGCCCAAATTCTATTCTCAGTTTATTTACCATGTCAAAGTATTTCATATCGAGATTAACCGGCCCGCAGCCAGCGATAAAGTGCAGATTGCTTATCTGGAATCGCACCTGAGCCGCATCAAACATTTTTTTGATAATAACCTCGATTTCTATCAATACTACAGAAGCGGTGCCACACATTTTGATGAAGTCTATTTTATAAGGGGGCAGGAAGATGTACGGCTTTTACCGGATGATCTTACGTTGAGCATTGATCACAGTTTCTCCACGACGCAAAGTTATAAGGTCTCAAAACTGTTTGCCTATGAATTACTTCGCATATATCTTAATACAGCAATTTCGTCTATTCAACTGACAGATCCTCCGGAACCAAAGACCATTGAGAAGAAACTGCAGTGGACGGGCGCTAAAGTTTCCCTGATCGAATTGATCTATTCCCTTCAAACAGCAGGGGTGATCAATAATGGCACCGCCGATATTAAACTCCTGACCAATTTCTTTGAACGAACCTTCCAGGTTGATCTGGGAAACGTTTACAATGTTTTCCAGGAAATGCGTATCCGTAAGAAAAACAGGAGTAGTTTTTTGGATCAATTAAAGGAGCGGCTGATTCAGCGGATGGATGAAGCGGATGAAGGTTATTAGAAAGGTTGCCTGGTCACTGGTCTCCCCCTTTTATATGTATTTATATTGTTATGACTAATCTCCATTCTTATAAGTAGTCATCTCTCAGTTATTCAGGTATTCTGATTATTTCCCCCTTTTCTGAAACTTTATTTCTCCCGACTCGGGAACATCTATTGAAAGATCGCTTTCATGTCGGTACATATTTGCATTACAAACGAAACGACATGTTACATAATATTTCCTGGTCGCAATTCTGGCTGGTAATTATCCTGACAAGTTTAATCTATTATCTCCTTATCTGGATCATTATCTATAAGGCTAAATTTTCATTGCCTCCTTTCAAACCCCGCATTTCAAATGCTGTATTCAGTTCCGGAACGGACGGGGAGGATATAAATGTTATCCTTCGTGACCTGGAGCGAACGTTTGAGGACAGGCAAAATAAAAGCGAACTCATTCTGGCTTTAAAGAGGAAAATCCAATCCTACCAGGAGATAGATGATCCCGGTTTCCGTGACTCCATTAACCGGTTCATTCTTTCCGAAAGCCAAACTAAATGCTCCATCCGTCTGGAAGAGGATGATCTGAGGACCCTATGGAAATGACGTGATGGAGCACCGAACCCTATCTCCCTAAAAGGGAACTATTATAAAGGAAAACTAAAAACTGTGTGTATGAAAAAAGTGAGTTTGTTCTTTCTCGTAATGATCCTGACTGCTGTTGCTCTTGCGCAGGATGGCAATGCCGGTATCAACGAGGCCAATACCAAGGTCAGAAGTTATTTCGCCGCCGGTACCAACCTGATGTATGCTGTTGGAGCAGTTTTGGGATTGATCGGTGCCGTCAAGGTTTACTCTAAATGGAACAGCGGTGACCCGGATACGGGTAAAGTTGCTGCCGCCTGGTTCGGGTCCTGCGTGTTCCTTGTCGTAGTGGCAACTGTGATCCGAAGCTTCTTTGGCGTGTAGCCCTCCACAAAGCCCTCCCTGAAAGGAGGGGCATATTAAAACGATTCTTAAAATTCTAAATCAATACTTATGAAAATGAAATTTATTTTTTGCTTGCTGTTTTCTGTTATTTGTTATTCGGCCTTCGCACAGTATATCGGTGTAAGGGCCCGGTATACGGAAACCAGGTTGGTAGATGATGCACCCAATCCTCCCAAAAGGGAAAACCGGCTTATTCTTTCTTTTTACACTGTAACCTTTAACGGTACCGAGAATGTTTTTACGCCGGTAGTATTATCCAATTATGATATCTGGGTATATAAACAAGGTTTGCAATACGGTAATGTGATGGGTGGGGTACTGGATTCCACCGGTAATAATTATCCCGGCTATGCCGGGCCTGCACCCAAAGCAGTTTCCTATTACAACACACTTGGGCTGAATTATATTGATTGTGATACTATCTCTGCGACACATTATATAGTGAATGGACAGGAACTGGATTGTGGATTCATCACCGTTTCGTACTGGGATATTGATTATGGCACAATGCAACCAATTGAATGTTTTCCTGCCCCGAATATCTGTTTGCCTTATTATGATTTTATGCACCCCTATTATTGGAATCCGGGGAATGTAAACTTTAGCGAAGGAACCGTTTTCCCCGGACCTCCTTATAACCTGTACAATTTTCATTGTGGCGGACCGCTGCAATTAGTACGAAGAGGATTACTTTCTTATGACACTAGTGGTAGTGTGGTACTACCCGTTCGTTTTGCTAACGTCCGGGCTGAGATTAGTGCTGAAGATCGGGTAACCATCTCCTGGTCCAATATGACTGAATCAGAAATTCAAAACTATACTGTTGAAAGTTCTGTTGACGGTGTTTTATTTCAGCCAACCGGAACTGTATTGCCAACCGGTAATAATGGCGAAAGGGCCGACTATAATTATTCCACTAGCCAGACAGCAACAACAGGTTACTACCGGATAAAAGCAACTGAAATTACAGGTAATGTATTGTACTCTACTATACTTGTTGTAAGGAGAACTATTCCGGTAGTACTGTCGGATCAATCTTTCAGTACTTACCCCAACCCTGTCACCGCAGGGGAGTTTACTATCCGGTTGGCAAATGCTCCCGCTGGCAGGTATATCTGTTCTGTTATTAATTCGGAAGGAAATCCTGTCCGGCAAAAGATGATCCAGCATAACTCCGGTGACCTGGTAAGGCAAATTGATATGTCAGGCCTGCCGTCCGGAATCTACCAGATTCTGCTGCGCAGTTCCGACAAAAAATTCACTCAAAGAATCGTCTATGTCAACTAGTATCTATTCCATCAATAAGGGGATCAACCGCCCGATAGAATTCAAGGGACTAAAGGCACAATATATCTGGTACCTGGGTGGCGGCTTATTGGCACTGTTGATCCTTTTTGCCATCCTGTATATATGCGGGGTGAACACATTTGTTTGTTTGCTGATCATACTCCTTGCAGGAACAGGTTTATTCATGCATGTTTATAAACTAAGCCGTCAATATGGCGAGCATGGAATGATGAAGACCCTGGCCAAAAGGTCTATACCATCAGTGGTAAAAATATACTCAAGAAAAGTATTTACTGAACTGTGGAAAAACAAATAAAAGACATACTGCCCCTTTTTGGTGTAGAGCATGATTGCATCTTATCCAAGCAAGGAGATGTTACCATCGCTTATGAAGTGGAATTGCCCGAATTATTCACTTTATCAGACCAGGAGTACGAGGTACTTCACCAGTCATTGATCCGTGCCATCAAGGTACTCCCTGCAGGAACTGTTTTTCACAAACAGGATTGGTTTACGCAATCAAAACATGCGGCTGATTTCAGCGCCATCGGTGTGAGTTTTTTATCCCGTGCCAGCGAACGATTTTTTAATGAACGGCCCTACCTGGATCACCAGTGCTATATCATGCTGACCAAAAAGCCTGCCGGAAGAAAAGCGGGTTCTTCTCTTTTCTCCAATTTACTGAGGCGTTCCATTGTTCCGGAACAAACTCTGAAACCACAACTCTTACAGGATTTCCTGGATAATGCGGGTCAGTTTGAACGAATCCTTAAAGATAGCGGACTGCTGAAACTGAAACGACTTACCAATGAAGAACTGAGTGGAGAACAACAGTACTGCGGGCTCGTAGAACGATACCTGAACCTGCAGCCTAATGAAAAATCGTTTATTCTCCATGATATATCCTTTGAGGATGGCCTTAAGGTGGGTCCGAATCACTGCCAGTTATTTACACTGGCGGATGCGGCTGACCTGCCTTCATATTGCGGTTCCCGGATCAACTATGATAAATACTCAACAGATAAAACAAAATTCAGTGTAGGCTTTGCCTCACCGATAGGACAGTTACTTTCCTGCAATCATATTTACAACCAGTACATTTTTATTGAAGACCCTCAGAAAACGATTCAGAAACTGGAAAGTAAAAGACTCAGGCTGCATTCACTGAGCGCCTATTCCAGGGAGAATTCCATCAGCCGGGACGCCACTAATGATTTTTTGAACGAGGCGATCAGCCAACAACGACTGCCTGTGAAATCCCATTTCAATGTGTTAGTGTGGACGGATAGTAAAGATGAGTTGAAAGACACAAGAAACCTGGTATCATCAGCCCTGTCCCAGATGGATGCGGTACCGAAGCAGGAGCTGTCGGGAGCGCCGCAGATATTCTGGGCAGGCATACCGGGTAATGAGGCAGACTTTCCCATGAACGATACCTTCGACACATTTGCTGAACAAGCCTGTTGTTTCCTGAACCTGGAGACCAATTACCGGTCCAGCATTTCTCCCTGCGGGATCAGGTTAGGTGACCGGCAGTATGGTAAGCCAGTGCATGTGGACATCAGTGATGAGCCTATGAAAAAAGGCCTTATCACCAACCGTAATAAATTCATCCTGGGACCCTCCGGAAGCGGAAAGAGTTTTTTCACCAATCACATGGTGCGATCCTACTATGAACAGGGTACACATATTGTACTGGTGGATGTAGGGCATAGTTACAAAGGACTTTGCCAGCTGGTAAAAGGATATTATTTCACCTATGAAGAAAAGAACCCGATACGCTTCAACCCCTTCCATATTGGGGATGGAGATGTGCTGGATACAGAAAAAAAGGAAAGTATCAAGACGCTGTTGCTGGCGCTGTGGAAAAAGGATAATGAAACGTTTAATCGAAGCGAGTATGTTGCCCTTTCGAATGCGTTGCAGCTTTACTATGAAGCCCCATCCCGGCCTTCCCCTGAAGGGGAAGGAGAAGGAATCTTTCGATGCTTTAATACATTCTATGAGTTCTTACAAAGGGATTTTGTAGAAGTATTGAAAAGAGATGAAGTCAAAGAAAAAGATTTTGATATTTCCAATTTTTTGTATGTACTCCGGCCTTACTATAAAGGTGGTGAGTTCGATTACCTGCTAAATGCTACAGAGAACCTGGAACTGTTGAAGGAGCGGTTTATTGTTTTTGAGTTGGATAATATCAAAGATCACCCTATACTATTCCCGGTCGTTACGATCATTATTATGGAAGTGTTTATTTCCAAAATGCGGAAACTGAAAGGTATACGCAAAATGATCCTGATCGAGGAAGCCTGGAAAGCGATTGCCAGAGAAGGTATGGCGGAGTATATCAAGTATCTGTTCAAAACGGTCCGTAAATTCTTCGGGGAAGCCATTGTAGTGACCCAGGAGGTTGAAGATATTATTTCCTCTCCGGTGGTGAAGCAGGCTATCATTAATAATTCCGATTGCAAGATACTCCTAGATCAATCCAAGTACCAGAATAAGTTTGACCAGATACAGGAACTATTAGGCCTGACAGAAAAAGAAAGGGCCCAGGTGCTTTCCATTAACAAAGCCAACGATCCCGGTAAAAAGTATAAAGAGGTTTTTATTTCCCTCGGAGGTATGCTTTCAAAAGTGTACAGGGTGGAAGTGTCGGCCGAAGAGTACCTGGCTTATACTACGGAGGAAACCGAAAAATTCAAATTGATGCAACTGGCCGAGCAGTTTGACGGGGATATTGAAAGGGCCATTACTCATTATTTAATCAATAAAAATTAAGATTTATGAAGCGGATGATTTGTGTGTGTTTGTTGAGCACTTTGCTTGTTGTTGCCTGTAAAAAGAAAGAGCAGCCGGTAGCAGAACTGGGTAAATCTGTCAGTGAAACTGCAAAGATGGCCTCCTGCGGAAGGGAAATAGTAACCGATAAACCGGTAAAGGCCGGGGAAACCGGTATCATTTTACCAGTGGGAACAAAACTGTGTATCACTACTGATAACCTGGAAGTTCGTGTAGAGTTACCAAATGGATATGCATTTCTTTCTAAAGAAATGTCTATGACTGAGAGAGCGTTACCAGTGTTTGCCACATACGCCTGTTATTGCAGTGTTTTGAACAATGCCTGCCAGGTATTTTATGCAGAGGGCCTGGGTTTTGGATGCCTGCAGTCATCCTGTACAGGGGCCTGCACCGGTAAGTTTACTTATAAGGGTTACAGTGTAGACCGGGTGATCAACCTTGCTGATAAAACAAGCTTTTTCAGTTTGGCAGAAATACAGGAAGAAATCAGAAATATCACAAAAGATGTTTCTCCCCTTGAGGCCTATGGAAAATTCTCTCTCCTCGGTGTTTCCTTCTTTTTTGTCCAGGATGAAAAAATCTTTTTGGAGAAAGCAACCTGCGACTGCGAGGGTACACAGGCCTGTAAGCTAAAAGTGGTTAACCTTCCTTCGCGAAGTGGCGAAGAAACAGCCAAAAAAATTTACTTCTGTGAAGGTGGTTGCAATGGTTGCGAACTGACCATTAACTAAAAAGTGTTTCTCCTATTCCGTTCTTGGTTGCGGTTATACAGGAATGTCCTCCCGCAAATGGCGGGGGGACGCCTGTATCCTAAAATGTTAATGTATGAAAAAACTAATCATCGTGCTGGCCTTGTTCTTTAGTATGCAGTCCCAGGCACAATTCCCGATAGCCGAGATTATCAAGGCTGGTATAAAAAAGGTCATTGTGGCGGTTGACCTGAAGATTCAAAAACTCCAGAATAAAACGATCTGGTTGCAAAATGCGCAAAAGACCCTGGAGAATGCATTGTCCAAAACAAAGCTTACCGAGATCAGCGGTTGGGTGGAGCGCCAACGAAAACTATATGATGATTATTTCCAGGAACTGAGAAAAGTAAAGAATGCGCTTACCTATTACCACCGGATCAAAGATATTATTGAGAGCCAACCGGCCATGGTGAAGGAATACAAAGCAGCCTGGGCCTTGTTCCGGCAGGATCGAAATTTCACTGCAGATGAATTGGAATACATGAGTGAGGTCTATACTGGAATCCTTGGTGAAAGTGTCAAGGCCATTGACCAACTGCTGATGGTAGTGAATGCCTTTACCACACAAATGAGTGATGCAGCAAGGATGAAAATCATTAATACAGCCGCTGATGAAATGGAAAAGGGGTTCATGGACCTGAAAGAGTTTAACAACCAGAACAAACTGATCAGCCTGCAACGGGCTGCTGCGAAAGGAGAAATTGAATATGTTAAAAGATTATATGGTTTAACCCCCAATCCCTAAACCCTCCCTAAAGGGAGGCTTATTAAAAATATAAATGATGAAAAAGATATTACTATTCGTCTTGCTTAGTTCAAACATTTGTTTTGGACAATCACAGGAAGCAAAACAACTCCTGCTGAATGTAGAGAAACTGGCGCAGTTGAAGCTGATGCTTTCGCATATGAAGACAGGTTACAAAATATTGGAGAAGGGCTATACCTCGATCAAAAATATCTCGCAGGGCAATTTCAACCTGCACCGGGATTTCCTCGACGGGTTGCTGCAGGTAAGTCCTGCGGTGAAGAAATATAGTAAAGTAGCTGACATTATCAGGGTTCAGCTGAAACTGGTCAAGGAAGCTAAAGATGCGCTGGCCGAATTCCGGGGAAGCATGCAGTTTACGGTTGCTGAAATTGAGTACCTGGGAAATGTATATGCGAACCTGCTGAAAGAAAGCTTAAAAATGCTTGATGAACTGGCTATGGTGGTCACGGCAGGTAAACTGCGGATGAGCGATGATCAACGGTTGCAGGCGATTGACCGTATACATGATGAAGTGCTGGAGCAATATACATTCCTGAATGAATTCAATAACGGCACAGCCATTCTTTCCCTGCAACGGGAGAAAGAGCAAATGGATATTGATTTAATGAGGAAGATTCACGGCTTAAAATGAAACTATGAGAGTATTGGTGAGATTGATCTGTGTGTTAATGGTTCTGTTGTTGCCATCTGTTGCAGATGCACAAATAGCTACCCGCATCCGTTCCATGCATGAAGTACTGGAGCAACTTTATGATGATATGATGCCTTTGTGCAGCCGGTTAATAGGTGTTGGCAGGGGTATTGCTGGCTTTGCTGCTACGTGGTATATCGCTGCGAGGGTATGGGGCCATATTGCCCGTGCGGAAGCAATTGATTTCTATCCTTTGTTCCGCCCCTTTGTTTTGGGATTCTGCATCCTGATTTTTCCCTCGGTTATTCAACTTATCAATCAACTGATGAAACCTACTGTGACGGGAACAGCGCAGATGGTGAAAGATTCAGATGCAGCCGTAGCCCAGTTATTGAAAATGAAAGAAGAAGCGATAAAAACAACAGCCTACTGGCAGATGTATGTCGGTGAAACAGGCCGGGGTGACAGGGATAAATGGTACAAGTATCATTACGGGGATAAAAAGGAGGGCTGGCTGAAAAGTATTGGCAACAATATTCGTTTCGCCTTTGACAAGTTTGGTTATAATCTCCGTAACCAGATCAAGCAATGGATGGCAGAAGTATTGAAAGTGTTATTTGAGGCCGCAGCACTTTGTATCAATACGATCCGTACTTTCTATATGATCGTGCTGGCAATACTCGGACCCCTGGTATTTGGTATTGCCGTCTTTGATGGCTTTCAGCATACCCTTACCGTATGGATAGCCCGCTACCTGAATATATTTCTTTGGCTGCCGGTGGCCAACATTTTCGGCGGTATCATGGGAAAGATCCAGGAGAATATGCTCAAAGAGGATCTGCAGCAAATCGCCAGCAACGGCGATACCTTTTTCTCTACCACTGATACAGCCTACCTGATTTTTATGATCATTGGTATTATCGGGTATTTCACGGTCCCTTCAGTTGCCAACTATATTATTCATGCCGGTGGTAATAACACCCTGTTGCAGAAGGTTACTAATATGGCAAGCATGTCTACGAGAAGCGTTGCTTCCGGTTCCGTTTCTATGACAAGAGATGCCTTGGGTGGTGCTTATAATAAAATCTCCAACAGTATGGCAGACAGTGGTGCATCCGGAGGATATTTTAAGGATAAAATTGAAGGAAAGTAAAACAGTTAGCGAATGTTTCGCAAAATGAAAAATATTGATACCGCCTTTAAGCAGGTGCGTTTATTTTCCCTGGCAGTGATTGGCCTTTGCCTGATACTGACTTTATTCATGGCGTATAAAAGCTACCAGTTAGCCACACAATCGCAACAAAGAATATTCATACTGGCAAACGGTAAAGCCCTCGAAGCATACGCTGCTGACCGGAAAGATAATGTGCCAGTGGAAGCAAGAGATCATGTCAAGATGTTCCATCATTACTTTTTCACACTTGATCCGGACGATAAAGTAATCAATAGCAATTTAACCAAAGCCCTCTACCTGGCAGATGGCTCTGCAAAACAACAGTATGATAATCTGAAAGAGAACGGGTATTATACGAATTTGATTTCCGGCAATATCAGCCAGGAAATACAGGCGGACAGCATCATCATCAATACGAGCGACTATCCTTTTCATTTCCGCTACAAGGGAGTGCAGAAAATTATTCGTCCAAGCACCATCGTTACCCGCAGTTTAGTGACTGAAGGTTATCTGCGTAATGTATCAAGGTCAGATAATAATTCACATGGTTTTCTGATTGAGCGATGGAAGACATTGGAAAATGCGGACATAAAAATTGAAAACCGTCAGTGATGTTTTTTAAGCGAAAGAAAAAGGAGGAAAAGGAAAACCCGTTGCAGGATAAAGTGGCCGGAAAGATAGCCACTGTGTTTATTAAAATTCAAAGAGGGTTTGCAGATAGGATGAATAAATATTTCAGGACTATGAAAACACAACATATCAAATTATGGCTGCTGGCATTCTGCATAGTTAGCGGGGGGCTGAGTATTTATTTTTTTGCAGATGCCATTGTCTCTAAACCGAAACCCAAATTCAGGATTGACCAGGTAAGGGTACCACAGCATTTTGACAAATCGGGTGATGAAGTCATGGAAAATGTCCTGCCTGATGATATTTACCAGCAGATACAAGACTATAAAAGACATATGGACAGTATCGGAGAGCCAATCCGGCCTGGTCTTGCTGACTCTATGAGGGTTCTCGAGGAAATTTATTTACAACAACAAAAATAGAAGTGTATGAACAATGTGAAGAGAAGAAAGATGCTGCTGGTATTGCCCTTATTAGTAATACCGTTTCTGACAATGGCCTTCTGGGCCCTTGGTGGCGGAAAGGGGACACAAGATAAAGGTATTGCCACTGAAGGATTGAATCTTGATTTGCCCAATGCCAACCTGCAAGAAGACAAACTGATGGATAAACTCAGCTTTTATGAGAAGGCAGATAAAGACTCCATGAAATTAGAAGAATGGATGCGCAGTGATCCTTATTTCAAAAGAGATACCGTGCCTGTATTCCCCAATGAACTGGAAGAACTCACCACGTTAACAGCAGGTAAGTATAATCAGCGACTCAATACCTCACCCTATGAGAAGGGGGTTGACTATCCGGAAGACCAGATCATGCAAAAGTTAAAGCTGCTGGAGAATGAAATGAATAAAACGGCAATTAATACCTATGAAGATCCGGCTAAACGAAATAATGGTTCTGATCAATTTTCATCAGAAGTGGACCGTTTGGAGCAGATGCTGCAAGTCAATAAAGCAGGAAGTAGTGATGATCCTGAAATGAAGCAGCTGGAAAACACACTGGATAAGATACTGGATATTCAGCACCCGCAGCGGGTAAAGGAACGATCTCAAAAAAATAAGGATGCTGCTTATGTGGTACGCAAATCTTCAGGTGCTGATACGATTGTAAAAGGATTCTACAGTTACAGTGACGCCAAGGAATTGGAGGGAGCCGATCAAAATGCTATTGAGGCTATCATTGCTGCGAATCAAACGATTGTCAACGGAGCCGTGGTAAAACTTCGGTTATTGAATGATATTTATATCAATGGCAAACTGGTACCCAAGGATGTTTTGGTAGCCGGTATTGCTACGCTTGATGGAGAGCGGTTGAATGTAGAGATCAATTCCATCCGCTCCGGTAAATCTATTTACACTGTCAAACTTGAAGTTTATGATATGGACGGCCTGCCCGGCATCTATATACCCGGAACTATTAACCGGGAGGTAGCCAAGGAATCGCTGAACAATTCACTTTCACTGGCGGATATGACCACTCTTGATCCTTCACTCAAAGCACAGGCTACCGCTACCGGTATCGGCACTATCAAATCATTGGTCAGCAAAAAAGCAAAGTTGGTGCGAGTTCAGGTTAAAGCCGGTTACAAAGTATTACTCAATAATAAAAATCAAAACCCATGAAACAATTAATTATCCTGTTATTACTGGGCAATATATGCTTTGCCCAAACACCTTTATCGGTTACAACGGACAAAACCACTTCCCTGATATTTCCCTTCCCTATAAAGTATGTGGACCGGGGAACCAAAGATGTGATCGTACAACCGGTGAAAGAAGATGAACGGATACTTTTGGTAAAAGCTGCCAGCAAACAATTTGCTGAGACAAATTTAAGTGTAGTGACCGGAGACGGAAATGTGTATGAATTCACCGTGAATTATGCAGCGCAACCTGCTGTACTGGTGATGCATCTGCCACCTAATAAGAAAGCCACCGTTTCATCTTATGCCCATGCCATCCTGAATAATCCACCGAAAAGGATCGTGAAAGTGGAGCATAGTGGGGTAATCAGTAAACTCACAGGCATTTATATCAAAGACGATGTAATTTATTATCAGCTCGAGATTCATAATCACAGTCCACTGGACTTTGATATTGACCTTCTCCAATTCCATATTATTGACAAAAAGAGAAGCAAGCGGACAGCACTACAGGAAAATGAACTGGTGCCGCTCTATATAGCCGGTAATAAATCCAAAGTGAAGGCTTATAACTTTTCAGTAATTGTCGTGGCGCTGGAGAAGTTCACCATTCCCGATGCGAAATTTCTTGGTATCCGGCTGATGGAGAAAAACGGCGGACGACATTTTAACCTGAAAGTGTATAACGGGCAGCTTTTGAAAGCAAGGGTATTGCCTGAACTGTACTGATCTATGGAAAAAAATCATGTGATATCGGATAGCCTCTTTAATGAAGCCCAGGCAGAATTTGCAGTAGGCCGAAATTGGATCGCATATAACACCAAAACCTATTTCCTGGACAATGCAGATATGTGGTTTTTCCGGGATAAAGAGGAGGCGGTGGAATTTGCGAATGACAATATCAGTGACAGAGATGCCTATGCTGTCATACATGCAACCTCCATTATCTCTCTTATGCGACAGCTGCCATACGGGGAGGATATTCATTTCAACCTGTCACATAAGGAACTGGAAAACTTGTTTCAATCTTTTGACTGGAGTGTAGCGTTCTACGATCCGCTACATGATACTATAGAAGCCGGTACTGAACAAGAGAAAGATGATTTGGCCCGTATGGAAACATTACTTGTTGAATGGGAGAGCCTTTACAACAGGGACCCTGAAGCAGCCCTGCAACTGGCAGCTACTTATTGGGAGGGGCATCCAATGGAAGCCTATAAAGAAGATTTTCTAACAATTAAATACGACCTTATGAATGAACGAAATTTCGATTACCTGAAATCAAATATCAGGAATCACGGCTTTGGCGAGACGCTGGGGCCTGAACTGGAAACTGCTCTCAAAGCAGGTCAGACTGAATTTACCCTGGCGTTTAAGACGGAAGTGAATAAGCGGGAAATGGAAGCGACGCTTTACTTTAAAAAATCCAATGAATCCGATCTGTACTTTTTTAATAAGTACGACACCCGTCTGAAGAATGAAAAGGATGAAACCATTGCCCAAACGTTTTACATTAATAACGGTTGGGGCGTGACGCTGAAAGAGGCTTACAACCTGCTTAATGGCCGTGCGGTGCACAAAGAACTTACAAACAAAGACCAGGAAAAATACCATGCCTGGATACAACTGGATTTTTCTGCCAAAGACAAGAATGGCAATTTTGAAAGAAAGCAGTACCATCAGAATTATGGCTATGATCTGAAAGAAGCCCTGAGCTATTATCCTATCAAGGAGATGCAGAATAAGGAAGATATGGATAAATTGATCCGCTCGCTGGAGAAAGGGAATGCTCAGATGGTGACCATTCAGGTTTCCGGTAAGGATGAAAAGGTCTTTATTGAAGCCAACCCGCAATACAAGACCGTTACCCTGTACAATAGTAAATTTCAGCGCCTGGACCAGGAACAGCGGCAGGAACTGATGAATAAACCTGAATTAAAGGAGGGTAAAGAGCAAACTAAGGGAAAGGAAAAAAGCCAGGAACTGGGAAGGGAGGACCAGTCCGAAAAAAAGCAGGGTAAGGGCCGGAAAGTCAACGGTGGTTCGGCCGGAGAGGATAACGGTTTGGTGACCAAGATACGCAGTTCAAACAAAAAAGGGCTGGGAATATAAATGCTGGGTTGGGCTGAATGGCAGACTTTGTTTTACCAGAAAGCCGGCGCTGATAACCGGATCAGCCCAACCCATATCAGTCTGTACTTTGCCCTGCTGCATGAAGCCGGGCATACACTTGCTATACCTTTCTACCTGCGGCGGTCAATCCTGATGCAAAAGGCCAAGATATATTCCCCGGTAACACTCAACCGGTGTTTAAAGGAATTGCATGTGTACGGATATATTGATTACTGGCCCAGTTTTACCCCTGGCAGGAGTATGGTGGGGTTGATCGCATTGGAGAATAATATTGTGTGAATGAAAAAAGTGAGAGATGGAAACTGTAGTGCATGTGGTAGTGGTGCCGGAGGCCGAGTGGCGGAAGATGCTTGAAGGACAGGCGGAACTGCTCCTGTTGGTTCATGAATTAAAGGGAAGGGTACCGGCTGCCGCCACTGTAGTTCACTATATTACTGCGATGGAATTTATGCAGGCCGTGCGGATCGGGCGAACCAAGTTTGATCAGTTGGTGGCGGCTAATAAGGTGAAAACAATCAAAAAGGACCGGAAGATTTATGTGCCGGTTGGGGAGGTGGAGAGGTATTTTCAAACTTCTGCATAAGTATAACTAATCAGCTTCTTTGGGAGGATTATTTCCATTATGCACAATAGCAACTAAGAGTATTACCGCCAAGAAAATCAGGATGATTTTCCCTGCTTTTGCAATTGCTTTGCTACTGCCGTGTGTTCCAAGGAATGCCAGCCCAAAACCAAGCAGACCCGCGCCGGTTGTCATCGCGATGACTTGTTTGCTGGTTGCTTTACCATACAACAACCAGTTCTTGAAATGCTCGCAGTTGTGAAAGATAATATTGTAAGCCTTTTCACCAACCCTTCTTAACGCTTTCAAAATTGCATTTTTTCGCTGAGCCTTATCTCCAGGAAAGCGTTCAATTTTGGTGATTTCACATTTACCTACATATTCTTCAATTTGTTGCTCTGACAATATTTGAACTCCGCCACTAAGATTCCCGATGAATCGGGGTCTTAAGCAACCATGTTCGTCAACCAACATAGCATAATGTTTCAGCCCCAGTGGATCGGTAAGCTCAACTGCATCGCATTGCTCCAATTTGTTTTTCTCGATAAAGGTTTTTACAAACATAGACTATTATATTTTTAAGATTGATAAGCATATCCGGCATTTGAATTATCTACAAATGCTTCGTTTAATAACCCAAGCACACCTGCAAGTATTGACAATGCGCCAATAACCTGCACTGGCTCACTCTTATTTTCATTGGTAACGAATGCGCCCGCTGCAATCAACGCAATACTTGCCTTTGTTGATTGAAGACTTTGTCTTTTGCCTGTCTGCACATAATTGGCGAAATGTTCACAGTTCGAATACAGCAAACTATATTTGGGTTGCAGGCATTCCTGCGCTCTTTGCAAGGCCCATGCTCTTTGAACCTCGTTACCAATAAACTTCCGAAGTCGGACAGGGTAAAATCTGCTTTCGAAATTTTTGAAATCCCTGATTTTCATTAACCGTATACCCCCACTCATATTAGCAATAAATTGCCCATTGCCAATATAAACCAGGTAATGGTCAAGCAAATCAAAGTTTCTGTCTTTTACAACCAGTACATCTGCTCGTTGAAGGGTGTAGTTGCCAAACCGGATAGTCATATAAATAATTTTACAAAACAAAAGTAGGATTGAGGAAAGGGGAAGTTGGCATAAACCAATCATTTGTCCCCTAACATACGTTAGCGCTTCGGTTCCCTTATTTTTTCAACTATTTGATTTAATTCACTGAAAATCTGCGCATAAGTGTGAGACTTTGATCTTAGTTTTGAAACTTTTCTTCGAAAATCCAGGTCAAAAGGATTTTTGCATTTGTCCACTAATCTTAACTGCAAATGAACCCAAAAAGCATTCCCACCCTTTAGTTGAATGATCTTTTCCTTCCTTAATTTTTCAAAGAGTAATAGCAAGCGGTCCAGTTTGTCAGGCTCACATTTTAAAATCGCTTGTCCAACGCGGTCAGTAAATAATAATTTGAAATCGTTGATTGACCGGGTGTAATAATAGTCAGTGAAGATCAATCTGGCGCATTCGTCGAGGTTTGCTTTAGCTGAATCCCATAGCAAATATTCTTTGCGTTCCTTCTCCGTAGTAATGGTTACTTTGGATCCTTTGATATTTATATCTGCAGCGGGGAAGTAAACTTGAAAATCGGTTTTATCATATTGTTCGATATGAACGGCCTGATCCAATCCTTCCTCGATGGCCAGGCGTATTTCGGGGTGATGCATTCCCGTCCGCTGGGAAATTTCTGAGTGTATTATGCGCCCCAGTTTAGAAAGAAGCTCCTTGGCCTTCTTTTTTTCAATGGGGTCGCTAATCGTAGCGATGGCCGAATTGGGTTTTTTCAGGGCGAGATAAGTGATCGTCTTTACTTCATTAATATCTATCGGATTGTCCGAGTTGCTTAACTCAGCCAGGGTTTCAATCTTTTTAATAGAAGAATCAAGGAACTCAGTTAACTCATATTTGGTAATAAAATTCTCGATGAAGATTTTTTCTTCATCTGAAAAGCTGCGCTGAAGCAAAGCATCATATATCTGTCGTATGTTGACAGCCGACTGTTCCAAATGGTAGCTTGTTTAATATTATTCATTTTGAGCAGAAATCAAATTTACCAATACTAATTTTTATTAAAGTGTAAAACTAAATGTCAAGTGTATTTTCTGGGGATAATTCAATCTTATTCCTTTTAACTGAAAAGCACTCAACCGATGTGAAAAATCAAGAATCTAAGGCCCTGTGTGACAAGTAATTCTATATTTTATCAAAAAAACGACTCTATATAATTCATTTTCAATGCGTATATTTCTATTGAAAAAGCTTCCTTTGCCATAGAAAGTATTGTTATAAATAGAGAGGTGTGACAATGAGCCCAATTGAATCCATACTAACTGATACTGGACCAGCCCGGTCTTCGAAGATTGCGGAACTGCTGCAAGCCAGGACGGGAATATCTCCAGAAAACGCAAGGCAGAGACTTTCCAGGGTGGGGGGCAAAATCTTTAAGTTCCCGGTCCCGCTTTTACCAAACCGAGAGAACTTTATGTATCTCCAGCATCAAAGAAGTGATGAAAGTTTTTGGCTGAATTTTCAGGGAGCATTAAGGGAAACCAATTCAGTTTACGGTGCAGCAATCGACGGCCTTATCGCAAGAGGTGGTATTGTACATATTGATGATTTCGCGGTTATTTCCGGAGCACCGATAGCTCTCAAAGGTCAGGTGGCATCTGAGCGTGTTGCTAAAGTTCTTGAATCGGCAGGTGTATTAAAACAAGAAGAGATTCAAGGAGAGCAATGGATCGTATTGCGCCGTACAGAACTCGGTCATACTGATATCAATGGGTACAGATCGAGGGCCATTACAGAGGATATAATATTAGATGCGCTTCGGGATTGGGCTCGCAAAATGGGGCTTGCGAGCTATAATGCAATAACAGTCAGGCGAGATATTTCGAGTAAAAGAATGATTGGAGCATTCCGCTGGGATTTGACAGGGCCTAGTTATTTATTTCCTTTAAAAGGATCATTGGCTGCGCCCGGATTTCTGATGGCTGATGTTTTTTCAGACTACACAATGGATGAATTTTCGATCAGTTATATAATTCGAAAAATGCAATTATTAAAGGGGTCTCTTAAGCACTCCCGATTTCTACCTATGCTGGTGGCAGATGGTTTTACTGGTGCCGCATTAAAGAAAGGTCGCAGTGAGGGGATTCTGTTAGCTACACCTGAAACAATATTTGGACAAACAGTAGCAAAGGGGTTATATAATCTACTAGAAACATTGAAGAATGCCGCAGCTATTGCAGCTGCGAATCCTGATAGATTGCTGAAATTGATCGAGCAGTTAAAGGATATTGAAGGAGCAGCTAAAAATCTTCGGGGAGTATTGTTTGAACTCATATCGGCCTATATAGCGAAATTACAAGGCGGTTCCATAGAAATCGGAGTTTCTGCAAAAGATCCAGGCTCCGGCACAACAAGAGATATAGATGTGCTGCGAATTCCGCATAAGGGAGAATGTGTTGCAATCGAGTGTAAGGGAAAAACCCCCGGAGGTACTGTGGGGGTCGAGGAAATTGAAAAATGGTTAAAGAGTATTCCTATCTGTATCGCTTATTTTAGAAATGAATACCGATTTAAAGATAATGTTGTCAAATTCGAAATATGGACAAGCGGAACCTTTCATCCTGATGCAATAGCACTTTTAGAAAAGGAAAAGAAAGCGAGAACGAAACACCCAATTGCCTGGAAAGACGGCAAAGAGGTTTTCAGCATTTCAAGTAAAGCCAAAGAAAAGACGATTAATAAAGCTTTGCGTGAACACTTTCTTAATCACCCGTTGACAGCTACCATATAGGCAAGACGAAGGGAATATTTCACTGACTGATGACATGATAGAGTACCAAGTGTGAGTTTATTTATAGAATGACAACATTAATTCCTAAAGCTTCAATATTTGTTTTATTT
>Ga0209172_10002988_pt1 | contig 27512 bp, 24 predicted proteins | sample LarsenN4metaG_FD_184113 | JGI IMG/M metagenome (GOLD analysis project Ga0209172, IMG submission 184113) | Hot spring sediment bacterial and archeal communities from British Columbia, Canada, to study Microbial Dark Matter (Phase II) - Larsen... ... | reverse complement strand
ATTTGAGCAAAAAAATTCGAATTGGGGTCATCTTCGGCGGACGGTCTGGAGAGCATGAAGTGTCGCTGCGGTCGGCGGAATCGATTCTGCGGGCGCTGGACCCTGCCAAATATGACGTTGTGCCCATCGCGATTACGCACGAGGGCCGCTGGCTGTCTTCTGGAAATGCGCTGAAGCTGCTGCCGCCGAAAGAAGCCATTCAGAGGTCGCTTACGCAGGGCGAACCGATGGCGCTCACGGCGGAACCTCAAACAAATGCTCCGCTCGACGTCGTGTTTCCGGTTCTGCACGGCACTTACGGAGAAGACGGCACAATTCAGGGGTTGCTCGAACTGGCCGACATCCCATACGTGGGCGCGGGCGTTCTGGGCTCCGCCGTCGGCATGGACAAGGACGTCATGAAGCGGCTGATGCGGGACGCCGGTCTCCCAATCGTCGATTATTGGGCCGTGAAGGCCCGCGACCTGACTTCATTCGTTGAGAATTTCGCAGGCCGGCTGCCCTATCCCGTATTCGTCAAGCCCGCCAATCTGGGATCTTCTGTAGGGATAACCAAAGTGCATCAGGCGGCTGCGCTGAGCGCGGCGCTCAAGACGGCTGCGGAGTTCGATCGCAAGATTGTCATTGAACGGGGCGTCGAGGCGCGCGAGATCGAAGTGAGCGTTCTTGGAAACGATGATGTCGCAGTCTCTATACCCGGCGAGGTGATTCCCTCGCGTGAATTCTACGATTACACCGCCAAGTACATCAGCGATGACTCGCAAATCCTGATCCCGGCCCCGCTGACCGATGCTCAGGTCCGAGAGGCGCAGGAGCTGGCGCGGCGCGCCTTTCGCGCGCTGGAGTGTTCGGGCCTTGCGCGCGTCGATCTGTTTCTCGAAAAACGGACCGGCAAATTCTTCGTGAACGAGATCAACACCATGCCGGGGTTCACGTCCATCAGCCAGTATCCAATGTTGTGGGAAGCGTCAGGCTTGACCTATTCCGCGCTCGTTGACCGATTGGTCTCGCTCGCAATCGAGCGTCACGCGGAAAAGAAGAAGCTGAGGACGAAGGTTTAGGGAATTGCGAAATGCGAATTGCGAATTGCGAATTTGAAGGAACGGCATCCCAATTCGCAATTCGCAATTCGCATTTCGCAATTCCCCTCACGGCTTTTCCCACCGCGCCTTTCCATCCTCGATCACCAGCACGCGGCTGGCGGCGTCGCGCGCAAACTGAACGTGATGGGTTACAACGATCTGAGTCATCTTTTCAGCGGCGAGCTCCCTCATCACGTTGAACACTTCGTCGACGAGGCGGGGATCGAGCTGCGACGTCGGCTCGTCGTATAGCATCACGTCCGGCTGCATGGCGAGACTCCGCGCGATGGCGGCGCGCTGCTGCTGTCCGCCGGAGAGCGTGGAAGGATATTTGTCCATCTTTCCCGCGAGCCCAACGCGTTCCAAAATCGCGTGCGCCAAATCGGCCGCTTCGTTCGCAGGCATGCGCTTCACCTGCGTGGGCGCGAGCATGACGTTTTCGAGCACGGTGAGATGAGGAAAGAGATTGAAGCTTTGGAACACCATGCCTGTTTTCAAACGCATCTTCTGGAGGAGGCTCCGCTTGTCAGGCGGCAGCGTGTGGGCCTCGCCGTTGCTCCAGGCGACGGAAAGATTTCCGATCGAGATGCTTCCTTGATCAAACATCTCGAGGAAGTTGATGCACCGCAGCAGCGTCGACTTCCCGCAGCCGGACGGACCCATGATGACGCTTAGCTCTCCGGAGGGAAACTCTACGCTGAGATCGCTGAAAACGGTGTGGCGTCCGAACGACTTTGTCAGGCCTTCAATCTTGACCAACGTGAACCCGACCCGGCAGTCTTGACGAAACCTCGTTGAGGAATTCCTTTCGCGCTGAACCCAATGGCATAGGGACAGAATATATCAGCGCGTTTGGGGCGAGAGTGCGCATCGAGATAGTAGGCGCCGATTCTGAAATGATAGTCGTCCACAGTTCCGGATATCGTGCCGTCTCCATTGTATTGCCATGGGCTCGTGCGGCGCTTGTCATTGGCAACGATGATGATCGAGAGATGCTCGAACGTCATGTCGTAGATGTCCTGCGAACTTGGAATGCCGACGCCCTTCAAGTCGCCCCAGCCTGTGTGCGAATGGAAATCGCCGATGAACGATAGATGCGGAAGGTTGCCCAGAAATTTCTGAATTCGCCGTGAGGCGCGGCCGTTCTTCTCGACGCTCGTGTGGCGCCGATTCGCCGTTTGATACGACAGCGCATGTTCCACGATGTAGATGTTGCTGCTGTCGCGGTATCCCAGCAAGATGCCGAAGCATTCCTTCTTGTACACCTCAATCGCCGAGACCAGAAGCGCCCAAAATGCATTAGCGGAAATATAGACGTCCATCGCCAACTCGCAGCGGGATTCTATGCGATTCGGCGACAGCGCGAAATACGCTTTTTGGACCAACGAATAAGGGCCGCATCAAGCGGCCCTTTTCATTCTCGGTCTTCGCGCCTAAATTGTTGTAAAAGTAACTACTTCTTCTTCTTTGTGGCTTTTTTCTTTGCTGGAGCTTTCTTCATTCCTTTTCCCTCCTTAGGGTTTTTGCGGCGCCGAACGCCATATATTGAGGCGCCTCACCGCAAGTTGCCGCTAGTATTGTGGCGAAATTTTTTCCTGTCAAGCTAAATTTTTGAATTTTAAGGGGTTTTTTAAGGCGCCTGGAAGTAGCCTTTTCGATGGCGCGTTTCAAGGTCCCCTCGCGCGACTTGGACCTTAATTTCCCGAAAAACAGGGGCGCCGCCGGGGGGCTTGTTTGTGGACACGTAGCCGAGAACGTACTGATTTCGGGCCTGGACGGCGCTGCGGGAGTAGCACGCTTCCAGAGAATTCTGGGAATTCACAAAGCAGGCGTCTCCGCCGGTAGCGTTTGCATAGGAGCCCAACACCGACAGACGCCGGGAGAGCAGCGCGGAATCCATGCCGACGGCATAGACCTGAATGCCTTGATCCAGCAGCCGGTTGACGGTGTCGTCGAACGAGTGGTCGTTCCCGCTGTTCTGTCCGTCGGACACGACCAGAATCATTTTCCGCCGCTCCACTTCACGCGACCGGAGATCTTCAGCCGCCGCGAAGATGGCATCGTTAAGCACTTTGGCTCTTTCGGGCGGAATGCGCGCGCGGGTGACCGGCTCGATGGGTATGCCGTTGATCACGGGACCGGGCGTGGAAAAGGGTCCGGGGCCAATGAAGGTCGTGTTTGGCGACGGCTCGATCTGATCGAGTTTTTTCAGAACGCTTTCAACCATGGAGAGGTTGTTCGTAAAGTCCGTCATCTTCACGATCAAGTGGTCGAAACGGTACACCGCGACTTCGTCCTGATCGCTGAATGCGCCGGCCAGCGCGATCACCGAATCCTTCACGCGCGTAAACGACGCGGGAGACAGGCCGGTGTCGATCAGCACAGCCGCCGACAGCGGAACGGGCTCGTTGGAAAAGTTCGTGATTTCCTGTTTCTTTCCGTCTTCGAGAAGAACGAAGTCATCTTTTGTAAGCCCGTTGATCAGCTTGTCGTCGTCGCCTTTGACCGACACGGGCACAACGACAAGGTCGACGCGAGTCCGGATTTGAAAATCCTGGGCGGCGAGGTTCCACGCGAGCAGCAGTACCACGAGTGCGCGCCATCTATTTGTTGGCCGTTTCTCTTGCTGCATAGTATCCCCTTCTCGCTCGAACACTGAGGCTGGAATCTCGAGGGATGATCTTGATGCGCCGGAATGCGCCGTCGCGCGCGGCGCTCGTGGACCGGTAGGCGAGACTGTACTGACTGCGAAGCTCGTTTGCGATTTGATCGAAGATGTTGGCGAAATCCGCGCCTCTCTTGAGGAAGAAAACAGCGCCGCCTGTGTCTTCGGAAAGCTTTCGCAGCGTCCCGGGATCTCCCTCTCCACCGAGCAGCCCGCGGCTCAATCCGCCATTCGAGATCGAATACACGACCGCATCCGACTGATGCGCTGCGATGAGGGCTGTCGAGAGGTTGAATTTGCTGGTTGTGTCGTCGCCGTCGGAAATCAGGATCATGGCTTTGCGGCCTGCTTCGTGCCGAAGCTTTTCTTGAGCCGCCAAATAGACCGCGTCGTAGAGTGACGTGCCCCCGCCTATTTCCAGTTCATCGATGGCGGCTTTCAACAAGCGAGTACTTTCAGTGAAATCCTGCTGCAGAGTCACGCTGCGATCAAACGAAATGACCAGGGCGAGATCGGTTGGACGCAAGATCGATTCCAGGAACGCGACGGCCGTGCGTTTCTCTTCGTCGAAAACGTCGCGCACGCTGGGACTCGTATCGATCAACATGGCGAGCGTCAAAGGGAGCTCGCTTTCACTGGCGAAATGCAGGATTTCCTGCTTGCGCCCATCCTCTTCCACTGCGAAATCGGCGGCCGACAGGTTCGGAACGAGCCGCCCATTGCGGTCCCTTACCGTGAACAGGACGTTGACAAGGTCAACCCCAACCTTGAGCGTGAATTGAGGCCCCGCAGCCGCCTGAAGCGCTGTTGCCAGCAGCAGAATCAGCGCGGCAAGACGTCTCATGTGCGACATGTTAGCACGACCCGTAATTTCACTAGCATCAAGGGTTCCCCGGGCAAAACGCCCGACGCCGCATGTTAATCTTTATGTCGGCGTATTGATTTAGACGCGCCGCCGCCGCTTACGATGCTTAAACTAACGAATACAATAACGGGCGAGCCCGAAATTTTTACCCCCGCCGACGGCGCTACTGTTCGCATGTATGCCTGCGGCCCGACCGTGTATGACTTCGCTCATATCGGAAATTTTCGGACATACGTGTTCGAGGATGTCCTACGGCGGCATCTTCGCAGCAAGCCCTGGAAACTTGTCCACGTGATGAACATCACAGACATCGACGACAAGATCATCAGCAGGTCTATCGAGCGGGGCGTCCGCATTGAAGAGTACACGGCGCCGTATGTCGAAGCGTTTTTTGAGGACAGCCGGAAGCTGCGCATCGAGAGACCGGACATCATCACGCACGCGACGCATTACATCGACGACATGATTCGTCTAGTGAAACAGCTTCTCGAAAGCGGATACGCCTATAAGGAAGGGAGCTCAGTCTATTATCGGATTTCACAGTTTCCGGCGTATGGAAGGCTTTCGCGTCTGGATAAGCGCGAGCTGAAGGTCGGTGCGCGCATCGACGCGGACGAATACGATAAAGAGCAGCCGAACGATTTTGTTCTTTGGAAAGCGCTCAAGGACGAACGTGAGCAGGGCTGGGATGCGCCGTTCGGCGCGGGCCGTCCCGGCTGGCATCTCGAGTGCTCCGCGATGGCCATGAAGGAGCTCGGTCCGACGCTGGATATCCATTGCGGCGGAGTCGACAACATTTTCCCGCATCACGAGAACGAGATCGCTCAAAGCGAGGCCGTCACGGGGCGGCCGTTCGCGCGGTTCTGGATTCACGGCGAGCATCTTCTTGTCGAGGGCGAGAAGATGGCAAAGTCGAAAGGAAATTTCTTCACGCTGCGCGATGTGATCGCACGCGGGCATGATCCCCTGGCGATACGCTTCCTGCTGCTTTCAGTGCAATACCGAAAGCAGCTCAATTTCACGTTCGACGGCCTCGCGCAGGCGCGCGCCTCGCTCGCCAGGATTAAGAATTTCCTCTTCCGGCTGACGACGACGGCGCTTCCGGGCGGTAAGAACGCGGAAGCGGCGCAGGCGCTGGCGGCTGCGAAAGAGAAATTCGAGGCGGGGCTGGACGACGATCTGAATACGCCGCAGGCCCTCGCGGCCGTGTTCGACTTGATTTCGGATTGCAACGCAGCGTTGGACGCCGGCAAGGTGAACGAGGAGAATCGCCGCGAGATTCTTCAGTGGTTCGAAGAAGTGGACCGGCGTTTGGCGATCATTCCATCGCTGGATGCGCTCACTGAACGCGACGAGTCCGTCGAGGCGCTCATTGCCGAGCGTACGCAAGCGCGCCGGCGGCGCGACTTCGCAACCGCGGATCGAATCCGCCGGCAGCTTCTCGACCGCGGCATCGTGATCGAAGACACGCCCGAGGGAACGAAATGGCGCCGCCAGTGACGATCGGGGACAAGCTTCCGAAGATCGTAACTGCGCTGCCGGGCCCCAGAGCACAGGCGGTGATTGCAGCGGACCGGCGCTACATCTCGCCTTCTTACACGCGATCGTACCCGCTGGTGGCGGAACGCGCCAGCGGCGCAATCGTGCAGGACGTTGACGGCAACCGATTCCTCGACTTCAGCGCAGGCATCGCCGTTTGCTCCACAGGACACTGCCATCCCGACGTAGTTCGCGCGATTCAAAAACAGGCTGCGGCGTTGATTCACATGTCCGGGACGGATTTCTATTACGAGGGCATGCCGCGGTTGGCCGAACGGCTTGAGTCGCTCATGCCGGGCGGGCGATCCTGGCGTTGCTTTTTTGGCAATTCGGGGACGGAAGCCATCGAAGCCGCAATGAAGCTGGCGCGATACGCGACGGGCCGGCATCAATTCATCGCGTTTCAAAATTCGTTTCACGGCCGGACGATGGGCGCTCTGTCGCTCACGGCGTCGAAGGCGGTTCAGCGGAAAGGCTTCGGTCCGTTTCTTGCAGGCGTTACGCACATCCCGTATCCGAATCCTTATCGGTGTCCGCTGAATGCAGGGCCCAACGGCGTGGGCGACGCCGTGCTGAGATACCTGGAGGATGTGGTGTTCAGAACAACGGTTCCTCCGGAAGACGTCGCCGCTGTAGTCGTGGAGCCGATTCAGGGCGAAGGCGGCTATGTTGTGCCGCCGCCGGACTTTCTGCCGGGCCTGGAGCGGATGGCGCGCAAGCACGGGATTTTGTTGATCGTCGACGAAGTTCAGAGCGGAATGGGGCGAACAGGAAAGATGTTCGCATTCGAGCATTTCAACATCGCGCCTGATATTGTCGCGCTTGCGAAGGGAATCGCTTCCGGCATGCCGTTGGGCGTCACAATGGCGCGGGCCGATATCATGACGTGGCCTCCTGGCGCGCATGCCTCGACTTTTGGCGGGAATCCGGTGAGTCTGGCGGCGGCGCTCGAAACGATCCGTCTGTTGGAGGAAACGTACATTGTGAACGCCGAGAAAATCGGCGCTTTTATGAAGGGCCGCCTGATGGACGTCGCGCGTCGTCATTCTGTTGTAGGCGACGTCCGCGGCCTTGGACTGATGCTCGGCGTCGAGATCGTGCGCGACAGGAAAAGCCGGGCGCAGGATCCTCAACGGCGCGACTCGATCATCGAAGAATGCTTCCGGCGCGGCCTGCTCGTGCTGGGCGCCGGCCCATCGAGCATTCGCCTGTCGCCGCCTCTTGTAATCGATGAAGAGCAGGCCGACTGCGCCGTTCAGATTCTCGACGGCGCGATTGCAGCCGCCGGGTGATATGCCCTTCCCGCTGTGGTGGAACAAGCGGATCCCATTCGGCCGCAAATCCGAGATTCAAGGAGCGGCATATTTGCGATCTCTCGGTTTTCGAGTCGTCGCATCGGGATATCGTACGCGCGCAGGGGAAGTGGATTTGATCGCGTGGGACGGCGACGAGCTTGTCTTTGTCGAAGTGAAATCGCGCCGATCCGACGACCCGCCTGAAGACGTCGTCGGTCGCCGCAAGCAACAGCGCGTCATCCGCGCCGCGCAGTCTTACGTGTCGCGGTACCGCTTGCACGAAAGTCCCTGCCGCTTCGACATTCTCGCCGTCAACGCCGCGCCGGGCCGCCCGCCCGAGTTCCGGCTGTTGCGCGACGCGTTTCGCGTCTCCGGTCATGATGCCATGCACTGAAGCCTTGAAGCCGCCGGAGTTCCGCTTCTATAATGAAATCCGCGTTTCGATTGCGGGACTAACTCAGTGGTAGAGTGCAACCTTGCCAAGGTTGAAGTCGCGGGTTCGAATCCCGTGTCCCGCTCTTTTAGAATCAGCAACATCGCCCGGCCCTGCGGCCGGGCTTCCCTCTGTTTAGACCTCTTGCTTGCATCTGCTTGCAGCGGTCCTGGCCGGAAGCCGGTTCATCCAATGGCGGTTGGCGCCCGGCTGCAGATGCCCATAGAGCTTCACCGTCATCTGGATCGAGCCGTGCCCCATCTGCTCGCTGACGTAGGCGATGGGCGCGCCCTCGGTCAGAAGCAGCGACGCAAACGTGTGCCGGAGATCGTGGAAGCGCCGGCGGCGCAGGGCAGCAGCTCACCCAGAACGTCGTCGATCACGTGACCTGGGCCGGGGCCTACGACGCGGCCGTCGAAGCCGGGGCCACGGAAGCCGAAGCCGTCCGGCGGGCGGATGGCGCCGTGCGCCAAACGCAGGGATCGTTTGCGCCGGAAGACGTCTCCAACATCGAATCGCGCACGCCCTTCATTCGCTTGTTCACGATGTACTACGGCTATTTCAATATGCAGGCGAACCTGCTGGGGACCGAATTCGCCAATGCGATGCACGCCGGCGGCCTGATGCGCGGCGCGGGCCGGGCGCTGTACGTATTCACGTTGGGATTCATGCTGCCGGCCGTGCTGGGCGAGGCGATCCTGACGGCGGTCCGGGGCGAGGACTGGCGCGACGATGACGAGTGGTGGTTGGACGATCTGATGTGGTTCTTCTTCGGGGCCCAGTACCGGACCGCCGCCGCGATGCTGCCCGGCGGCGCGGTCGCCCGCTCGGTGTTCTCCGTCTATGAGCGTCTGGCCGGCGGGCCAGCCGGCGCCTACGAGGAACGGATCACCCTGTCGCCGGCGATTCGCACAATTGAGGAAACCGTGCGCGCGCCCGCGTCCGTGTACAAAGCCATCGCCGGGGAAGGCTCGGCCAAGCGCGCCGTGCGCGACGGACTGTCGGCCGTGGGCGTCGTGACGGGCCATTCGGCGGTCACGGGCGCCATCGCGCGTCCGGCCGGCTACGTGGCGGACGTGCTCGAAGGAGAAACCGAGCCCGAAAGCGCGCTCGACGTCGCGCGCGGCCTGGCCTCGGGACAGTCGAGGCGCTGATGGAGGACGATCCGGAAGTGCTCGCGATGTGGCGCGCGGCGATTACGCCGGAGAAGCATAAGCATTCTGATAGTGACATTGTCACTATCAGTCATAGTGACGGCCGGCAACGCCAAGTCCTACACCCTGGACCGTCTGAAGCGGGAGGTGCCGGTCCGCCGGCGTTGACTCCAGGGGAGCGGAGATCGCTCCTCCCGCTTTTAGTGCGACGGAGCCGGAGGACTTGGAATCCTCCGCGGCCGGCGAATCCACCATCAGTAGAGCGACCCTCCACGATTTTGTCAATCGAGCGGCGCCTGGGGGAGCTCGTTAACGAACAGAAGCGCACGGTGGGGCTGGCGAGTGGAGGCGAACACGGAGGACGCAAAAAGAAAGACGGTTCCCGGAAGGAACCATCTAATGCCCGTCCCACGCTGGCCGAATGCGGGATGCAAAAAAGGCTCGGAGACGACCCAGGCTGACGATCCCGGGGTCCGAGCCTCAGGCCGCAGGTACACCGGACGATCGAGGCCCGGCTCCTGAAACCCTCGATCGAAGTATACGCCCCGGCGGTCCACAGGATCATCCAGGCGAGAAAAAACGGTTCCGCTGAGGAACTGTTTTGGGGACCGCTGATCCGCTTGTGAGAAACGCCGGCTATCTTGGCGAGTTCGGGCAGGGTGTGAATCACTTTATCAAAAATTGTTTTGTGGTGGGAGAGCCCGCTGGTTTTAGGCCCGACCATTCAACTGAGACCGAAGCCTCAGCCGGGTCATTGGACGCCAGGGCCGAAACCCCGGAGGCCAGCGGCGCCCCGCCCGCCACCATCAGTACAGCACCCTCTACGATTTTGTCAATCAAGCGCGCCGGAAGCTGTCGATGAAGAAAAGGCCCGGGGGTACCGGAGTCGAATTGCCCCGGCCGCCGGACCTGAGGATTCCGATGGATCCACCGAAACCCTCGATCGAAGTATACGCCCCGGCGGTCCCGCCGGGCGCTTTGTTCGGCAAAGTCTGCTTGCATTAGCTTGCAGTTTGGCCTCTGCTTGCAGGCTGCTTGCAGTCCTTCTGTCCACGTAAATCCTTTAAATCGCGCGTTTCGGATACTTAGGAGTCTTTGCCAAGGTTGAAGTCGCGGGTTCGAATCCCGTGTCCCGCTCTTTGTCGGCGCTGAATCGGACTGATGTCGCTAGAACTCCGGCGGCAGGAACGGGCCGGAAGACGGGTGCGAATACTGCCGTTTGCCGGATCACATCGAACTCACTGGGCCTTTCCACGTCCAACACATCGTGGCGCGGCAGCATCACGGAACGGACGACCTCACCGCGACCTCAAACGTCAGCCTGGCATAGCCGGCCAAACCGGATCCTGAAGTTCCACGGCAACCCAACACTGTGACCTCCGGGTCGGCGAAACCGCACCAGCGACAGTCGGCTCGCAAGTCGAGCGCAAGAACCTCGTACGCGCTCATTCGTTTGGCATGTCTTGTCACCTGATAGGGCGTGACGCTTTCCCAAGTGCGGCTGGCGGCAAACAACGCATCGGTGTGCATGTCCGGCAACGCCGGGCGGACTCTCAAGGAGGCCGGCTATCCCGGCTCTGAGTTCATCAAATCCTTGCAGCGTCTGATCCAACTCTCAAGACACAGTGACAGATTTCGCGAGGCATTAATCCTGCGCTGGAATGAACAAACCGAGACCGAAATGGCACTGATCTCCAACTGCGAACAGTTTTGCGGGAAGACGCGTAGAGAAGGTGACACGAAAAGCTCTTCCGAATCCTCGAACCGTCTTGTTCCGGCGGCGCCTGACGAAACTCATCGCCCGGATGAAGCGCGAGCCGCCATCGGCAAGCATCCCAATCGACAAACCGAATGGGTAACCACGATCCGGGTCTTTCAAGCACGCGCCCGAATATCGGCCGACCGCAGAACCGTTGAGTCTTGGCAGGGGGGGAAATGTGGGCGGCGGTTCGATGACCGGGAAGTATTGCCGTGGATGCACAGGTTCCCCGATCGCGCCCGCCTTTATCGCCCGCGTTACCGTGGACAGCTGTCGCGAATCATAGTCGAAAACAATTTCTTCGAGGAGAACGTCCTTCGGAGCACGGATGAGTTTTTGCTCCTGTAGTTCTTCGATGATGTATCGCGAGATCGGCCGGATTGCACCTCCGCGCTTTCGTCCATGCGTGAGATGCACAGGACAGAAATAAGGCGTTGCGGATACAAACGACTGGCACTGTTCGTTCCAAGGGGCATAGCCTGCTACATTGCCTTCAAACACAGGAGTCACCAGCAAGTCCGGACGGCCGCCCCGCTGACGCAATCGTGTGAGACGGCGTAGAGCGCGGCTCTCGCCATCGCTGAATCCACCAGGTGCAAACACCATAAAGTGATCAATGAAACCGTCATTATCTTCATCAATGGGCCACCAGAACGCATGCCGATGATCACGCCCGGGAGAACCGTCCAGTTCGTGACCGCTGACGGCCGGGCCCGGCTGGCCGCACAAGGCCATGATGGCGTCTCGAAATCGCCCGGCGAGCAGCAGCGTATCCGTCACGGGCGGAAGAACGGCCCTGTGAACCGATGCCGTGTTCAACGTATAACGGACGAGTTGCACATTTTCCGCTCGCGCTTGGGGAGGCCGAGGCTGGGGTTTTGGTACGTGGAACACTTCGCGCGGTACGGCATAGTGAACCCAGCGCGTGCCGATGGGCCGCTCCAGGCCGTCTTTGATGTCCTGTCCCGATTCGCGGAGCAGGCAACGCAGCAGCAGCGTTTGCGGCGGCTCTGCCGAAAGCGTGGACTTCAACAATTTGGCATCCTGTCTTCGCGTATTTCCGTCTGTATTCTTAGTTCGGGGCAAAAGCGCGCAGACTTCGGTGGGGAGATCTGCATCTGGCAAAGCCGCAAGCCGCCGCTCCAGCAGATAATCGCGATACTCCTGTTTGCCTGCCGGACTGCCGTGATCTTCGATACACACGCATTCCCATATCTCGCCTTTCCCCAACTCCGAGGATTCGTGAGCCTGCGCTTCGGCCTGACACCAGGACTCGGCGCGGCCGAAGTAGGTCATCCGGCTCAGGAGAAGCTTGAGATCCTGCTCCTTATGTGGATCAAGCTCGAGACCCGGCCAGTGGAATAGCAAGGGCCGGTTCTTCGGGACCACCGCAAATGTGTCGAAGACGGCCGATCCTGTGTTGATCACGGTTCCGCTCTCATGAATGGGAAAATACTGGCGCGTGTGTCCCCCGTTTGTCTTCGGCAGCCAGATCCTTGGGGGCGCGGACAAGGCGTACAGCAGATCCCCCAGTCTGGACAGCGGAATCGAATCCGAATCGTCGTCTGCGAGCGCGCTGGGTTCAGGAGTGGAGGTCATCCGCTGCAATTGATCGAGCGCGTCCGTAAAGGACTGATACGGGTTAGCCGCCTTCCACGCATCAGCCTCGGCATGTGTGAGCCTTTCCTTCAGACAAAGAGTTTGAGATGCCTTGGAGAATGACAACTTCTTTTTCGCGGCCGCCGGCACTCCTCGAGTACGCAGGCTGGGCATCCCTTCGATGCTTCGCTTCAAATCGGGTCGCGCTGGAGCGATCTCATCGGGAAACGGCAGCGTCGTAATTCCACGGCCCGCAACGGCAACCAGAGCGCGCAGCAGCCTCCACGGCGAGGGTGGCCACTCGACACGCCCTTCGCCGTGGTGCGTCTGCCATGGATGCAGATGCGCACGGCCTGTAAGAAAACGGATTGAGATGGTGAGACTCATTGCGTGGCCTCGCCAGTTTCATCGTCCTCTTTTTCCGGCTTACGGCCCTGCGCTTTCGCTTCCCACCTCTTTTCGAAATCCTTAATTGCCTTATCGACGATATCCTTCGCGGAATCGTTTGGATTTTGGTCGCGCAAGCGCTGCTTATCGGTGGACGATCATTCGCCGAAGATCACGAAAAACTTACGCTTATCCTCCTTCTTTCCCTTCTTCGGTTTTGGGGCTTCTATTCTTGTCTTGCTCTCGAAACTTGTCCGCTGAATGGAGTCTTCCTGTACGTTCTCTGGGATCTCCGCTTTCCCTTCGATATTCGGCACCCACCGAACTTCGAGCACTGACGACGATTTCAGTGACGAGAATGCTGCTTTCAGATCGTCTCCGAGTTCCGGCAGTGTGAAGTCGTTCTTTGTACCGTTGTCATTGTGGATTGTCTTAACGACGAGATTACCGACTTCGAACTTGCACTCTGTGCGAAGATCTGCAATGCCATCGCGGCTTGCAGTGAGTACTCGTCGAATCTTGTAAATCGCCCATGCAGCAAGTGCGTGCACTTGGGGCTTCGAAAGGCCGTAGGAACGCAGACGCTCCAAGTCAAGCTGGAAGTACGCCTTGACTTCCGGCGATGTGAAGTGCTGCTTCGGACCGATTACGGAGCCATAGCCTTCGGCAGCGGACTGCCCGGCCTCCTTGTCCGTTCGGTCCGACACGGGATCGCGCTTCTGGAATCCAAAGTTGGCAGGGGCCGGACTCTGCGCTTCGATATAGCCGGACAAGGCACGTGTGATACGCACCTTCCCTCCGGCAAAAGAAGCATCATTGAACCAGATCCCGTGCAGAAGACAGGCTGGATCCACTTTCAGCAAGCCCTCTGCAACTTTCTTCCACGGAACGAGGCGATTCTCACGCAATTCGAACAGGTCTTTTAGATGTTCTGGAAGAACCTTGTTCAGATTCGTGCCAGGCTGCGTCTCCCAAATGTAGGGCGACGCGAGCCTGTGGGCCTCGAGTGTACTTGCTGTCAGCGCACGGTTGTCCGCATCCACTGCCCGCACATATGGGATGCCGGTGCAATCGTCGTTGTACCGGCCAACCCGATCTGTTTCGCCATCGCCGTCCACCCAGCAGACGCGTTCCATTCGATTCGCCATCGATTGTGACGACTCGACCAGAAGCCAGTCTCCGCCGTCCGCACCGCGATAGAGGGCGGGGCCGAGATCGGGAAAGCCGGTTGGTTGGAACCGCCCACCTCCTCCCATAGCGACTTTGAGTTCGGCCTCGACCAGCAGCCTGGATGCAGAATCGAGAGGTGATAGATCGAGAGCCATAAATGATTCCTCCTTTATCGAATTGCCTGAGGTTTGACCGCGAGCGCGGCGCAGACGCCGGCATGACGCACAGGGATCAGCAGCATGCCAGCTAGTCGGCGACAATCGCTGGGTTCCATCCGGAGATTGCGGATGTCGCCGTCGCGCAGCACGCTCGGATAACCTTTCGCGCGCAGGCGGAGCGCGGCCACTTGCGCAGCTTCAGCCAGCCGTCCGGATTCCAACAGCGTCAGGACATCCAAACACACTGGCGGGTGCGGTTCCTTACCAGTTCGAATTACCGTCATGCCGTCGATAGGCCGTGGCGGCAGCCGTCCACCAGTGAAGCAGAGCTTCAACAGGTGATAGACTCGGGGCAGACGGCATGCCGCCCAAAGTTCGCCTTCATTGAGCCAACCGGGAGGGCGGAGCGTAACTTTGGGCTCATCCCCTAGAAACCAGACTCGCGAGGTCGCAAGGTCCGGGGTTTGATCCCCAGCTTGAAGACGATCGATGTGCAGCTCATCTGCTTGGGGAGCGTCGATGAGAGCCAGGCCATGGATCAAATCGGCCATGCGGGCTTCATCAATCCGGTGTTCCCAGAAGGCCAGAATGTCGGCGAAACTCGCTCCGGCCGCATTCCAGAACGGCAGCCCTTCGCCAACGCTGCGTTGAGCATCGATCAGACGGCGGCGCAGCACCGAAAGCAGATTGGCATCAAGCGGAGCGCCTCGCGCCCAAACGGCGCTGCGGCTCGTGTCATCCCATTCCCAACGGCGGCCTCGCCGTTTCACCGGCAGAAGGTTGGCGCGGATCGCTTCCACGGCGATGCCAGCCCCAACCTCCGCAGATCTGGTACCCCACGCGGCAATTCCTCCAACAGCGCCTGCTAGACGGTACTCATGGCGATCGTCGTTCTGCAACCAGCGCCACATCAGTCCAGGACATGGTGTCAGCCGTCTTGACCGGTCCTTGAGGAGAGCCACTTCGCGTTCGACATTCGACGCAGCATCTACAATTTCAAACCAAGCATCCGAGGGCGTTCCGGTGAAGCGTTCGTCGTGCCCAAGAAGCATCGACAATGCCCGATGAAATCGCTCTCTTGCGCGCAATACGCGGTCTGGCACTCCCGGTCCCTCGCGAAGGTTTCGATAAATTTGCTGCCGAAACTCTTCCATCTCAGTCAATTCAGCCGCAACCGAGGCGGCCGACAAAGACGTCGAGTGAAATCCCAGTGAGGACGCGAGGTAGTAGCCTTTGCCACGCCGTTCGAAGAGCCCGACGCGGTGGAACGTGTCGATCCCGCGTGAGACGCCCAGCGACTTGACGGCCTCCATGGCATGCAGCGTGTGCTCGGTCTGGCTTCCGGAACGCCGCTGCATGCGCCCTTCGGCCAGCAGGGAGCGCATCTCCAGCAGAGAGGTAGGTGTTCTCCAAAGCGGCATCCAGAACTCGGCTCGGCAACGAATCTGACGAACATCCTGTTTCGCTTCATCCTTGAGTGACTCAGATGGCTCTCCTGTCGCGAGGAAATCGATCATGAAAGGAAATGCGGCTTTTCCTTTTCCAAACTGCGACAGCCTCTTAGTCGTGGCTCCAGCGAACAGGACTGCTCCCTCCATCATCATTAGAAAGTCCCAAGGATTGGTGGAGGCGGAACCTTCGAAACCCTGACCGCAGTTGGCGGACCCTGCCGCCAGTGGGAAGTGCTGACCGGCTGTTACTGCACTTCCTCCAAGCCGAGTTTCGCCAAACAACGAGGCGTTCAAGAGTTCTAGTGAATCCTGCCTCTGTGGCGTGGGCAAGCCAATAACCTCATTGATGAGATCCCAGAAGTTATTGGTAATGTCGGCACTGCCTTCATTGCCGCCCGTCCCAAACAAGAACCCGAAACGCAGATCCTCCTCAAGAGTCAGGCACGCATCCAGCCACTCTGTCGCGGCAGCACTACAACAATTACGGCAGGAGCTAACAAGAGCACTTTTCTCTTTCGGTTTCTCTTTCAACCATCGGTTCTGCCGAAGAACAGACCGGATGTTCAAAATATCAGCCGCCGCTTCACGGAAACGTGGCAGTTTCCGTAATCGCAGAAGGCACGCAAGTTTTGTTTTGGCGTCCTTGTTTCCCGTTTTATAGAAGCCGGGTCGTCCTCCCCACGGCGCGAATATCGGCGTCGGGCAATAAATGGGTGACTTCGCTTCACCAATGCCTTCCAGGAAGAATTTAGTCACATCATCCCTCAACCATTTCGTGTGAACTACGAGATACCCCTCGCTCCACCAGGCGCGCGCCTGCGGATCGGCTTGTTCCGCGATAAGCCGGAAGGCGCCGAGACCCTTCAGATAGTTGCCGAGTGGTTCCGGAGTGCAGCCGCGTAGTTTCAGAACGTGACCGGTCACTCGCGGCCTCCGCCTTGGTTGAGGGCACGGCGGTCTTCTTCGATGCTCGCCCGCCAGTCCCCAGCGCGGAGCAGTGCTTCGAGGTAAGCGAGACGGAAGGGGCCGACACGTTCGAGAAGCAGTTGGGTACGCTCGCGCCACGAGGCTCCGTAGCGGGGCGAAAGGCCCAATTCCATTGGGTCCAATGACAGCGCGACCTTCGGAACGGCGATGCCGGTTCCCTCGTCATCTGGCAGTTCGCACGCTGGCAGTTCATCGTCATCCCGTACACCGCGCGCCTGACGTTTGTCCGTTGGACACACATCGGGGACGTCCGTGAGATCATCATCCGGAGAACTGCGCAAGGACATCCGGACTTTGCCATGATGCGCGGCCACAAGGTAAATCAGCAGGTCGAGTTCGTCCGCATCCAAGGCATCGATTTCCCGGGCGAGCGGATGATTCATGGACACCGCCGGTTCGCGAAATTCCGGCTTGTCGAGCCCATCCGGCCACGCCAACGCACTGTGTTCGCGATTGCCCGCATAGAGCGTTTCCAGAATCGCGAGAGCGCTTGCCAATTCGTGGCGGAATCCCGGTCTCCGCCTGTCCTTTTGATCCTCGGGCACATCGGATGAGCCTTTCCGTACAGCGTTTCTGCGCCACGCGTCGTCCGGCGCCTTTGCGGCCGGTTGTCCCGCCAGTGGTGCGTTGCGAAGCTTTTCCGGATCGAGCTTCGCCACGAAAGCCGGGTGGGCTTTGCCCCAGTCGTGCAATCGGGCTGCGAGCTTGAGCACTTTCCTTTCGGGATCGGTCAGTTCATCTGGAGAAACATGCCCAAGAATCTTGACCAGCATCATGTGAACGTCGTGGCAGTGGTCTCTCAACGTTACCCACTTGTTGACTTCGGAGAGATCGTCGGCGTCTTCCTCATCGTCAGCCGCAGCGGGTTGGCGAATAAGCGGCTGAACCAGTGGGGGCAGGTCAAACTCGGTGTGTTTGAGATCGCCTGTCCAGCCCAGGTTTGGGTTGTAGCCGCCGCAGCCCTTCTCCAGAAGAAACACCTGGCCGGGATAGACAACCTGATCGATATCGCCAAGCTCCAGTTTCTCCCACGCCATGCTCTTTGCTTTGCCGGTGGCGTAGCACCGCCGCCAGATGCGGCGTCCTCCCTTCAATGCATCGCGAGCGAAGTCTTTGAATCGATAAAAAGCCACCCCGCAAAGCTCGTCACGCTGCGCCCGGTCCTTTCTATCGGGATCTTTCCCTTCAGGCAAATCGCGCCAGAACACCTGGACGTCGAGTTCCTTACCATCCCGAATGAAGCGCGAGACATCAACGTCTGCTCCACTGAGGTCGGGTGTCGTGTCAAAGAGGTCGAACAGGTCTTTATCGCGAGGTACAAAGCGAGGTTCGTAAGGAAACAAGCCACGCGCATCTTTGGCTTTGATGTTTGACAGCGACTTCAGGCCGACGTCTTGCAGTCGTCTAAGTTCTTCGCGCGCCGCAATCAGTTCCTTCGTCTCATATGGCCGCGCCCAACGATCGACGGGTTGTTTCTCACTGCCGAGGTCAAGGTCGAGCCAGTAGACCGTTCCGGATTTGTCTTCGGGATAGCGGGCGCACCGTCCGAAACGCTGCACCAACGCAGCCCATGGCGCAAGTTCGGTGTAGAGCACAGCGGCCGACAAATCCACACCAGCTTCGACCACTTGAGTTGCGATCAGCAGGCGCGGTTCGGCATCCCGCCGCCCAAAAAACTTTCGCCATTCTTTGCGTTCCAGAGGGCGAAAGCGGGAATGCATCAGCTTGATGTTGTCCTTGCCGAGGTCGTTCTCCAGCGGCTGAAGAAGCTTGAACAACTCCGATGCGCGCTCCACGGTATTGAGGATGACGAGCGTGAGCCCCCGCGTCGCGCGATTTTCCAGTTTGCCGAGGTGCCGGGCGAGTTCTTGCAGATACTGTTTCTGCTTACGTTCGGCATCGGTATTGTTCGCATGGGCTTCCTGCGTTTTCGGCTTCTCGAGTTTGATACTGCTAACCGAAATACTTTTGGAGATCGCAAACAACTGCCCGCTGCGCAGTTCTAGATCGGTTTGCTCTTCAGCAGACAACTGCAGCCGCGCCTTCCATTCGGTTTCCACGCGCGACGACCAGTCGATGGCTTTTTCTAGCCAGTGTTTCGCCATCGTGGCGCTCATCCAGAGCGATTGACAAGGAACCGGTAAGTGATCTTTTCGCTCTTCCGGAAACGCGTCCCTCTTGGATCGAAGTTGGAGCGCATGCCGCCAGGCATCCAATTGCAGACTGCTCGCGAGGCTGGTATCCATGAGCTGAACTTCATCGAAAACCCATAGACAGTCCGAATTCAGCAGCCCGAATTCAAACGGCCAACGCGCGCGCGCCGCGGCGTAACCGCGGTTGAGCGCCCGCGAGATCAACATGTCCTGCGTGCCGATGAGCACGGCGTCGTGCTCCGGCCACAGCACCCAGTCAGATGCTTCCTCGCCGCCGAGGAGCAGGTGAACGGCGACTGGATGCTCGCCCAGATCGCCATTTTTTAAAGCCCAGCCATCGGGGCGTTGCGCCTCTGGCTTGCATTCATAGTCGTTCAGCTGCGCGCTTTTCAACGGTAAGCCGTCTGAATCTGTCTCTGTCCAGGTTGCCGAGCCCGCGAGCAAGCCTAAACGGTAAAGCCAACGGACCGCCTCGGCATAGGTCTGCTCGACGAGCACGCGCATTGGAAGGCAGTAGACCAGGCGGCGCGGAGTTTTCGGCCGGGTTGCGGGGTCGAATCGGCGCCGCCAGACCCACGACAGAATCGCGGCGGCTGTCTTACCCAAACCTGTGGGTACATCCAGCAGGCGTGGATAGCAACCATCCGTTGCTATCTTGATCTGATACGGCAGCGCGACGGGCTGGGTGGTTGCCTGGCAGAAGAAATCCTCGTAGCTCATGCCTCAGTCTTAATGGTAGCGATTGGGAAAGTGTGCGACGTTTTGCGGACAGAACAGGTCCGTTTCCGGCACATCACTATTTGCGCCGGTTGCGCGTGCGCTAGTTTTGCCGTCAGTTTCGCAAGATCAAGAGATGAACGCCGTCACTTGCGGCTGCGGATTTTCAGGGCTCGCTACGTTGAACTTTGGACGTGCCAGCCGTTCGTGTCGTCGGTGCCTAAGCCGCAGGCGATTAGAGGTGAGCGGCGTACCTCTAGCCATCTCGATTCCGGAAGCGTGCAGAGGATCGGCCCGATGCGATCGCGCTGGGCTGACGATGTGTGATCGAAGTTTGACAGCACAGGCGAGCGGCATGCCGTCTTCTTCGGTCAGAACAACTTCCGTTGTAGGTCCGCGAATGGTTCAGGTAATCGGCGCCCCGGTAACTTGGTTCAACTGGTTGAGTACTTCGTTCCGGGTGGGAATCAGAACCGGGCGACGTTTGTCGGGTGGGCGAAAGGTGTACCAGCGAACCTCACCTCGGTTCACCCCACATTCTCCCAGTCCTCAGCGTCCCAGGAGAGTGGGTCATCCAACACAACCAATCCTTTCAGCGGCTCCAGAGCGGTTTTCGGTTCCGACAGCCGGCGGTCGATCGTTGGATCCTCCAGATCCAAGTAATGCGAAGCCTCGGCTGATCTGTCGAGCAAGAGTCGTCTTGCCGGTTTGACGAGGTCCGAGTAGAGCGACGACAGGATTCCTTTACGGCGCCGATCGTAGCATTGAAAATCGAAATTAAGATTTTCGATCTTCAAGATCAGATTTCTCTCTGTTCCGGCGCCAAAATCCAATGATAGAGGTTAGCGAGACGTGCCGCCCGCCGCCATCTTGCCTTGATTTTGAGGATTTTGAGGGATCGCCTTGATTTCCTTCTTGAACGCAGCATCCTTTCGGTGGTTCTGTAGGCGATAAGAGCGCCACGCCGTCGCGAGTCGGTGACGCCAATGAAGAAAATAGATCCCAGGAGGCATGATGGAAGACCTGGATGTCCGATACGTCAATCCACCGACGCTGTCGACTCCAACCGGATATACGCACGTTGTTGAAGTCCGTCGTGGGCGAACGATTTACATCGCGGGGCAGGTCGCGTTCGACAGCTCTGGAAAGGTCGTCGGAGAGCGGGACTTCAAAGCGCAGGCTCGTCAGGTTATGGAGAACGTCAAGGCCGCTCTCGCCGCCGTAGGAGCGACGTTTGCGAACGTCGTAAAAGTTACGACGTTCGTCACGGATCTTTCCGACATCCAGGCGTTGCGCGAGATCCGATCCGAATACTTCGGTCCGAACCCGCCGGCCAGCACTCTTGTACAGGTCGTCCAACTGGCCCGGCAGGAACTGATGATCGAAGTCGAAGCGATAGCCGTCGTTTCCGATTAGAACTCGTTGCCGCGCAACCGGACGACGGCTCTGGCCAATAGCGGCGTAGCCGATCTAACATTTGAATGCCATGTCCAAGGCTCGCATTATTGAGTCCGTTCAGAGGTTGGATCTCGAGTCCGCGAAAGCGCTGCTGGACGCCAATCCATCGCTTCTTTGGGTAACCGATCGTGGGAGGCGCAATCTGCTGCATATCGCATGCTCCGCATCCTGCACAAATCTGAAAGCACCCGAATCGGCGGCGGCGCGAATGGTGGGTTTCCTGCTCGATCGGGGCCTGGACGTCGAGTCGACGTTACAAGTTGGAAAGAACGAGTGCGACCGGGTAAACGCCGTCTGGTTCGCTGTCGCGCGCGGACGAAATCCTACTGTGGTCAAGCTGCTGATCAGGCGCGGAGGAACCCCAAACGGTCTATACGCTGCGGGTTGGTATGAAGATATTCCGATGCTGGATCTCTTGCTCCGCGAGGGCGCCGACGTGGATGTCGTCGTTGGCGTCACGCCCTTTCTTGCCTGCTGGCGCTGGAAAAAGTTTGAAGCTGCGAAATTCCTGGCGCAGAAAGGCGCGAACGTCAACTACCAGGACCCCAAGAATGGGAAGACCGCGCTCCACTACGGCGTGGAAGCGGAGTACGATCCCGGTCTGCTGAGCTGGCTCGTCAGACACGGCGCTTCGCTGGATATCGAAGATCACGAAGGAGTGACGGCCAGACTCAAAGCGTCACGAAAACGAGACAAGCGATTCTTTGCCGCGCTAGCTTCGCCGATCGCGACTTAGCGCCTCTGGATTTATGCAGGTTCGAGTCCCGTGTATTCTCGCCATTGGTCTCCTGACACAGGCTGTTCTCCAGCAGCCGCTCCGAGCGCAGTCCGCTTCCAAGGTGGAAGGCATTGTGTTGGAGTCGGGAGCGGACCGGCCGCTGGAGCGAGCTCAGGTGTTGTTGCTGACCGGATCTGAGCCTGCCTACAACTTCGGCGCCTCCCCTGCCGCGATAGCGAAGGCGACGACGGATGCGCAAGGGCAGTTCAGTATCGAAGCGAAGCCGGGGCGGTATCGCATTGTTCCCATTCTGGAAGGGTTTGTGCATGCGCCGTCTGCGCGTGTGAGGACCGCGCGCGAGCCGGGTGTATGGGTGCAAGTTTTGGAGAAACAGCGCACGCCGAATGTGCAATTGCGCATGGTCCGCGAAGGCGTGATTAGCGGACGCGTTCTGGATACAAATGGGCGGCCCCCAGCGGTTAGCACGCTCCCGGCAGTTGGCCGGCAAACTTCTACCGCGACCGTCACGATCCTGCAATACCAATACAACGAGTATGGAAAACGGGAGTTACAACCCGTGTCCGGTCTGTCCTACCCGGGATCTGCATACTCCTTTGTCAGGCCGGACGATCGTGGCGATTTCCGGCTTTATGGTTTGCAGCCCGGCGACTACTACTTGCGAGTATCGAGCGGGGGCCCGATCGGGGCGCGGCAAAATACCTACTATCCCGGCGCAGTTGACGAAGCCAACGCGGCGCCGATTCACGTAGGAGCGGGCGAGGAAGCCAATATCGGAACAATCATTATTCCGTCGCAGCAGGTCAAAAGCGTCCAGGTTCGCCTTCGATTTCCCGTTGTAGAAGGCGTATCTTCCAGAGAAATCCGTTTTGGCGACGGCGGCGGCATACTTCAGTCGAGCTGGGGGAGATTCACGGGCGCGCCGCACCTTGAAACAGAAATGCCCTTACAAGTCGCGCCCGGCCACTACGACGCAATGGTCACGGCGCGTTCATCCGACTACTCCATCCTGGAAGGGGCGGCGTATCGGAATGCGGATTTCCTGAAAGCCTTTGAAGAGCGCGGCAAGCCGATCCGCATTGAGAAGGACGCGCACATTACGACCGACATCGTAATCGCCGCCGGCGCCGAGAGCGGAGAGAAGTGAGCCCGTGGACCATCCGAACTCGACCGATCAAAGACTCGATGATCTTGCGCCGGCAGACTATGTCGACCCGGTGGTCGAAGCCTACAAGAAGGATGTAGATCGCACGCTTCTTCGCGAGAACCTCAAACTGAGCGTGGACGAACGGTTCCGAAGGTTTGAGAGCTTCGCGCGTTTTGCGGAGGAATTGCGCAGAGCGGGCGAAAAGCATCGCTCTTCTGCACGCTGAACGATGGCAGTCAATTTCAGCGAACTTCTGCCCCTGCTTCTCCGATACAACGTACGGTTTATCGTTGTAGGAGGCGCGGCGGCTGTCGCGCATGGATCAGCGCGGCTCACATCCGATGTCGATGCCGTGTATGCGCGAGACCCCGAGAACATCCGCAACGGTTGATTCAACTCAAACGCGACCGTTCCGGGTAACGCGCACTTAACGGGCGAAGGACGGCGTGACGGCTTGCGCCTCGACAGCGCGTTCGATCAGGGCGAACCGCGGCGTCGCCCACATGTCGGAACGTTCCTCTCTTTTTCATATTGACTTTCGATAGGTCGGGGCTTATACGTATCGGAATTCGATACGTCGACCATGAGGAGGCCTTGTGCCGAGAACCGATCTACTGCGCGGCACTCTGGATCTGCTGATCCTCCAGGCGCTGACGCTCGAGCCCAACCACGGGCTCGGAGTGGCGCGGCGCGTGGAACAGATCACCCAGGGCGCTTTCCAGGTGAATCCGGGATCGCTCTTTCCCGCGCTGCACCGGCTTGAGCAGAGAGGTTGGTTGAAGTCCGAGTGGGGATCCTCGGCGACGAATCGCAAGGCCAAGTATTACCAGCTCACTGCGGCCGGGCGGCGTCAGCTCAAAGCTGAAACGGAAAACTGGAAGCGCGTCGCGGTGGCCATCGGTCGCGCGTTGCGGCCTGTAGAGGGGGCGTGATGCTGTCCATCGAAGGCATGTGGTCTCTCTTTCGCCACTTCGTCCGCAATCTGCTCCGGCGCGGCCGCGTCGAACGGGACCTCAACGAGGAGATCGACGGCTATGCCGGCTTGCTGATCGAGGAAAAGCTTTCGCAGGGCATGTCTCCTGACGACGCCCGCCGCGCAACCCGGCTGGAGATGGGTCGCGTCGACCAGGTCAAGGAGCGCGTCCGCGATGCGCGTGTCGGCGCCTGGCTGGACGCGCTTCGTCAGGATGTGCGCTTCGGCGTACGAACGCTGATCCGGCGACCGGGCTTCGCGACGATTGCCGTGCTGACGCTCGGCGTTGGCATGGGCGCGACGACTGCAATCTTCAGTCTTGTCGACAGCGTCCTCCTGAAGCCGCTTCCATTCCGCGAAGCAGAACGATTGACGATGGTGTGGGAGGAGCGCCCGCGTTTCAACCTGCCGCGAGTTGAAGCGTCGCCGCTGAATTATGTTGACTGGGAGCGGCAGGTGCAGGCTTTCGAAAGCCTGGCCGCATACGTCAACGGATTCGTCAACCTGACAGGCGCCGGCGCGCCGGAACGGTTGGCCTCCGCCCAGGTGACGCCGAATCTGTTCCCGACTCTCGGCGTCGATCCGCTCGTCGGCCGCTGGTTCGCGCCGCCTGAAGGCTCCCCCGGGCAGACTGCGGTCGCCGTCCTGAGTTATGGGTTGTGGCAACGCCGCTTCGGCGCCGATCGCGGCATCGTCGGACAAACGATTCGCCTGGATGGCCAGCCTCACCTGGTTGTGGGCGTCATGCCGCGCGGCTTTCAGTTTCCCCGGGAAGGCGTCCAGGTCTGGACGCCCGTCGACTTTCGCGCGGGCGCAGGCGTTCAGGCGCGCGGTACATTCTTCCTGTATGTCGTAGGTCGCTTGAAGCCGAACGTTTCCGTGGAACAAGCAAACACCGAGCTCAAAGCCGTCGCCGGTGCACTGGCCCAGACCTATCCGGAGAACAAGGATTCCACGGCGTTTGCCGTTCCGCTTCAGCAGGATCTGGCTCGCAACGCCAGGACGTCGTTTCTCCTCCTGCTGGCGGCCGCGGCGCTGGTCTTGCTGATCGCCTGCGCGAACGTGGCGGGCTTGCTCGTGACGCGCGGCGCGCAACGCGATCGTGAATTCGCCGTCCGCACCGCTCTCGGCGGCAGCCGAATCCAGTTGTTGCGTCAGTTGCTCGTCGAAGGCCTGCTGCTGTCCGCCGGCGGCGCCGTCGTTGGACTGTTCCTGGCTACGCGAACCTTCGACGTGCTGGAGACCCTGGTCCCGGATTCCCTGCGCGGCGCTGTGGCGCCGGCGCTGGACCTGCGGCTGCTGACTCTGGCATTCGTTGCGGTCCTGCTCACCGGGCTCGTTTTCGGTCTTATGCCGTTGCGACACGCCCTGAGAATGGACCTGCGAACACCGCTGAATACTCGATCGACCGGCGCTGCAACGGGCCGTCGACGCGCGCAGGCGGCCCTTGTAGCCGGCGAGGTCGCGCTGGCCGTTGTCGTGCTCTTCTCGACAGGACTGATGATCCGGACCATCCTCAATCTGCAAGCCGTCGATACGGGCTTTCGCGTGGACAACGTCCTGACCGCGAACGTCCAGTTGACCGCCGCGGATTATCCGACGCCGGAGCGTCAGAATGCGTTCCACCGCGACGTGCTCGACCGTGTGCGTCGCCTTCCCGGCGTCGTGTCGGCGGGCTTTACGACGTTCTTGCCATACACGCTGCTCATCGGGGCCGGACCGGTCATAGTAGAGGGCCGTCCTCGCCCAGCCGACGGTTCCAACACTGCCATCTTTCGGTACGTGACGCCGGACTACCTGAACACGCTCGGCGTGCCGCTTCTTCGTGGTCGTGGGTTCTCCGATCGGGACGCCGCCGGCATGCCTGCCGTTGCCCTCGTCAGCGAACGCGTCGCTGCGTTATTCGATGGAGATCCCGTCGGCCAGCGGATCCGGTTGGGGTTTGGCCCGCCGATGATCGTCGTCGGGGTGGTCGGCGACATCAAGGGAGAAGGTCTCGACGCGCCCAACACGCGCGGCACGGTCTACGCGCCGTCGGCGCAGCTCGATCAGATTGGCTTCTTCAGCCCGCGCGCCCTGGCGATTCGAACGACGTCGAATCCGATGGCGCTCGCGGCTGCGGTGCAGCGCGAAATCTGGGCGGTGAACCCGAACCAGACCGTCGCGGACGTGCGTACGCTCGAGAGCATCGTCGACGGACAGATCTCCGGCCGCAAAGTGCAGACCGGACTCTTCACGGCATTCGCCGCTCTGGCGCTCTTCATGGCGGCGCTTGGCGTCTATGGACTGTTGTCGTTCGTCGTCACATCGCGCATGCGTGAACTCGGCGTGCGCACGGCCATGGGAGCGCAACGACGGGATCTCGTTTACCTCATCGCAGGGGATAGCGCAGGATGGGTGATCTGCGGGCTTGCTGCGGGGCTCGCGTTGGCCGTGATCGTCAGCCGGAGTATGATCAGCTTGGTCTATGGGGTTGAGCCGCTCGATTGGGTATCGCTGACGATCTCCACGGGTTTGCTGGGCGCCGTTGCAGGGATTGCCGCGCTGTTCCCCATTTGGCGCGCCACGCGGGTTGACCCAATGACCGTGTTGCGCGCTGAGTAGGGACGTTGGGCGGACTACAGCAGACAGGATTGCCCCTACTGGCTTGCACGTCGTTTACGACAGAGCCGCGGCTTCATTAACAGGAATCGTGGCGCATACGCTCACTTCCGAGAGCCCGCCGTCGATTTGAAGTACTGGGCAAGCGTCTTGATAGTTGAAGCGTTGCCGGCCTCGAAGAATTTCCTCATAGCGAGGGATTCTTCGTCTGTCTGAATCCTCCAATCGATGTTGCCGTCTTGTAGCGAGAGGGGCGGAAGCGCCCGCGGCGCCGTACAATACTACGCCACGTTTACGGAGGAATCATGAATGGCGTTGCTGTTCAGTCAGGTAAGGTCACGCGCTGGCATCAGTGGCTAATCTGGAGCGGCCGCGTGATCTCAGTCCTGCCCGTTTACATCGTGCTGTCCAGCGCCCGCTGGAAGCTGACATCCAACCCCTGGTACGTCCAGGAATGGGGACGAATCGGGTGGGCGACTCCCGACTTGCCGTTCATCGCATCGCTCCAGCTCGCGGCGATCGTGTTGTACGTGATTCCACGCACAGCAGTGCTCGGCGCCGTGCTCCTCACCGGCTATCTGGGCGGCGCCATCGCCTCATACGTTCGAATAGGCGAGTTGTATCCGCCCGTCGTGCCGCTGACAACGGCGTTGCTCGCATGGCTCGGAATTTACCTCCGCGATGAGCGCCTTCGCGCACTACTCCCTATCCGCAGGACCCCGCGAAGGGACGCTTGACCGCGGCGTCCATTTCTTTTACTATGTTGGACAAATGGGAAAGCGCGATCTTCCTGGTCAGTTTGAGCAATTGGTGTTGACGGCGGTCCTGACGCTCGGGGACGACGCCTACGGAATATCGATTCATAAGAGAGTCCGGCAACTGGCAAAGCCGCGCCCGGTTTCACTCGGCGCGATCTACGTGACGCTCGACCGGATGGAGGACAAAGGCTACGTCCGATCGTGGCTGTCGGATCCGACTCCGGAACGAGGCGGGCGAGCCAAGCGCCGCTATCGGCTCGAGGCCGCTGGAGAGAGGGCCTTGCGTGAATCGATTCAGATCGGACAGCGCATATCGAACGCAGTTGGAGCTTCGCGCGGCCGGCTGCGAGGGGAGGCGACCTGATGACGCATAATCCGCCACGATGGCTCGAAAGGTTTGGAGAACTACTGATCCCTCCGCAAGC